>OBEQ011463214.1_pt1 | contig 61984 bp, 61 predicted proteins | sample 1670901 | NCBI WGS metagenome assembly OBEQ01 (sample SAMEA104232315, study PRJEB22302) | groundwater metagenome | biome: forest; feature: aquifer; material: groundwater | place: USA | collected 2011-08-07 | depth 5.4 m
CAAACCTTAATGAGCCTCCTGCATACCTTACAGCTCCAAGGTAAAAACCCTCTGGCCTTTCTGAAAAAGGCTTATCTCAAACACCGTCAAGGAAATCCTCTACCCATCCTTAGAATCGCTTCAGGCAGCTAAACAATTACCACGCCCCGACGAAGTGGTCATTATATTGATTTTCGATCAATTATTGAAGTGAATTACTTCTTCTTAAAAATCTGGGCTTGAACGCCAGATACAACTTTTCTTAAAGCGGCGGGATGTGTTGAAAATCGGCCTACAATATTAACTTCACTTGCGGGACGAGGACGCTCATCAACACTGGCGGGCGTTTTTCCAAAGAAAAGACAAAGGCAAGCACCTTCAGGCCAATACCCGATGTCTCCCACTTTTAAATCAAGCGTTGCATTTTCAGGCGGAAGTTTGACTGGAATTTCAAAATAAATCTCATCGCCCCAGCAATTTACCACGGATTTAATCGGAAGTGCTGCGGCAATTACCTGCGCGCTGTTGGATTTATTGAAATCAGCTTTTACTTCCAGAGTTCCAAATTGAAAAATAATTTCCACGGCTCAAATTTTGAGATAGTCAATCAAAGCAAGACGGTCCCGTTTCATCGGCCCGTCCCACAACTCGGCTGCCTGCTCAGCAGGTGTTTTTCCTGGAAGCAGAACTTCTTCTTTGAGTGGCGCGAGATAAATTCGTTCGTCCTCTCCTTGATCATTCACCAGATCCTGCTTCGCAAGCCCTTTTTCGCTGATCCGCACCAATTCACGCGCAAGATCAAGAACGCGTTCGCCTTGAATTTTGGCGCGGAAACCAAGCCGCTCCACATCCTGATGAAGTTTATGAAGATCGCGCTCCTTGAAACGCCTTAGAAGCCGCCCGGCGGTTCGGCGTGCACCACGATCGTATAAAATTCCTTTCCAAAAAGCCGAAACGGCTGGGATCAAATGGCTCCTCTGACCATCCATCCCCCGGATTTCCATGTACTGCTTGAAACGCGCGTCGGTGAAAATCGTACTGAGATGAAGTTCAAAGTCACTTTGGGTCGGCTTTATTCCGTGATAGCCTTTTTCAATAAATTTTCGGAAGGTTAAATTTTTCGTCACAATCCATTTCCCTTCCCGAACTAAAAACATCATCGGCACATCCAAAACATAATTGAGGTAATCGCGGAACGAACAGCTTTCACAAATCAAACTCAAAATCAAACCTGAACGGCCTGGATCCGTATGCCGCCAAATATTTAAACGTTCGCTGACATAACCATTCAACTTCCCTTGCGATATAGAACTATTGGCAAACATGGCCGCTGCAATCGGCGTCATGGCAAGCGTCAAGCGCATCTTCTCAATGGCATCCTCTTCGTTTTCATAATCCAGATTCACTTGATTCGTTGCCGTGCGCTTCATCATGTCATGTGCTTTTTTCCCTTGCTGGCCTAAATAATGCGCCATTATTTGATAACGCTTTTTCGGAACCCATTCGATTTTTCTCAGCGAAGAAAAAGGATGAACGCCTGAGGTAATCCAAGCAATGGGTTTAATGAAATGAGAAATTGTTTTAAGTTCAAATAAAAATTCATCAAGTTGAGCTTTTACTTGATGAATGCTTTCAACCGGTTCTGCGCTCAATTCGACTTGGCCGCCCGGTTCAAGTGAAATGATGGTGCCTTTCTTTTGAAGTGCAATGGTGTGGTCATTTTCGCGGATGGGCTCATAGCCAAACTCATAAGCCAACTCATCCAAAATGCGCTCAATTCCAATGAGCCCTGAATAGGAAAGCGCTTCTCCCGTTTCGGCGTAAACTCCAAAGAGCTCGCACTCAATTCCAATTCGCGCCTGGCTCGCTGGCTTGGCGAACATTTGAAAATAACCATGCAGGTCTTCGATAGAATGAATCGGTTTCGTCAGAGGCTCGGTTTGTAAGAAGGTACTCATAGATTGATTTTCATGTATAATATTCTAACGCAATCGCCATGAAACACAATCACAAACGCCCGAAACAGCTACAAATTGGCTTTATCATGGATGCTATGGAGGAAATTCTCCTGAAATGGGATACTTCGATCGCGATTATGATGGAAGCTCAAAGGCGCGGGCACAAAATTTTCTATATCGTGTCCGACGATCTTTTCCTCGAGAACGACACGGTCTACGCAAATGTTCGAGAAGTAATTGTGAATCGCACGTCCGGTTTTCGGATCTTATGCCGTCAATTAATCGATCTTAAAACCTGTGATGTCATTTTTAACCGCAAAGAACCACCCTTCGATGTTTCCTATCTTTACCTCACGCAAATGCTTGAGCTTTTGGTGCCTGAAGTGTTTGTGGTCAACTCTCCTGAAGGTGTCCGAAAAGCAAATGAAAAACTCTACATCTTGGAATTTCCAAAGTGGATTCCTCCAACTTTCGTTTCTAATAACCCAAAACGTATTGACTCCTTCCGGCGCGAGCTTAAAAGTGATGTAATCCTAAAACCTTTGGATCAAAAAGGAGGAACTGGAATTAAGCTACTTCCCCACAAATCTAAAAAAGCATCTTACATTTTGAATCAAATGACCAAATTCGGAAAAAAATGGGTGATGGCCCAAAAATTTTTAAAACGCAATCTAACCCAAGGTGATAAACGAATCCTCTTACTCAATGGCAGCGCCATTGGCCAATTTGCGCGCATTCCCAAACAGGGAGAATTCCGTGCTAATTTATCTCTTGGAGGAAAACACGTGCGCACATCACTAACTCTTGAGGAACAAAAAATGGTGCGGGCATTACGCCCCAAATTACTACGCGACGGACTTTATTTCGTTGGGATTGATGTGGTGGATGGGAAACTAATTGAAGTTAATGTGACAAGCCCCGCCGGAATTACTGAGATTAACGAACTTGAGGGGAAACGCCCTGAAGCTCGAGTTCTGGATTTTTTGGAGACGCGGGTTTAAAAATTCTTTCGTCATTGTGAGAGGAGATTCGGTCATCCCCGAAAGTTTTAGCCGGGGATCCATGGATTCCCGCGTTCGCGGGAATGACAGTTCTTCCTGTTTCCTTTTTATTCTTTTCCGGAACATATCCCAAATAAATAAGGCTTTGCTCAATCACATCCTTAAAAACAGGGGCGGCTACTGTTCCGCCGTAGTAATACGGGTGAGGATCGTCAATAGAGATAATCATGGCAAGCATGGGATCATCCGCAGGTGCATAACCAATAAAAGAACCTACGAAGTGATTATGAGAATAACCGCCGCCCGGATTAAGTTTCTGAGCCGTACCGGTTTTCCCAGCAATTTTAACCCCTTCAATTTTTGCTTTATCGCCCGTTCCTTCCGTTACAACGCGCTCGAGAATTTGATTCATCGTTTGGACCGCTTCCGGTTTCAGAATTGGTTCTGACACTTGAGGTTCCTTCTTAAAAAGGGTAACGCCGTCAGCATCTTGAATTTCTTTCAAAAGATAGGGCCGTACTACATGTCCGCCATTAGCAATGACCGAAATCGCACGAATCATTTGAATCGCTGTTGCAGCTACTTCTTGACCGTACGGAATGGAAGTGATGGAAAAGCCAGACCATTTTTCGGTAGGTCTTAAGATTCCGCTCACTTCACCTGGAAAATCAATTCCCGTTTTATCACCAAAACCAAATTGTTTGATGTACTTGTAAAGTTTCTCTTCTCCAAGCCGCATTGCAATCTTAACCGTGCCAATGTTGCTGGACTTAATCAACACCTCTGGAAAAGTCAGGCGACCATACGGATGAACGTCATGAATAATGCGATTTGTGCGCACGTGCCATTGACCGTTCTCGCAATTAAAAACGTCGTTAACGGTAACCTTTCCCTCATTAAGTGCAGCCGCCGCCGTTACAATTTTGAAAACAGAACCAGGCTCAAAAATATCGGTAATCGGCCGGTTGCGCCTGTGTGAAACATCAGATTCGCCAAGCCGGTTTGGATCAAACGTGGGACGAGAAGCCATTGCAAGGATTTCTCCCGTTTTCGGATTCATCACAATCGCAACGGCGCTTTGAGCATGGTTCTTGCGAAACGCTTCATCAAGCGCCTGCTCGGTTACATATTGAATGTATTGATCAATCGTCAAAATCAAGCGGGCGCCATTCACAGCAGGAATTAGTTTTTCTTCCAAAGCCACCATCTCGCGGCCGTGCGCATCTCGCTTCGTATAACGATAGCCCATTCGTCCTGAAAGTTTTTGATTGTAGAGAAGCTCCAAGCCTTCCGCACCCACATTGTCGATATTGGAAAAACCAACTACATTGGAAAGCATCTCACTGTGAGGATAAAAACGTTTCGGCTCGTTAATAATTCCAAAATTTGGATTTTTAAGCTTTCGGACTGCATCAGCTTGTGCTACCGACGTGCGCCGCTTCAGCCAAACAAACGCTTTGTCCCGACCCAAACGTCCCTTGAGAAACGATCGGTCTAAACCCAATGCTTTCGAAAGTACCGGGATCAGTCGGTCCCGTTCTCGGAGAGGAATTAGTCTAGGAATAGCGTAGATGGACGGCACCTTCAGATTAGTAGCAAATTCCTTTAGGTTTCGATCGACAATGGCGCCACGTTCCGGTGAGATTTCAATCACGAGGTTGTGTTGACGGTTGGCAAAGTCAACGAGGAAATCGTGATTTTGAACCGCAAGCCGAACCATTTGATATGCGATGAGGGGGAAAAAGGCGACGATTACCAGATCAATGATGAGAAAACGAATTTTCGAGATGTGCGAAAACATTCATCCCTTTGAAGAAGTCTTTGCTTGCGCCTCTTTAATCAAATGCAACCAAGACTGGAATTGAAACGGAGCTGGCACAGTTGCTTTCGTGGTTTGTTCAGAAACAATTTGCGGTTTTGTAATTTTAATGACTTCTCGATCTTTTGGAGCGGTGAGACCCAGCGACAATTTCTTCATCCGTTTGCTCAAAACATCAGGAGAACGAAGACGGGCCACTCGAAACTTTGCCGTTTTATATTCTTCACTCAGCCGCGCTACTTGCCTTTCCTTTTTCTCAATTGAGTAAGAAACTTGGAACATTGCGACTTGCTCATGGACATAAAAAAGAAGGAGAACGGTTCCTACAATCAAAAACGAAAAGGTTCGTTTTGATGATGTCATGTTAGTTCCGCTCGATCACTCTCAATTTTGCCGACCGCGCACTAGGATTTGTTTGAATTTCTTGATCGCTCGGTTGCACGGGTTTTTTGGTGATGATTTTCCCCATACCCGCTTGCTTTTGTTTCAAAAAGAAACGTTTAACAATTCGATCTTCCAAAGAATGGAAACTGATCACACATAGTTTACCACTGAAGTCAAGACAGTCAAAAGCTTTCGGTAAAGTTTCTTCCAAAGCAGCCAGCTCATCGTTGACTGCAATCCGAAGTGCCTGAAAAACCCGCGTCGCGGGATGAATCCGTCCGTATCGGTATCGGGCGGGCACTGCATCAACAATCATTTTTTTGAGTATTCCCGTGGTTCTTAGAGGGGTTCTCGTCCGTTCCTTAGCGATTGCACGGGCAATTTGCCTGGCGTAGCGCTCCTCCCCATATTCACGAAAGATCATGGCCAGCTCCTCTTCATTTAATCCGTTGACTAAATCCGCCGCTGTTTGAGCTTGGCTCCGGTCCATTCGCATATCTAAAGGACCGTCCTTTTGAAAGCTGAATCCCCGCCCTGAATCCTGTAACTGGTCTGTTGAAATACCAACATCTAATAAAACGGCATTAACCTTGTTAAAATGAAGTGATGATAACGCCTGATCTAAGAAACGAAAATTAAGCTGGATTAACTTAAAACGCTTACCTACCTGCTCAAGACGATTTTGAACTCGTTTAATGGCTTCTTCGTCCTGGTCTAAACCAATCAAAAACCCTTCAGGGCCAATTGCCTTCAAAATCGCTTCGGCATGCCCTCCACTTCCTACGGTTCCATCGAAGACGATATCGCCTGGTTTCAAGTTCAGATAAGAAAGAACGGTTTCAGTTAAAACAGGTTTATGCAACCTGGAAACTCCTGCGAGCCTCCTCTTCGTTTGAATATGTCTCAATGACTTGATTGAGGCCGATCATCTGAAGAATCTGTGATACTTCCGGACGAATATTGAAAAGACGAATGTCCCCTTTCAAAGAGCGAATCTTGCGAATACGATCAATCAAGATGCCAAGGCCCGCTAAATCCACATGATTTGCCTGAGCTAGATCCAAAAGGAAAAATTTTCGCTTTTGATTCATCAACCGACTGAAACGATTTTTCATTTGAACCATTCTTGTTGCATTCAAATCTCCAGGACAACGTACTACATCAATTGAAACATGCCCATTTCCGTTAAGTCGATGTCCCATGCATTCCCCCTTTTGGTTTATTTTGGTTCGATCAATTTTTCCGCAAGCGATTCGAATGAGCCTAAATTATCCTTGAAAAATTGATTCCACTTCTCTTTCGACCAAATTTCAATACGATCTGACACCCCAATAATGATCACGTCCTGTTTGATCTCTGCATAGCTTTTCAAATAATCCGGTATGAGAATTCGTCCCTGCTTGTCGCACAAAACTTCACTAGCACCTGAAAAATAAAGCCGATTAAACTTTCTTGCCTCTTCTCGCGTAAATGGTAACTCGCGGAAACGTCTTTCCTGCGATTTCCACTCTTCTTCCGGAAAAACGAAAAGACATCGGTCAAGACCGCGTGTGATGAAAAACTTTTCCGCATAATGTTCTTTAAAAATTTCGCGGAATTTGGATGGAATGATGACGCGATCTTTTGCATCAAGTGAATGTTCGTATTGGCCATAGAACATTGTCTATTTACCACTTTCTACCACTTTAAGCCACTTCATACACTCGGAAGTATACCCAATGATGGAAGTCTTTGTCAAGAGGTGGGATAGAAAAAGTTTAAATATTTAATACGTACTACAAAATGTGGCTTTGAGGTCTAATAACCACTAGATATGGGAGGGAATACTTCAAACAAGAGATCCCTACAGCAGACCAAAACTTTTAATGCCCACCACAATAGGCCAAAAATGAGGTTTTAAAGGTGAGATATCGAGGGAAATTTTTGTATTAGACGGAGTACAAAATGCGGGAACAATTGTCGCAAACAATGATTCTTTCTTTGAGCTTTGCCTCATTCACCACTTGCGGGCGGAGCTGAATCTGACAAGCTGGACAAACTTCACCTTCTACTTTGACAAGCGCCCAACCGTGTTTCTTCGTAACAATCTGCTCATAAAGAGATGCGATTTCAGGATTAACTTCTTTAATCTTTTCCTTTTTCTGTTTTGTAAGCACTTCTATTTTTTCGCGAATCGTTTTTGATTTTTCTTCGAGTTCCTGTTTCTTTTGATTCAAGACGGCTTCAGCTACCGCTAGCTTTTTTTTCTGCTCGTCTAACTTTTTCTGAAAAGCTTCCACCTGGTCGATCATATTAATAATCGCCTCTTCCAAAAGGGAACTGTCTGCTTTGAGCGACCGGATTTCTGCTTGAAGTGAAGCGTATTCCTTGTTGGTTTTGACCTGCGCGAGCTGCGCGTCATATTTCCTTATATTTTCTTCTTTAGTGGCTAGTTCCCCTTCTTTTTCTTTCTGTTTAAGTTGAAGGCCTTTTAATTCCTCTTGGAGTTTTTGAAGCAAAGCACGTTCCTGTTCGACTTTTTGGTTGATCTCGGCAAGCTCAAATGGAATTTCCTCTAAAGTTCCATGTAAGAGATAAATCTCTTTATCCCATTCTTGAACTTCCTGCAAAACTTGAAGGTCCTGGTCCATAGGCATAGTTGTTTGAGGTAAAATCAATAACTTGTAGCGGGTCATTATAGAGAAGCGCGGTACACACCGCAAGGATTTTCGTCCTTAGTCAGGACGCTGGATTTGGGAATGATGGCAACCGCGAAGTTCCATGCCGAGACGGACAAAAGCAACTAGCTCAGGCGTATTCAATTCCTGTCTTAAGAAATGTTGCTGCGGCAGACGTTCCAAAGGCTCAGACTGATAAACGTGATTCAGCGCTTTGTCTTGATTAATGTCTTTTGTTACTTCGCGAACTAAAATAGCATCATTGGCTTCAGAACGAATGAAACTCCATTCAAATAAGCGGATTTCCGCAAGCCCCAAAGGGATGCGATGTAAAACATCTTTTGGAAAATGCTTCGTCAATAAATAAACCTGAATTCCTTTGAGCAAAGGGTTATTTTGTTCTCTGCGCTTCGATTCCAATTCAGCAGTTGTTCTTAAAACAATTTCAAACGCCTCCTCACCTAATTCTCGATTGTATAAATCGAATGCTGTTAATTTTGACGGTGTTTGAAGTAGAAGATGGACGGCTTCGTTTCCCATTTGTGAGGAAAGGGGTCTGGCGCGTGGAATCAAATGTCGAGCCAGCTCAATCGCAAGGCGGTTCAGATCGCCTTGCTCTGTGCGGAAATCTACGGATTGATACACCATCATTCTGCTAAAATAGGATCGAATAGGGCTTTGCTCAGACGTATCTTGGAGGGCAATTGCACAAAATTTCTCCCTTCTTCTAACAAAAGTTCTGGATTTAATTGCATGACACCATGTTCGACCCATCCCAGGAAACCTAAGTCGCAGCCCAAAAACTTCGATACGATTTCATTGAAGCGCTCGTAAACTAACTCCCATAAAGTTTCGGCGCCACGACCTGTCAGTAAAATGGAACATCTCATGAACTGGTTCTTTGAAAGACAATGCCGTATCTGATGATAGGTCTCAACAAGCTGGTTAGAGTCCGGTGAGGTAATCAAAATGCAATGATCTACGAGTTCCAAAACGTTGGAAGTGAGTGAATCAGAAAAAACAGGATCAAAGATGGCAAGCGCTTTTTTTGAATCATCAAAATCATGAAGAGGATGATTCGCAATTTTAGGTTGAATGATATCACAAAACTGTTTTATTGATACACAACCGAAATTTATTCGATCCCCCATCGAATAAAGCCGGATGGAAGTGCCATATTCAATGTTTTCCCGTGCCGGAAGATGAAGCAAGTTCGCAAACGCTTCGTATCGAGCCTGCGCTGGAGCAACCGTCAAGAAATACGTCTCTTGAAATGCCGTTTTGAGAGCACCCGCCAGACTAATTAAATCTGAAATTTGAAAGATTTCTGAAGATTGTAGAACCGCAGCACCGATCAAATGCGGCAGACGGTTCTCTCCAGAAGCATCCTCAGGCAGTTCAATGCTGATCGCTTGAACTTCTTGCTTTTTCGTGAGAGGCTCAGGAGCCTCAGAAAAAAACTTCGAAAGATCAGCAAGTCCCCGTTTTAGTTTCCTGTCTGCCCTCATGAATTGACGGCAATCCATTTACGGTGATCACAGAATCTAATCCCCCGTAAGGATTGGTCTCCGATATAGGATTAAATGGATCCGGCTGCCATACATCATTCACTAAAAACTTATAATGGTAAGTCCCCATGCTCATAGGAACGATTTTCTGCCAAAGACCGGATGTTTCGTCTACCAATATGAGAGGCTCTGCAACCCATCGATTAAAATCACCTGCAATCAACACGGAAGAAACGTCACGGTTTACAAAAGAAAAAAGCATGCCCCCCAGCACTTTTTTAGGGCTGAGTTCGCTCTGAGCTAATGGACCTTGATGTTCAAGTGAACAGCGACCTTCCGTTGTAATGGGAGCAGGCAATTGCTGAACAGCTTTCCCATTGCCATTGACCGGTGAAATTTTAGGTGACGAAGGAGCTGTTTCCTGAACTTCGGCCGGTTTTTCAGTTTCGGCAACAATCTGCCAAATCAATCCTCGTTCAATTACTTCGATCGCAAGCCCCATGTAATTACGAAACCCAACCGATTCCCGATCAAAATCTACAATGCTCTTCCCGCAAGCTGCAGCTTCCTTAAGCCGTATGTTTTCACCGATGGTGTTGAGAAACATTTGTTCTTTAAAATGTTTCCGGACTTCGTCATAAATTTCGCGTGACAAGCGTGTACGTTTCTCAAATCGAGTCATCAAAGCATGGATGCGAAGTTTTCGGTTTTGAATATTCTGAATAGAATCGATGGTTTCAAATATTTTAGCAAGTCCATGAAGTGAGAAAAAAGAAGGTTCGATAGGAATGATCACTTCCTGGGCGGCAGACAAAGCATTAGCCGTCAACAACCCAATGTGTGGCGGTGAATCGATAATAATATAATCATAGCAATCGGCAAGCGGTCCCATGCGATTGGCCACGCAGTCATTGGGATGCCCTGTTTCTTGTTCTACCCGACTTAAAACAACATGGGTTGGAATTAACGATAAGTAATCATTAATCGGTACGATTAAATCCGTGATGGAATTTAAACCGCTTTGAAACAAGTCATAACTTGTCTTTTCGAGGAATTCTGCCTTAATGCCGAGCCCGCATGTTGCATGGCCTTGGGGATCTAAATCGAGAAGCAGTGCTTTTTTCTGGAGAAAGGCAAGTGAAGCAGACAGATTAATGGCCGTTGTTGTTTTCCCACAGCCGCCCTTTTGATTCGCGATCGCAATAATTCGCACGACGGGACAAATCCCTCCCTGCTGAATTATCAAAGCCAGTGAAAATATCGAAGTATCTTATGATAAAGCTACGCGATCAGCTGCGTTCTAACTGCTAATATTATCGGCTTAATCTGAATGATTCTTAAGGCAAGATCAATGGTGTGGGGAAAGAATCTAGCAAAAGACCACCTTTCATAAGTCTTTTCCTTACAGAGAGTTAAAACTGAATTAGATTTTCGATGCTCACAACACCTACTATTTCACGATAAGAATTAATTACGGCTCCATAGGAAGCATGCTTTGATTGAAGTAAAAAAATCGCCTTTTCGGCAGTGGTATCGTGGCTAATGAACAAAGGGGCTTTCAAATAATTGGAAAGTGTCTGGTCTTCTTCTTCTTCAAAAAGGACGTCAAAAACATACACCACACCAACAACAAGCGTGGGAATCTCTTCATAGACCAAGACTGCCTGAGTTTTCGTACGCCTCGCTGCCTCCTTTACTTCCTTAACTTTATCGGTCAAAGAAACTTTCGGAAATTTAGTAACAGGCACCATCACTTCTTCTACGCGGATAGAACTTAAATTCAAAATGGTATCGATCAGCTGCTTTTCATGCGCTAAAAGCACGCCCCCTTTTGCACTTTCTTCAATAACGTATCGGAATTCCTCTCTCGTGACAAAAGGACTACGTTTCGCATTGGGTGCAGTTCTTTCGATTAGAAAATCGGTTAGCACCACCAAAATCTTTGAAATACCACTGAGTATTCGATCTAAAAAGCGAAGAATAATGGCAAATCGATAAATAAAATCGTCGGCTTTGATTCGAAACCAGTCTTTAGGAATGGTCTCCGCAAAAATCACAATTGAAAGAGAAAGCACAGGAATCGTAATCCATTCCCGCCTAAAATGAAAATGTTCTTCTAAAATATAAGTGACAAGACCCGTTACCGTCACGTGCATCAAATTGGTACCAAGCAAAATATTGGTCAGGAAACGTTTGGGATCGTTATGGAAATGCATGACGAGCTGAGCCCTTCGATCTCCTTCATCCGCCAAATGGCGAAGCTTCAACTTATTACAAGAAAGATAAGCCATCTCAGAACCAGCGAAAAATCCCAAGAGGACAAAAGCAACCAAAATAATTAAAATAATGGCGATCATCTTTTCCTAATCTCAACTTTAAGAATGCGCTGCCTCAATACTTCTTTAATATGAAACTCGATTTCATTCCAGCGAAGCGATTCATGCTGCTTCGGAATTTTGCCAAATTGTTCCAAAAGCCACCCGCTCAGCGTCTCACTGGTCTCTGAGGTTAATGAAATTCCTAAGTGCTCGTTTAATTCATGAAGACTGATTTTACCATTTACCAAAAATGAACCGTCTCCCACCATTTTAAAAAGCGGCTCTGCTTTGGCGTATTCGTCGTAAAACTCCCCAAAAATTTCCTCCATGATGTCTTCAAGAGTTACCAATCCCGCCGTCCCGCCATATTCATCAACACAGATTGCAACGCGGGTTCCGCGTTTTTGGAACTCCTGAAGGAGCTCGTCAATCGGTTTCGTTTCAGGAATGTAATCGGGGGTGACGATCAACTCACGCAATCGGTTCTGATTATCCAACATAAATTCTTGAGTGGAGATGACACCCAGCAAATTATCGAGGGACTTTTCATAAATAGGAAAATAAGAAAAATGAAACTGCTTGATCAGCTCTACAAGTTTTTCACGGCCCTCTTCAAGATCAAAAGCCACCATATCTGTTCGCGGAGTCATAATTTCGCGGACCATGCGCTCGCCAAGGTTAATCAAATTTTGAATCATTTCTCCTTCCTCGGACCGAAGCGCTCCCTCTTCTTCACCAATTCGAGCAAGCGCTTTCAACTCCTCTTCCGAAATGAGATCCGCGCTGCCATGCTTTTCGCGCACCAAAAAAGATAAAATCCAATCGGTAACCGCACGAACCAAACGACGAACGGGAAAAAGAATGCGGGCAATCAAATCGAGCGGAATGGCGGAAACAAACGCAAACCATTCGTTATGCCTGATCGCAAAAACCTTCGGAGTCAGTTCGCTCACAATCACCAAAACGAGCGTAAAAAGAGCGATCGTCCAGCCAACACCACCTGGCCCAAACCACTTGATGGTTATCAAAGTAACGAGCGCAATGGCCATCGTATTGACCACCATGTTACCAATCAGAATAGTGATTAAGGTTCTGCGCGGACGGTCTAAGAGGGATGAAATGGTTTTCCACGTTTTTGGATGCCGACTATTCAGGCGTTTCTTTTCCAACTTCGAAAGCGAAAAAATAGCTGTTTCCGAACCAGAAAAAAAGGCTGAGAGTACCAGCAAAACCGCTAAGAGTACTGCCTGAGAAATTAAGTAAGACATAGGTTTGTTATGAACGGTAAAGTTGGTGCTTGCGGATATACTCCAGAACTTTATCAGGCACCAAAGAAGTTACGGATGTTCCTTTTTTTAATTGAGCACGTATTTCGGTTGATGAAATATCCAACGGAACAAAATCTAAAAGTTGGACGCCCTTCGGTAAATGTTTCGTTTCAAAACCGGGGCGTTTAGCAACGACAAAATGGGTCAAGGAAAAAATGGTATTAATATCCTTCCATTGATCTAGCACTTTCCCCCAATCTCCGCCGGTGATAAAAAAAAGTTCGTTCGGTTCTGGATACTGTCCTCGAAATGCCTTGAGTGTATCAACCGTATAAGAAATACCTTTGCGTTTCACTTCACAATCAGAAACTTCAAATCTTGGCTCCTCTTTTATTGCGAGCTTCGTCATCTCCAAACGAGTCTCAGCTGAAGCGGTAGTGCCACTTTCCTTTTGCGGTAAAGGATGGCGAAAAGCAGGGACAAAGATTAAACGATCTAATTTTAGTTGTTCGAGCGAAGCGCGAGCGAGGGCCAGATGTCCTTTATGGATAGGATCAAACGTTCCACCCAAGATGCCGATTCGTTTGATGCGAGCTAGATTCATTCAGGTTCGAATTTGTCCGGTACCTCGAACAACATATTTATAAGAAAGAAGCCCTTCAAGCCCCATCGGGCCTCGAGCATGAACCTTGTCCGTTGAAATTCCAATCTCTGCCCCAAAGCCGTATTCATTTCCATCTGAGAATCGGGTCGAAGCATTCACCATCACGGAAGAGGAATCCACCTTCGAGACAAATTTATCGGCTGTCTTTTGATTTCGAGTCACAATGGAATCCGTATGGGCTGAACCATATTTTTGGATGTGATCAATCGCCTCACCGACATCGCGGACAACCCGAATCGAAAGAATTTTGTCCAAGTATTCCGTTCGCCAATCTTCTTCCGTCGCTTTTTTAATTCCGGGAATCAACCGCCTGGTAGCCTCATCACCGCGAATCTCGCATCCCACTTCTTTCAACATCTCTCCATACTTGGAAAGAAACTTGGATGCAATTCCGCGATGAACCAAAAGAGTTTCCATGGCATTACAAACACCTGGTCTTTGACACTTGGCGTTAAAAGCAATCTTCAAAGCCATGTCTAGGTCCGCCTCTTGGTCCACAAAAATATGACAGACGCCTTGATAATGTTTAATGACTGGAATTCGTGCGTGCCGAGCCACTCGATGAATCAGGGCTGCGCCGCCCCGAGGAATGACTAAATTAATCAGATCTTCAAGTTTTAAAAGTTCATCAATTGCACGCCGGTCCAATACCGGAACTAATGAAACGGAAGCCTCTGGAACGCGATATCGTTTTAACACGTCAGCATACACCTGAACAATGGCGCGGTTTGAATGAAATGCTTCTCGCCCTCCTCTCAGAAGTACGGCGTTTCCACTTTTGAAGCACAAGGAGGCACATTCAGAAGTCACATTAGGACGTGATTCATAAATAATCAAAATAACTCCGAGCGGAACCGTCACTTTCGAAATCTGGAGGCCGTTGGGACGCCGCCATGATTTAAGTGTTTTGCCCACTGGATCAGGAAGCTTAGCCACTTCAGAAACTGCTTTTGCCATTTGTTCCACTCGATTAGAATGAAGCATCAGACGATCCATCATGGCATCCGAAAGACCCATTTTTTCTGCGGCTCGCAGATCCCTTTGATTGGCTACGACAATCCTTTGAGATTCCTTGCTTAAGCGGACCGCAATTTCTTCTAAGATCTTACGCTTTGTCTCGGAAGAAAGTTCCGCAAGAATTCGCGAGGCTTGTCTCGCTTCTTCTGCAAATCGGGTTAGTCTCTTTTTTAAACTCATCATGATTATTCCAAAAACACTAAATTATTCCGGTGAATGAGTTCGTCGCTTCGTTTGTATCCCAAAATCGAATCGATTTCACTTGCCTTCCGCCCTTTAATTTTAAACACCTCATCGCGTGAGTAATTGATCAACCCGCGAGCAAAAACATGACCACTTTCATTTGCTAGGTCAACGACGTCTCCCAATTTGAAATTTCCAGAACATTTCAAAACGCCGCTCCCCAAAAGACTTTTCTTAGCTTCTTTCAAAGCACGGAAAGCTCCATGATCTACCGTAAGTACTCCTTTAGAAGAAGCGGATTGGGCAAGCCATCTTTTTTTGGCGTTAGTTTTCTGGTCATTTGGAAAAAACAAAGAGCCTACTTCCTCTCCTTTTAAAATGCGTTCTACAATCCGTTCGTCTCTTCCATTTGCCAGAACAATCGGAATTCCGGAACGCATGGCCATATGAGCTGCTTCCAATTTCGTTTTCATTCCGCCCGCGGTTTTCTCGCTTCGTTTTGGATAAACATGAGAGGTATATTCTCTCAGTTCCTCTGACGAACGAATCTGCCGAATTAAAGTCTTATCTTTTAAATAAAGGCCGTCGATATCACTTAAATAAACCAGAAGACTTGCCTCAATCATACTGGCAACATGAGCGGCAAGCACATCATTGTCACCAAATTTGATCTCTTCCGTGGCAACGGTATCATTTTCATTGACAACTGGGACAGCTCCCATTTCAAACAAGGTCTGGATGGTGTTCTTCGCGTTCACATAACGTTCGCGGCTTTGAATTTCATCTCGCGTCAGCAAAATCTGCGCAGCGTGAAACCCGGTGCTTAAAAATGCGGCCTCATACGCTTTCATCAGTTTTCCTTGTCCGATCGCTGCACACGCTTGAAGTTCGCGAAGTGCCGTCGGCCTCTTGGTACGTTTCAAAGTATCCATTCCAAGCGCAATCGCTCCGGAGCTTACAAGAACCACTTGAATATCTCGTTTGAGAAGATCAATCACCTGCAAAACAATATTTTCCAATTGCTTGTAGGAAAAACGCCCGTCGTTGGTTGTGAGCGTACTCGTCCCAATTTTAATCACCCAACGTTTAGCTTTATTTAGCTGTTGTCTCATGCGGAACTCCCAAAAAATCCTGCGCAGCATTCATTAAACGATTGACTCCTGTTCCTTCTTTTGCAGAAATCAGGAAAACTTTTTCGCGAGTGGGTAACAGTTTCTTTTTGGTCATTTCTCGTGAAAGAAGATCCGTTTTATTGACCACCAAGAAACGCGGAATTTTCACGAAATTTGAATTGAAGCGTTCAATAGTACTCAACAAAATATCGTAACCTGTTTTCAAATCACGCGCAAACTCCGTTTGAGGGTCGAGCATAAAAAAAATAAGCTTCGCACGTTCTAAATGCTTCAGAAAATGTGTTCCTAAACCGCGTCCCTCTTCTGAGGCCCGATAAATCGCTGGAAGCTCACACAAACGAAGTTCGCTGAAATGATTCCGATACGTTCCCAGTTGCGGCGCTTTCGTCGCAAAGGGATACTCTGTTTCCAAAACGCCCGCTCCCGTTAGACTTTTGAGCAAAGTGGTCTTTCCGGAATTGGGAAGGCCCACGAGAAAAACATCGGCAATAATTTTAAAAGAAAGAAAAAGCTCTAATTCTTGTGCTGGATTTCCATTACGCACAGGACGATTCGCATGGTTTCCGTAACCGCCTGAGCCACCTTTTAAAACTCTAACCTCATCACCCGGACATACCAAATCTCGAATCAAAAGCTGGTCTCGTTTGTTGTAAATCGTCGTCCCGCACGGAATCTTAACCACACGATCATTTCCTCGTCGCCCGTACCGTTTGTTGCCCGAACCCATTCCACCAGCTTCCGCTTCAAAAATGCGTTTGGATTTAAGTGGAAACAAGCTTCCCGTTTGAGCATCGGCCTTCAAAATCACATCGCCACCATCCCCACCGTCTCCGCCATCGGGAATTCTTTTTCGGTCCATGCGCTTGCGGTAACTTTCACAACCGCGCCCACCGGCTCCGGAATGGACTGTAATGGTTACTTCGTCAATAAACATAAAATAATATAGCCCTCAGTTATCAGTCTTCAGTTTTCAGCAAAAAAACTAAAACAATTATATTTTTTCCATTGCCTGACAGCTAATGTCTGATGACTGCGAGCTGTCAAAAACAAAAAGGCTGAGTCGGGCTCATTACCCTTCTCAGCCTTTGTAGAATTTCAACCTCGAAACTAATTGCTTGGAACTAAATAAACGGTTCGATTGGGTTTGAAATGCACCGTGCCGTCCCGAAGGGCAAAGAGCGTGTCATCTGCGCCACGCGCCACGTATCGGCCCGCCTTAAATGGTGTCCCCCTTTGTCTGATTAGAATCGAACCGGCATGCACAAACTGACCGCCATAGGCTTTCACGCCCAACATCTGCGGATTTGAATCACGACCGTTTGTTGTGCTCCCCTGACTCTTTGTATGTGCCATTATTTACTCCGTTTGAATGCTCTTAACGCGCAAGCGAACCACGGTTTGCCGGTGGCCCTTTTTACGTTTGTATCCTTTACGTCTTTTGAATTTAAAAGAAATAACTTTCGGCAGTTTTAAATCTCCCAATACTTCACAAGTCACAGAAGCCTTTGGGAGGAAAGGCTGGCCTAATTTTGCCTTTCCATTCTCTTGGACGAGAAGGACTTGATCAAGCTTCACTTCCTTTGCTTCGGGATCGGCTCCGCGCGATGGCGCAAATTTTTCTACCTCAAACACACTATTTTCTTCAAGCTTATATTGGTGTGAACCTACCTGTACGACTGCATATCGGACCATTTCATGTCACCTTTGAGCCGATGATTTTAAAGGAAATCACCTGAGATGTCAATTTAATAGGACCGTTAAGTAATTGACTGCAACTCATTGGATTTAAAGTATTTAAAGAAAATTGCTTCTTGGTTACCCTCTTAACTGCCATAACGATGTTCTGAGCTTTCACGCCAATCACTCGCAAACTCTTTAAAACTACGACCGAACTCCTTTTCAAAGGCCTCCAAAAAAGACGTTCCTTTGCCGAGCGATATCAAAAATTGCTTCATATTGTAGAGTCGGCTGTGTTCGATCACATAAGAAACGAAAGAAAACGATTCGAGATAAAAGATAAGGGCTTTCTCCTGAGACGGATTCTTGGATATATCTTCAAACATAAGTTCGTCCATATTAATCAATGTTTTGGTACGCACTGCCTCTATCAATCTTTGAAGATCAATGGGCTGGACCTTATTTTCCTCATATTGAGCAAGCCCTTCATTCAACCAAATGGGACATTTCATTTGACTTAAATCCAAAACAAAAGCGTGAGTCAGTTCGTGGTGGATGAGTTTTTTAAGACCCTGCTCCGTCATAGCACCTTGATAAACTGGGAGACGAATTTTTCCATCATAAAGAGCACCGGACCAATGCGGGACCGAACCCATGAGCGATTCATATTCTTCCCGGTCGTAAAGCACTACGGGAATTTTGTATTTCGGGTAATAACCGAAATCTTGAGAAATGCTTCGATAGGCATCGCGAAGGAAGTCTCTGATTTTAGAACCTTCTAAGCTTTCGCTTCTTCGGTAACGAATAATAAAATGCTCATCTGAATATTCCTGTTGCATCTTATCAATATTTTTTTCGCGGATGAGCTTCTCGTATTTCTCGCGGAGTTTCGGATCGGGGTTCAGAGAAAACGCCTTCCGGTAATACTGGTCTGCCTTGTCAAGCTTGTGGTTTAGATTTGCAATCTCACCCAAGAGTTCAAACGCATAAGGATTTGTGGAATCCAGTCCGACCGATTCCTTGAGCAGAGTTTCAGCTACTTCATATTGGCGTTTGTTGAAATTCTGAACTGCTTCGTTGTAAAGCTCGCGACCCGAATTGAGCGAGACAATATCGGTATTCGCTACCTGTTTCGGACTCAGCAAAAATGTTTTTGTACTTGCCATTTCGCGCTTGATTCTGGACTGGGTTTTTAAATCACTATTGGAAAATTCCTTTGTCGGCAGAGCATCTATTTTCCGAATGGTTTCTTCCATCTTTTTAAGATAGGTCTCAGCCTGATCAAAATGGTTTTGGGCCAGTAACTTTTGACTGTAGGTATCGCAGGCAGCAAGCAGAGAATTTAAAGCCTTTGTATTTTTAGGATCCTGGGTCAACACTGCCTCCAAAACAGAAATGCCTGCTGGATACGAACCTTGTCGGATTAACGCTTCTCCCCTCTCGATCGAAGCAGAAAGATCATCGTTTCCACCCAAAAGACAAAGCGGTGCAACCAAAAACGAAAACAAAAGGAAAAAAGAAAAGGGACGGGAAAATTTCATTCAGCTAATTTAGCCTTTGTAAACTTCTGCCATTCGAATTCTTTTTCCAATGGCTGGGTGGTCATAAAGTAAGAACTCGATCAAAGGATGCGGATTTGGATCGGCGAGATTAAGATTGCTTAATTTCTGCATGGCAGAAATAAAAGACGTTTTATCCTGCGTTGCCTTCAAAGCAAATTGATCGGCACGCCGTTCTGCCCAACGAGAAAAAGCATTTCCAGCAGGACTCATCACCAAACTAAACACAAAAAAGATGAGGCACAAAAGTGGGAAGGAGCGGATATCAGCTGCGCCCGAGTAATGCAACTGGTAAGAAAATGTTTCGAGCAAATGAAACGCAAGCCAGAAACCAATTAAAGAAAGCGTCACACCGAATCCAAACTGTTTCCAAATGTCATGATGCTTAAAATGACCCAACTCATGAGCCAAAACGGTTTCAATCTCCTCGTGGCTAAATGAATCAAGCAGGGTATCTCCCAAAATAACGCGCTTAGTCTTTCCGAATCCCGTAAAGGCCGCGTTGGCTTTTTTGGTGGTTTTACTCAAATTAAGCGAGTACACATTTTGAATTTTCATTCCGAAACGATTTCCAAGCGCCTCGATTTTCCTCTTCAGAGTTTCATCGGAAATAGGACTGTATTTGTAAAAAAGAGGAACAATCAAAACGGGAAATAATTTCCCCAACACGAAACTAAATAGAGCATATCCTGCCCACGCCAAAACCCACCAAGAAGATTTAAAATTCCAGATCAAAGCATAAAGAAGCAAAACAAGAGGGGTAGAAATTGCAAATGAAAGCAATTGTTTCTTCATTCCTTCCCAAAGCCATGCCGGAAATGTTTGATTGGAAAGTTCATACTGATGTTCCAGGACAAACCCAGAATAAAAAGATAAAGGAAGGCCAAGTACAAGCGAATAAAGCGAAAAGAAAAAGAAATAAAAAAATAAACTTCCATAGCTTGAAACGTTGAAATGAGAGGCCCATTCAAAGAAAACAAATGTCAGGCGGAAGACAATAGCGGCCAACAAAATAACGAGACTGAGCACAATGCTGTAAAGCGAAAGCCAATTACGCATTCTTTGATACGCTTTGCTTTTTTCTTGGGAAGACACAAAACCTCCTTTAGTTAATTTGAGCCATCGGGGAGTTTCTTTAAGGTGCTCCGATGGCTCATCCCAGCCCCGAAGGGGCGTGGGATTACCTTACGTAACCCTCTGCCAGCCTCATTGAACTTTAGTTTAAATCAATGAGGCTGGCGAGGGTGAGGGGTCGGGAAATGGTTCGACTACGCTCACCATCCTGAGCTTGTTGAAGGATACCCCGACCCCTCAGTTAATTTAAACCAGCGCTAATCGAAGAGAATCCGTTTTTTCGTCTTTAACTGCTGAAGTTCTTCTTGATCAAGCATTACCGTTTCCTCAATAGATGGTTCTAGCCGATCCGCTTGATCGTAAAGATGAGGTGGGATTTCGTTCAGAAAACGAGAGGGAAGATTGTGCTGGCGGGATCCGTAAAGCCTGCGTGAATCTGCATACGCAAGATAGAGCTTTTCCTTTGCGCGGGTCATTCCTACATAACAAAGTCTGCGTTCCTCTTCAAGATCCCGAACGTCTCCACCAAAAGAATGCACATGAGGAAAGATTTCTTCTTCCATGCCCACCATAAACACAATGGGAAACTCTAAACCTTTTGCGCAATGTATGGTCATCAAAGTCAAACTGTTGCTTCCTGCCTCCCAGGCATCCACATCTGAGGTAAGCGTAATGCTTTCGATAAAAGCTTCAAGAAGCCCTTCTCTTTCTCCTCCCCCCGTCTTAACGTGGGGAGGAAAAAGGTGGGGGGAAGTTTCTTCAAAATCCTGAACCGCTGAGAAAAATTCCTGAATATTGTCAATCCGCACTTTCGCCTCAAGGGTTCGTTCTAGCTCAAGTGCTTTCAAATATCCCGTGCGGTTTAAAACTTCTTCAAGAAGCTCGCTCACCAAAAACCTTTGTTCTTCAGATCGAAGCGATTGAACCATACGATGAAAACTACGAAGCGACTCTTTAGCCTTTGCGCCCACTCCTTCAATACGATCAACCGCTTGTAAAACCTGATCCCAATTGATTCCCTTTTCGCGTTGATAAATTTCAAGTGCTTCGATCGTTTTTTTACCAATCCCACGGTTCGGGACATTGATGATCCGTTTATAACTCAATTGATCGTGGGGAAACGCAATGACTCTGAGATATGCGATCAAATCTTTAATCTCGCGCCGATCATAAAATCGAATACCACCTACAATTCGATAGGGCACTTTATACTTTCTCAATACTTCTTCAATGATGCGCGACTGCGCATGAAGACGATAAAATACAACACAATCTGCAAGCGTTTTCCCTTCCTTTTGAAATTTCAAAACTTCACGAACGACGAATTCAGCTTCTTCCTTTTCATCGATCGCTTCAAACAACGAAATTTTATCACCTGGTTTCTTCTCCGTCCAAAGCACTTTGGGTTTGCGAGCGGTATTAAATCCGATCAAAGCGTTCGCTGCTTCAAGGACATTGGCGGTCGAACGATAATTTTGTTCCAGTTTGATCACCTGACAATCAGGGTAATCCTTTTCGAAATCAAGAATGTTTTTGATATCTGCACCGCGCCAAGCATAGATGGATTGATCAGGATCGCCCACCACCGTTATGTTTTTATATCGATCTGCCAAATGACGAACGAGACGGTATTGCGCATGGTTTGTATCCTGGTATTCATCGATCAAAATGTGCTTAAACCGTTCCTGCCAAGCTTCTAGAATTTTCAGATTTTTATCAAACAAAAATACAGTCTTTTGAATGAGATCGCCGAAGTCACAGGCATTCAAAGCGGAACGTTTTTTCTCATACAGAGCGTACACTTTTGCAGTTACATCTTCAAAGGAATCTTGAGCTTGTTCCTGATAGGTTTCAGGCGTGAGCAAATAATCTTTGGCACGCTGAATCTCCTCGCGTACTCCTTTCGGATTAATCTGCCGCTCACTTTGGTTAAGTTCAGCCAAGCATTCCTTAATCAAAACCAGTTGATCGTGGTCATCGTAAATGGAGAAGTTGCGTTTCAAACCAATCGCTTCGCCATCCATGCGCAAAATCTTAAGACAAGTAGAATGAAAAGTTGAGATCCAAACTTCCTGATGAACAAGCCGAGCAACCCGAAATCTCATTTCTTCAGCCGCTTTATTGGTAAACGTAACGCCCAAAATGCTGAAGGAAGGAGCCCCTCTTGAAATGAGAGCAGCGACTCTTGAAGTGAGAATTCTCGTCTTCCCACTCCCGGCACCAGCCAGAACCAACAAAGCTCCGTCAGGAGCATTCACAGCTTTTTCCTGTTCGGGATTGAGATGAATCGATATATTTTGAACGTTGTCTTTCATGAGTCGAAGACTAATTTGCTATTGAAAGCGGTTTTAAAATCATAGACATTCTTAAAGTCGTCCAAAGAATCTTCTTCGGTTTTTCGCATCAATCCAACATCCACAAGGGCAAAAACCAATTTCCCAAAATCAAGTGTTGCCGTGATTCCCCAATATTCCAAAACGGTATGCGCAAGAGGTCCAAACTGATCCATCGCATATTTCCTGATTCCTTCACAAAATTCCTGTCCCGTAATATGCCTGGGCTTTGGAAGTGAAGTCATTGTAAAGTGAAGTGCGGAAAGAATAAAACTGTAAGCCTCGAATTTATATTGTGGGCTTTGATCAATTAATCTTTGAATTTTCTCAAGAATCTGTTCTGGAGTATTATCCATGTCAAATCGAAACGGCCAGCTCCTTCATTTCTTCGACAAGAGACGGAATTCCTTCAATCGGAAGGCGAAGTAAGTTACTGAGGCATGTTGCAAATTGATTGCAGAAATTGGACTCCGTCAGGTTGAGACAAGCTTCGGCCAATACTTTCCAAGCAATGGAACCTTGATGCAAAAGGTAGCCTTGCGTCCGCTTCTGTCCAGCTCCAGCGATTTTTTTTCCGGAAAGCATGACATCAAATAGGACTGGTGAATCAAAACAGAAAGAAATCCGTTCAGTTTTGCGCGCAGAATCTAATTCTGTTGCTGCACTGCATTTTTTTTTGAACAATTCCGTGGCAATTCCAAAATGCCCTAGCGCTCTGCACAATTCTTCGTGAATCAGATAATAACTTTCCTTAACCTTCTTAAGGATAGTTTGACGACTCAAAGGTGTAATTAAAGCATAGGTCAAATCCGAACTCCCATGCACGACCATGCCGCCACCGGTAATACGGCGTATCAAAGGAATTTGGCTATTCATTTCTGCCCGAACGGCTTGCCACATTCCATAACCGACAGTAAGAGTCGGCTCATTAAATCGGTAAAACCTAAGGATAGAACTAGGATCTTTTCTTTGGATTTGGCTTCTGAGCAAAAACTCATCGACGGCCATATTAAAAGCGCCGTCATGGGCTTCGTCCTGAATCAAACGTAAATAGGCTGAATGGCATTTATTCATGAGCACATCTCGTTAGGGCTCACGATGTTGTCAACGGCAGAGAATGGGTTTGATCGCTTTTAAGGTCGCGAAAACTTAAAATGGGTTTCCGAGCAGCCTCGACTTCATCAGGTCTGCCGATGGGCATTGTATGAGGTGCTTTTCGAACCAGTTCAGGCGTTTCCTGAACTTCTTTTAGAATTTTCAGCATGATCTCTATAAAAGTATCGAGCGTTTCTTTAGATTCTGTTTCGGTCGGCTCAATCATCAAAGCTTCTTTCACCACTAAAGGAAAATGAACCGTAGGGGCATGAATTCCGTAATCAAGAAGCCTTTTTCCGATATCACCCGCATGCACTCCTTTCGCTTCCAAATCACTTATGGAAAGTACAAATTCATGCATGCAAAATTCATTATGAGGATTGGAATACGCACCGCTTAATTTCTTCCTCAGATAATTGGCATTCAAAACCGCGTCGTGGCTTACACGTTTGAGTCCTTCAATACCTAGCATTCGAATGTAAACGTAAGCACGGATCAAAATTCCTGCGTTTCCGTAAAAAGATCTTATCTTTCCAATTGATTTCGGCCGGTCATAATCGAAAGCATAGCGATTCTCTTTTTTGATCACAATGGGAACAGGAAGAAATGGTGCAAGCACTTTCGTTACGCCCACAGGCCCAGCACCTGGTCCACCGCCGCCATGCGGAGTTGTAAAGGTTTTATGAAGATTGAGATGAACGATATCAAAACCCATATCACCCGGCCTTACAGCTCCTAACAACGCATTGAGATTTGCGCCATCATAATAAAGAAGGCCGCCTTTTTTGTGAACCACTCCACGAATTTTCAAAATATCATTTTCGAACAAGCCGAGTGTATTGGGATTTGTGAGCATCAAACACGCCACTTGATCGGTCATTGCTGCTTCCAAAGCTTTTAAATCAACACGCCCTCTCGCATCCGATGGAATCTGAACGACTTGATAACCATATTGAGCCGCTGAAGCTGGATTGGTCCCATGGCTTGAATCTGGAACGAGCACGATATGACGCTTTCCTTCTCCGCGGGATTCATGATAAGCACGGGTCAACATCATGCCGCAAAGTTCTCCATGAGCGCCCGCCGCAGGCTGCAGTGTGAATTCATACATCCCTGTTAATTCACAAAGTGCGCGGCTAAGTTCATAAAAAATTTGAAGTGTTCCTTGGATTTGTTCCTCTGATTGAGAGGGGTTCACCCAAGCAAAACCGTCTAGCGCTGCAACATCTTCATGAATTTTTGGATTATATTTCATCGTGCAGCTTCCGAGCGGATAAAAGTGGGTATCCACACTAAAATTTTTCTTGGACAAATTTACGAAATGACGTACCAGTTCTGGTTCCGTAATTTCGGGAAGTTCGAGTGGCTCCTTACGTTGAAGAGCAGACGGAATTAATTGAGAGAAATCTTTTTCGGCAAATTTCCTCGCCGGAAGAAAAACACCTTCTTTTCCATCTTTGCTTTTCTCAAACAAAAGTTTGCTTTCACTCATCACACTGGTTTTGACACCAAGGGTCATTTCAACATTTCCTTTAGAGCCTGAACCAACTGATCCAAATCATCCTTGCTTTTTGTTTCGGTAGCACAAAAAAGCGTTTGGTTTTTAAGTTCTGGAAAGAGTCGTTCAAGCGCAAGGCCTCCGATAATTCCCTTCTGTAACAGGAATTGATTAACTTTTTCAATCGACTTTGGAAATCGCACCACAAATTCATTAAAAATAGAACCTTGTGTCACAACTTCTACATCTTTAAAGCTGCTGATCGCAGACCGCAGATAATAAGCATTTTCTAAATTAAGTTCCGCAATCCGACGAACACCCGCTTTTCCTAGACTTGCCAAATAAACACAAGCGGCAATTGCACACAAAGCTTGATTCGTACAAATATTGGAACTTGCGCGTTCACGGCGGATGTGCTGCTCCCTTGCCTGCAGCGTCAAACAAAAGGCGCGTTTCCCCGCCGTATCTTGGGTTAATCCTACAAGACGACCTGGAATTCGGCGCATGAGTGAGCGCGTCGTTGCAATATAACCCAGCCACGGCCCTCCTAAATTGAGAGAAATCCCGAGCGGTTGACCTTCGCCACAAACAATATCAACATCCCATTCCTTCGGTGTTTTGTAAAACCCAAAGGAAAGCGGATGGGCTACCACAATGAGAAGCGAACCGTTTTGATGGACAAGCGTTTCAACTTCTTTTAAATCTTCCACCAAACCGAAAAAGTTTGGCGATTGAATGACAACGGATGCAACATCTGGAGTTAACTGTTTTTTAAGACGTTCTACGTCAAACTCAAAATGTTTTCCGAATTGAATTTCCTCAACTTCAAATTGTGTTCCCGTAAGATAAGTCTTGGCAACTTGACGATAATCAGGATGGATGGAACGTGCAACCAAAACTTTTCGCCGTTTTGTTTCATGCAAGGTCATTAATACGGATTCAGCCAAAGCAGTTGAGCCGTCGTAATGAGAACCATTCGAAACATCCATTCCGGTCAACTCACAAATAAGACTTTGATATTCGAAGAGCGCTTGCAGTGTTCCTTGAGAAGCTTCTGGTTGATAGGGGGTATAGGAAGTATAAAACTCGCCTCGGCCAACCATGTGGCGGACAATGGAAGGAATAAAATGTTCGTAAGCTCCTGCCCCTAAAAATGACAAATGATCTTTTACATTTGTATTTTTTTCGGAAAGTTCGCGAAACCAGCTTTGAGCTTCAAGTTCACTCAGCGCTTGCGGAAGTTCAATGTGAGGATTTCGAATTTCACTAGGAATGGCTGTAAACAGTTGCCCAAAATGCTCGATCCCGATGGTTTCGAGCATTTCCGCTTGATCTTTTTTGGTAATGGGAAAGTAACTCATCCCGCAGCGCCTTGACGAATCATTTGTTCGTATTGATCTTTGGTCAATAAATCGTTCCATTCGATCGACTTCGTAGGGGTCAATTCAAAAAACCACCCCTTGCCGTATGGATCTTGATTGACCACGCCGGGATCCGATTCCAGCATTGTGTTAATCGCTTTCACGGTTCCTGAAACTGGCGAATAAATATCGAATGCTGCTTTAACGGATTCGACAATGCTAATCGCTTTTCCATGCTCTGCCTGTTGTCCAACGTGTGGAAGCTCGACAAAAACAACATCCGAAATTTCATGCTGAGCATAATCGGTAATGCCCACAACAAGCTTGTCCCCTGATTTGCGTACCCATTCATGAGTTTTTGTATAACGAAGTTCTGATGGTAGATGCATAAAGTCTCCTTTTTCGAACGAATTATGAAATAAGAAGTATGACGTAAGAAGTACGAATTTATTTAAAGATCAGAGAACTGCTCATTCATTTTCTAAAAGGCCGACTTCCCATATCACTAAGTTTTTTCTTACTTCTTATTTCCTACTTCTTACTTCCTTAACTCTCTTATAAAAAGGTGTTTTGACAATTTGTGCTTTCATAGTTTTTCCCCGAATCTCAATACCAATGGCTTGACCGATCTGTGCATATTCGGCTGCTACATACGCCAATCCAATGCTTTTCTTCAAAGTCGGGGAAAAAGTTCCGCTCGTCACTTTTCCAATTTGACGTCCATCGATCAGAACAGAACAACTATCTCGAGCAATGCCACGGTCGCTCAGTTCAAACCCAATTAACTTGCGTTTGATTCCGCGCTTGCGTTCGGTTTCAAGCGCTTCTTTTCCAATGAAATCGGTTTTTTCCCAACCGATGGTCCAAGCAAGTCCTGCTTCAAGAGGTGTGGTTTCATCGGTCATGTCATGACCATATAAAAGAAACCGCGACTCAAGCCGAAGCGTATCACGCGCTCCAAAACCAATGGGTTTCAAACCCATCGGTTTTCCAACTTCCATGAGCTGCTGCCACAAACGAGGAAGTTTTTCCATAGGACAAAATATTTCAAATCCTTCTTCACCCGTGTAACCCGTTTCGGAAAGAATAAGTTCTCCTCCGCCTGAGACGGACCCACCACGATGTCTGGCGGAAAAAGGAGAATTAAATTTCACGAAATGATAATAGGAAATCCGATTTAAATCAATGTCGAAAAGGGCGCGGACAACCTGAGAGCTTCGCGGCCCTTGAATTGCAAGAAGCCCGATTTGATCGCTTGCATTTTCAAGTGTAACTCCGTTCGAAAAATTGACCGCTTTTGTGCCAGCGGCACATCCGCCTTTGGCGGAAAACCAGTTGAAATCCTTTTCGATATTTGCTGCATTAACAACGATTAAAAATTGTTCTGGATCTTCTTCCATCACAACCACATCGTCAACAATCCCGCCATTTTCTCGGCAGATAGGACTATAAAGCGCTCTTCCCGGAGAAAGTTTCGTCACATCATTTGTAATCCAATGGTTCACCAGTTCCTGCGCATCCTTACCCCGAACGAAAAATTCGCCCATGTGGGAAATGTCGAAAACGCCGACACCGGTTCGGACGATTTCATGTTCTTCGATCACACTTGTGTAATAAAGAGGAACATACCACTCCCCAAAAGCGCCGAAGCGAGCTCCAAGACATTCATGCTCAGAATGGAGCGGTAGCTTCTTGAGTTGAGAAATGTCTTCTGTCGGACTGCCCATAAAATGAGTGCATTAAACTGTTATTGTAACAAAATTATTCCCGATTGCGAACTGTTAACTTTCTAGGTTCATACATTTTTCGAATTGAAGCAGCAAAAACGCAAGTTAACTTTGGAGCTCTTTGAGAAGTAATTCCATATCAAGAGGAAGGTTGGAAGTGAAAAAAAGCTTTTTCTTGGTTCGGGGATGTGTAAAACCCAACTCTTTTGCATGCAAAGCTTGACGGTTAATAAAAACAGAAGCAACTCCATACACGAGATCTCCTAAAACGGGATAACCTAAAACTCGGAGGTGAACTCTGATTTGGTGAGTTCTTCCCGTCTCGGGCTTTGCTTCAACGAGCGTTGCGTTTTGAAACCGTTTCAAAACACGGAAATTGGTAATCGATGGCTTTCCATCATCCGGTTTCACAATCACCCTTTTCCGATTCATCGCCGAACGTCCAAGCGGTTCATCCGAACGCATTTCATCATGCTGAACCACTCCCTTCACAAAAACCCAATAACGCCGGTCAATATCATGATGTTTAAATTGATTCGCCAACAAACGGTGAGCAAAATCATTTTTGGCGATTACGAGGAGTCCTGACGTATCTTTATCCAATCGATGCACAATTCCGGGTCGGACGCGCTCTCCAACGGAAGAAAGCAATTTCGTGTAATGCAGGAGGGCATTCACCAAAGTTCCGCTCGGATTACCGCAACCGGGATGTACGACCATACCAGGAGGTTTGTTCACGACAATAATATCCTCATCTTCATGCACGATATCAACGGGAATGGATTCTGCACGAGTACACTCCGGAACTTCCGATTCATAAACAATAGAAATCTTATCTCCAGACATTACCTGCGTATGTGGCTTAACAGCTCGATCGTTGAGTGTGATCTTACCTTCTTTGATGAGTTGTTTGATCTTGGTCCGCGAGAAAAATTCGATTAATTCTTTTGCCAAGAAATAATCGAGGCGAATATTTCCAATTTCAGGAGGGACGATCAGTTGTTTTTCTTCCATAACGAGAGCGAAACGAAACAAATAAAAGCAAAGTCAAAATCATTATAAGAACGCTGATCCATTGACTTAAAGTCAGATTCAAAAATATTTTGGCGTTATCGCCGCGGAAAAATTCAATTGAAAATCGTCCTAATGGATAAAGCGTGAAATAAGCAAAGGACACAGCGCCAACTGCCAAACGCTTCCGCCATAAAAACAAAAGAAGCAGGGCCAAGGAAAAACAAAAGGTTGCTTCATAAAGTTGCGTTGGATGGACAGGATGATCCAAAAAAGGAAATGAAACTGCCCAAGGAACTGTTGCAGGCTTTCCGTAGCAACAACCATTAAAGAAACAGCCGATCCGGCCAAATCCCTGTGCCAGAGCCATTCCGGGAACAAACAAATCAAGCAAAACTAAGAATGAAAGACGCTTCATCCAAATAAAAATCGAAAAACCAAGCAACCCGCCAATCAGTCCCCCATACAACACAATTCCCCCTTCCCAAATCTTCACCATATCAAGGGGAGAAGTGCGGAAGTAATCCCAAAATTGGATGATATAAAAAATTCGAGCACCCACGAACCCGCTCACAACGGTAGTAATGGCAAGGTCCACTACTGTTTCTGAATCAACTGAAACTATCTTCGCATTTGCCCGAAGGAGGAGCACCGCACTCAACACACCGATCGCTACTAATACGCCGTACGAATACAAACGAACAGGACCAAAAAAAAGTAAGATAGGATGCATTATCCCCCCACCACTCTTATTGCAATTGCATTCTTATAAATCCAATCTGAAAAACTGATGTATCTTACAGATAAATAATATTATTTCAAACAGATAGTGTGGGGGGATTAACGACCTTTCAAGGCAAACCAAACGAAGAAAATGACGCCCATTGTAATAAAAGAATCGGCGATATTAAACACAGGCCAAATCCGAAAATCCAGAAAATCAATGACATGTTCGAACCTGAGGCGATCCACCCAATTGCCAAAGGATCCTCCTAAAATAAAACTGTAAGCGAGCTTGTGTGACAAAGGTTGATTTACAAAAAATCGCGCACAGATAAAAAGACATAGGACACTTACGGTAATCAGGAGGGTTAAAATTTCAGGATGCCCTTGAAAAAGTCCAAAAGCAATTCCTGTGTTTTCGACAAAACTGAGATGAAAAATGTTTGGCAAAATTTGGATGTTGGTGATTGGTTTCAAAAACCAAAGCGCCATAAATTTTGTCAGCTGATCAAGAAGGAGAACGACTCCAGCGACGCTATAGAGGGTGCGCATGGATCCAGGTGAGTTATCCCACCATTTGTCTATCCGCCAACGGCGGATTATTGTTAACTAAGTGCGGCATCAGCCACCGGATCACAGACAGGTGGTTGGGATTATTCCCGGCGGGCGTTCTTCTCCTCATTCTCCTTGCACTTAATGCAAAGTTTCGCGTAAGGAACCGCCTTCAAACGTTTAAAACTGATGGGTTTATTGCAATTTTCGCAAACACCGTAGGAACCGTCGTCAATTTTGCGCAAAGCCTCATCGATTCGATTCAAAATGGTTTGTTCGGCAGAAGCAAGGTCAAGCGAAAACTCACGATCAAAATTGTCCGTGGCCATATCGGCCATGTGAAAAGAATATCCTGAAAGATCTCCAGACGCATCACGCTGGCTCTGGTTCAAATTGTCGCGCTCGATATGATTAAGGCCATCCGCAATTTTGACGCGCTCTGTTTGTAACTGCGCTTTTAATTTGAGTAGCTCTTCTTTTTCCACAATCCAATCCTTTCCACCTGTCAAAAGAAAGCGGATTATATCACCCGTCTTCAACAAGTCAAACGAAAATAAACCCTTTTGAATCATGCTGCGCGGCCATGATCTGATCCAACCTTATATTTGCTATTTAAGATTCGTTTGTAGGCTTTAATAAATGCACGAACTACTTGCGGATCAAATTGCGCTCCCGCACAACGTTCTAATTCTTGAAACGCGGCATCAATAGACTTGCCTCTGCTATAACAACGTTTTGAAACAATAGCATGAAAGGCATCTACCACCGCGACAATCCGCGCCTCTAACGGTATTTCCTCTTCACGCAAACCATCAGGATAACCCGTTCCATCAAAATTCTCATGATGATGCAAAACCACATTGGCCACCTCTTTGAATCCGGTCAGCGGTTCCAAAATTTTGGCACCCTTCGTCGGATGCTGGCGCATAATTTTCCATTCCTCATCCGTTAAGCTGGAAGGTTTCATTAAAATGTGGTCTGGAATTCCAATTTTACCAACATCATGCAAATGAAGCGAGGCCACCAAAATGTCTTTCCGACGTCCGGACATATCATAACCCATCTCTTGGGCCGTCATCAATCCGAGACGTTCCACCCCTTCTAAATGACCCGCAGTATAAGGATCCTTGGCGTTCACTTCTCGAGCAAGCGACATCACAATTTGATAGTAAGTTTCCTGCTCTTTTTTCCTCAATTCTGCAATTTCTTTTAGCCTTCTTTCCAACTCTTGTTTTTGCTTTTCAAGTTCGATATTTTGGGCAAGCAAATTTTCTCGATATTCTGCGGTTTTAATGGTCATGGATGCATCGTTTGCTAAGATTTGAAAAAAAGAAATTTCCTCAAGCGTAAAGGGGCCTCCTTTTAATTTATTTCCTAAGAGCAAAACCCCAAGCAACTCTTCTTTATAAAAACCAGGGACACACACGGTTGCTTTCAGCATTTCCATAACATCCTGCAACTGAACCAAGCGCGTCCTCAGAGAGGATCTAGAATCCGTCATTACCGGATCGGCAATCCAAGAGGAGAGTTCAACAAGCGAAAGAAAATCTTTTTTTATTTTCAACTTCCGCTCCTTATGTGAGAACCAATAAATCAAAGGATTGCTTTGGTCCAGTTTCACCAAATTGATGGGAATGCGGTGACTTCCTTGGGAATCGACGAAAATATAGCGGGATTTCAATTGATCAAACATGAGGATGGAAGCATGATTAAGTCCAACTTCCTTCACGATAAAGCGGACGATCATTTTGAGAAGCCGTCTCGGATTCCTAACACGAACCATCGTCTTGGCGGCATTCTTCAGCGCTTCCTGATAATCGTAGCTCGTCATCAGCTCATCACTGCCTATCGTTTTTCTTTTTTAAGATCTTTTAAGATCATAACACCTTTTAACTGAGTTTCCAACGGTGAGGCAGAAAAAGATTCCCCTAAAAATAAAAATGCTTATGAGTAAGGAAGTATATTAAGTGTTTGGAAAGAAAAGACTTACGTCAAACTTCAAGTCAATAGAAACTCAGGAAGCGTTTGAACCTGTTAGAGCCTCGATCTTCTCGCGAACATCGTTTTCGAGATATTCCAAACTTAAGGGTTTTGTAATGTAATTGTCAGCGCCCAAACGAAGACACTCTTCGATCTTGTCGCGAGTCTCAAGTGCAGTCACCATAATCACCTTGGTACGTGGAAACTTTTTCTTAAGTGTTGCCAACACTTGGATGCCATCCATTCCCGGCATTTTAATATCCAACAAAACAATATGCGGCTTGAACTGTTCAACGAGATTGAGAGTAGCTTCGCCCGAAGAAGCAGTCTTTACCTCATAATTCCTTTCTTCAAAAAAACTCTTCAAGAAATCACAAATTTCAACCTCATCATCCACGATCAAAAGTTTCATTTTCCTAACCTCCTCGTTTCAATTGGTTTGAGAGTATGACAGTTGATCACGTACCAAATATTTTTTACGTAACTGTGGCTTTCGTAACAACGTCTGAACCGCCCAGGAATGCGTCGCTTACATCAACCGATGAATGTTTGGTCTCGCACGGCAATTCAATAATAAATGCGGCTCCTTCTCCGGATTTGCTCTCTGCATGAATAGAACCGTGATATCCATGAATGATTTGCTGAGTTACGAAAAGCCCAAGACCGCTTGATCCCTGACGCGTCGTAAAGAAAGGATGAAAAACTCTGGCAAGATCCCCTTCAGGAATTCCCGGCCCTGAATCAGATACTCGAAGTTCAATCGCTTCATCTTGTTTTCGGTAGCGCACCACTACTTGAACGGTTCCTTTCGTTCCAATTGCTTGCACGGCATTCAAAAATAAATTTAAAAATGCTTCTCGAAGCTCTCCGATATTTCCAAACCACTTGGGAATTGGGTGTTCAAAACGTTTGATCACTTGAATTTGATCCAAAGAAACCTGATATGAGAGTAAAGCTATCGTATCGTTCACAACCGTTTCGAAATCCACCAATTCCCTCGCCGACTTATGGGATTCGGAAAACATCAAGAGTTTCCTAGTAATATCGGCCGCTCTTTTCGTTTGCTTGACAATCGTCTTGAGGACGTCCTCCACCTGCTCGTCATATACAATTTTATCCCGTTTAAGCAAGAGGATTTGCGCCTTTCCTGAAATGATGGTGAGAGGATTGTGGATTTCATGAGCAATGCCGGTTGCAAGCTGGGCAATGGCAGAATGCTGAACGGAATGTAAAAATCCAGACTGAATCTTCATAAGTTCCTGATTGCTGTCCCGAAGTTCGTCAAATAAGGCGGCATTTCGAAACGCAACCGACGCCTCCTTGGCAAACTCAAAAAGGGATCTGACTTCCTGCGGTGTAAAAGACTTTGACCCCGCTTTTGGCATGAGATTGATAGTACCAACCAGTTCCTCTTGAAAAATAAGCGGAATGACACAGGAAGCATGAAGCTCTTCAAAACCACGTCTCAATTGATTGGCCTCCTGCCAGGAAAATGAATGAACGATACGTTCCCGTTCCAGAGGCATTTTTTGGGCACGAAGCAATTCGAGTAACAGACTATTTGCGTTTAACTCGACATTTCTCCAAATGCCGGGCTTAAGACCAAAAGCAGAATTCATTCGGTAAACCTGTTTCGTTTTATCATAAAGGAGGATCGACACTACTGTAAGATGGAGCGCTTCGCCGAAAGTATTCACAATCAGGTTTGCAAGTTCAGTGCGGTCCAAAACCCCTGCCAAAGATCGAGCCAATTGAACAAGAACGGAATGATTATGTACATGAAATCTAAAAATAACATCCTTAAAGAGAATCAACACTAAATAATCGATCGGCTTATAAATCAAAGAGACGACAAAGACAGACAAAAGTAACACCGCGACTTCATGGGAAGACAAGTCAAACTGAAACAATTGAAAAGCTAAAAAACGAAAGAGAGAATAAAAGAAGAAAACAAGAAGGGAAAGGATTACCGTTAGGATGAGGCGCTTTAAAAACCGCTTTCGCTTCCTAAGGTACAGATTTACCATAGAACGCTCATGCAAACCTCAAATTCGGCAGCATATCCAATTATCGGATAGCACACCTTATTTTTTAAGTACTAATTGCTTCAATACATCGTTCGCAAAGCGTTGGGTGATCCTGAAAATGACCCGCTTGCACTGAATAATGCCAGCATCGTTCACATTTCGCGCCATCGGCTTTTTCGACAACTATTGTTATTTTAGCTTGTTCCGCAGACGGTGACAAGGAGCAATTCAGGTCTTCCCTGCCAGCCGAATCATTATCCATCCAATGAACTTGAGAAACAATAAAAATTCGTTCTAGCTCTTTCCAGTTATCTTTCAACACTCGAGCAAGATCCGAGTGTTCCGTCTTCATATAAATTTTGGCATCAAGACTTGAACCAATGAGTCCAGTCGCACGCTTCTTTTCAATGCCGGGCATCAAGGCGTCTCGAACAGCGCGAATCTTTTCCCAATCCGAAAAAGATTTTGAAGTCAACGGTGTTTCCGGAGCGTTCCATAAACTCTCATGAACTGACTTCACTCCTTCTTCAATCGGAAAAGATTGCCAGACTTCATCCATCGTAAAAGAAAGAATGGGGGCAAGTACTTTCACGAGTCTCGCTAATGTTTCAAAAAGCCCGGTTTGCGCCGAACGTCTCAGAAATGAATCTTTCCGAGCCGTGTAAAGCGTGTCTTTCAAGATGTCAAAATAATAAGAACTTAAATCGATAGAACAAAAATCATAAACGCGCTGATAAACTTTAAGAAAATTGAACTGCCAATACGATTGATCCACTGAAAACAGTAAACGATCGCAAGAACTGATCACCCATTGATCAAGCGGATGAAGCTTTTCAAATGGAATTCGATCTTTCTCAGGATTAAAGTCATATAAATTCCCAAGCATATATCGGAAGGTGTTTCGAATCTTACGATAAGAGTCTGCAAGCTGCTTGAGAATTTCTTTGGAAAGCCTCACGTCAAATTGATAATCGCAGGATGAAACCCAAAGTCTTAAGATGTCCGCCCCAAATTCTTTCATCACATCTTGCGGTGCCACGACATTACCAGCAGATTTGGACATTTTTTTCCCTTCTCCATCTACAACAAATCCATGTGTCAAAACACCTTCAAATGGCGATTCTCCTTCAAGTGCAACTGCCGTGGTAAGCGCACTTTGAAACCAGCCGCGATGTTGATCGGAACCTTCGAGATACAAATTTGCCTGAAAAGGTTTTGTGGGATCTTTTTGCAACGATAGATTTTTTCTCAAAACAGCTTGATGACTCACGCCTGAATCAAACCAAACATCGATAATGTCTTCTTCCTTTTTGAATTCTTTGCCTTTACATTTTGGACATTGAAAACGCTCGGGCAAAAATTCCATAGCTGATCTTGCAAACCAAGCGTCAGCACCTTCTGTTTCAAAAATGCTTACGATCTTTTGTTTGGATTCGGCGATAAAAAAAGTATTCGGACAGTTTGCACAACCGATCATCGGAATCGGCACGCCCCAATACCGCTGACGCGAAAGACACCAATCGGGCCGGCTCTCTACCATCGAACCAATCCGGCTCTTTCCCCAGTCTGGCGTAAATTGAATTTTACTTTGAATGGCCTCACCCATTTTTTTCCGCAAACTTTGGTGATCAATTTTCAAAAACCATTGTGGAGTTGCACGAAAGATTATCGGTTTCTTACACCGCCAGCAATGTGGATAAGAATGTTGATAATCTTCTTGACGAAGGAGCGCTTTTTTTTCTTTCAAAAGTTCAATAATTTTTTCATTCGCCTTAAAAACGTTCACCCCCTCGCAAGCTGGAAATTCTTTGGTGAATCTTCCCTGTTCATCCACTGGCGAAAGAATCGGGAGATTGTTTTCCAAATGCCCATATTGATAATCTTCTTCTCCATGTCCTGGGGCAATATGAACAATTCCTGTTCCGTCGGTAGCGGAAACATAATCTGCCAAAATAACTTTCCCTTTCCGTTTAAGAAAAGGGTGATCATATGTTAAGTTTTCAAACTCTTTGCCTTTCCCTCCTTTTACAAACTTAGAAGTATCAGACTCCTGATCAGCTTTCGAAGCTGCAACGCCTAATATTTTAAGCGAAAGATTATCAATAAGAGACTCGGCGCACAACCAAACTTCTGCATTATGTCTTTTGATAAAAGCATAATCCAAGGCTGGATGAAGGGCAACGCCAACATTTGCTGGAAGAGTCCAAGGCGTTGTTGTCCAAATCAAAAGATAAATTGGTATTTCATTTTTTAAATCTCTATATTTTGCCTTTACCTTTTTCGCACTTTCTTGATCCAAAAGAAACTTTACATAGACGGATTTGGAAACTTTGTCTTCATATTCCAATTCAGCATCGGCAAGGGCTGTTTCACAATCCCAACACCACGGAACAGGTTTTAAGCGTGATTCAATGAATCCTTGTTCATAAATTTTGAGAAAAGATTCGGCAATTGAGGCTTGATATTCATAATCCATCGTTCGATAAGGTCTTTCCCATTCACCGAAAATGCCGAGCCTCTTGAACTCTTCCCGCTGGATATCAATAAACCTTTCCGCGTACTTGCGTGCTTGCTTCCGAAAAGGAACGCGCTCAACCTCATCCTTGCGTTTACCCATTTCCTTAAGACATTGATGTTCAATCGGAAGGCCATGGCAATCCCAACCCGGTACATATAGAGTATTGAAACCGCGCATGGTTTTGTATTTCACAATGATGTCTTTTAAAATTTTGTTCAGCGCATGTCCAATATGAATATTCCCATTGGCGTAAGGAGGTCCGTCGTGGAGAATATATTTTTCAGACCGGGCTACACTTCGCTTTCGGATCCGCTCATAAAGTTTCTCCTCCTGCCAAAGACGTAAGCGTTTAGGCTCTGCCTCAGGCAAATTTGCCTTCATGGAAAAAGAAGTCTGGGGAAGATGAATGGTGTCTTTGTAGTCTTTTTTCTTAACGGACATGAGGCAATTTCTGAATGGTAGACTCCACCAACTGATCTAACTTAGGGCCCGCTTCCGCAGCGGTGCGGATAATTTCTTCAATGTTGACCGGCCTCAAACGATCTGGATCACAAAGATCTGTGACAACGCTAATTCCCAAAATTTCAAAACCGGCGTGGACTCCTACGATCACTTCTGGAACGGTAGACATTCCAATCAAATCCGCGCCCGTTTTTCGCATGAACCGATATTCCGCACATGTTTCCAAATTAGGCCCACTCACTCCCATATAAACGCCGCGTTTTAATGGAATATGTTTTTCATGTGCTGCTTTTTGAGCGATCGTCATTAATCGATTCGAATAAGGCTCACTCATATCCGGAAATCTGACGCCCAAACGGTCATCATTGGGACCGATGAGAGGATTGACGCCCATCAAATTAATATGATCTTCAATCAAGACAAGATCCCCTTTTTTATAACTGAGATTAAGGCCGCCTGCCGCATTCGAGACAATTAAAATCTTCGCGCCAAGATTTCTGAGAACGCGCACCGGAAACGTTATCTGTTCTAAGGTATAACCTTCATAATAATGGAAGCGGCCATCCATAATGACGACTTTCTTGCCACCCAACATTCCAAACAAAAGCCGGCCTGCATGGGATTGAACCGTTGCTTTTGGGAAGTTGGGAATCGAATCGTAGGAAATGGCTATTTCTTTGGTGACGCGCTTCGTCAAATTGCCAAGACCAGTTCCGAGGATGATAGCAATATCGGGCCGGAACGCTGTCTTTTGCCAGATGGAGCGGACTGATTTTGTGATGTGCTCAAACAAACTGGAGTGTAACGAAGGCAAACTCATGAGATTTTTTCAGTTTCAAGAAAAACGGTACGCTAATTGTTGTAAGATCCCCACAATAAAGTGATCTAAAAAACTCAACAAAATAAAAGCCACGACGGGAGAAAAATCAATCATGCCAACCTGAAGTGGCAGACGCCTCAAAGGTATCAAAATCGGCTCTGTAATCCGGTAAAGCATATTCACTGGCTCTGAAAAAGGACTTACTTGAAACCAAGAAACCACAATGCGAATCACAAGCAGAAAGTAAATGACTTTAAACACCATCGCAAACAAAACCGCAAGCGATGCAAAGAACTGTCCGATGATGAACATAATGTTTTCTCCTAGATCTTACTCAATTCACGCGCTCTTTGAACAGCGCGATGAAGAGCGGCTTCAAAAATTTCAGGAAATCTCTTCTGAAAAAGCAGTTGAAGCGCAGCATCTGTCGTTCCCTTCTTTGAAGTCACCATTTTCCGAAGCACCTCAGGTGAATAAAGTGAACCTTGCGCCAACTTGCCAGCACCTAAAGCAGTTTGGACGGCTAAAAGCTGGGCTGCTTGCTTAGGAATGCCGCCTTTTTTTGCCACTTGAGCAAGCAACTCCATTATTAAGAAAAAATAAGCGGGCCCGCTTCCACTTACGGCCGTTACCAAATCAAAATGCTTTTCAGAAAGTTTGACTACTTTCCCGCAACCTAAAAAAATGGTTTCCGCAAGACGAAGTGCGGAATGATCCTCACTCGTTACTGCTGTCACCGCCTCTCCCACTTGCGCTCCTAAATTGGGCATTGCCCGGACAATCGCCGCTCGGTCTCCAAAAAAACGTTTTAGCTTAGATATCGGCGTTCCGGCCAAAATACTAATCACTGTTTGTTCGGAGCGCAAAGCAGGCCGAACCTCTTCTGCGACGGGAGCAAGATCCTGCGGCTTAATGGCCAAAAGGATGATTTGGGTGCGGCGAACTAAATCTAAATTGCTTTTCGTGCTACGGACTCGGAACGTTTTGGAAACAGACTTTGTTTTGGATCGAACAGAATCAAAAACAAAAATTTGTTTGGACTGAGAAATATGATTTCGAAGAAGACCGCTCAAAATGGCGCTCCCCATATTTCCACAACCGATGAATCCAATTTGTTTATTCAATTGATGCATTGTTTTCTGTGCCCCTGCATTTATTTCGTTCTTTCCCCAAACACAGCCGTTCCAATTCGCAACAAATTCGCACCTTCTTCGATTGCAAGTTCAAAATCAAAACTCATTCCCATTGAAAGGTAATGCCATTCGCCGTTTGGAAATTCCTGCTGCAACTGATCTTTTAAGCTTCGAAGTGCACGAAACGACTGACGAATCCTTTCCTGATCTTGAGTATTAGGACCCATGGTCATCAAACCGCGCACTTTCAAATGACCAAGCACCACAATTTGTGAAACTGCTTGCTTAACAAATTTGGGATCAAAACCGTGCTTTGTTTCTTCGCGAGACGTATTAACCTGTATTAATATATCGACCGTTTGATTCCGCTTAGCTGCTTGCTCTTCAAGTTCTTTTGCCAATTCCAACCGATCGCAAGAATGAATCAAAGCAACTTGATCAACTAAAAGTTTAACCTTATTGGTTTGCAGAGTACCAATAAAATGCCATCTGATGTCCTTTGGAAGTTCGCCCTGCTTGGCCATTAAGTCCTGAACTTTGTTCTCGCCAAAGTCCCGAACGCCAAGATCGTATGCCAACTTAATCCTACTCGGAGCAACCTCCTTCGTTACCAAAACAAGCTTTACTCCTTTAGGATCGCGTCCAGCCCGCTTGCACGCTTGGTGAATCCGTTCCGTGACACCACGCAACTGGCGGTCAATCATCCCATCACCTGTTTGTCTACCGCCAAAAGGCGGTGGAATTTCTTTAGAAATACAAGAGCGCGCCCAGTTTTATATTCAAAAGAAGCGCGCTCTTGCCAAACAGGTGGTGGGATCACAAGGTTAGTAATTTAACATAAGGGGATCAAAATTGGAATTGAATTAAGCAGTAAGCGCCTTAAATGTATCTTCGGTTTTATTCAATTTCCCTGAGGCAACCAAAAAAACAGTTTTTCCATCACTTCCCTCGGCATAATAAGCGTCGCGGCCCGCTGCTTCATTTCCTTGAAGCAACATTTGTTCCGATCCATCTTGGAATTTAACTTGAATCAGTCGAGCTCGAGATTTGAGACCCAATTTAGGATTATCCAGTCGCTCGTTATCCAAAAATTCTTTTACGTATAGCCCATTTAAATGCAGAAGGAGATTGTTGATGGCATCCGGACCTGCCATGGCTTCAACCGGTTTTTCAAGCAACCATTGCTTTCCCTTATGCTGAATGACGAACTCTCGTTTTGAAGATCGAAATTGAACCGAACTGATTTCTTTATCCAACAGCGTAAAAATTTGTTTCTTCCGGAGGGCATAAAGAGTTTTATCAAACGCGGCCAAAAAATTAGCATCGACTAAGAAATATTTTGCGTCGTCATTCCATTTGGCGTAAGCCCCATTAAATGCTACAGCGTTGGAACCAACTAAAAGGCATCGCTCGGTTGAGATCTGTTTGGTTGAAATGCAAACTGAAAGCTGCGGTGAATCGAACCCAAATTCCTGTGCTGAGGTTCCTTCAAAAGGAAATTGGCGGAGACGAGGACTCAGCTTAAGCAAAGAAACAAACCCATCAATAAAAACGGATTCGGCAGGATAATCAATCGGTTTTATAATTCGCCAATTGTGTTCCCCTATTTTTAGAAATGAAATTTCGGTTTTCTTGGAAGCATCCCGGAGGATCAAACGGTCAACGAAATCTTTGCCATTTAAATTTAAGATATAGCTTTTGGCAGATTCGGTGGAAAAAGAAAAAGTGCGATCAGCTGGACGTTCCCGACCTACTTTAAAATAATAAAGGCTTACGATCCCTCCCAAAACCAAAAGGAAAAGTAAGGTTCTTTTCCAACTCAATGAAACCGTCTCCTCCAAAAAAATACGCAGGTGCCAGTCATCAGAAAAGAAAAAGGCAACCCTAAAACAGAACCATAAAAGAGAAATTGCTGATCTGTTTCTTTGAGATAAAGCGGAGTCGCCTCACGCGAACGCGGCCGAATGGAAATGGCAAGCTCATCTCCCGCAAGCCACGCAATCACATTCAAAATAAAATCTTTATTCCCGGAAAGATTAAGGAAACCATTAGTGGCGAAATCGCTATCACCAATGACAACTGAACGTCCCTTGCCTGTCGTTTTGGTAATGGCAACCACGACTGGAAGCGGACCGGCTTGGTCCTGTTTGTTGTCAAACTCAGCTTTTCCTTCTCCAAGATTTTTAAGGTCAGTTTCAGCCCAGCTTCCAGCGCCGGTAAAAGCAATTTCCTCAACCTCAAGACCAGCTGGCACTTTAGACGCTTTCTTCACGGAACGCGCAATCGAGAAAAAACAAGCAAGCCGAAATCCCCTTGTAATCGCATGCGGTTTGTATTCTGTAATGAGTGGAATTAAATAATCGGCTCCAAACAGTTTGCTCAACTTATCCACAATAACATCGTGGCCTAACTGAACGCCATACTCCAATAAGAATTGTTCTAAGTTTTTGCCTTCGCCGGGATCGACTGGATCAACCAAGAACAAAACCCTTCCGCCTTGCTCCAAATAGTCCCGAATGATTTTCAATTCTTCAGGAAGCAAATCAACATGAGGACCTCCAAGCACAAAAAGATCCGTGCCCTTCGAAATCTTATCCCGTAAAAGAAGCGATTCTTTCACTTCATAATTGGAATCAGTCAATTTTTGACGAAGAAACCCAAATCCGGTTTTCTCTTTTTCTTCGTTAATTGCGGGGCCGCCGTGTTTGGCATCAAAAACAATCCGCTTCGTCTTTTGGCGAAGCAAATTCGCTAAAACATTGGTGATGGCTTCTTCTGTCACTTGTTTTGTTTTTCCCCGTTTCCCTTTCGCTTCAATGACAATCGTGTCATAAGCGTCAATTTGATATTGCTTTGCTTTCGCAGGCATTCGATCGGGATCATAAAATTCATAACGAAAGTTATGGTGGCGATAAGCATATTCTTTCAGCAAATTCTCTAAGAACGACTTTGCGGGCTGATCTTCCCGGAAAAAAGCATACACATGAATCGGCTCTGACTTTAACGCTTCAAGAACCTGAACGGTTTGAGAGGAAAGACTGTAAACTTTTCCTTCGCTTAGATCAAACCTTCTGTGATAGGTGCGGAAAATAAGATAGCTAAACACCACAATCAAAAGCGTACAAAGAAAAAGAGCGGCGAAATGGAAACTGGAGAATAAATTTTTAAACCGCATGGTAGATTATTTTTTCCAAGTTCTGATTTCGAGTATACAAAGGGTTGCAAAAAGAAAAAAACCGATAAATAAGATGAAAAAAGCGATATCCCTCGTATCCACAATTCCGCGCGCCAGATCCCTGAAGTGTTCTACGAGAGACAATTCCCGAAAAATACGGGCCAGCGCTGGACTGGACCAATCTGCCATCCAACCTACGATCCAAAAGAAAAGGATGATGACGAATCCAATTGCCGCACTCACTGCTTGATGTTCTGTTAGCGAAGACATAAACATTCCCAAAGCCATGAAGCTCGACCCTACCAAAAAAAGGCCGAGATAACCGGTGAGAAGTGAAGACAATTCGAACTTAGCACCGACGATCGGTGCCAAGAAAAAATATAAGACGGTTGGAACGAGCAAAACCAAAAGCACGGTAAGAAGACCCAAAAATTTTCCCAGTACGATTTGGAAATCTGAAATGGGGTAGGTAAACAGAAGTTCTAAAGTGCCCAATTTTTTCTCCTCAGCAAAAGAGCGCATGGTTAAAATCGGAATCAAAAGAAGCATTAAAGTGGCAATGTTGGCAAGAAAGATGCTTAAAACACCTTCAGTCAAATTGAGGCCTCTTGCTTCAAGAGAGGGATTGGACGCCGCTTGAAATGAAGCCAAGCTGAAATAGCTGACGCCAGACCAAAAGAAATAACCTGCCAGCGCCAAAAAGAAAACGGCGAACAGGTAAAATGAAAAACTGTTCAACCAAGCTTTTAGGTCGCGTCCTGCTATCGCAATTACTTTTGACATAACTCAGATCCTTGACTCACAACTCTCATAAAAATATCTTCTAAGTTGGTGGGGGCAGATTTTAATTCCAGAGAAGCCGCCATTTGACCTTCGTTCAGAATCAATACTCGGCTGCATGTCGCTTGTACTTCTTGAAGGATATGAGTGGAAAGAAGAACCGTCCGTTCTTGCCCAAGACTGAGAATGAGATTTCTGATTTCAACAATCTGTCTTGGATCAAGTCCGTTTGTCGGTTCATCCAAAACCAAAAGCTCTGGATCACCCAGCAAAGCCTGCGCAAGACCTACGCGCTGCTGGAACCCTTTAGAAAGCTTCCCAATGATCCGATTGAGGACTGAGGCGACTCCGCATTGGTCTGTCACTTTCTGAACGATTTTCTTCCGGGACCAAAATGGAATTCCTTTTAAAGCAGCGACGTAAAACAAAAAAGCTTTTGTGGCCATCTCCCGATAAAGAGGATTGTTTTCTGGCAGGTAACCGATTTTCTTTCGAAGATCCGGTTTTGATTTAAAAAGATCTTGACCATCAATGAAGATTTTTCCTTCTGTCGGCGGAAAAAAACCCGTGATGAGCCGCATCATAGTGGTTTTGCCTGCTCCATTGGGCCCAAGAAAACCCACAACCTCACCACGTTTAATTTCAAATGAGACATTTTGGAGCGCTTTAATGGGGCCAAAAAATTTGGAAACTTGCTGAACGGAAATCATCCCCCACCACTTTCTGAATCAGCGTCATTGCGAAACGGCGTTCCAAGGCAAGGTTGAAGCAATCTCGCAAGTTTGGGATTGCTTCGGCATCGCTCGAAGATGCTGCCTCGCAATGACGTGTGTCTCGAAAAGTGGTGGGGGATCATTGAAGCTGAATGCGGGCAAACTTTCGCTTTCCACACTGGACGAGAATCGGTTTTCTCGTTAATTGAACCTTATGGTCTTGATCGGTAATTTTTGTTTGTTCAATTTTTACGCCACCTTGTTGGATAAGCCTTCTTCCCTCACTTTTGCTTAATACAAGCCCCGCTTCCAATAAAAGCGAAACGATATCAAGTGAAGTTTGAGAAAGGGCTACCGTTTGGATTTCATCCGGAAGACCTTTATTACGAAAGACACGATCAAACTCTTCACGCGCTTGCGCACCCTTTTCTTTGCTGTGATAAAGGGAAACGATTTGCTCACCGAGCTTGGCCTTGGCTTCTCTTGGGTCATTCGGAAATATTTTTTCAACAATCGGCTGATATTCTTGAGCACTCATACCGCTTGCATATTGAAAGTAACGAGGAATGAGTGAATCAGGAATCGACATCACCTTGCCAAAAATTTCTCTTGGGGAATCGTTAATGTTGACGGCGTTCGCAAAACTTTTGCTCATTTTTCTTATGCCATCGGTTCCTTCGAGAAGCGGCAAAGTCATTACAGTCTGTGATTTCTGATTCCAAACTTTTTGGAGTTCCCTTCCCACAAGTAAATTAAATTTCTGATCGGTTCCTCCCAACTCAACATCAGACTTTACAACAACCGAATCGTACCCTTGTAAAAGCGGGTAAAGAAATTCGATCAAAGCGATGGGTTGTTTTGAGTTGTAACGATTTTGAAAGTCGTCACGCTCCAAGAGACGCGCTACCGTGTATTGCGAAGTCAAATTCAAAAAATCTTGAGGCTTCATCTGATCGAGCCATTCCGAGTTATAGCGAACTTCTGTCTTCCTGCGATCCAAAATTTTAAACACCTGCACTTCATAGGTTTGAGCATTCTGCTTGACCTCTTCCGGCAAAAGCATCGGGCGCATTTCATTCCGTTGAGAAGGATCGCCAATCCGCGCTGTAAAATCACCAATGATAAAAACAATTTGATGCCCAAGATCTTGAAGTTGCTTAAGTTTCCGAAGCGGTACCGTGTGGCCTAAATGCAGATCAGCAGTAGATGGATCGGCTCCGTATTTGATCCGAAGGGGGCGCTTCAACTCGAGTTTCTGACGCAGCTCTTCTTCAGAAATGAGATCGACGGTGCCTTCCTTAAAAATTTTAAGCTGACCGTTTAGATTGATAGGCATAAGTATTTGAGTTTGTAATTCTAACAATGAACCTTCTCTACGTCAATCATTCGGGAAAAATAGACAAAGAAGGATAGCTTGTGCTACAATTCACACCTTATGTCAATCCATCCAGCAGCCATTATTGGCAAAAATGTTTCGCTCGGTGAAGGAAACGAAATCTGGCCTCACGTTGTAATCGAGGATGGAGTTCAAATTGGTTCCAGCAATAAAATTTGGTCAGGGGCCTACATTTGCAGTGGCACTGAAATTGGAGACCATAATGAAATTCATATGAATGCGGTCATTGGCCATACGCCCCAAGACTTAGCCTACCAAGGAACTCCTACAAAAACGATTATCGGAAACGACAACATCATCCGCGAATTCGTCACGATCCACCGAGGCACCAAAGAAGGAACGGCCACAACAATTGGGGACAACAATTTTCTAATGGCCTACGCTCATGTAGGCCACAACTGCGAAATTGGAAGTAAAACCATTTTAGTAAACGGCGCTACGCTTGGTGGTTACTGCATGGTTGAAGATGGAGTATTCATTTCGGGAACCGTTGTGGTTCATCAATTCTGCCGTATTGGAAAATTAGCTATTATCGGAGGACTTTCTGCCATTAATAAAGATACTCCTCCTTACACGATTTCGGCCGGACGAACAACTGTAGTGTGCGGACTTAACGTCATTGGACTAAGACGTGCTCAAGTTCCAGCCTCAACACGTGACGAAATTAAACGTGCTTACAAGCTTCTTTATAATTCAGGACTCAATACAACTCATGCAATTTCCGAAATTGAAAAAATGGCAACAACACCGGAAGTCAAATATTTTTCGGAATTTGTAAAACAGTCAAAAAGGGGAATCTGCCCGGGGGGAACAGCGAGCGAAACTAGAATGACAGCTGTAGCTGAAGATTAAACTTTCCTGACAACTAAAATCGAGTTTTTCCCACCGAAACCAAAGGAATTTTTCATCGCGGTTTTAATTTTTGCAGGACGCGCTTGATTCGGAACATAATCCAAATCACATTCAGGATCCGGCACTTCGTAATTAATCGTAGGTGGGATCATTTCATGTTCCATCGCAAGGAGTGTTGCAATTAATTCCACACTTCCTGCCGCTCCGATCAAATGTCCAACCATAGATTTGGTTGCGCTGATGGGAATTTGATAGGCCTGTTCGCCAAATACCTTTTTAATAATCATGGTTTCCGTTTTGTCATTGAGCAGCGTTGACGTCCCGTGGGCATTGATATAATCAACTTCATTGGGCGTCACGTTAGCATTTTTCATGGCGATTTCCATGGCTCGAATCGCTTCTTTGCCTTCAGGATCAGGGCTTGTCATATGGTAAGCATCGCAAGTCATCCCATGCCCTAAAATTTCAGCGTAAATATGCGCTCCTCTTTTGCGGGCGTGTTCATATTCTTCTAAAACGAGCATGCCGGCACCCTCCCCTAATACAAAACCATCGCGGTCTAAATTAAATGGCCGGCAGGCTTTTTCCGGTTCATCATTACGTTGAGAAAGAGCGCGCGCAGCGCAAAAAGCAGCCAAAATACCTGGATAAATTCCGGCTTCAGCTCCACCCATAATAATAAAATCAACGGTATTACTTCGAATGGCTTCCCAAGCGTAGCCAATTGCATCTGAGGCTGAGGAACAAGCTGTAGCAATGGAAAAACTTGGCCCGGTCACCCCTAATTCAATGGAAACTTGGCTTGCACAAGCGTCAGGAAATGAGGCTAATGCAACAAAAGGACTCACCCGTGAAGGACCGGAATGTAGAAACTGCTCATAATGTTGCATGATATAACCATGTCCTGCCATGGCGGTTCCAATCATGACGCCGGTTCGTTCCCGGCTGCCATTAGAACCTGGTTCCAGCTTAGCATCTTGAACCGCCATTTTCGCAGCTGCAACGGCAAGCTGGCTGGTTCGGTCCATTCGCCTCAAATTTTTCTTAGGGACATACTGCTCGGGATTAAAATTTTTGATCTCACCTGCAAACTGTGTGGTAAAGGGCGTGGGATCGAAGGAAGTAATTGTAGAAATTCCGGATTTGCCGCCTTTGATGGCTTCCCAAAATGCTTCCTTCCCAATGCCATTGGAAGCAATCACGCCAACTCCCGTTATCACCACCCGACGTTTTTCTGACATTTTTTCGATCCTAATCTCCCACCATTTATTCGCATCCGATCGAATGATAGGGGACTAAAAAATGACCCACTTAGCTAGAAGTGGGTCGTTGTATTAATAATGGTTGTTCTCACCCAATGCGCTTAATAATTCTGACGTGCCCCTTTAAGCGAAAGGGCAATTTTTCGGTTTTCGTTGTCCACATGAAGTACATAAACATGAAGCTGATCTCCCACATGGAATGACGACTCAAGCATTTCTGCCTGCTCATGTGGAATTTCAGAAACATGAACCAAACCTTCAAGTCCATTATTCAATTCGACAAAAATTCCGAAATTCACTATTTTCGTCACCTTGCCGCGGACAGATACACCGCTTTCAAGGCCTTGCGTTAACCTCGGCCACGGATCATCACTCAGTTGCTTCATCCCGAGTGAAATTTTCCGGTTTTGAGGATCGAGAGAAAGCACCTTCGCCTTTACGGTATCGCCTTTTTTCACTACCTCACTCGGATGAGTGACTTTCTTAAGCCATGAAATGTCTGAAGCGTGAATCAAACCATCGATCCCAGGTTCCAGTTCTACAAAAATGCCGTAGTCTGTTAAGTTGCGAATTTTCCCTTCAATGACATCGCCAACGCGGTAACGTTCTCCCAATGTGTCCCACGGACTTACACTCATTTGTTTAAGACCGAGTGAAATTTTCCGCGACTCTTTATCCACATTGAGGATGACCGCTTCCACTTCAGAACCCACTGATAGAAGTTCGGAAGGGTGCGTAATCCGTTTGGTCCAGGAAAGTTCGCTAATATGAATCAATCCTTCAATTCCAGGCTCTAGCTCAACAAAAGCTCCGTAAGCCACAATATTTGTAACACGGCCCGTTACCTTTGAACCTGCACTATACTTTTGCTCAACTTGTTCCCATGGACTTTTCGTAATCTGCTTGAGGCCCAGTGAAACCTTTTCATTTTCCTTGTCAATGGCAATGACCATCACATCCAATTCATCGCCGAGATTAAGAACTTCGGAAGGGTGGGAAACGCGGCCCCAGCTCAAATCCGTAATGTGGAGGAGTCCGTCAATTCCTCCCAAGTCAATGAACGCGCCGAAATCAGTGATATTTTTCACACGTCCCTTAATCACCTGTCCTACCGAAAGCTGCTTAACCATTCGGCTTCGCGTGGCTTCTTTTTGGCGCTCTAAATAATCCTTGCGGGAAACGACAATATTTTTTCGCTGGCGATTGATTTTGACAATCACGAAAGAAAAAACCTGTCCCAAATATTGATCCAAATTTTTCACCGGTTTCAAATCCACCAGAGAGGCTGGAAGGAACGCTTCCATTCCCACGTCCACCATAAAACCGCCGCGGACTTTCTTGAAAATGCGTCCTTCCACAACACTGCCTTCATTGGCGTTGGCCACCAAATCATCCCAACATTTTTGGCGTTCGGCTTTACGCTTGGAAAGAACCGCCATGCCACTTTCTTCGTCAGTGGACTCAAACAAAACTTCTATCTCATCTCCCACCTTGATCGTAGCTGGTTCGGTGAACTCATCTAATTGCAAAATGCCTTCAGACTTATAGCCGATGTCAATTATGGCTTCACGGCCATTGACCGCAATCACTTTCCCCTTGACGATCTCTCCTTCCTTAATACTTTTGAGCGTCTTTTCGTAAAGCTCAGCGAAAGTCGCCGTCTTTGGGTTGTTTTCTTTTGTCAGCATAGAAAAAATAAATCTCCTTCTCGTCAAAAACCAGCTGTTCTAAGTCTTCATAGGGCAAGCGCTTATTTGATTACAGCGGGCTGGAACTTGCTTATTCTATCAAAAAAGCTTAAAAAGCAAAAGCTAATTTTATACTGAAAAAACCCGCCCTTTTGAAATGCAAATTCGTCCACCTTCGACCATAATCCCATTAAACTTGGCTTCGTTTCAAGGAGGCAGCTCTCAAAAAATTTTCGAGAGACTTTTCTGATCTTTTTCCAAGCAAAGCGATTAGTGTGCGAAGTGCTTTCTCAAAATGACCCAGATCTTTCAATAAATTCGTTCGATTGGTTAAAAAAATGGGTGCCCAAAGTCTGGGATCTCCTTGAGCCACGCGCGTCGTATCTAAAAAGCCGCTTGCTCCATAACGAATGGAACGAGGGGAAATGGTATGCATCAAAATAGAAGCAACGGCATGTGGAAGATGGCTGATCTGAGAGACGATCCGGTCATGAACTTCTGGAGAAAAAATTAAGACGTTGCTGCCAAGTTTTTTCCAAAATTGAGAAACGGTTCGTACAGCAGGAACTCTTGATTTTTTCACGGGAGTTACGAAAGCAAACGCTCCCTCAAATAAATCTCCCTTTGCATGTTCAAGTCCAGTCAGATGAGAACCCGCAAATGGATGAGAGCCGATAAATTCAATTTTTCGAAAGCGTTTCGACCTTGCCCAACGGACAATCTCTCCTTTTGTACTTCCAACATCCGTAACAACGGTCCCTGCTTTAGCATAACGATCCACTTCAGAAATTAATTTTGGAATGGTATCAACGGGAGCGCAAATCACAACAAAATCAGCGCCTTGGACAGCAGGAGAGATTTGAGTGAAGCCTTCATGAATCAATTTTCTCTTTTTGGCGAGAGCGATTTTTCTGGAACTTCGGCTGACACCGATGACACGGGCTGAACGAATGCGTTTTCGGATGGCAACGGCTAAAGATCCCCCAATTAAGCCCAAACCAACAACAACAAAGGTTGCGTAGTGTTTCATTATGGACGCAACCCCTCACCCAGTAAAATCATTTTAATGATTCCTTAGACGTCCCGACCGATTGCTTTAGCAACGGCGCGGATCTCCTTCACCAGATTCGCAAACCGTTTCGGAACAAGCGATTGCTCACCATCCGATTTGGCTTCTTCTGGATTGTCGTGAACCTCCACCATAATACCATCGGCACCAGCAGCCACTGCGGCGCGTGCAATAGGAGTCACATATTCCCACTTACCGGTGCCATGGGAAGGATCGATTAAAACGGGAAGATGGGTCTGTTCTTTTAAAACGGGAACGGCGTTGATATCAATTGTATTCCGCGTTGCCGTTTCAAACGTACGAATACCACGTTCGCAAAGCATGACCTTAAAATTTCCTTTTGAAAGAAGATACTCGGCCGAAAGAAGGAGCTCGCTAATCATTGAGCTCAAACCGCGTTTCAGGAGAACTGGCTTCTTAGACATTCCAATTTCTTTCAAGAGATCAAAGTTCTGCATATTTCGGGCACCGATTTGAAGCATGTCCGAATACTTCGAAACCAAATCCACTGTCCGCGTATCCATGACTTCGGTAACAACCAGCAACCCCACTTCATCCGCTACTTCGCGCAAATACTTAAGCCCCTCCTCTCCCAATCCTTGGAAACTGTATGGCGAAGTGCGCGGTTTGAAAGCGCCGCCGCGAAGAAACGTCGCGCCTGCTTTTTTAACTTCTTTGGCAATCCGGCGCAACATATCAATTCCCTCAACGGAACAAGGACCTGCCATCACCACAATTTTCTCACCGCCTACTTTAACACCGTGATCCATGCTGAATTCGGTGTTTTCAGGTTTAAACTCGCGGCTCGCCAGCTTGTAAGGTTTCAGAATCGGCATGACTTTTTCCACGCCGGGAAACACTTCAAGAGGCTGAACGCGAAGTTTCGATTCTTCCCCGATCACACCAATGATCGTCCGTTCAACACCGCGGGAAACTTGCGGTGTAAGGCCTAATTCTTTCACTTTTTCACAAATATGATTCACTTGTTCAGGTGTTGCATTTGTTTTCAAAACAATAATCATGAATGATCGTCTCCTCTTCTTAAAACCACTTTGAGCGCATGAATGAAGCGCATCAATTCAAAACGCGTTCCGATGGTGACGCGAATATAGGTATGAAGACCATAAGCATTCATCGCGCGAATAATAATTCCGCGTTTCAAAAGCGCCTCGGAAAGCTTTCGAGCATCGCGGTGGATATCTACCAAGATAAAATTGGCTTCGCTCGCAATGAAACTTAACCCCATTTGCGCAAACTTTCGGTACAGATAAAGCCTGCCGCGGCTCACTAAGCGTTTAGACCACCACAAAAATCTTTGATCATCCAGCGCGGCGCAGGCGCCGATTTGAGCAATTCGATTGATATTAAAAGGCTGGCGCACCTTATTTAAATATCGGATCATTTCCTGCGATCCGATGCCGTAGCCGATTCTTAAGCCCGCAAGCCCATACGATTTCGAAAACGTCCTAAGCAAAATAATGTTTGGCTTGTTTGCTTTGACATGAAAAAGCAAATATGGAAAATCTTTTGCTTCCACAAAATCAATATATGCCTCATCAAAACAAACGATCACGTCTTTCGGAACTTTACTTAGAAAATCCTCAACTTCCGCAGCCGTTACATAAGTACCGGTAGGATTGTTTGGATTGGCAATAAAAATGATTCGAGTCCTTTCATCAATTTGACCCAAAATCCCTTTTAAATCATAACGAAAATTTTTCATGGGAACTTGGATATAAGTAGCGCCGCAAGCCTGCGTAATCAAGGGGTACACCAAAAACGTATTTTCCGAAGAGATGACTTTATCACCTTCATTTAAAAACCCTCTGGCTAAAAGCTCGATGATTTCGTTGGATCCATTTCCAATCACAAATTGGTCTGGAGGAAGGCTGAACTCCTGAGCCAATCTTTGCTTTAATTCATACGAGCCCCCGTCCGGATAAAGGTGAACACGCCGCAAAGCAGCGCGCATGGCTCTGAGTGCTTTTCGGGACGGCCCCAATGGATTTTCATTGGAAGCCAGTTTGGTGACATGAAGAAGCCCAAGCTCGCGCTCTACTTCTTCAATGGGCTTTCCGGGCTCGTAAGGCACAATTCTTTGAATATAATCTTTGAAAAATTGTTTCATCTGGGCAATACTCATAAACTTATGTTGTGCGAACTTGCGGATACGAACCGAGTACTTTGAGAAATCTCACGCGGTTTTCAATTGCTTTTAACGTCTTCTTCACACGCAAATCCTCAACGTGCCCTTCCATATCAATAAAAAAGTAGTAATCCCATGCTTTTTTCTTGGAAGGCCGCGATTCAATTTTGGTCATGTTAACTTTATTTTTCCGAATAGGATCTAACATTTCATAAAGCGCACCCACCTTGTCTTTAATTGAAACGACAACGGAGGTTTTATCTCTTCCGGTTCGCGCTGCCACCTGACGCCCCATCACCAAAAAGCGGGTGACATTATGAGCAAGGTCCTCGATTCCTTCCGCCAAAATGGTTAAATTGTAAAGTGTAGCTGCCAGTTTGGAAGCAATCGCTCCCGAACCATCTTCTTCTCGAGCGCGATGCGCCGCTTGGCTCGTGCTACTGGTTTCAATCAATTCAACTCGAGGCATGTTGGTTTCAAGCCAAAGCCGGCACTGACCAAACACTTCAGCCTTAGAATAAATTCGTTTAATCTGTTTCATACTGCAATTGGCCATCAGATTATGAGAAATTTCGAATAAAATTTCTGAACAGATCCTAAGATCTGAATCAATGAACATGTCCAGCGAATGACTCACAGCTCCTTCAATTGAATTCTCAATTGGGATCACACCATAACCAACTCGTTTGCGATCGACTTCCGCAAACACTTCCGTAATGCTGGTGCAAGGGACATACCTGACGCTCGAACCAAATTTCGAAAGCGACGCTAGATGTGTAAACGTGGCTTCGGGACCCAAATAAGCAACTGAAATCGGTTTTTCCAAAGCAAGTGAAGCAGACATAATTTCCCGGTAAATTGCTTTTAACGCATCGCTTGAAAGAGGCCCTTTCGCAAGCGAATCAATCTTCCGGTAAATTTCACTTTCCCGTGCCGGCGCATAAGCTTCGGAATCCTTGGCTTGCTTTAACTTTCCAATTTCAAGCGCAAGCTTCGTCCGGTCGGTCAAGAGCTCTATGATCTGTTCATCCAACTGATCAATTTTCTTACGAATGTTTTCAAGACTCATGGTTTGTGAATAACTCCTTCGCCGTTATTGCGAGGCGGCATTCCAAGACAAGGCCGAAGCAATCTCAGTGCTCAGGGATTGCTTCGTCGCAATGACGTTCTTGCGATGGTTCAGATGATATTTCTTGATTACTTTCATTAATTTTTGTTGTGCTTTCTTCCGCTGAAATAATCTTTTCTGTTCGCAGCAGATCTTCCCGCTTTACTGAGTTTTCAATCAAGGACTTAATCTCCGAAATATCCGGAAGATCAGCAATCGATTTCAGACCAAAATGTTCCAAAAATTTACCCGTGGTCCCATAAAGAAACGGCCGGCCCGGGACTTCTTTTTTTCCTACGATTTTGATCAGATTTCTTTCAAGCAGCGTCGCTAAAACTCCTGAAACATCTACACCGCGAAGGTCTTCAACCTCCGCCCTCGTAATCGGCTGCTTATACGCCAAAATGGCGAGGGTTTCGAGTGCGGATTGAGTGGCTTGTCTCGATTTCCGTTGAAGCTCAAGTTTCAAAATCCATGGGGCATATCTCGGATCCGTGGCACATTCAAAACCGCCCGCAATTTCATTAATTTGAAAACTTCGCGCGTCTCGTTCGTACTCAGCTTGGAGTTCGTAAACCAGTTTCTCAATTTTCGCCTCTCCATAACCGCTTAACGCCCGTTTTAAATCGTTAACGGTTACAGGCTTTCCCGACGTAAAAAGAATGGCTTCAATCACCCGCTTCGCTTCTTGGTCATCTTGAACTTTGCGGGGCTGAGGCTCAGCTTTTGGCACATGGCGAACATCTTCTCTGACTTCAGGTGGAAGCTGATCCGAAATTTCTTTCGCAAGTTTCTCGCGAAGCGCTTTAAGCTGCGTCTGCTTTTCTTTCTCCGTTTGTTTGTCTGCAATTTTCGCCATTATTTTTCTATCTCCCCTATCGCGTCATCCCCGAACGCTTTTATCGGGGATCCATGTGCCAGATTCCCCCGTACAGGGGAATGACATGAAAATGAACATCGCTTTTTCATGTCACTTTCGAAATCAAAATCTCCCCGAATTGTTTTTCTTGAGCCACAAGCGCAAACTTAGATCGAATGATCTCCAGCAACGCCAGAAAGGTAGCGATCAACTCGTTTTTTGAAACCCGATCCCATTTTTGGAAAAGCTCGCTGAACCGAATTTCGCCTCGCTCCGTAAGAATGCGCTTCATCTCTTCAATCTTTTCTTCAATCGAAATCACTTCTTCAAAAACTTCATGAAACGTCTCTTTCGAAATTCCTTTAAGCACCGATTGAAATGCATTCAAAAGATCGAACATATTGGCGCTGAACGTATCGATCACAATATCTTCAGCCGATAAATTGCTCAAGTAATAATCCGCAACCTGCCGCGTAAAAATTCTCCCGCGTTCATCTTCAAACATTCCAAGTTTCTTAGCGGCTTCACGGAAAGCTTGATATTCAAGAAGTTTCCGGACCAGTTCAGCGCGCGGATCTTCGCCCTCTTCATCTATTTCTTCTTCAGTTGCCGGAAGAAGCATCTTGGATTTAATGTAGACCAAAGTTGCAGCCATCACGAGAAACTCACCCGCAATTTCAAGATCAAATTCCTTCATCTGGTTGAGATAATCCAGATACTCCTTCGTGATCACAGCGATTTCGATATTGTAAATATCCATTTCATTCTTCTTGATCAGATCAAGAAGAAGTTCGAATGGACCTTCATAAGCAGGAAGCTTCACGACAAGAGGATTGTAAGGTTTCACCGTCGATTCTAAATTTGGTTGATCTTGTTCGTTCATAATTTCTTTATTTCGCCAGTGATTTGTCATCCTGAGCGAAGCGAAGGATCTCGAGATCCTTCGTCGCTCCGCTCCTCAGGATGACACCTTTTCATATTCCAATTCCCACTGCGTCTTTCGCTTCTGCAAGTGTTTGAGCAGCAACCGCCTTTGCCTTTTTAGAACCTTCCATTAAAATATCGCGCACTTGACTGCGCTTGGCCTCAAGTTCATTCCTCCGTTCATAAAGGGGCTTTAGAAACGGCTTCAAATGCTCAGCCATTTCGCGTTTGCATTCCACGCAACCGCGTTCGGCAGCGCGGCATTCCTTGGCCACTTTTTCGTGATTTTCTTTATTGAAAACGGTATGAAAAAAATAAACCGGGCAAACTTCTGGATGACCTTTGTCTTCCCGTCTTTTGCGGGCGGGATCGGTCACCATCTGCATTACCTTTTTATCGACTTCTTCGGGCGAATCTGAAAGATCAATCGTATTGCCGTAACTTTTGCTCATTTTCCGACCGTCGGTTCCTGGAATCTTGGGCGTCTTAGTCAAAATCGCTTCCGCTTCTTTAAAAACCGGTCGGTACAAATGATTGAAGCGTCTTGCAATTTCGCGCGCAAGTTCCAAATGCGGAAGCTGGTCTTCTCCCACTGGAACGGCATCAGCTTTGTAAAGCAAAATATCCGCCGCTTGAAGTACGGGGTAACCCAAAAATCCGTGTGTCATTAAGTCTTTGCCCTGCTGTTCCTGAATTTGATCCTTATAGGTTGGATTTCGCTCAAGCCAGGAAAGCGGCGTAATCATCGAAAGCAAAAGTGCGAGTTCCGCATGTTCGGGCACCAAACTCTGAAGAAAAATGGTCGACTTATTCGGATCAAGACCTCCCGCCATATAATCAATGACAACTTCGATGACGTTGGCTTTAATGGCTGTATGTGAAGCGTATTCCGTGGTCAATGCATGCCAATCCGCAATCATAAAGAAGGAGTCTTCGCCTTCAAACTTCTTCCAATTTTCAAGCGCGCCCAGCAAATTCCCCAAGTGAAGCTTGGCTGTGGGGCGCATTCCGCTTAAAATCCGTTTTGGCATACCTATCCCTTTGATAGCAAAAGCGTTGTATCTTATCCTAGAAGCTATCTCCTGTCAATGAACCCGCTAGGCAGGGCATTTTGCTCCGTTTCTCCGCGCTTTGCAAAAACCTGCTTGCCTCGGATCAGGAAAAGGTAGTGTTGAGGCAAAAGCTAGCCCATTCTATTGAACTTTGAGGAACAAGCCTTTGAGGTATTCGCCTTCGGGATGGTAGATATTAATAGGATGGTCAAAGGCGTGGGAAACTTTTTGAATGATCTGGACATTGCGCCGCGCGTCTTTTGCTGCGCCGAACATGATTTTCTGAAACAAATCGGGATCAATAAAGGAGGAACAAGAGGAACTAAATAAAACTCCGCCCGGCGCTAAACGTTTCATCGCGTATAGATTAATATCTTTGTAACCGCGCGAGGCTTGCATGACCTGATTTTTATTTTTGCAAAAGGCGGGTGGATCCAAAATCACAAGATCATAAGTTCCAGCGTCTTCCCTTAAAAAATCAAAAACATCTTCGCAAACAAACTGATATTGATCTCCGGTAAGATGATTTAACTCAAAATTAGTTCTCATCGTATTAATGGCACGTTCCTGAACTTCCACACTGGTAACTGATTGCGCCCCCGCATTCGCAGCGTACACAGAAAAACCGCCGGAATAAGCAAAACAATTGAGAACTCTTTTCCCTTTTGCAAAATCAGCTATCTTTTTTCGGTTTTCACGTTGATCCAGAAAAAAACCAGTTTTCTGGCCGCGCTTAATATCCACTAAAAAACGGTTGCCGTACTCTTCAATTTCCACATAATCAGGCGGCTCTTCACCGCTCAAAGTTGCAAGCGTTTCGCCCAATCCTTCTTGTTTGCGTGATTCGGAATCGTCCCGTTCATAAATTCCTTTGGAAGGAAATACTTTTTTAATGGCTTCCACCACAACCGGTTTCAACGCATCCATACCGGCAGTTAAAAACTGCGCAACTAAATACTCTCCATATTTGTCCACAATCAAACCGGGGAGAAAATCACCCTCTGAATGAATTAACCGGCAGGCATTGGTTTTGGGGGGTAAGAAATCCTCGCGCAACTTTTTGGCTGCTTCCATTCGGCAAATGAAAAATGAAAGATCGATTTCCTCATCCTGGAATGTAAGCATGCGGACGGCAATTTGCGAACGCGGATTTAAGTAACCAATCCCGAGGAAATTTTCATCACTCGAATAAACCTTGGCGAGATCTCCGGTTTTGAAATCATCATCCAAAAGATCGATGGCGCCGGAAAAAATCCAGGGGTGAAAACCGCGGATGGGTTTATCTTTCTCAGGTTTCAAAACAACACGGATGGTACGCATTAATGTAAAACAGCGAAAACGAAGGCGATGGCGGAAACGATCAAAGTATAGAAACCAAAATAATGAAATTTTCCTTTTGATATGACCCGAAACACGATGGAAATTGAAAAATAGCCGGCAACAAAAGCGGTGATGAAACCTGTAATCATCGCGGGCAACATTTCTCCTGAAAATGATGCGATACCTTCCGGAATCACTAAACCAGCGGCTCCGATAATCGCAGGAATTGCGATAAAAAATGAAAACCGTACCGCATCTTCACTCTTCACATTCCGCCACAAAGCGGCGGAAACAGTCGAACCGCTTCTCGAAATTCCAGGCAAAACAGAAATTCCCTGAACGACTCCAATCCAAAAAGCATCCTTAAAGCTACGCATCTCTTTCTGATCCCATCTCGGAGCCCAATACGTAGAACCGAGTATGAATGAATTGATAAAGAGTGTAATCGCAACGGGGGTCAGCGTGGTAAAAAATGGATCCATGGATTTTTTTAAAATGAGGCCGATGATCGCGGTTGGAATCGTCGCCAAAATAATCAATCCAAACATTCGGCCGCCTATTTTGGGGACTGGGAAGAAGTCCTTCGCAAAATAAATGAAAATTGCGGAAAGTGTTCCCAAATGCACTACCACGTCAAAAACAAGGAGAGACGGTCCTTTAAGTCCAAACAGGTATTGAATGATGACGAGATGGGCAGAACTCGATACGGGCAAAAATTCGGTAAGCCCTTGAACAATTCCGAGCACAGCTGCTTGCAAAATGGTCATGAGAACTTCGCCAACTTCTTTTTCGAAAGATTCATCACCACCTTGCGTACTTCCTCGGCTGAGTCTTTGCGGCTCACGAGCAAAGCGTCGGGCGTATCGATCACCACCAAATCATGAATTCCCTGAAGACAAACGAGTTTATTTCTAGAATAAACAATATTGCCGCGGGAATCAAATGCGAGATAAGAGCCCATGGCTGAATTTTGGAATCCATCTTTCGGCCATAAATCCTCAAAAGACTTCCATGTGCCCACATCACACAAATCAAAATCTCCACGTATGAGATAAGCATTTTCCAATTTTTCAAGAACGGCGTAATCGAAGGAAATGCTTGGGAGGGCGTGGAATAATTTTTGCGGAACCACTTTTCCCTTCCGAACACTGAGACTTAAGATGCGCAAGAAAAATGCGGGCATCAATTGCCGTACCGAATCTAAAACTGTTTTCGCAGGTGCCAGAAAAATTCCTGCATGCCAGAAAAATTGACCCGTACTCAAAAATTGTTTCGCGCGTTTGACCGAAGGCTTCTCCACAAACTGTTTCAACGGATAGACAGAACCCGAAACCTTTTTGCCCACTTTAATATAACCATAAGAAGAAGATGGAAATGTAGGTTTTACGCCAAAAACAGAAAATGATTTTCTCTGATTTGAAATTCGAGTGGCAGTCTTCACCGCTTGGTGAAATTTGGTTTTATCGCCAATCCAGTGATCCGCCGGCAAGAATAAAACTATAGCGTTTGGATCGCGCCTCGAAATTAAAGAAGCGCCCAATGCCACTGTAGCCGCGGTATTACGTGAAACGGGTTCTCCGATAATTTGACTTCGCGGAATTTTGGGGGCGTGTTTCTTAAGTCCTGCGAGATGCTCTTGATTTCCAATGACCAGAATACGATGGTTAGGAATCAAAGGCGCAAGGCGCTTTACCGTCTCTTCAAGGAATGAATCGCGGCCTGGAAGAAGTTTCAGAAAAGGTTTGGGCGTTTTCCTCCGAGAAAGAGGCCAAAGCCGCGTTCCCCATCCGCCCGCCATGACCACAGCCCAAAGCATATTAGTCCCTTGTACTCCGAAGTAAGAAGTATGAAGTAGGAGGTACGAGAAAAACTGAATGAGTCATTGGAAGGCCTTCCAGCTGTCGTGCAATTTAAATAATTTTGCGCCTAGCTCTTCATACTTTGCTAACAACTGATTATAACTTTCATTAGTAAGATAATTATAACCCAATGAAATCAAAAGCCAAGATTTGGTTTCTTCAACGGAACCATTTGCATCAATTAAATGTCTCTTAAATAAATCCGGATACTTTCTCTTACCCCAACCTTCAGCGATATTAACCGCAACTGATCTCGAAGATCTTCGGATCTGATCAATTAAAGAACATTTTTCTTCCTCTGGAAACTTTTGACTAATCTCAAAAATTTTCATCGCGAGATCATGTCCTAATCGATAAACCTCTAAATCATAAAACGTTTTTATCGGACTCAAAGTTTTTTCCATTTTTCGTATTTCCTACCTCTTACTTCTTACCTCCTATTTCTTATCTCTTTCATTTTTTCTTCAACGAGCTTTCTGATTTCATTCAAACGTTTTTCAGTCCCCGCTTCAAAACGTGTGACGAGCACAGGCTGCGTATTGGAAGCGCGAACAAGTCCCCAGCCATCTCCGAAATCAATCCGCACACCATCAATGTCTATAGTTGAATAGCGGCTTTTAAAAAATTGAGCGACATCCGCAACAATTTGAAATTTTTCTTCATCGGGACAGTCAACGCGGATTTCAGGCGTGGCGTAAGTTTTTGGAATATCCGCCAGAAGTTCGGATAATTTCTTGCCTGATTGATCCAAAATTTCAAGCACGCGGATACCTGCATAAAGTCCATCGTCAAAACCAAAGTATCGGTCATTGAAAAACATATGCCCGCTCATCTCACCTGCAAGCGCTGCATGTTCATCCCAAAGTTTCTGTTTAATAAAGGAATGCCCCGTTTTCCACATGATGGCTTTGCCGCCATGTTTTTCTACATCTTGGAAAAATAAGTTCGAACACTTCACATCGGCTACGAATTTGGCGCCGGGCCGTTCCTTCAAAATAAAACGGGAAAACAAAATCAAAAGCTTATCTCCCCAAATGATACTTCCCCGTTCATCCACAATTCCGACGCGGTCTGCGTCCCCATCAAAAGCAATGCCGAGATCCGCCTTTGTTTCCCGCACTTTCTTAACTAAATCCTTGAGATTCTCTTCAACCGCAGGATCGGGATGATGATTGGGAAATCGGCTGTCGGGCTCACTGAAAAGTTCAATGACTTCATGACCGAAATCTTTAATCACTTTTGGAGCGATAAGCCCTGCTGTGCCGTTGCCAGAATCAATCACGACCTTCAATTTTCTTTTGAATTTAAATGACTGCTTGAGATACGCTTGATAGGCAGGAATAATTTCGGAACGTTCTTGGTTCCCTTTCCCAGTTAGAAAATCTTTCTGTTCAATTAAAGCGCGAAGTTTTTGAATCTCATCTCCAAAAATAGAACTCCTTCCAACAACAAGTTTCAAACCGTTATACTCCGATGGATTGTGGGATCCTGTAATCATAATGCCGCCGGTTCTTTTCAAATGGCCGATCGCAAAATAGCAAACGGGAGTCGTGACAATACCGATATCGATCACGGAAGCACCGGAAGAAACCAACGCCTTCGTAAGCGCTTTATGAATTCGGGCGGAACTTGGGCGAATGTCGCGGCCCAAAACCAAAGTCCAAGGTTCTGCACGAGCAATTTTGACAAGATAAGTCACAAATGCTCTTCCGATCAGATCAATGGTTTCATCCGTTAGATCCCGATCTGCAATTCCGCGAATGTCATATTGTCTAAAAATATTTGTATTCATAAAAAAGTCATTGGTCATCAGTCCACCGTCCACAGATAAAATAAAAACATTGCTATCGACTCTCAAGATTTCTTATGCGGTCACATCTTTTCAATTCTGTGGACTGTTATCTGACGACTGTTTACTAACTCTGCGCGAGACAGGACTTGAACCTGCATGCCTTGCGGCGCCAGCCCCTCAAGCTGGTGTGTCTGCCAATTCCACCACTCGCGCTTAAAAGTCAGCATTCTAAGGGAAAAATAGGGGCTTTGCACTTGATTTTTGGCTTCCAGATCGTCGCAAGAAATTCTGCCCTAGCGCCTCTCTGAAACGAAATTTGATCATTAATCAAAGCGTAGGACTGTCATGGCTTCCGAATAAACTACTATCAAGTTATTCAATGGAACGCCGCGGCTGCACTTGCACCCATTCGGTCTGTTGCAGAACTCTGAGCTAATAAAAGCGCGCCCCGAGGTCGATTTTCTTCCATAAAGGAGGGATCGGCCTATGATAGGACAGAAAAAGTTCTTGATGAAAGAATATCATCGTCTTTCCCTAGACAATCTTGTCA
>OBEQ010078764.1_pt1 | contig 61918 bp, 51 predicted proteins | sample 1670901 | NCBI WGS metagenome assembly OBEQ01 (sample SAMEA104232315, study PRJEB22302) | groundwater metagenome | biome: forest; feature: aquifer; material: groundwater | place: USA | collected 2011-08-07 | depth 5.4 m
AGATTTGTCAAGTGCTTTTGACATAGTTTGGAGATTGACCAAAAAACCCTTATTTTATAAGGCTTTTTTGGGTTTTTATCCAATTTAAAATATTTTTGACATCCGAAAAACGGCCTCCAGCGGATGAGCCCAAAACCACTATTCCTATCGGATTTCCGATTGGATATTCTGTAATAACCAACAAATTTCCGCCGGCCAAATCCGTATATCCGGTTTTAGCCCCCAAAATAGGGGTGATTTCTGGATCCAAAATATTGGTGGGGTTTAGTTTATGTATAAATCCCTCGAGAGATTTTACTTCGCGAACACTTTCTAGATTCCAAATAGGCGAACCTAAAGTCTTGCCCGCAATAGTAATTAAATCATCCGCCGAACCATACGCGCCCGCTTCAATTTGAGAAACGTCCAGTCCGATCGGATTACTAAATTGCATGTCAGGCACGCCAAGCGACTCTGCTTTTTCTTTCATTAAACTTAAAAACCATTCTTCATCTCCAAAATTTTCTACCAAAGCCGCGACGGCATCGTTTGAGGACTCAACCATAGCCATTGCAATAAGATCTCGAACCCGCACATGCTCCCCCACTGTAAGAGAGCTGGGTTCCAGAGTTAAAACTGCTTTTTGAGAGATTTGTATTTCTTGATTGAGATCCGCGTGATCCACCGCCACTAACGCGCTGATGATTTTAGTGAGACTTGCGAGCGGTAATACTTCTTTTGAGTTTTTTTCAAAAAAAGTTTTCCCCGTAATTAAATCGCGCGCCAAACCTGCACGCGCTTCGATATCCGGAATTTTTTGTTCGCTGCTTTCCACCACATGAGCTACATTTTTATTTATGGGAAACGCATTATTTGGTATGGGCAGAAAAAAAATCGCGCCCAGCACTCCCACAACAATAAATAATACAATATGTGTATTCATGCTTTATTATTTTGAATAAACTCCTCTAATTTTTGGGCAAACGAACCATATTCCGGAAGATCAGATATGGAAGTAAGTCCCAAAAATTTCAAAAAATCGCGGGAAATCCGGTAGATATAGAGCCGCGAATCTTTGAGATCGCGAATTCTCTCGATCAAGCCGCGCATCAGTAAATTTCGCACCATAAAAGATGAATTGACGCCCCGAATGTAATCTATTTCTGATCTTCGTATCGGCCCCTTGTAGGCAATAATCGAAAGAGTCTCCAGGGCGGGGCGCGTAAGCTCTCCGCTAAATTCTTCTTTAGCAAATTCTTCCACTATTTTGGAAACGGATGCACTGGTAACCAAACTTACCTTGTCTTGGTCTCGCAAAATATCCAGATCATGCGCCTCTGAAAGATGCTCTTTTAATTCTCGAATGGCGAATTCTATTTCTTCGTCCTTTTTTTTGAGGACGGAGGCAAGTTTAGGTATATGCAGACCCTCGCCGGAGACAAAAAGCAGCGCTTCTATTTTTTTGGCTAGTTCTCCCATTTTCTAAGGTCTATGCTGCCGAATAAATTTTTTTGCTTAAACACCAGAAATCCTTGTTTAATTAATTCCAAAAGTGCTAGAAAAGAAATAATTACTTCAACCTTGCGTTTTTTCCCGCCATGGGCGGAAAATTCATCAAAAGAAAACTCAAACGATTTCTGAAGGCGGGATTTTAATTCTTCCATTTTCTCTTCAAGAGAAATTGCTTTCTCCATAATATCTGTCGGAAGTTCTTCTTTTTTAGGAAGCTGGATCAAAATTTCAAGCAGCAGCGCGTGCACTGTTTCTTTTGTTATCCGGGGAGGGGGAGAAAAAATTTGAAATCCTCCCGAATATGCCTCTCTGCCAAATAAGTGCTTGCTATTTCCGCCGAGCTCGCGCACATGGCCTGACAATATCTTGAAAAATTGAAACATCCGCAAGCGTATTTCCAATTCCTTAATATCAATTGCCTCTTCCTCTGAAAGAGCGAGGTGCGGGATAAGTGAGCGAGATTTAATCAAGATCAATGTTGAAGCAATCACCAAAAAAGCGGCGAGTTCTTCTTTAGAAATTTCCGCAAGAGTTTTTAAATACGAGATATACTGGTCCGCCACCTCCGCCAAAGAAATTTCGTTAATCGAAAGCTTCCGATCTTCCACCAAATGAAGCAACGCGTCCAACGGCCCTGAAAATTTGTCCACCGAGATTTGATACATATTTATTCTTCTACTTTTATGTGAAGTTCTTTCAATTGTTTTTCAGAAACTTCCGAAGGCGCGTCCATTACCGCGGTTTGGCCGGAGGCAACTGCAGGAAATGCGATGACTTCTCGAATGCTCGGTTCACCAAGCACTGTGTACATAAAACGATCGAGTCCGAGAGCAATCCCGCCATGCGGCGGAGCTCCATATTTGAACGCTTCCAGAAAATACGCGAACTGTTTTTTTTGTTCTCCGCTCAAACCAATCAAATCAAAAATTTTCTCTTGAATTTCCGCTTTGTGAATACGAACGCTTCCGCCGCCAACTTCAAAACCATTCAATACCATATCATGTTGCAATCCCCTGACGTTTTGGGGATTGGTATCCAAGAGCGGGATATCGTCCGGATGCGGCGCAGTAAACATATGATGCGACGGCGCAAATGTGGCAACCCCCGAACCATGGAAAAAATCTTTGTCGGATTGTTCGGTAAACAATGGAAAGTCTAGAACCCAAGCAAAAGCTAATTCATTCGGATCATTTTTATTCTTTCGCAAATCTGGCTTATCGGTATGATATTTTTCTTGTGCTTCTTTATGGGTAAGCAGTGGCCACGGGACTTTGGTGATTTTTTTTTCCGGAAAAACTTTTTTAACCAATTCGATGAACAGGCTCTCGGCAAGCTCAAGGATATCTTCCTGAGTGACAAACGACATTTCAATATCCAATTGGGTAAATTCGCCGTACGCCCTATCTGCTCTCGGATCTTCATCGCGGAAACATCGGGCGATTTGAAAATATTTTTCCGTCCCTGCGATCATGAGGAGCTGTTTATATTGCTGGGGCGATTGCGGCAATGCATAAAACTTGCCTGCCTGCAGCCGAGAAGGAACCAGAAAATCGCGTGCGCCCTCCGGTGTTGACTTCGTCAAAATAGGAGTCTGTATCTCCCAAAAATCTTTTGCAATCAAATAATTTCTAACGAAATGTGCTACTTCATGATACGCGCGGAGGTTATTTTTCATCCGCTCTCTTCGTAAATCAAGATAACGGTATGTATTGCGAAGCTCTTCATCTATCTCGTGACCATCCGTATCAATAGGAAACGGCGGAGTTTCTGATTCATTTAAAATTTCTAAACCCGTAGCTTCGATTTCTATTTTTCCTGTCGGGGATTCTGCGTTTTCCATTCCAGTCGGGCGCTCTTTTACCAAGCCATCAATGGCAATCACCCATTCTGATCGGAGCATGTCGGCGCTTTTAAGAAGCTCGCTGTTTTTGGGCGAAAAAACAACTTGAACCGTCCCCCATCGATCGCGAAGATTGATAAAAATGAGCTTGCCGTGATCTCTCCTGACATTCACCCAGCCCAAAAGCTTAATGGTTTTTCCAATGTGATTTATTGCATCTTTGGTTAAAACTCGCATTCGTTTATCTTAGGATAAATCTGCGGGAAGTTCAACAAAAAAGGTGCTGCCCTTGCCGAGTCCGCCGGATTCCACCCATACTCGGCCATGATGGTCGTCCACCACTTTTTTTACAAAATAAAGCCCGAGGCCCATGCCATCCGGCCGAATTTTTTTTGCTTCGTCGCTTCTCGTAAATTTGGTAAATAATTTTCCGATTTCTTCGGGGCTGATGCCAATGCCGTTATCCTGTACCGAAAAAATAATAGAAAGTTTCCCTTCCCGATCCCAATTCGCCAAACGCACCACGAGTGTTCCCGTATCAGAATACTTGACCGCATTGTCCAATATGTTTAAGACCACTTCATGAATTTTTTCTTTGTCGCCGGATATGGTATCAGAATTTTTAATATCTTCTTGGTATTCGATTACTAAACCTTTTTTATCGGCAGCAGCTTTTACTTCTTCCGTAACTCGTTTAACCATATCCCGCATACGGAGCGCTTCAAAATCGTAGTGCATTTTTCCTGATTCTATGCGGGATACATTGAGCAAATCGGACACCAGCGCCACTAACTGATTGGAAGAAATAAAAATAATATTCATTACTTTTTCCATTTTTTCTTTGAGCACGCCGTACGATTTTTCTAAAATCATGGAGGAATACCCCTTGATTGCGGTAAGCGGCGTCAACAACTGATGGCTGGCGAGCGAAATAAATTCTGATTTCGCTTGATCTAATTTTTTTAATTCTTGGTTCGCTTGTTCCAATTGAGTTGTTAAATTTTCGAGCTGTTCTTTTTGTTCCACTTCCCGTTTAACACTTTGCACCAGGTATGAACTAAAAATACCGGTGATGATAAAAAATATAAACCGCAAAATCGATTCCGTAATATTTTTGGCAAAAATAATTTCTAAAAACAACACAAAGACAATCCCGGTGGAAAGCATCTCGGCGGCAATAACTTTGATATTGAGCAATTGATATTTCGTCACCGCATAGGAAATTGCAACCACAATGATGGCGGTAAATAAAGGTCCCAACCACGTAAAACTCCATGCTTTAAAAATGGGAGAGGGAAGCGCTAAATTGAAAATTGCCCCGAAAACCCCCGCGATTAAAACGCTCCACATGATATAGCCAAGGTGTGTTTTTGTGGGACCGGATGACGCGTGCCAGCGCCGATACAAAAAATAGAGCGATCCAAAAAAGTAGCAGATAAAATAGGTTGAGAAAACCGCAAAGCCCCATATTTCCAAAATGCCGGTTTTGACGCCGTTTGCCATCACCACCTCGGTAACAAGAAATTTGGGAAGCGCTATAATGAGCAGCGCCAAAATAGTGCTCAACACTAACATAATTTTTTTGAATCCGCTAAATGCCTGTTTTTCCGGAAAATAATGCATGAATACATACAAAGACTCCGCGATAGATATCGCGGCAACGTACGAAAGTTTCAAAAATAAAAGAGAAAGAGTCGTGTTCTCGAGCGTCCGAAATAAAATAAGTGATCCGGTCCAAAGCGCCAGCGAATACGCAAAAATAGAAAACCAACGATTAATCGGATTTTTCCATGAATGCTGGCCGACCAAAAACGCAAGCGCGATATTCATAATGCCCACTGCCATCAGCAGGAGTTCTTGAAAACCCATCATTTTTTTATGATAACATTTTTCTATAAAAAAAACTTGGAGGTTAAACCTCCAAGTTTTTTATTTTAAAAACAATGCGCCGCCTTCCATCATACCGGCACCCACAAATAAAAATAATACAGGGCCCTCTTTTGGAAAATTTCCATTTTTGATGTCTTCGTCAAGCAACAGCAAGGTAGAAGCGCTCACGGTATTGCCCAAGCGATCCACATTGTGGGGAATTTTTTCCATTGGAATGTGGTAGACTTGAGAAAATTTTTCAAGAAACCGGAAATTTGCTTGATGCAAATACCATCTTTGGATATCTTCGATTTTCAAATAAAATTTTCCCAAAAAATAATTCACTACTCGTTCCATGGCCGGCATAAATTGCAGGGCAACATCTTTTGAATCCATGACATACGCATGCTCATTTACATTGTATAGATTGGTGGGATCCGCCGCTCCCCCGCCTTTGTAAGAAACCAAAGGATGATCTCCGTTAACTGCGGCGTAGGTGCCTCGCAAGTAATTCTCAAGAGGCCAGGAACCCAATATCATCGCCCCGGCGCCGTCAGCAAATATCGCCGGAGACAACCACGCGTCGTCGCCGCGATTCGCTCGATAGCGATATTTATCTATAAATGAAGCAACATCGTTGGTAGCAACAATAAGCGCATAGTGCTTTTGTTTCGTGCTTGCATTGGCGTACACTTGAATCAACTGAAACGCTTTAGCTAAAGCGGCGCAGCCGCCGTCTACTTGGTCAATCGCGGCATCAGGTCGTAATCCCAGTCTTCGATGAAGTTCAATGGCATCTCCGCTAAAATGAAGATTGGCGGGTGTGCAAGTGGCCAAACAGAGATGATCGATAAGCCATGAATCTATGTTTAAATTTTCAAGCGCTTCCCGGGCGGCATGCTCCGCGTAATCAAGCGAATTCTCATTCGTGATTTTCTTTCCGGTTGCGGGATTAAAATTTAAACTGTGCGCATTGATTCCTGTTTTTTCCAAGAGCCATTTTGCGTCTTTCGGACTTTCTAAAAACGCGAGTAATTCGACACTATCAACCAGTGGCAAGGTGTATCCGCCCGTTTTCAAAATCGCAAGCCGTTGCATATTATTCCTTTCTTAAAGAACACAGATAAAACTAAAAGAAAAATAGCATACATAAAATAAAAAGGAAGTTTACAAATTTTTTAAAACAGGTAGAATATAAAATTAGTGGCTCGTATCAAAAATATCCGCCCGTAGCTCAGTCGGTAGAGCAGCTTCCTTTTAAGGAGAGGGTCGGAGGTTCGATTCCTCCCGGGCGGACACTTTAGTGAAAGGCAAGCGAATTGGCGGTTTTGTTTGGAGAATGGAAAAATTTTTAATCATAAAGTTCATAAGATTTAGGCCACAAGACAGCAGAAATGCTGATTTTTCTTTTGCTTGACGCGGGTTTGTCAAACCTCGGAGGTTTGACATGGGAGCATCACTGGGCACCTTAAGTGCCAAGTGATTTTTTTACTTTTGGTGCGTATGATATACTTAAAAATATGCGAAAACAAAAAAAAATAATGTGGTGGATTATTTTGATTGGGATTATTGCTACAATCGGATATTGGGTCTATACACGACCGAGCCCGGCCGAGAGCACATATGGCCCTTTCGCCCAATGCCTCAAAGAAAAAGGCGTCACTTTCTACGGAGCTTTTTGGTGCCCGCATTGCCAAAACCAAAAGAAATTATTTGGCGACGCCGTAAGCCTTCTTCCCTATATCGAGTGTTCGACAGCCAACGGCCAGGGACAAACCCAAATCTGTATTGATCAAAAAATTACCGGCTACCCCACCTGGGAGTTTAAAGACAAAAGCCGCTTGAACGGAGAAATCCGCCTTGACCAATTAGCAGAAAAATCTGGATGCAAACTTCCTCAATAATAGCACTCGTCATTTCTTCATCCACGCATATTTTAGGAATTCTGACTCTGCTAGCAAACATATTTATTGTGTTTGTTATTCTCGGATTTATTTTTAAAAAATTAAAAATAGAAATAGGGAATTACGCTCTTTTGTTGGCGTTTCTCATCGCGCTGGCTTCGGTAAGCGGCAGTCTTTTCTTTTCGGAAATAGCGGGATACACCCCGTGCGTTTTATGCTGGTGGCAAAGAGTATTCATGTATCCCCAGTTGATTTTATTGGGGGTCGCGCTTGTAAGAAAAAAACAAGACGCCGCCGACTACGCGATCCCACTATCCATTATCGGAGGTATCATCGCGGCGTATCACTACTACGGACAAATGTTTAATGCCTCGGCGCTCCCGTGCGGCGTCATCGGGCTTACTCCTTCCTGCTCCCAACGATTTTTTGTAGAATTCGGATATATTACCATTCCTTTTATGTCCTTCACCTCATTCATTCTCCTCATCGTTTTCCTCTCGCTTTCAAAAAAACAAAATTCCTAAGAGTGGTAGGATTAGCCAGTATTTCGCATAGGAAGAATTGAGAAAAATTTTGATCGTAAGGGGTGAAAACCCCCAGGTGTTTTGGACAATAATTTCTTTTGGCGCGATGACAAAAAATGCCGCAAATATAAAAGCTGCGAGCAAAAAGCTTAACACAAAAATCCGCCACCAGCCTTCTTCTCCAGTGCTCTTTAACACTCTTCGCAATAAAAAAGAAAGTAAAATAAAAATCGCAAAAAATATCCCCACGATAAAATAATTTTTACCTGATACAGGCAATGTTTCGATGGGTAAAATCGGGAAAATGACGAGATCCATATAGAGCGCGATCAACGCGACAACAATATTTTTTTTACCCCGGGAAACTCCAATAAAAAACCCCATGGCCATCAAACATAAGAACAAGACAATGTCCCATGTGGGGTGTGAAAAAATTGGCAAATAAGCGCTCATAAAGAAATTATATCTTTAAAAATCAAAATGGCACAATTGAAGAAAAACCCGCCTTTTCGGCGGATTAAAATAGCTTACAAATAGACCAGAGGCCCAACTGCGAAGCTCGCGCCTTCTCTGCGGCTTCTTTAAATTGGCGAGCGTACTTTACATTCGGAGGAACCGTTTCTATTTGGGCATATCCTCTCTCCATAAGCGTCAGGTTAAGCATTTTGCCGCCCAACCATACATACCGCAAAAGCCTGCCATACTTGTCGCGATTTTCAATATCTTTTTCGAGATACACCGATTTCCCTAACACTAATTCTTTTGTTTTTACGGACGCTTCTTTGCCAAAACACTCAATCGGTTTTCGCGGATCAACGGTTTCTGGGGTATTTATGCCAATCAGCCGCACTTTTTCTCGCTTTACTCCGACCGTAGCGGCAAGGCTTTCAATTTCAATAGTATCTCCATCGACTACGCGAATTACTTTCACCCATTCGCGTGGCTGATATATCCCCTTGTTATCCTGATGGGATCCGCGTAAAAAATAAACAAGAAAAATTGCAGCAACAATTAAAAAGATAGCAAAAATTTTCGCAATTGTTTTCATGGTTACTCTATCCTTCTTTCGAATATGAACATTTTAAATCTCGGTAAATTATATATTAAAAACTGGTAGATATCAACATCAAAGCCCCTCTTTTTCAAGATCGGAAAGAAGTTTTTTTGCATGTGATGAAATTTTTTTAGGAAATTTAAGCAAAAGCCTCATTAAAAGGTCTCCGCGCGTCGAACGGGATTTAGGAATTCCTTTTTGGCGAACTCGTAAATAATCGCCGGGCTTTGAAAGTTCTGGAATGTGGACCGAGATTTTTCCATCGAGCGTTTCAATGGTTTCTTCCCCGCCTAAAATTAGTTTGGTAGGAAGCATATATACATCCATCAAAAGATCATTTCCTTCTCTTTTGAATATCGGGTGGACCTGCGCATGAATCCTCACATACAAATCCCCCGCGGTAGCACCTTTTACCGCCTCTCCCAAACCGGTTAATTTTATCGCTTCTCCATCTTGAATCCCGGAAGGAATGTGTATCTCTATATTTTCCCGTTTTTTAAAAACACCAATTCCTTTGCACGTTTTGCAGGGTTTTTCTGGAATTTCTCCGGAACCCGCGCAATGAGAGCACACCCCCAAAGAAGTAAACGACCCGAAAACCGACCGTCGCGACTCCCGCACGGTGCCTGTCCCTTGGCAGGTTCCGCATTTTTTCTTCGCCGTTCCCGGTTCCGCGCCGTTTCCGTGGCACGCTTCGCACAAAGACGTACGCTCGAGTAAAACATTTCTCGTCGCTCCAAAAACAGAATCAGAAAAAGAAATATCAATGCTGATAGAAATATCGCTTCCGCGTTTGTGCCTGCCTCCCCTCGGGTCAAAACCAGAAAACCCTCCCAAAAAATCTTCAAAAATATCGCCTAAATTTGATCCGCTAAAATCAAAACCAAAACCGCCTTCTCCAAATCCTGAAGAATTCCAAGAGCTACCCGCCCCTTCCGAAGAAAAGGCAGAATCAAATTGGTCGTATTGTTTTCGTTTCGCATCATCCCCTAAAATCTGATATGCTTCGTTTAATTCTTTAAATTTTTGTTCGTCTCCTCCGGATTTATCCGGGTGATGCTGGTGAGCCAATTTTCTATAGGCGCGTTTTATCTCCTCTTTTGAGGCGTTTTTTGAAAGGCCTAATATTAAATAGTAGTCTTTACTCATTTACGTCTTTTGATTCTGTTTCTTTTGCTTCCGGTTTTTCTTCTTTTTTATACATTGATTCTCCGATTTTGGATAGCGATTGAGAAAGAGCCGCTTCCGCTGATTTTATTTCAGAAATATTTTCAGAATCTTTTATCTTTTTTAGAACCTCGATATTTTTTTCCACATTTTCTTTTATTGATTGGTCGAGCTTGTCTCCCGCGTCTCTCAATGCTTTTTCAGCGGTGTAAACCAAGGTGTCCGCGCCGTTTCTGGCATCGATCAATTCTCTCTTTTTCTTGTCTTCATCGGCGTGCATGGCGGCCTCCTGCTTCATTTTTTGCACATCTTCTTTTGAAAGGCCGGTTGAGGCCTCTATCCTGATTGATTGTTCTTTACCGGTTGCTTTATCTTTTGCTTTTACCGATAAAATACCGTTGGCATCCACATCAAAAGTTACTTCAACCTGAGGCATCCCCCGCGGAGACGGCGGAATACCGTCCAAAATAAATTTACCGAGTGTTTTGCTGTCCACGGCCATTTCGCGCTCGCCTTGAAGGACATGAATCTCCACCGATATTTGGTTATCCGCCGCGGTTGAAAAAACTTGCGCTTTAGAAGTCGGAATCGCGGTGTTTTGCTCAATTATTTTGGTCATCACACCTCCCATGGTTTCGATGCCCAAAGAAAGTGGCGCCACATCAATCAACAAAAGATCCTTTACATCGCCCTCGGGTTTTCTGCCTTCGTCTTTAGCAAGCAAAATTTCCCCCTGCACCGCCGCACCTATCGCCACCACCTCATCCGGGTTTACACCTTGATGAGGGTCTTTTCCAAAAACTTTTTTCACCGCCTCAACAATCGCGGGCATGCGCGTCTGCCCCCCCACCATGACAATCTCATCAATTTCCGAGAGTTTTAATCCGGCATCTTCAACGGTTTTTTTGGTCAAGGTTATTGATTTATCAATCAAATCTTGCACCAAGCTTTCAAGCTGGGCTCGTTTGAAAGTCATTGTAAAATGTTTGGGGCCAGAGGCGTCCGCAGTTAGGAACGGGATATTTATTTCCGTTTGGGCGAGTGTTGAGAGCTCGTGCTTCGCTTTCTCGGCACCGTCTTTTAAACGCTGAAGTGCTAACTGATCTTTCGAGATGTCGACCCCCTGCTCTTTTTTAAATTCGTCGACAAAAAATTGTATAATGCGCTGGTCGATATCATCACCGCCCAAATGAGTGTCCCCACCAGTGCCCTTAACCTTGATATCTCCGCCAAATTCATCAACATCTACTTCCAAAACAGAAACATCAAATGTTCCTCCACCAAAATCGTAAACTATAATTTTTTCGTTTTTCTTTTTGTTGAGCCCGTAAGCAAGAGCGGCGGCGGTGGGTTCGTTAATAATCCGGCGCACCTTGAGGCCGGCGATTTCTCCGGCATTTTTTGTGGCTTGCCTTTGAGCATCGTCAAAATAAGCAGGCACAGTAATAATAGCCTCATCAATCTTCTCACCTAGTTTTGCTTCAGCATCCGCCTTTAATTTACTTAAAATCATCGCGGAAATTTCCTCCGGGCGATACCATTTTTCATTAATTTTAACCTCAACCCCTCCGTTAGCGGATTCTTTTATTTCATATGGCAAAAACGCTTTGTCGTGCTTGACCTCTTCGTCGGTAAACTTTCTTCCGATCAAACGCTTTACCGAAAAAATTGTATTTTTCGGATTGGTAACCGCCTGCCTCTTTGCTAAAAGACCGATGAGCCTTTCTCCGGATTTTGAGAAAGCAACCATTGAAGGAGTGGTTCTCGAGCCCTCGGTATTTTCTAAAATTTTAGGCTGCCCTCTTTCCACTATCGACATAGCGGAGTTAGTTGTGCCTAAATCTATTCCTAATATTTTTGACATAATTTTTTATTTTAAACTTTGATAATTTCCAACTTTTACCTTTGACGCTCTTAAAACTTTATCTTGTAGCTTATATCCTTTTTGTAATTCTTCCAAAACAATTCCATCCTCCTTTTGATCTTCGACTTCATCTTCTCCCAGGGCCTCGTGAAGCGCGGGATCAAACTTTTGCCCGACGCATTCTATTGGCATAACTCCATGCCTACATAAAATTTCTTGAAATTGCGCACACACTATTGAAACATTTTTATCCTTGGTGTTTTTAAAAAGCATTTCTAATGAATCAATAGCTGCCAAAAAATCCAAAATAGTACCTGCCTCCACCATCTTTCCCAGCTCCCCAAGTCTCTTCTCTTCATCCCTGCGGGCATTTATAAAATCCGCTTTGGCTCTTTGCCATCCCGCCAGATATTCATCTCTCTCTTTCTTGCACCGCCTAAGCTCGTCTTGTAACTTTTTCAATTTATCTTGAAAACTATTTTCCTCACCTTCCCCGCCGACAACTTCGTAGTCGGGCAGGCCCGCCTCAATGTCTTCGCTTTGGGCGGGTAAAATTTCTTCTTCGTCACTCATATATTTTGAATTAAATTTTTAATTTTTAAAATAGCTTTTTCGTAATTCATCCGTTGCGGGCCGAATGTGAAAAAAAATAATTCCGTGCCGTCCCTGCAGTTGATCCGCGCCGCCAAAGCACTTCCCAACCGAGCCTGGGGATACAAATTTTCCTTGCCGATCCACACATCATAAAAATCATCTTCCTTAATCAGCGCCGCACGATAACTTTCGGCCACCTCATTAATTTTATCCACCATGTCTCCAAAATTTTCCAACATTTCCTCGTTGTGAAATTCGGGTTCTTTTAGAATATCTTTAAAACCCGCGAGCTCGTGAAAAGTATTCTCTCCATAGGTCGCGGCACTCGCAAAAACTTTAATTTCTTTTGCAAAATCGGCTACCACGGATGCAAGATTAAATTCCGGAGCAACGCGCTCCCGTTGAGAATTCCTCAATTCATTTCCCGCATCATACAATAAATTATCTACAAAATAGCGATATGCTTTTTCGGTGGGTGCGCGGCCCGCGGACGTATGCGGCTGATACAAATATCCTTCGCCATCCAAATCCATCATAATATTCCGAATGGTAGCCGAGCTTCCTTCGCATTTTCCTTTTTTGGCGACTCGCAAAGACGAAACCGGCACGGCGGTTTTTATATAATCGCGAATAACAAAATCGAGTATATGTTCTTGCCGTTCATCAAGCATATCTCGAGTATACAAAAATTAGCACTCTCACGTCAAGAGTGCTAATCCACCCCCTTGAAAATATTTTTAAACATTTGGAAGAAAAAAATACGTAATTTAAAACAGCTCCGACGTTACGTCGGAGCTGTTTTTTGTTTTAGCGTTTCGCCCACTGGGGAGCTTTGCGGGCTTTTTTGAGACCGAATTTGCGGCGTTCTTTCATGCGAGGGTCGCGTTTTAGAAATCCGGGGCCCTTTAATGTTTTTCTGTATTCCGGTTCAATTTTTAAAAGCGCCCGAGCAATGCCGTGGCGCACCGCTTCCGCTTGCGAATGGATACCGCCCCCTGAAACTTTGACAGAAACTCTAAATGCGCCTGCTATATTTAAAATCCGAAACGCATCTTCAATAATTTTTTTTAGTTCAGGGGTTCTAAAATATTGATCATACGGTTTTTCGTTTACGAAAGTATTTTTGTCTCCGTCGCTAAAAAGCCTGACTCTGGCTCGAGAAGTCTTCCGACCCCCTGTTGCTTCGTAATATCGAGAAACTGATTTTTCGGGAGATTCTATTTTAGGCTTTGCTCTTTTACTTTTCGTTACCATGGTACAAATGTATATTTTTAATCATATGATCTTTTAATCTATTTCTTTTGATCATCCCGCGGATTGCGTGCTTGAGCACCTCTCGCGGATCCCGTGCGGCAATTTCTTTTGTTCGACGCTCTTTCAAACCTCCCGGATATCCGGAATATGTTTTAAAAAATTCTGCCTTTAATTTTTTTTGCGAAAAATCTATGGAATCTACGTTTTTAACGATCACCATCGGAAATTCTTTCCGATTCGGTTGAAAATCGGCTTCAGTTTTCCCGCGAAGCGAAAAAGCAATTTGAGAAGCCACTCTTCCCAATTTCTGCCCTTTTGCATCAATAATAATTTCTTTTTTCATAATAAATTTATACAAACTCTATGTACCCCATTTCAGCCGCATCCCGTGTCCTTCGAGGAGTTTTAATAATCCTCGTATATCCTCCGCTACGGCTTTTATACATCGGGGCAATATCTTTCACCAGGCGCGAAGCCGCAATTTTGGGCAAAAATTTTTGCACGTTCCGATACGCCAAAACTACATTTTCGCCTTTTTTAGCAAGGGTAATCAGCCGTTCTGCGAATTTTCTCAATTCTTTTGCTTTTGGCAACGTTGTTTTTATTTTTTTATTCATTATCAAATTCACTGCCAAGCCTTTTAAGAGCGCTTTTCTTTGGTTCCTTACTCTTCCAAATTTTCTTCCTTTTTTTTGGTGCTTCATCGTTTCTATTCACGAAGTGATAATCCTAATTTATTCAAAGCTTTTTTAATCTCCGAAATTGCTTTTTCTCCCATGCCCTCCATCAATAAAATATCATCCTCTGACTTGGAGCTGAGTTCTTCAGGGGCGGTTACCCCATGCGCTATCAGCGCGTTTTTAACTCTTTGGGATATTTTAAGCGAGTCTAATCCTCTCCCACCTCCATTTGATTCTTTGCTCGCTTGCCGGGGAGCGCTTCCCCCTTCATCTTCAAAAGATTCTATTACTTCAATTTGTTTTTTCATGAGAGACAAAACTCGTTTTAAAGCTTCGCGCGGTGTTATGGTGCCATCGGATTCAATGGTAAGGCGCAAACGGTTAAAATCGGTTCTATCGCCAACGCGCATATTTTCAACTTCGTAATTCGCACGGCGAATCGGCGTAAAAATTGCATCCAAAATCAAAGTTCCCACGCTGACTTTTTCTTTTTGCAGTTCATCGGCTGGAACAAATCCAATGCCCCGCTCCACGGTACACTCCGCGGTAAAGCGGGCATTTTTATCAGAAAGAGAAACAAGATGATGATCGCCATTTACCACTTCAATTTGGGTGGGACATTTAATATCTTTGCCCCTTACTTCTTTTTGGCCTTTAATATCGATGGTGCACACCTGCGGCTCGTCTCCATGCATTTGAAAACGCAACTGTTTTATATTTAACAAAATCGTGATAACGTCTTCCAAGGCTCCCGGCAATGTTGCAAATTCGTGGCTCACTCCATCTATTTTTACTTTGGTAACCGCGGCGCCCGGCAAAGAGGAAAGAAGAATCCTCCGTATGCTGTTTCCCAAGGTATGGCCATACCCCGGATAGAGGCCATCTATCTCATAAACGCCTTTTTGCTCCTCTTCGGAGACTACTCTCGTATGGGAAGGTAAAAATTCGTACTCCATAAAAAATGTTTAAAAAAATTAATAAAATTTAACGTGAATAATATTCGACAATTGCATTTATATTATAGCCCTTCTCTTGGCTTTCTGAAGCCGGGTGCGCAACCATTCTTCCTATTTTTTTCTCTTTATCAATTTCGAGCCAAACGGGCGGAATATATTTTTTAATTGATAAATCAAGATTTGAAAAAATCCCCTTTCCAGCGCTCTCTTTGCGAATTGCTATTTCATCTCCCATTTTAACTTTATACGAAGGAATTGAAACCCTTCTTTGGTTTACCAACATATGCCCATGGCTTACCAATTGCCGCGCACTCGCGCGATTGGGAGCAAACCCCAACCGATACACGATATTATCAAGCCTGCTTTCGAGATACGCAAGAATCGCCTCTCCCGCCCGCATCGCTTTTTGATTGATGGCTTTCGTAACATAATTTTTGAACTGGCGCTCGCGAAGACCGTAGGTAAATTTCACTTTTTGTTTTTCTCGCAATTGGAGACCGTATTCAGAACTGCCCCTTCGATACGCTTTTCCGTGAATGCCCGGAGGATACGGCTTTCGTTTAAGAGCGCATTTCTCTCTGCCACATACAGAGACACCAAGTCTTCTGCAAACTTTGCAGGTAGTAGCTGATCTCATACTCTTCTTGGTTTAGGCGGCCGAGGACCATTATGGGGCACCGGGGTAATATCGCGAACCGTGCTGATATCAAAACCTTGCGCGGAAAAAGATCTGATAGCGGATTCTCTTCCCGCTCCCACCCCCTTTACTAAAATGGATACATTTTTTATTCCCATAGCCTTTGCCTTTTCTCCTAAAAATTCGGCGACCTTTGTCGAAGCATATGGAGTGCCCTTTTTAGCCCCCCGAAAACCAAGGGCGCCCGCGCTTGCGGTGACCAACGCATTTCCTTGTTCATCCGTCACTGAAATGATTGTGTTGTTGTATGTGGATTGAATATGCGCCACCGCATTGGTGATTTTTTTCTTCGGCAAATTTGATTTAATCGCAGAAGCTCTTCCTTCTTCGGTCGTTAAATCGCTTTTTTGAATAACTCTCTTTTTTCCCATATTATTTTTTATCTAATTTCCTTTTACCGCTCATCATGGTGCGCCGCACATTGCCTCTTCTGGTTCTTGAATTTGTTTTCGTACGTTGTCCGCGCGTCGGCAAATTTCTTTTGTGGCGGGTTCCTCGGTAGGAACTAATGTCTTTTAATCTTTTCACATTGAGCATAATTTCTCGGCGTAGCTCTCCTTCGACTTTGTAACTTTTTTCTATGATATCTCGAAGCTTGTTTACTTCTTGCGCGCTTAATTCTTTCGCGCGTTTATCCACGCTTATTTTTGCGGTAGCCAAAATTTTCTCAGCCAAAGGCCTGCCCACTCCGTAAATATAGGAAAGTGCCACGGGAATTTTTTTGTTGTCTGGGATATTAACTCCGGCAATGCGTACCATAAAATTAACCTTGGCGCTGTTTATGCTTTGGATTTTTGCAAATAATAACGATCCGACCTTTGCGTCGGATCGCTTTGCATTCACTGCATCTGGGTTTTACTGATGCGCGCACCCGCATACACAGAATATTATAATCTTTTAATAATTCGCCCTTTCGATTCGTCATACGGGCTGAATTCTATCGAAACACGGTCTCCCACTAAGACTTTTATATAATGTAACCGCATTTTGCCTGACAAATGGCCGACTACTTCTTTCCCATCGTCTAAAATAACGCGAAAGGTGGCACTTGGCAATGCCTCAATCACCTGACCATCTTTAGTTACCTTATTATCTTTAATAGATACCATTCTAGCGTTACTTCAAAATAATGTCAACCTCGCAATAGTTTTTCATTATTTCTGAATGGCAATCTCTACCCCTAATTTTTCTTTGAGTATTTTTTTGATTTGGTCTATTTCTCCCTTGAGAATTGCAAACTCTTCTTGGTAATCAGTCATCATTTTGAAAAAGTTATCAAGCGTGATGGCAAGGCGCTGGATTTGTTCTCTAAGTCCTCCGATACCTCGTTTGATTTCTTCAATGTCCTGACGCAAGTAAACAATTCCAGCAGTATCATCTTTTACTTCTTTAATATCTTTTTCAATAGGTAAAAATCTCGCATGGAGTTTATCTATGTTTTTTTCTATAGGCAAAAGCCTAGTTCCAAGCTTTTCTTCTAGCTTTTTATCCAAAACCCCTTCAATCGCGGCTAAATCTTGTTTTGTAAGCGCCATATCACTAATATTATAACACCATATAAAAAATGCAACTTAAATCAAAAGCCACCATTGTAATTGGTGGCTTTTGATTTCGCAAAATCTACTAATTCTTTTTCTTTGTTCTTACTGTCACCATGTAGCATCACTTCAAAATAATGTCAATACGGCTCGGATCGGTGGGAATTTTGTGGAGCCAGAATGGGCTAAAATGCACTTCCACTCGGCCGATTTCCGGAAAGGCGTTTAAAATCGAAGCAGAATCCTTTAAACCAGCATCTATGAGTTTTGTCTTAAGAGATTCCGCATCAATAGAAGCCTGAAAATTGGCCACCCCCTTGACTTTCAAATTAAAATTGGGAATATTAAATTTATAATTCATCGGTTCAAAAGAAAGCTCGCCTAAATTTTTAATTATCATTTGAAAATTATTAGGGGTAGAAATTTTCTTGGAGAGCAGCGCCGCTACATCTTTTTTGCTTACTGTTGCGGCGCGCGACTCTCCCGAAAGGAGGACATCAAATTTTTGCGCCACTTCGCCTTCCAAGGGATTTATTTTTTCATTTGAGACGGCGTACTCAAGAGAAGAAACAATTAAAAAAGCATCGTTCGGCAATTTTTTAAGAATATTGTTGAGGGAATTTTTCTTTGCCTCCGCGACCAACAGGTGCAAAGCATCAGCAACATCTTTTTGCCCCACAACCGTTTCCACTCCCGATGCGCCGCCCTTCATTTCTGTTTTCGAGCGGGCGAAAATAGTATGAAATTTTGGAGAACCTTTAAACCCGGGTATGGTAAAATCAACTAATCCGATATTGGATTCTGCTCCTACGGTATCGGCCACAATCTCAACTTCTTTTGATCCAGAAACTATTTTGGTATTTTCAACCATATATCCGGGAATGATAACTGTTTTAGGAATTTTATAAATTTTGCCATCGGGAGATTGGAGCCGAGTAGAAGCCACCAATACTTGCGGGTTTTTCGATGATGTATTGAAAATAACGACCACTCCTTTTGCTTTTTTATCAACAGATTTTTTTTCTTTAGAATCGAAGGTTCCATTTTGAGTACTCGCCACTGCAATGCTCCCATACAAAATTTCGTTTTGAGAAGGATTTTTAGAAAGAGAAATTGTTTGATTGAGAGCCGCAGAAATAAATTTTGGCTGTATCACGACTCGCATTTTCGCAAATACAAATCCGTAAAAAACCCAAATAGAAACTAAAATAATGGCCACTGCATACAGTTTCCAATTAAAAAACCTATTTTTAAATCGCCCCGCGGGGCGCTTCATGGTGGGCGGAGGCGTCCGGAAAATTTGAGTTTCAATCTCCTTTTTGGGAGCCGCGACCACGTCCGACAAAATTCTTTTGCCGCTTGAGGGAATGATATCTGGTTTGATTGGTTTGAAATTAGGCATAAAAAAGAAGCAATGATGTTAATACTAAATCACTCCCCCCCACCAGCGCGCCGGAAAACAGAAAATAGTCTTTAAAATTACGCGCAGTTAACGCATGCACTTCGGAATCTATTTTATACGTATTTCTAAAACCAGTTCGAAGTGTTTCTAAAAAAATAGAAAAATCAGCGCCCCCTCCCGTCACAATAACTTTCTCAGGAATGAGTATTCCTCGTCGTTCAATTTCTGCGTGGACTCCCTTCCACCAATCGCCCAAAGAAGAAAGTATAATTTTTTCAATTTTTCTTTGGATGACAGGGTCCAAAGTCCCCAAGGTAAGCTTTCGCAATATCGCCTCCGCTTCCTTTATTGCTGAATCTGATTTTAAAGATAAAAAGGCGGACACTCTTCTTTCCAAAGTTCTGACGCCAAAAGAAACGTGTTCTCCCCGTAGAGCGCCTTGAGAATTTGCCAAGAACAATGAAGTAATCTCTCCACCGACGTCCACGATAAGGGCAGAATTTAAAAGTGGCTCCTTTTCGAGTAATGCTCTGATGATCAAGCGAGGGTCAGAAAAATAAGTAATGGTGCTTTTGGGGAAAAATTTCTCTTTTGCGTCATTGATAGACGATTTTAAAAATTTACTCACAAGGGTCGCCTCCGCTTCTATTTCCAATATTTTTCCTTTGTATCCTACGATATCTCCAGAAATTTTATAGCCGTTTATGGATGTGTTGATAAAATGACTGGATACGAGTGCAAGAGCATCGCCGTTTTTAAAAATGCTTTCTTCTTGTATTGAATTGAGTATTGCGCGAAATTCATCTTTGGTGATTGGGGCGTCGGGATACTTTCTTAAAATTTTTTTTTGAATTTTTTTTTCTAAAAAGAGCGGAGCTGAAAAACCAACCAAAAAAGAATCGATATGGCGATCGAGCCTATATAAATCGTGGAAAAGCCGGATCAAAGACGTAGCGAAAACTCTATGCATATCCTGCTCCGCCAAATTAAAGGGGTAGCGCAGCACATTCATTACTTCTGGTTTTGGATTCATATTCTTCGGTCCTCCGCTTCTGTGTGTGGTAGCTAAAACCGCTGACAAGGAGGCAGTTCCCAAATCCAGAGCCACAATTTTTTCGTTGCCTTTCATATTATTATTATGACATACTCACGAATAAAAAAAACCCTAAGGTTTTCTTAGGGTTCCCACTGCCATTCTGAAAAGATCTAATCCGTGGTTCAGCAGCCATTCTTCTATATTAACGGGGGGCATAATCCTCACTGATTTTTCGCCGGCGCCCAAAAGACGGAGCCCGCGGCCGTAGTTCCTCAAAACAAGTTCTTCTCCTCTTTTTATCAATTGACCCCGCATTTCTGGCGTTTTAAGTTGGATTGCCCACATAGCGCCTAGTCCTCGAAAATCTTCAACAACATCGCGGTAGCAAGAATAAGTATCTCCCAGCTTGGTTCTTAAAATTTTTTCCAATTTTTGAACATGACCAGAATTTACAATATTTACAATTTGAGAAAAAGCGGAAATTGCCGCGCTCATCACTAATGGCCCGCCGCCAAACGTATTGGAATGCTCTCCCTCTTTCCAATCCAAATCTTCCCGAAAGACGGTAGCACCAATTGGCAATCCGCCGCCCAAAGCTTTTCCGAGCGTCAAAATATCCGGCTCGAGCCATGGATAAAAGTCGCACCCAAAAAGAGTTCCGGATCTCCCCATGCCACATTGAACGCAGTCGCTGATCCATAAAACTCCGGCTGTGCGCGCTTTTTCGTAAATATATTTTAACTGGGCTTCGTTGGCAGGTAAAATACCGCCCTCGCCCTGACACGGAACTTCTATCATCAATCGGTCTACTTCACTCAAATCAAGCGTATCAAATTCTTTAATGGTCGCAGCGCGTTTGTGAAATTGTTCAGGATAGGTAATATAAATCGTATTTTCTCGGTCATATGAAGTCCAAAATGGATCGCGCTGGCGTTCCGGCTTTGAAGAAGTGGCAGAGAGCACGCCTCCTGTTCGCCCCGCAAAACCATTTCTAAAATAAATCGCTTTTGTTCTTTTTGATTCGCCTCGATGATACCGATATCCCATACATAATTTGCGAGCGGCTTCGTTTGCTTCTGCTCCAGAATTTGAAAAGAAAACCTTGGATGGTTTCCGGACGGGGCTTTGTTTTGAAAGCGATTCCGCAAGCAATATCGCGGCATCATTTGGAGTATTGTGATTTTCTGAAAAAAGATTACCGGTAGCCATTTGCGTTTGAATCGCTTCCATGATGCCGCAATTATTTCTTCCTAAATTATTTACCGAGGCATCACAATGAAAGTCAATAAATTCAAATCCATCAACATCTCTCACCAGTGCGCCGATTCCTGATTTCACACAAATTCGAGAATCAGCCGTCGTCGTTGCATAATATTTCTTGGCATTTTCTAAAATTCTTTTTGCTTCCGGTCCCGGAAATGTTTTCATAACCGCGCCTCCTGTCCTGTTTTAAGGATCCATAAAAATACTAACATGTCAACTGACTAAAGGCAATGCAAAAGATTAAACTGATAATGAGCAAAGGAGGCGCTATTTGAAAATCATCAAATTTTTATTCCACAGTTGCTCGGATTCGGCGGATATCAGAACCGATCGACTCTTGTTTTAAAATTTTAAAATGGCCGATTTCAGAGATATTGGTAACATGCGGCCCTCCGCAAAGTTCTTTGGAAACTGCGGTCTCGAACGAATGCCCAACATAATATACTTTGACCATTGGGGGATATTTTTCCTTGAAAAAGAAAAGAGCGCCAGTTTTTTTTGCTTCTTCAAGTGGCATTTCTATGCATTGCATCGGATATTTATGCGCAATGATATTGTTAACCGTATCTTCAACTTTTTTTAACTCTTCGTCGGTGAGTTTTCGTGAAAAAGAAAAATCAAAGCGAGTCCGCTCCGCGGTAATATCGGATCCCCGTTGGGAAACAGAATCCCCCAACACCTTTCTTAAAACAGCTTGCAATAAATGCGTGGCAGTGTGAAGGCGAGTAACTTTTTTAAGTTCTTCTTCATCTTTTGCTTTGAGTTCTCCGGTGTTTAAAATAAGCCCGTGGCCCCCAAATTTTTTCTCCGCCCCCGCGCGCGAAATTTCCTGATGCCTTTTAAACTCTTCATCAAAAGCTTCACGATATAAACCGCTCGCGCGTTCTCTCCCAAACTCTTTTATGATTTCGTACGGAATCCCGTACGTTTCGTACAGTTTAAATGCAGATGCCGCATCAATGATTTCCGTTTTATCTAACACCGCGATTCCGAGAGAAAGCGTTTTTAAAAATTTTTGTCTTTCTTTTTCAACTTCGTCTCGGATACCATCACTTTGTTTTAAAAGTTCTGGATAAAATTCTCCGTATACATGAATCATATCGTGCAAAATTGCGTTTAAAAGATGCTCTGGAAATTTTCCTTGATTTTCATATACAAAAATTCTTCGTAGTAGCCTCCGCAAAATATAGTTTGCTTCTTTGTTCCCCGGACGGATGCCATCGGCAATTAAAAAAATGCTGGCGCGCAGATGATCCACGATAATGCGCTTTATTTTTACAGATACCTCTTCCGGCAAAAGTTCGAAAAACGGTTTCAAGGAATCGATATCGAAAATTGTCTTTGTGTCTTCAATTATTTTTACTATTCTTTCAAACCCCCATCCAACATCCACTCCCTTTTGTGGAAGCGGAGTCAAGGTTTTATCTTGATGGGAATAATATTCCATAAAAACCAGTGTAGCCACTTCTAAAGTGTCCACATACACTTCGTTGGCCGCACCGCACGGGCCCTCGACGCCCGCCGGACCCCAGACGTTGTCAGCGCGTAATCCTTTTTTAATGTTGCTGGGCGGTAAAAATTTAGACCAAGCGTTATAAGCTTCTGTATCGAATGGGATTTTTTCGTCGCCAGTGAATACGGTAGCGCTGATTCTTTTAGGATTTATTTTAAAAATTTCTGTCAGTAATTCATACGTCCATTCAATGGTTTCTCTTTTGAAATAATCTCCGAAAGAAAAATGGCCCAACATTTCAAAAAATGTCATATGAGATTCGTCGCCCACCTCTTCAATGTCAGAAGTTCTGAAACACTTTTGTATAGAGGTAACGCGCTTAGTGCCTAAATCACGCGTCGGATCAGCCTTACCAATAAAGTATGGCTTAAACTGCTGCATGCCGGCGGTGGTTAAAAGAACCGACGGATCATCGGGAATCAAAGAAGACGATGGCACAACTGTGTGCCCGCGTTTTTCGAAAAACTCCAAAAATTTTCTCCGTAACTCGCGAGAAGTCATGTATCCATTTAAACAAAAATGGAACCAAAAATAAAGCCCTCCGAGTTGTGTCGGAGGGATATTTCTATTTGCTCAATAGCCTGATGACTGAATTTGACCGCTTTAATTTTCTAAAAATTGTATCTTGTATCTGCTCTATTCTTTGCTTGCTGACGTGAAATTGTTTACCTGTTTCTTCGAGAGTGTGTTCTACATTCCCCTTGCGACCAAATCTCAAATTAATTATTTTGATTTCTCGAGCATCTAAAGTGGTAGCAAAAATTTCATCAATTTTTTCTTCCAAATCTATTGCAAGCATAGTATCTTCAGGAGATTTAACTTCATGGTTCTCCAGAAAGCTCAAGAGCGAGTCAGTGTTATTTCCATCCGCATCTTCGTTAATTTTTCTATCAATAGAAATGACCGCTTGAGTCATATTTAAAATATTTCTAATATCGGCGGATTTAAGTTTTATTTTTTTATTTTCTTTGGAAAACACTTCGGCGATCTCGTCTACCGAAGGCTCTCGTCCCAGGGTTTGAGTAGCAGAAATAATAGCATACTGTATTTTTTTAAGTTTTTCAATAATGTGTACGGGAATTCGTATCGTGTTTGATTCATTATCCAATGCTCTTTGCATAGACTGCCGAATCCACCAGGTGGCAAAAGTGGAAAACCGATAGCCCCTTTTGGGATCAAATTTCCTGACCGCCTTATGAAGTCCAAAATTGCCTTCCTGAATTAAATCTTCAAAATCAAGTTTAGCGGGAATAACTCGATAAAAAATTTTCTTGGCTTGATTCATCACGAGTCTCAAATTGGCCTGGATGAATTCATTTTCCTTGGCAACTACATTGAGCCATGCCTTCTCAAGCAACCACGGTAACAGGAGATTTTTTTCTAAGAAATCGAAAATGCTCGCTTGCCAGTATTTCCAAATTTTGTCATCTCTGAAATCTTTTATTACCTTTTCAAAATCAGTATCACGTAACTGAGAAAATTTTTTCTTAATGGTTGTGCAATCAGCAGTATGTTTACCTCGTTCTTTCACATTGCTCAAAAACAATCTCAATTTTACTTCTTCTCTCAAATCAGACCATGGGCCTTGAGAATCTTCTATGTTTAGAATTTGTTTAAAAACTTCCGATCTCACCACAATGAGTTCTTCTCCCAATTCTTTTTCACGTGTTGGAGAAATATCATCCAATAAAGGAATTTTGCCTACTTCGTGCAAGTATATTGTAAAAGAATTCCGCCCTTCTTGAGGTTTGGCCATTATTCGATCCTTTTCAAAGACCTAAGAAACTCGTTTTATTCTACAACATTTCTATAAAACAGCAAGTCCCTATTACAGTACCGCGCCCCCGATCATTTCTCCATTCAAGTACAAAACAGCAGACTGTCCAGGAGTCACCGCGCGCTGTGAATGCTCAAAAAAGAGTTTATAATGGTGAGTTGATAGTTCATAGAGAGTGGCTTTTTGAAGGGGCTGGCGATATCTGATTCTTGCATCCAACTCAATGGGAAAAGCTGGCTTATCATAAATCCAATGTATATTTTCAATACTGATTTCTTTTTTATACAAAATCGGATCTTCTCTATTTTCTGCAACCACAAGAATGTTAGTGCGCGCATCTTTTTCCGCTATATAGAAAGGTTCTCGGGCTCCGCCAATACCCAACCCATGCCTCTGACCGATGGTATAAAAGTGTGTGCCGTCATGCTCGCCAATTTTTTTGCCGGTGCTCGTAAGTATCGAACCTTTTTTTTGAGGCAACTTACTTCTTAAAAATTCTCCGAAATCAACTTTGCCGACAAAGCAAAGGCCTTGGGAATCTTTTTTGTTCGCGGTTGGCAAGTTAAATTTTTGAGCAAGCTCCCGTACTTCGCTTTTTAAATAATCGCCAATGGGGAAAAGGCAATATCGCAACTGATCTTGCGTTAACGTCCACAAAAAATAAGATTGGTCTTTTGTTTGATCCTTTGCGATCATCAACTTGGAGGTTGAGCCTCCACGTGGACGCTCAACCTCCAAGTTGGCAAGACGCACATAATGTCCGGTTGCAATGTAATCCGCACCTGAGTCCAGCGCTTTCTTCAAAAATACGCCAAACTTTATATGTTTGTTGCACATCACATCTGGGTTTGGCGTCCGCCCGACTTCGTACTCCCGCATCATGTATTCAAAAACTTCTTTTTTATATTCCTCGCGAAAATCCCACGCCAAAAATGGTATGCCCAACTCCGCGCACACTCGCATGGCATCTTGCTTGTCTTGATTATTTTCACAACCTTCCCAACAGATCATATGCCCCCCCGTAACATCATGTCCTTCTTTTTTGAGAAGTGCCGCCGCAACCGATGAATCAACTCCGCCGGACAGAGCGACGAAAACCCTTATTTTTTTTAAATCACTTGACATAACAATTTTGAAATATTTCGAGATAAAATAGTTCGCGAGAAATAATAGTCCGATGAAAATTAAAATAGTAAACTCCCCCAATTTTATATAGCGCTTTGCCGCATCAAAAGAAGCACCGGAAAAATATCCGGCGCCTCCGATAATGGATATTAAAATAAAAGCCGCTGAAAAATTGCCCTTCAATAGCTTCTTAAAATCGACCCCGAGGCTTCCCGCTCGAAGCAAAATCGCCCGGTTGATGCCATACGTAAATTTAGAAATAAAAATTGTTCGAGCTGTTTTATTCAGAAGATGATCATCAAACGGCTTGGTTAATCTCTCCGCCCAGATGTTGAATGTGGTACTTTTTTTCTGAAGTTTCGATCCCAGCCAAAACCAAAAGAGATCTTCGGCCAAAACTCCCGCAATCACCACAACAGAAACATACCAAAAATTCAAAGCTCCTTGCTTGGTTAAAAAATATGAAATAAAAACAAATGCGTGCCCTTCCAACAAAAGGCCCGCGAAAATAATCACATAGCTGATTGTCCCTAAACTAGACACATAATGAAGTAATACAGAATTCATATTTTATTTTTTTTTGCTAACACATCCTCTGCTTCTTCAAATTTAATGGATAAAAGTTCGCTCACCCCGTTTTTACCCATGGTGACGCCGTAGAGCACATCTGCCGCCTGCATGGTTTCTCTGTTGTGAGTAATCACAATGAGCTGTGTCTTTTTGCCCAATTCTTTGAGCATGGCGCCGTACCGGTGGGAATTAGCTTCGTCAAGCGCTGCATCAGTTTCGTCCAGCACCAAAAAGGGAGGCGGATTTATGGTGGACACGGCAAATAAAAGCGCGATTGAAACGAGCGCTCGTTCTCCTCCGGAAAGCATCGATAAAGATTTTATTCTTTTTCTGGGAATATCAACAAAAATGTCCAAACCCGTTTCCGCCTCCTCTTCGCCCATAAAATCTTCTTCGCTCGATTCAATATCCGAATAACTTTCGGCGGATTTTTTCTTGGGGACCAAAATCCTCAATTCCGCCTTTCCTCCCCCAAAAATTTCATGAAAAAACTCACCAAAAAGTTTATTGATTTTGCCAATGCCTGATTCAAAATCTTTTTCTATTTTTTCTGCAAGTTCCCGAAAAATATCCTCCAACGAACCGGCAGCTTTGGTCAGATCTTCCAATTCTTTAGATAAAAAATGGTCGCGCCGCTCGGTATCCTCATATTCCTTCAAAACACTTTCGTCGACCCCGCCGGCTTCCTCAAGCCGAATACGCATACGTTCAATTTTTTTTCTCATTTGATCTCGTTCTCCGGGAACAAATAATGCACTTGTTCCGAGCGTAGTCGAGGGGCCGCCCGGCTTTTCATTTTTTATCAAATCACTAAAATCAAGTTCAAATTCTTTTCTTCGCATTTCTAATTTTTCTTCCTCAAAAGCAAAAGATCGTAACGTATCTCGTAAAGTCGCCAGCTCATCTGACCGTTGCCGGTAAAGCGCGTGTTCCTTTTGAGCTTCTCTGTTTTTTTCTTGATACGAAAGCTCAATATCTTTTTTTGATTTAAAAAGTTTTTCTTCCTCTATCTCAATTTTTTTTATGTTTTCTTTAATCTGTTCTGTGCTCGGCGTTTGATGTGGAGTTTCAGAATTTTTACCGCCGCCGATAGATTCGAGGATGTGGTAAATGTTTTGCGTTGCGGCAAAAATAGCATTTCTAACAAGCTCCATCGTGCCCCCCTTGCTTGCGGATTCGAGATCAGCGAGCAATCCCAACAAGATTTCCCGGACGCGATCTTGAGAAAAAGAATCGGTATCTTGTGCGTGATGCGATTTGGCTTCGCTCTCGAGGCTCCAGAGTTCTTTTTCTAATTCGCGCCTGCTTTTCAAAAGCGCTTCTTTCGATTTGTCTATTTTGGCAAGTTCATTAAAAAAATGCTCGGTATCTTCCTCTTTTTTTAAAACGGATTCGCTTCTTCGTATCATTTCTTCTAATGCTTTAATGCTTTTTTGAAGCGGCGCAGTATCCGTGGCAAGTATTTTTTTTTCGTCCTCAAAAGACACCAATTCCCGTTGGACATATTCTTGAGACACCTCTATGAGTAAATCTCGGAGCTCGGAAACATTCTTTGCTTTTTCTGCCTGTGATTTTAAATATTTTAAATGAGGCTGTATTTCACGCTTTAAAGATTCAATTTCTTTTATATTTTCTTTGGTGCTCGCAAGCTTCCGTTCCGCTTCTTCTTTTTTAATTTCAAAAATTTTGAGCCCCAGAGCTTCGCTGATCATAGATTTTCTTTCGTTTGCAGATGCGTATAAAATCCGATCGGCATCCCCCTGCGCAATAATATGGTGCTGGGAGGCGCCGAGCCCCACTTTAGACAAAATTTCTACAATATCTTTCAGCCGGACAGTTGAACCGTTCAATACATACTCATTGGCGCCGTCTCGATATACGCGCCTCCCCACAGATACTTCATCAAATTCAACCGGCAACACTTTGCTTCGGTTATCAAACACCATCGTCACAGACGCTTTGCCCATTCGGGCGACTTCCGCGGTGCCCGCAAAAATTAAATCTTCTCCTCGCTTTCCGCGAAGGTTTTTCATAGACTGTTCGCCCAAAACCCAGCGGACCGCATCAGCCACATTTGATTTTCCCGAGCCATTCGGACCTACAATGCCCGAAATCGGGAGCGGAAAATCAAGGGTTACCGTTTTGGCAAAAGATTTAAATCCTGAAATTTCGACACGGGTAAGTAGCATAGTTAAAACTATATCAAAGCTGCAGAAAAAAAATGCATTGACATAAAGTATTAATTATTGTAGGCTCTTATTAGAGTAAAATAGAGGGGAATTTGAGCTTATGCGGGAACAGTACGAACATGCCTTGATACAGCCGAATGCCAAAGATAAGCTGGTGGCGAGAAGAAATAGAATTCGCCAAGAATTTTTGGAAGAAATGAAAAAAATCAATCTGAATGCCAAAAAAGAAAAAACAGAAAAGAAACTTCGGGAAGCAAAACAAGAGTTTCCAAAAATTTTAGAAGCTTTTTCAAAACAATACTTTGGATCAAATGCGGAATGGGCAGATCTTTCTTTGGGCGAAAAAATGGAGCTCGCCAAAATATGCGGCAACTATTGTAAAAAATGGACCGCCATAACAGCCTTTCCTTTTATAGCTTCTTTTCTTTCCATAGTGGTTGCAAGCATAATTTTTACCCCGGTTCTTTTTTTTACTCTCCTTATTTGGATAATAATACTCTTTTCCTCAATGGTTATTATTTTGAATTATCAGGAAGCGCATTGTCATATAGACCTGGATAATTGGATTAATTATATAATCTCTCAAAACAACCTTCTGAAAGAAAAGCAAGATATCAAAAAAATCCTTGATGCAAATATAGAAGGAAACCCGGAATAACCGGGTTTTTTATATATGCTACGATAAAAAAATGAAAGCTCGTCTCTCCAAAAATAATATACAAAAATTCAGAAACGCCGTATACAAAGAATATCGAAAAAATCGAAGGGATTTTTTGTGGCGCCCGCCTGCGCTCAAGCTTCGGCGAGGCAAGGCCGACCCATACTGTATTTTAGTTTCGGAAATCATGCTTCAACAAACGCAGGTTTCGCGCGTTACAGAAAAATATCCGGCATTTATAAAATTATTCCCGACATGGCAAGTGCTTGCGAGCGCCTCCCGAAGCGGTGTACTCAAGGCGTGGTCAGGGCTCGGGTACAACCGCCGCGCGTTGTATCTTAAAAAAATTGCTGAAATTGTTGTACAAAAATTTAAAGGAATAATGCCCCATGCGCCTCAAAAACTCATAGAACTCCCGGGGATCGGCTCGAACACCACCGGAGCCATATCTGCGTTTGCATTTGGAAAGGCACTGCCGTTTATCGAAACAAACATTCGAAGCGTTTTCATTCATCACTTTTTTCCAAAAAAGAAAAAAATTTCTGACAAAGAAATCTTGCCGCTGGTCGCAGAAACGCTTGATACCGAAAACCCGCGAGAATGGTATTACGCATTGATGGATTACGGCGCGATGCTCAAAGCGACATCGCCAAACCCCTCGCGAAAAAGCGCGCATCATCAGCACCAAACCGCTTTTGAAGGATCGCATCGGCAACTGCGCGGAGAAATTTTAAAAATACTCCTTATGCGGAATATGTCCGAACAATCGCTTACTAAAAAACTCAAAAAAGATACTGCGAAAATCCGCACTGCTCTTGCAGAACTTGCGCGGGAAAAATTCATAAAAAAACGTGGTCATGTGTGGTGTATATGCGAATAGTGCGCATGAATTTGACTTTTTATAGCATATATGATACTATGTAAATATCTTTGAAAATAAAGAGGAAAGTGAGGTTTTATGCCTAAATCGGGAATGGTGTCTGGGATTCGGCTAGAAGGTCCAGACCGTATTATTGTGGTAAAAAATATAAAAACAGACTTCGCAATTAGAAATTTTCTTCCCACGGTGGGGCATCCTTCATTTAAAGATATTGGCGAAAGAAATCGTTGGGTCTTCAAGGAATGGGAACGATTGGGAATCGAGAAACCGAAGCCGGACGGATACGGCCTTCCGGGCGGAAAAATAGATGATTATGAGTACGAACATTATCCGAAAGATTATTTTGATTACGCGCTGCCTCGAGAGTGGAGCGAGGAAGCTGGAACATTGATTGTAGAAGAGGCTGGCGTAGAAGAAGACGGCAAAAGAAAATTTATGCCGACCTACGAACGCATAACAATGTTTTATGCGAAAAGCCGAGACCATACTACTGAAGAAGATCATGAGCACTTCTTTTTTCATGTTCTAAAAATGCATGGGGAACTTCGAACAGACGGCGTAGAAGGAGAAACTGAAGCGCCGCGGATCATCGAGATTAAAAAATTGACTCCGGAAAGGAGTTCGCAAAAACGGCCGGAGGGATGCGTATTTTTTTATTCCAAGCACGCCCTCGGAGTAACGATATTGTTAAAGCGCTTGGTTTCGGAAGGCAAAACCGAATATCAAGAATCGCTCGATCATATGCGGAGAACATTTACTCGGACCCCGCAAGATCTTGGACTTTCGGAAAAACCGAAAGATCGAAAAATCGAACCTCTTATAAATATAAATTTGAGCGATGAAGAATTATTTGTCGCTGAAATGCAAAAAATGAAAGTGAAAACAAAATAAACCTCCCCCAACCCCCCTCCTTCGTAAGGAGGGGGGTTTAAAAAAGTTGATATGTTGTTTCGCGGGTTTGGCGTATGTCGCCACCCCGAGCGAGCCTAGTAGGGCGAGCGAGGAAAGCGAAACAATTTATCAGCTTTTTTATCATCCCCAGCCCTTGGCTTTGAGCGCGGCTTCCGCCGCTTGCTGTTGCGCGTCTTGTTTGGACGGCCCTTCGCCTTCCGCTATTAAATCGCGCCCCAAATATACCCCAATCACAAAATGCCGATCATGATCCGGACCCCACTCTTTTAACACTTCGTAATTGGGAGTCGTGCCAACCCGTTCTTGAGCTTCTTCTTGAAAAAGACTTTTTGCGTCTTTGTATAATTTCTTTTCCATGATTTCAGGAATCAACGGCACCAAAACTTTTAAAATAAAATTTTTCACTGTGTCATACCCTTGATCCAAATAGATCGCGCCGACCACCGCTTCAAACGCGTTTGCTAAAATATAGAGCCGCGCCCTTCCCACATCGCGCGCCTCTCCTCTCGAAAGAAGCAAAAAATCATTAAATCCCAAGGAGCTGGCAACATCTCCCAAAATATTCGCGTTGACCAATGAGGCGCGCAAACTCGTCAGGTCGCCTTCTGGCTTTTCCGGAAATTTTTCATACACATACTCGGTGATCACCAATTCTAAAACCGCGTCTCCCAAGTATTCGAGGCGCTCATTGTTTGCTCCGCTCGCTACCGGATTTTCGTTCAGATACGAACGGTGAGTTAGCGAGGTCGTGAGTAAATTTTTGTCGCGAAATGCAACTCCCAATATTTTTTCAAATTTTTCTAACGATATCATAATCCAAGTTCTTTAGCGGCACGGTCCAAAAGCGGCTTAATGTCATCGTACATTTTAAGATCCTGGATTTGGCTTAAGCTAAACCATTCTGCATCATCCAATCCACCGGAGCTTTCTAATTTTAAATTCGCATCGGACGTTTCAATTAAAAAATAATTAACGTGCCGGCGCGTTGGCCCCGTTTCCGGGTCGGAAGCGATATATTCGTTGTCGCCGATTTTTGAAACGATTTTTAAATTTTTGATCCCCAGCTCTTCTTGAATTTCCCGTTTGGTGCCCTCTTCCAAATCCTCTCCTTTTTCGAGATGCCCCTTAGAAAAGGTCCAGTATCCAAACACATCATGCACCAACGCAAAAAGTATTTTTGCGTCGTCTTTTCTATAAACAACCGCGCCGCCCAATTCTTCTTTGGGTAATTTTTCCAAATCCAGCGGTCTTCCTTTGGCGCCCATATCATTTTTTCCGGGCTCGCCGATTTCTCGATACACCGTTCCCAAAACTCCGTTAACGAATTTTCCGGATGAATCCCCGCCGAATGTTTTAGCAAGCTCAATGGCTTCGTTAATGGCAACTTTCGGAGGAACTTCCTTCCGATCTCCATATAAAAGTTCAAAAAGGCCGATCCGCAAAACATTTCTATCTATTGGCGCAATTTGCGGAATGGGCCATTCGGGAGCTGCTTTTTCAATAATGTCATCAAGATCTTTTTTGTGTTCCAAAACCCCGTTAATGAGTTTTCTCGAAAATTCAGTATCTTCAATACCCGGCGCAAACTCAGAAATGTTGCGCGCTAAAATTTCGTCGAGATTTTTTTCTCCTCCGTAGAAATCCCACTCAAAAAAAGACTGCATTGCTAAAGATCGTGCAAGATGCCTATTGGCCATCGATTTTTAAAATTATTCCTTTTTGGCTGATAATTCTTTTTCTTTCGCTTTTCGTTCCCGCTTGGTAAGCTTTTTTAAAACATCCACCACTTCCCGGCTTTTGTAATAGCCGCAATTTTGGCACATGCTGTGCGGTAATTTTTCTCTACCACATTTTGCGCATGTAACAAGACTTGAAGTTGTCAAGGCGTGATGTGATCTCCTTTTGTGGGTATGTGACGGCGTATGCCGCATGCGAACTGTCATATAAATTGTATATTAGCATAAACTTTAAAAAATACAAATCTTTAAAAAGCGCTTAAATGCGCAAAGTTGGTGTGGAACTTTTCGTGCGAATTGTTCCAGGCTAAACATTAAACACTCGGTGTTTAATGTTTATAAAAATTTCCTACAAAAAGTTTTGCGGTGAATAGCGCATAAACCGTGTGCGCGGATTGCGGCCTGATGCATTTTGGTGCCGTACCCTTTGTGGGCATTAAAACCGTATTGCGGAAATTTTTTGTGCATGCGAACCATGTGCCTATCTCTTATCACTTTAGCAATAATTGACGCCGCGGCGATAATCGGCACTTTCTCATCCCCTTTTATAATCGTTTCCTGATTTATATATTCATCAGGAGCGTAGAGACTGCCGTCCAAAACAATTTTTTGTTTTAAATTTTTAATATCTAATTTTTGTAAACACTTTTTTGCCGCCAGCCTCAACGCGGCGGAAATACCAATTCTATCGATGGATTGGGACGCAACGCTAGCGTGCGCAAATTCAAAATTTTTTAATCGAGTTTTGAATGTTTTAAATCTCTTAAACCATTCTTCTCTTTTTTCCGGAGAAAGTTTTTTAGAATCTTTAATTCCGAAGAATAGCCGCTGGTTTCTGTAAATAACCGTTGCCGCGATGACCGCGGCAACGGTAACCGGCCCAGCCAACGGCCCCCGCCCAACCTCATCTATTCCAATTATATATTTTTGAGCCACAGCGTAATACTACTACTTATTTAGAAAATTTGGCAAAAAAAATCTCAGGATTTTACCTGAGATTTATTTTTATTTTATTTGTCGGTTTCTCTAATGATACAGATGAGAGATGCTTAAATTTTCAACCCATGAATGACCGCAATCTTTGCATGTAATAGCAGTCATATTGCCTTCGGAATCCCCTTCCGTGTTTTCATGCTTGCAATGCTTTCGCAAAACAGCTAGCTCTTCTCTTAGCGCATCCTGAGCCCTTTCATGTTCTTCAACTATTTTTTCATGCCCTATAATTTCTCCATTGATTTCTGCAACAGTTTGTCGGATTTGATCGTTTGAAAGAGAGCTGATAAATTGGGTGGTTACTTGTTCCTTTTTTTTCTTTGGCTTTAGTTGCGAACCCTTGCTCTTGATTTAGCTTGCGAGGTTTGGCGCGAAGTGTGTCTGACGGCATTTTGCTCCTTTTTTTTTAAAGCTCAATGGATTTAATTTATCTCTTCAAATACAACATCTCTAATCGCATTTAGTTTCGCTGTGAGCTCTTCCAAAACTAGTACCATAAAAAAATACATTTTTCCAGCGATAGCATGAAAACTGCATATTTTAACAATAATACTTGATAGGATCTTTTGCTTCCGTCAAACATGAAGCGCTTTTATAAAAAACTTTTTTTCTTTATAATTGTTGCATGTCATTTGTCCACCTCCATACTCATTCTCATTATTCGCTTCTCGACGGCTTGGCAAAAGTTGATGGTTTGGTGTCGACGGCAAAAGAAATGGGAATGCCTGCCATTGCCTTAACTGACCATGGAAATTTATACGGGGCTATAGAATTTTATCAAACCGCAAAAAAAGCCGGCATCAAAGCGATTTTGGGAGTTGAAGCATATATTGCCGCGGGATCCCTTCATGAAAAAAATCCAGGAATTGATGACAAGCGATATCATCTTATTTTGCTTGTCAAAAATCTTGAGGGCTACAAAAATTTGGTCAAACTCGTCAGCATCGCGCACCTCGAAGGATTTTACTATAAACCCCGGATGGATAAGCAGATTCTCAAAAAATATTCCGGAGGGCTCATCGCGCTTTCCGGTTGCATGTCGGGAGAAATTCCTCGAGCGCTTTTGGCGGGCGATGAAGAAAAAGCAGAAAGATTATTGAAAGAATATCAAGATATTTTTGGAAAAGAAAATTTTTATATTGAAATCAGCACGCATCCCCATGTGCCCAATCATCCGAAGCTCCGTGCGCAATTAATTGAATTTGCCAAAAAAACCGGCACGCCGCTCGTAGGAACCCAAGACGTTCACTATTTAAAAAAGGAGGATGCTGAAGCGCAGGATGTTCTTTTGGCGGTGCAAACAAACACCAAAATTGACGACGAAGATCGCCTCACCATGAAAGATGACGACTACTCGTTAAAAACACCGGAAGAAATGCGCGAACTTTTCTTGGATGTCCCGGAAGCCGCGGAAAATACCGTGCGCATTGCGGAAAAATGTAACCTTGTTTTGGAGCTGGGAAAAATCCAGCTTCCGCAATTTGAAGTTCCTTCCGGAGAAACGGCGGCATCGTACCTTGAAAAATTATGCCGCGAAGGGCTTACAAAAAGATTCGCTGGCGCCATAACCCCCGACATAGAAAAGCGCCTCGGCTATGAACTTTCGGTTATCAATAAAACTGGTTTCATTGAGTATTTTTTAATTGTTTCTGATTTTGTAAACTGGGCAAAACAAAACGGCATCATTGTGGGCCCCGGCAGAGGATCCGCCGCCGGATCATTGATTTCGTATGTTTTGGGAATTACCAATATCGATCCCATAAAATATAATTTAATTTTTGAACGGTTTTTAAATCCCGAACGAGTAGAGCCCCCGGATATCGATCTTGATTTCGCGGATACCCGCCGAGATGAAGTGATAGAATACGTTGCTAAAAAATATGGAAGGGAGCGGGTGGCTCAAATTATCACCTTTGGAACTATGGCCGCGCGTGCCGCAATCCGCGACGCGGGACGCGCCCTGGGCATGAGTTTGCTTCTGTGCGATCAACTTGCCAAAATGATACCGTTTAACCCGAACCAAAATGAAAAAGAAGGATATCTTGCGCAGTGCCTGGCAAGTGTTCCGGAGCTCAAAGCAATCTACAATACCAACCAAGATGCAAAAAAAATAATTGATTCCGCCATGAAATTGGAAGGGGTCGCGCGGCATGCGTCAGTACACGCTTCAGGGATCGTCATCTCGCGAGATCCGCTCTCCAATACCGTACCGCTTCAACGCGCAACGCTCCGCGCGGGAGATGATGATTTTAGAAAAGAAGCCATTGTAACGCAATACGATATGCATGCGATTTTAGCGATGGGACTTTTGAAAATGGATTTTTTGGGGCTCAAAAACCTCAGCATCATCGAAGAAACATTGAAATTGGTAAAAGAAAAATTTGGAAAAGAAATAGATTTGGAAAATTTAAATTTGGAAGATCCCGGACCATACAAAATGCTTTCGGAAGGAAAAACAGTAGGGGTATTCCAACTGGAAGGTACCGGCATGACACGCTATTTAAAAGAACTGCGACCCACGAGCATTGAAGATATTATCGCAATGATTTCTCTGTTTCGGCCCGGGCCGATGGAACTGATTCCCAGTTTTATTTTGCGAAAGCATGGCAAAGAAGAAGTGCGCTACTTGCACCCAAAGCTTGAATCAATTTTAAAAAATACATACGGGATTGCGGTGTATCAGGAACAGCTTATGCAGATCGCGCGGGACTTGGCAGGTTTTACTATGGCGGAAGCGGATATTTTAAGAAAAGCGATTGGCAAAAAAATCAGAAGCCTGTTGGAAGAACAAAAGAAAAAATTTGTTGATCGCATGTTGGAAAATAAAATCCCTGGAATGGTGGCGGAAGAATTAGGAGAGCTTTTGGAACCATTCGCGAGATATGGATTTAACCGTTCGCATGCGGCGTGCTACGCGATGCTCGGATTTCAAACGGCGTATTTAAAATATTATTATCCGTTGGAATTTATGATCTCGCTTTTAAATGGCGATAGAAAAGACACAGAAAGAATTTCATTTTTAATAAAGGAATGTAAAAATCTTGGGCTTTCCGTTCTCCCACCAACAGTAAATACGAGTAATAAAAAATTCTCTTCTCCGGAGGGAAGTAAAAAAGAAATTAGATTTGGACTTTTTTCCATAAAAAATGTCGGGCAAAATGTGGTCGAGGCTTTAATCGCCGAACGAGAGCGCGAAGGCCCGTATCTTTCGCTCGCAAATTTTTTGGAACGGATCGATTCAAAAAATTTAAATAAAAAATCAATTGAGGCGTTGGCAAAAGCGGGCGCGCTTGACGACCTCGGAGAGCGGCAGGAAATTTTAAAAAATATCGATAGAATTCTTGAGTACGTCAGACATTCCCATCAATTAAAAATTCAAAAACAATCTTCGCTCTTCAGCATGATGGAGGACACTTCGAGCGTGCCTTCATTGCGGTTGGAAAAAATAGCACCCGCAACGCTTGATGAAAAATTAAATTGGGAAAAAGAACTTTTGGGCCTCTATGTTTCGGGGCATCCACTGGATAAATTTTGGAATAAATTAAAATCGAAAAATAAAGTAACGATAGAAATAATAAAATCCCAAAAACCGAAAACCATGTTTACCATAAACTCAATTATCATGGGCAGCCGCAGAATTCTTACCAAAAACGGCGATCCGATGATGTTTTTAAAGCTCGGAGACCTCACCGATGAAATCGAAGCAGTGGTATTTCCGAGAATTTTGGAAAAATGCGCCCCGCATATTTTTGAGGACAATTGCGTTCTTGTCCGCGGAAAATTCTCCGAACGCAACGGCATCCCCTCCATTATCGCGGAGGATATTAAGCAAATTTAACCCCCTCTCAATAGCTTTTGACAGGCTAAAACACATTGGATATCATACATTCATGTCTCAAGAAGCAAAAAAGCATAGAGACCATAGAGAGCTGGGACAGGAACTGGATTTATTTTCATTTCATGAAATCGCTCCCGGTGCACCTTTTTGGCACCCCAAAGGAATGATAATTTTCAAAGAATTGGAAAAATATGCCCGCGCGGTAAACGACCGTGAAGGGTATGATGAAATTTCCACTCCGATTATGGTAAAAAAAGAAGTTTTTGAAAAATCCGGTCATTGGGATCACTATCGCGACAATATGTTTTGGTTTAAAAATCCTGTGGATGAAAACGAAACATTGGTTATAAAACCGATGAATTGCCCGGAATCAACTTATGTCTATAACGCAAAAATCCGAAGCTATAAAGATTTTCCTCTGCGCCTAGCTGAAATAGGCAGGCTTCACAGGAATGAACTTTCCGGAACCTTGGGAGGACTTTTCAGGGTGCGGCAAATCACCATGGACGATGCCCACATTTACGTGCGGCCTGACCAAGTGGAGGGAGAAATTTCAAAAACTCTAAAAATTATTGAGGATTTCTACAAAATGTTTGATTTTGAACCGGAATATTATCTGGCCACAAAGCCCGAAAGCGCTCTGGGAACTAAAGCCGAGTGGGATTTGGCGGAAGAAGCGCTGGAGGCCGCTCTCAAGAAAAATAAAATAAAATATAGCATCGCCAAAGGAGAAGGTGCATTTTACGGACCAAAAATTGAAGTGCACATAAGAGACAGTCAAAATAGAGACTGGCAATTGGGAACCGCACAGCTTGATTTGGTAATGCTTCCGGAGCGCTTTGACCTTATGTATGTGGATGAGGAAGGAAAAAAACAAAAACCTTTTGTGATTCATCGCGCTATTTTCGGATCTTTTGAAAGATTTATTGGAATTTTGCTGGAGCATTTAGATGGTGCCCTGCCTTTTTGGCTCTCTCCAATTCAGGTAAAAATACTTTCCATAAATGAAAAAGTAATCGGATACTCTGAAGAAATTTTTGACGATCTTAAAAAAGCCGGTGTTCGAGTTGAGCTTGACTCTAGAAATGAATCCATCGGCAAAAAAGTTAGAGAAGCCGAACTGCAAAAGATTCCTTACATTTTAGTTGTGGGGGACAAAGAAGCCGAAGAAAAAACGGTTGCCGTACGGGAGAGAAAAAAGGGGAATATCGAAAATATGAAAATTGAAGAACTCGTAGAAAAAATAACATAGGATAATCGCCCCGATATTAATCGGGGCGATTATTATTTCTTTTTTTGCTTTGCATCCAAAAAACTTTTTTTGGTTATCGCTATCCAAGACCAATTATAAAATCTGCCCGTTTCTTCGAGCGGAGTACTTGAGACAACTCCCAGGGCATAGAGCGTGCCGTTGTTATTAAAAAGTACGGGACTTCCGGATAAGCCCTTATCCAAATGTTCGTTTATTTGAAAGGTGCTTTCGCCAACCCATTCTATTTTGGCATCTTTGTATCTTACAAACCAGTTTCCGAGAAAATTGAGGAATCCGCGCACATACACGCTTTTTTTAATGCCGTCTTTGTAAAAAATTTCTTCGAAAACTTTATCGTCCATCAAAGAAATATGGGTGTGTGGAATCGATGCGTCCACTCTTGCCTTAAGCAAAGCCCGATCCGGCTCATCTATTTTGTGAGGACCGGGAGAAATGTAGATTACTTGAATATTTTGCAAACCGCCGCCATCAAAAGTGTACCCTAAAATCGATGATATCTTTGAATCTTTAAGTCCGATAATATTTTCAAGGCTTATATTTTCTTTGGAATTCTTTTGATAATCATGAAAAATTCCGTTTTTTTCCAAATCGCCTACCGTGGAATTGCACCATAAAATATGGCTGGCGGTAACAATAAGTTCATCTTCTCCTTTGTGTTCTCCCGCAAAAAATCCATTTCCCATTTGAGTTACCCCAATCTTAATCTCCTTATTTTGAGGAAATTTCAATAAGATTGAGTAACTGCAATTTACAAAAATTCTAACAATAGATTCGGTTTCACTGTCAAAAAACATCCCTTTTTGAGAACCGACAGCCCCGGCAAAAGAGCTAAAAAAACCAAATAAAACAAGGGGTACTAGAAAGATTCTATATTTCACAGACCTTCCCCGCTTCCAGAAAATCTATTTTAATGGTATTAAAAGCAAAGTATGCTGTCAAACCAAAAAAAACTGATCGTCATCGTAGGTCCCACCGCTTCCGGAAAATCGGATCTAGCGGTGAAAATAGCAAAAAAAATAGGCGGAGAAATTATTTCAGCAGACTCGCGCCAAGTATACCGAGGGCTCGATATCGGCTCAGGAAAAATGACCAAAAAAGAAATGAGAGGCATTACTCATTATTGTTTGGATGTCGTAAGCCCTAGAAAAATTTTTACCGCAGAGGATTTTAAAAAATGTTTTAACGAAGCAATTGAAAAAATTTATAAAAAAAATAAAACACCGATACTGGTGGGCGGAACCGGATTTTATATTGACGTTGCCTTGGGGCGCATTGAAATAGCCGATGTCTCGCCGAACCCGACACTTCGAAAAAAACTGGAAAAAAAATCTGCAGAAGAATTATTTAAAATGCTAAAAAAAATGGATCCGAAACGATCTAAAAACATTGATTCAAAAAATCCGGTGAGATTGGTGCGTGCGATTGAGATTGCAAATTTTAAACCTCACCCCCAACCCCTCTCCTTCGTAAGGAGAGGGGGGCGAGGGATTAACAGTAAGCCTCTGAACGGGTTTTTCGGCCTTTTTGGCATGGTCTCCGAGTCCGGCCAGCAGGCGGACGAGGAGCAAAAAGGCACGAAATCCGAGCGAAGAAAATCCGAGCTGGGTGTAGGATTTTCCGCTGGACGGCCGAGAATGAGTGAGGAGGCTTTACTGGTCAGCCCGACTATTCTCTGGATTGGAATAAAGCGACCAAAAGAAGAACTCAAAAAAAGAATACACGAAAGACTGATTAAGCGCTTGCCGGGGATTATTAAAGAAATAAAAAAACTCCGTGATGGCGGAGTAAGCTGGAAAAGGCTTTTTGATTTAGGATTGGAATACCGCTATGTTTCTTTGTTTGTCCGGAGAAAAATAGATAAAAAATATATGATAGAAAAATTGGAAACCGAGATAAATCGCTACGCCAAAAGGCAAATGACATGGTTTAAAAAAAATAAAAAAATTCATTGGATCAAAAATGAAAAAGAGGCCGGTGATTTCACCGGCCCCCTTCTTGCTAAGGTTGTTTAATTTTAAACAGCACCCTGTTCCCCTCGGAACATGGGAGGAGGATCCCTTAAGTGCTGCTAGATCTGTCCCAATTGGCCAACAACCATTAGGCTCTACTTCAAGCCAACCAAGACGGCAATCTATACGGATAAACTTTCAAAAGTGCCTCTATTCATTATACTCCTTCTATTAGCTTTGTCAACAGGGTGAGGGTAAGCTCGGGATTCGCCCTCCCACTTGTAGCTTTCATAACCTGACCAATAAGACTGTTGATGGCGTTTCCATTACCAGCTTTAAAATCGGAAACAACATTCTGGTTATCGTTAATTACCTTCTGACAAAAAGCCTTTAAAACAATATCATCGTTCAACTGCTTAACGCCTTCTGGATTATCTCCTCCCAGGGCAGATATGTAATCTGACGGATCACCTCCGAATTCAACCATGTGACGAAGAGTATCTTTCGCCATTCGAGAATTTATTTCTTTACTATCAATCATTTTGATGAGTTCAGCAAAATCTTCCGGAGTAACCAAAAGTTTGGAAACAGGAATTTCTTTTTCTTTTATTAAACCGAAAAGATCGGAGGTAAAATAATTTACAGCCAATTTTATCGCGCCCTCCTCAATATCGGATGTTGAGGAGGCGATTTTCCCGGGTGCAGCCATCCACTCCCGCAACTCCGAAACAGTATTTTCCCAGAATGAGGCGAGTTCTTTTTCTCGAACCAATATTTCCGCCATATGAACTGGTATTTTGTATTCCTTAATTAATCTCTTTCTTTTCTGCCAGGGAAGCTCGGGAATTGTGCCTCGAAGATTTTCTATATATTCATCGTTAAAATTTAGAGGGGGTAAATCCGGTTCAGGAAAATATCTATAATCGTGAGCGGATTCTTTTTTCCTTTGCGAGAAAGTGATTTCTTTATTCTCATCCCATCCTCTCGTTTCCTGTTTTATTTTTTCTCCGTTTTCTAATAATTTTTTCTGGCGTTCAATTTCGTATTCAATCGCGCGCTCAACCGCCCGGAAAGAATTTAAATTTTTAATCTCTACTTTGGTGCCCATATTGAGCGATATATTTGCCTCGCATCGCATTTCACCCTTTTCCATGTTGGCATAGGAAGCATCCATATATTGCAAAATGAGTTGAAGTTCTTCGCAAAATGCTTTGGCGGTTTTGGCGTCTCGAATATCAGGCTCGGTAACTAGTTCCATCAAAGGAACACCGGCCCGATTAAAATCTACCAGGCTAGAATTTGTTTTTTCATCGTGGCCGAGTCTTGCCGTGTCTTCTTCCAAATGCACCCGGGTGATCCGTATGCCATGGAGCTCTCCTCCAAAAACGAGCGGGTACTTATATTGAGAAATTTGATACCCCTTCGGCAAATCAGGATAAAAATAATTTTTCCGGTCAAATTGTGAAAATTTTTGCACTTCCCCGCCTAAAGCCAGGCCAACTCTTTGAACATGCTTCACTGCCTCCTCATTTATTACCGGAAGAGTGCCGGGATGCCCCATGCAAATGGGGCATATATTAACATTCGGATGCCGCTCATCAGGATCATTTTTAGATGAACAAAACATCTTCGTTTTTGTGCGAAGCTCCGCGTGCACTTCCATTCCAATGGTGCCTTGATACTCCATAAAAATTATGATACACTAATTTGCGATGCTTTCATATACGGATTTAACCAAAGGAACCATATTTGTGATAGATGGCGAGCCATACATTGTTTTAGAATATAATTTTTTACGGATGCAGCAGAGGCGGCCGACTTCTCAAACAAAATTAAAAAATCTGATAACGGGAAAAATTATTACCCGCACTTTCCAGCAAAGCGATTCCTTTCCGGAAGCTGAAATAGACAAACAACCGATTATATTTTTATATTCCTCGAGAGGAGAATATTGGTTTCGAGATAAAAATGATCCGAAAATCAGATTCATGCTGAAAGAAGAAAATCTTGGAGAATCCGGCAAATTTTTAAAGCCCAATACGGATGTATTAGCATATAAATTTGGAGAAAAAATATTAAATATCGAGCTTCCGATAAAAATGGATTATTTAGTAAAGGAAGCACCACCGTCGTACAAAGGCGACACGGCTACCGGAGGATCAAAGATTGTAGTTTTGGAAAATGGACTCACAATGAACGTCCCGATGTTCATCAACGAAGGTGATGTAATCCGCATAAACACCGAAAGCGGAGAGTACACCGAAAGAGTAGAAAAAAAATAATCCCCCGATTTACATCGGGGGAGTTGTTTTTTTTATTTTTGGTTACATTTCCCACTAATTACCTTAACCAATTTTCATGCTCTTCTTTTCCAAATCTCTTATCACACATTTTGAATGTTCGTAATTAGAAATTAATTCAGTCACCGAAATAATTTCTGCTTCGTAATGTTTGATGAGATCAGATTTATAAATTCTACAATACACATCAACGCCATTTTCTTTTTTAAATTCCTTATGGTCTGGCGATTTGTTCAGCGCACAACACACATTGCCTCGGCTCTTATTTTCCAGCTTGGCAATCTGGTACACCGCCAAATCGCTACCACTCTTCCACGCGATTAAATCTCCGACTTTCAATCTTGTCCGTTCTGTTATTTTCTTTGCCATCACGCCTCTTTACCCCGAGCGTAGTCGAGGGACTTCTTTTTTTTAATCTAAAAACACATTAGCATATCAAGTATATTTTAGCAAGGTCGAATTAACCCCTCTTAATCTCCCCTTCGTAAGGGGAGAAAACTAGGAACAGTTTCCCTCCGATGGCCATCGGAGGGTTAGGGGAAGTTAGTTTTTAAAAATTATTGAGTTCCGACAGATTTTCTTCTTCGGATATTTCTGCTCCTGAGGATTTTTCTCCGCCCGAGGCGGACCAGCCTTGGGCTGGCTTTTTGATCATAACCTCACGGGGCTTTGCTCCATCTCCCGGGCCGATAACTCCTTGTTCTTCCAACATATCGAGAAGCCGTGCGGCACGGGCATACCCCACGCGAAGCCGGCGCTGAAGATAAGAAGCCGACGCCTTACCTGCTTCTATCACCAATTCTCGAGCTTGTTCATACAATACATCATCGTCTCCGCCATTTTCATCATCTCCAATAAAATCACTGGAACCACCCGGAAGTTGCGGCAATTTAACATCAAAATTAATTTCTTCTTTCTCAAAATCAGTGGCAGATTTTGCCAAGAAAGATACAACTTTTTTGACTTCCTTTTCCGAAATATAGGCACCCTGAATTCTTCTTGGTTTTGAGGTGTCCCCCGCCAAAAACAGCATGTCTCCATTTCCCAGTAATTTTTCCGCGCCCGACATATCTAAAATGGTTCTTGAGTCGATGCCTGATGCCACTTGCAATGCCATTCGTGAAGTAATGTTTGCTTTAATAAGCCCGGTGATCACCTCAACAGACGGTCGCTGAGTGGAAACAACAAGGTGAATCCCCACCGCGCGAGACATTTGCGCAAGGCGCACGATCGAAGCCTCAATTTCCCGGGGAAAGCTCATCATCAGGTCGGCAAGTTCATCAATGATGATTAAAATATTCGGCATTGTTTCTTGTTCTTCTGTTTTAAGAATTTTACTGTTATAAGAATTAATATCTCGAACCCCGGCGCCCGAAAGCAATTCATATCTTCGCTCCATTTCTTTTCCGGCCCAACGAAGAGCTTGAATCGCTTTTTTGGCATCGGTAATAACCGGAGTCAAAAGATGCGGAATTTCGTTATACATTGATAGCTCCACTCTTTTCGGATCTATCATGATCAAGCGCAAAAATTCCGGAGAATTTTTATAAAGAATACTGGTAATTAAAGTATGTATCGCGATTGATTTACCGGAACCAGTGGCTCCCGCGATTAAAAGATGGGGCATTTTGGCAATATCCGCAAATACTGGCTTACCGGAAACATCACGCCCCAGCACAATCGTAAGTGGATAATTTTGCTGAAATTCTTCCAAACCAAAAAGGCTTCGAAGACCTACGAGTGCGATGGAACGATTGGGAATTTCGATACCAACCAAAGATTTCCCCGGAATCGGAGCTTCTATTCGTATCGGATGCGCCGCCAAAGCCAGCGATAAATCAGAATGAAGCGCGGTGATCCGAGAAAGCTTAATGCCCTCCGCTGGTTTTAGGGTATATTGCGTGACAGATGGTCCCACATTTATTTCCGCCATTTCTATATCAATGCCAAAATTTTCCAACGTTCTTTTGATGATATTTGAATTTGCTTTGATGTCGCCCGAGGAAAGCGTGCCCTTATCGCTTTCGAGAAGATCAAGAGAAGGGGGCGTGTATTTTACCGAAGCAGAAACATTTTTTTTGGAAAAAGCTGTTATTCTCGTTTTTGGCAAATCCTCTTCTTTTTCTTCGTGAGGATCTGCTATATTTTTTTCAGCGCTCTTTTCAACTATGGCGTACGCGGTATCTTTTTTACTCATTTCTGTCGCTACTCCTTCGTCTTCATCCATATCTTCTTCGGTTTTTTTTCGCAAAGGAATATTGAGCATGATAATAATTGAGGAAATAAAAAGAGCGAGAAAAATCACCATGCTCGCCCAAAAATCAAGCCAGCGCAAAAATTGCACGGACGCGATATATCCAACATATCCCCCCGTATAGGGGCCAAATATAATGTCCAACACACCCAGAGAACTTGCCAAAAATAACCCCCCACCCACTAAATTTGTAGCAAACAAATGTTTTCCGGGAGCAAAAATAAACGCGAATCCTCCCAAAAAAAATGCCAAGGGTGCCAAAAAAAAGCCCCTTCCGAATATCAATACTAAAAATTTTTGAAGAAACTCGCCAAAAGGCCCCGCCTTTCCAAATGCGGCGAGAGTAAAAATAAACGCTACGGCAAAAGACAAAACAGCCAAAAGAGAGTTTTTGGTTTCTGGCTTTAAATGATAATGCCACGGATTTTTTTTTGGCTTCGCGCTTGTTGATTGTTTTTTATGATTTTTTGTTTTCGCCATTCTAAATTATTATACCATATTTTCGATATATGCTTCTTTAAAGCGGCGCCCATCAAAGTCAACACCCCCCGTTGTTCGGGGGGTGGTTTTTTTATTGATACACTCCGGTACCATTTTTAGGCAATGCAATTGCCTTTCGCTTACTAAATACTGCGCTTCCCGTATCTTTTTCAATATGCCATCTTTTCTGGCCTTCCGTATACTCAATCGCATATGGCGCTTCATCTACGAATTTATTTTTTGATGGAGTGACAATGCCTATTTCTTCATTTCCATCTTCAAAATCTATCACAATCTTTTTTGTATTTTCCATGTGGCGAATCTCCGCCTTAGTGATATTTTTCTGGTCAAAAGGAGCAATGGTTCTGTAAAACTCTGTCACTGCTCCGGTGGATGGCGTATACCGATCCTGTCCTGTCCACTCCCGCGCTATATATTCAATGCTTGTTGCAAAATCTACGACCTGCGAGGAATCCATGTCCGCATGAGAAGGCCGAGCCAATTTTATTTTTACGTTATAATTATCTTTAAGCTTATTTTTATAAGTAAAGGGTACTGTCCAACCGGTCGAATCATTTGATTTTTGCCATACATCGGTTTGAGAATCACCGAGCTTGGCTATTTCAACATTGATCGGTTTAGAAGTCGGCTTAACCCGCGCATGTTCCTTGCTTTCCTGAAAAAGCTTAGAAAGCAACTGATCATTTCTCATAATGCCGCTAATACTTAAAACCAAAACGCGTTCAATAAAATCCGGCACACCAAATCCCGGATCGCGGCCTTCTTGATCAGTGTCTAAAACCAAAACGCCTGTTTCGCTATTTTGCTGGAAGAAAATTTTGAGAGCCGGCAAACTTTCTTTCTTGCCGTCTAAAATCCGAAAACCCTCAATATAATTTCCTAAATTATTATCCGGTTTATCAATATCGAGAATTTTATAATTGGTAAGCTCCAACTCTTCTTTTTTATCCTTCCAAATAAAAGCATTGGGATCGTCGAGCGCATTCGGATCTGGCTCTTTGCGATCGTATACTCTGTCAAAAACCCAGATTCCATGCTCAATTTTTTTCAAAATCCCGCGAGCTCGAGCATCCTCTATCTGGCCGGATGTAAAGGGAAACGCACTTATGATATTTTTTGAAAGAAATATTTTTTTAATATCATATCCGCTGCCGCGTGGCATCGCGCCGTTATAGTCGGATCCCGTACCCATGAGTCGTTGAAATTGGTCATCCAGTTCGTACGCTCTTACTCTCGCAAGAGTCGCTTCCAAAACTTTTTCTTCGTGTTCCAAATCTTTTCGTAAACCAAATGCTTCCACAAATTTTGCATTATCTTCTTCTTTGTAATCCAAAATTTCGCTAAAGCTTTTCTTAAGATCGTCCAATTTCTTGCGAACATCGGCAACGAGAAGTAGCCCATAATTGACCGTAAAATCCTGTTTATCACCAGGCTTTTTCTTCAAAAAATACAGCCGGTCAGCATACGCTAAAGCCGCGAGATTTTGTTCTTCTGTCCAGCCTTTCGCCTTGCCCTTTTCCATAAATTTATCTTTATACGTTGGCGCGCACGCTTCCAAAAAAACAAAAAGCGCTACAACAAATAAAAAAGCAATTTTAGAAAATTTTTGGGTTCTCATCGGGCACCTTCCATATTTTGAGAAAATATTTTTTTGAGAAATTTGAAAATTTCTCCTAAGCTCATTTTTTTACGCTTCATTTCCTCTATCGCTTCAGGATGTTTTTCAAAGTAAGCACGAATCGTTTTCTGCTCATTTGCACTAAAAGAATTTTGATATTTGTTAATTAAAAATTGGGGAACTCCGACTCGCCTCATATCTGATGCCTCATTGCTATCAGATTTGCCGGCTGTTTCTTCAAAAGATAACCGGGCCATTTCTTTAATTTCATCTTCGTGAGACAAAAGCCATTTCATCGTCTCTTCGTGGCCACCCAGAACGGTTGGGTCGTAATGCTTTGAAAGCATGATTCTAAAAATTGAATTCTTGTCTTGCCGCCGTTCATTCATTGCAGACCACCACAAATTCTCGGAATAAAATTCTGGAATAACTGTATCTCTGAAAAAATCGTGCATTTCGGCCTTAACCCGATCCAGCTCTTTAAAATAATGGCGATATTTTTCTTCATCAATCAGCAAGGATCCGCCCAAATCATACGTAACAATTTCTTTTCTGACTTGTTTAAAGTTGAACCCGAAATAAATCCAAGCTAATTCCCGAAGATCTCGGGGATAGCCATGGAAAAAGAAATCTATCTGATCGTCGGAAATAAGCATTTCCGGAATCGAAGCAAAAACTTCAACATCAAAGCCGTCGGACATAGGAAATTTTTGCATATTGGAATTGCCGTGAATAAATTCGTGCGCCAGTACCACCGGTTTACCTATCAAATAATCAAGCATTTGCGCTTGAGGATTGATATATATAATGCCGGTATTTAACCAGGTTACACCAAGAATTCCGGGTATTTCGGGGTTATATCCTAAATGCAATTCACGAGGAACAAAATCGCTCCTTCGCATCGTTTGGGGTACGCGATGTAATTCTCTAAACGTAATTCCATAGTTGGGATCTTTATCGTCAAGAATTTTTTTGAAGTCGCTTTCTGAAATTCCCAATTTTTCCGCCCGCGCTTTAATTGCCCGTTCGGTTAAGTCTTTATAATACTCGTAGTCAGCATCGGCAGCTTGATTTATTTCAGTAATCAAGTACGCAATTTCTGTTTTGTACTGATCTTCGGTTATGAATTGCTGGCTACACAAAGTGGTAACACGAATTTTGTCGCTTACACGCACTTGATTATCCAAAATAATCTTAAGCTTCGTCTTGCTATTAGTAATACTCGAAGTGCTTTCGATATCGGTTTGCACAGAGATCGCGTGATTATCCGCAAGCAAAAAAGAGCCTTTCTGTGGATCGCCCTGATTGCAATGATAAGTTGCGGTAAGATATCTGTTGTATTCCGCAAATTGATCAACCGGATCGGTCGTTTGAATGATCCCTTCCGGAAAATAGAATGGAAGTTGTGCGGCAACTTGCCCGCCCTTTGGCGATACGCGCCCGCTTGCCTTTTTTTGGAACGGCATACGAGCCTCCGAGGAGGTCAAAAACAAAGCAAAAAACATCAAAAGAGTAGCTAAAAAAGCTGATTTTCTAAGCGTTTTCATAATGTTTCCTTTTCAAAGAAACAAGAGTAGCTCTATCTTTAAAGCTACAGGGATAGAAACAGGGTGTCAAGTAAGCAAGTAAAAGCTCCAACCGAAGTTAAGGCTTTTATTTGCTATACGTTTTCTTTCAATTCTACCGCGGGAACGGACATCTCTAATTTTTTGAGATATTCTTTGCGGTACCCTGTACCCGCGGGAATCAAACGCCCAATGATGACATTTTCCTTGAGGCCCCGTAATTTATCTTCTTTTGCTTCAACGGCGGCATTGGTAAGCACGCGCATGGTTTGCATAAATGAGGCCGCAGAAAGATAACTTTCAGTGGTTAAAGCAACATTGGTAATTCCCATAACCAATTGCACTGCTTTCGCGGGAGTTCCTCCCGCCATTTTTATTTTCATATTTTCTTCCCGGAATTTTCCTTTCTCCACTATTTCTCCGACATTCATCTGCGTCGAGCCGGAATCTTTAATCCGCACGCGAGAGAACATTTGGCGCACAATGATTTCTAAATGTTTATCGTTGATCGAAGCGCCCTGAAACGTATACAGCTGCTGAACCTCTGAAATAATATAATTTTGCACGGCGCTGATGCCGGCGATTAAGAAAAGATCTTTAATATCAATTGATCCTTCGGTAAGTTTGGCGCCTTTTTCGATTGTCTCATTTACGGCAACCAAAATAGTTTTTCCAAAGGGAATAATAAATTCGCCGCTTGTGCTTTCATCTCCCAAAACTTTGATTACTTTTTCTCCGCTCGGCCCTTCTTTTGATTCTGAAATATCAATCACTTTTCCAGAAATATTGGAAATGATCGCTTTAACTTTCGGGGCTCGTATTTCAAAAATTTCCTCGACTCTCGGCAAACCCATCGTGATATCCGCGGCTCCCGCAATACCTCCCACATGGAAGGTGCGCATGGTAAGCTGTGTTCCCGGCTCGCCAATCGCTTGCGCGGCAACAATTCCCACCGCCTCTCCGAGCTTGACGGGAGTGTGAGACCCAAGATCATAGCCATAGCAAAGTTGGCACATGCCTCGCGATATGCGGCAGGTAACCGGAGACCGCAAGGCAAGGGTAGAAATATCAAGAGACGCAATGGTTTCGGCATCAGTATTTGATAAGAGAGTTCCTTTTTTAAATAAAACTTTTGCGGAGGACCGATCGCCAGCTCCGGTTCTCGGATCAAGTACATCTGCAGCCAATACTCTTCCTGAAATTCTATGCGCAAAATTCTTGCCCAATTTTTCATAATCTCTTCGGTATACCGGCAAACCAATTTCGTCCTTACAATTCGGTTCGCTAATGATGACGTCTTGCGATACATCAACCAATCTTCTCGTCAAATACCCGGCAACCGCGGTTTTCAAAGCGGTGTCAGCGGTACCCTTTCGAGCGGCGTGCGTTGAAATGAAGTATTCGAGCACGTTTAATCCCTCTTTGTAACTTGAAATAATCGGAAGCTCGATAATACGGCCTGATGGATTTACCACGAGCCCCTTCATACTAGCAATCTGGTTGATCTGGTTCCACTGGCCTCTGGCGCCGGATCCCACCATATAGTGAATGGGGCCGTATTTATCCAAAAGAGCTGGCGTTTTTTCATCTATTTTTGCTTTTATATCACTCCAAATAAAGATAACTTTTTCGTACCTTTCTTTATCTGTCAAAAGCCCGAGGTTGTATTGGTTTTCGATAACACGAGCTTCTTCTTTTGCCTTTTCAACAAAGGCATTTTTCTCTTTGGGAATTTGAATATCATCCATTCCCCAGCTAATCCCGGATTTAGTGGCATATTTGTAACCTAAACTTTTTATGTGATCCAAAATAGGCGGAGTAGCGTCAACGCCATATCGTTGAATGGCATCGGCCACCAAACGCTCAAGATCTTTCTTTTTCATCTCGCTGTTGATGTATGGATAATCCCGAGGTATCACGCTATTGAAAATTAATCTTCCGACAGAAGTTTCCAAAATTTCTTTTGCTTCTTGATACTTGGGAGTTTTGGTAGTTTTAACAAAAATTTTAGCTTGCAAACTTATCGTATCAAAATCATACGCCAAAATTGCTTCGTTGGGGCTTGAAAAATATTTTCCCTCGCCTTTTGCCCCTTCGCGAATACGAGTAAGGTAAAAAATTCCCATAACAATATCTTGTGTCGGAATGACTACGGGGTCGCCATTGCCCGGTTTAAATAAATTTTTATTGCTCGCCATAATATCTCGAGCTTCTCTCTGGGCTTCGTCCGTAAGCGGAACATGCACTGCCATTTGGTCTCCATCGAAGTCGGCGTTAAATGCGGAACAAACGAGCGGATGCAGTTGAATAGCATTGCCTTCAATGAGTATTGGTTTAAATGCTTGAATACCCAATCTATGCAAAGTCGGAGCTCTGTTCAAAAGCACATGTTTCCCTTCAATTACCTCCTCCAAACTTTCCCACACTTCGGGAACCAAATCATCAATTAATCTTCCTGCTCCTTTAATAGTGTGCGCTAAGCCACGTTTTATTAGTTTTTGAATCACAAACGGCCTAAATAATTCCAAAGCCATGTGTTTTGGCAAACCGCATTGACTTAATTTGAGATCGGGACCGACCACGATCACCGATCGTCCGGAATAGTCGACGCGCTTACCCAAAAGATTTTGCCGAAATCTGCCTTGTTTTCCCTTCAGCATGTCCGCCAAAGACCGCAAAGGCCGTTTTTGGGCTTGCGAAGTAGCGGCAGGGCCTTGGTTTCTTTTAATCGAGTTGTCGATTAAAGAATCAACGGCTTCTTGGAGCATTCTTTTTTCATTTCTCACAATAACCTCCGGAGCCTTGAGATCTAAAAGTTTTTTAAGACGATTATTTCTGTTGATAACTCTTCGATAGAGGTCATTGATATCAGATGTCGCGTGGCGCCCTCCTTCCAATTGAACCATGGGGCGAAGCGCGGGAGGAATCACCGGAATTTGAGTCAAAAACATCCACTCCGACTTAACACCTGACCGTAAGAGTGTCCGAATTAAACGAATTCTTCTTTGGATTTTCTTTTTTTGAATCGGTGAGGCATCGGGAAGCTCTTTTTCTACCGTGAGCAGAAGATCTCGTAAGTTAAGTTCCGAGCAAATTTTGCGCAACGCCTCCGAACCAATATCAGCTTCAAACGCATCTCCATATTTCAGGCTTAATCGATGGTATTCAACTTCGGAAATTACCGCGGCGGGCACCAAGCTCTTAATTTCTGATTTTGCTTTGTCCAGCGCACCCTTCAGCACCTCTTTGTCTTCTTTACTTGAAGCAGATTTTAATTTTGATTTGTATTCTTTATCAAGCGCTTCTTGTACATCTTTACGCTTCTTTTCATCTACTTTGGTAATAATGTAGCCGGCAAAATAAATTACTTTTTCCAAATCAGGAACTGAAATATCCAAAAGCATGCTGATATGCGATGGCACGCCGCGTAAAAACCAAATATGGGAAACGGGTGAAGCAAGGGATATATGCCCCATTCGTTCTCTTCTGACAATGGCTCTGGTGACTTCAACTCCGCATTTATCGCAGATAATTCCTTTGTATCGGACTCTTTTATATTTTCCACAATAACATTCGAAATCTTTTTCGGGACCAAAAATCCGCTCATCAAAAAGCCCATCTTTTTCCGGGCGCTGGGTCCGGTAGTTGATCGTTTCAGGTTTTGTTACTTCCCCTTTAGACCAGGTTAAAATCCGCTCGGGTGAAGCGAGTTTTATCGTTAATGATTTAAAATCGGTGATTCTTGTTTCCATTTATTTTTGTGAGTTTTTTACTAATTTTTTGCTCGCCCGTTTTTTTCCCGGTCCGGCTTCCTTATCAAGCATCGCTTGCGTTTCTTCCACAATAAAGTCTTCGAAATTATCGTGTTCCTTTTTAGATTTAGCCGCAAACCGCGAAACTTCTTCGAGCTCCTCTGATCGAGATTCAACTCCCTTAAGCTCGACATCCAACCCCAATCCCTTAAGCTCATTCACGAGCACATGAAAAGAAGCGGGAATGTTTGGTATCTGAAAGGGCTCGCCCCGCACGATTGCGTCATACGCGGCAGCACGGCCCAACACATCGTCAGATTTAATCGTTAACATTTCTTGCAAGGTGTGCGCGGCGCCATATCCCTCAAGCGCCCACACTTCCATTTCTCCGAATCTTTGGCCTCCACCTTGCGCTTTTCCTCCCAGCGGCTGCTGGGTAATCAAAGAATAGGGCCCAATGGAACGCATGTGAATTTTGTCTTCCACCATGTGGGATAATTTCATGATATAGACTTGCCCCACCGTAACTTTTTGATCGAATACTTCTCCGGTTCTGCCGTCATACAGGTGTATTTTTCCGTCTTCCGGAAGGCCGGCTTTTTTTAATTCCTCCTTAACTTCCTGTTCCGTTGCTCCCAAAAGAGCGGGGGTTACCGCGTGATATCCGAGCTTATGGGCGGCCCAGCCCAAGTGGGCCTCCAAAATTTGTCCGATATTCATACGAGAAGCAACGCCCAACGGATTTAAAATAATATCCACCGGAGTGCCATCCGCTAAATAGGGCATATCTTCCTCTGGCAAAATTCTTGAAATAACCCCTTTATTTCCATGCCTTCCGGCCAATTTATCTCCCACTGAAACCTTTCTCATTTCAGCAACTTCGATTCGTATTTCTTTTATCACCCCTGTTTCCAATTTATCGCCTCGTTCTCGAGAAAAAACTTTTACACCCACGATTCTGCCACGCTTTCCATGGGGCATCCGCAAGGAAGTGTCCTTCACATCTCTGGCTTTTTCGCCAAAAATAGCCCGCAAAAGCCGTTCTTCCGGAGTAAGATCTGATTCGCCTTTTGGAGAAATTTTTCCCACCAAAATATCTCCGGATCTCACTTCAGCGCCGATTCTTACAATGCCATCTTCATCGAGATCTTTTAATTTTTCTTCGCCAACGTTCGGAATATCGTGCGTGGTAATTTCCGGACCAAGTTTTGTATCCCGTACCTGAACGGAAAAATCCTCAATGTGTATTGAGCTAAAAATATCATTTTTAACTAATTTTTCAGAAATAATAATGGCGTCTTCAAAATTATTTCCTCCCCATGATAAGAAAGAAACTAACAAATTTTGTCCCAAAGCTAAGTTTCCTCTGTCGGTAAGAGATGTATCCGCTAAAAGATCTCCCTTTTTAATTTTTTCTCCCATTTTTACCACCGGCCGCTGATGAATCACCGAAGATTGGTTGGTACGGACAAAATTGGCAAGTTCATAATTTTTGGTTTTACCCACGCCCTTGATAGTAACGTGAGTTGAATCCACAGAACTGATAATCCCATCCATGTCGGAAATCAAAAGCCTGCCGGAATCACGAGCAGCGCGCTCTTCCATTCCGGTGCCCACCAACGGAGCCTGTGGATTAATACAGGGAACGGCTTGTCGTTGCATATTCGAACCCATCATCGCGCGAGTCGCATCGTCATGTTCCAAAAATGGAATAAGAGAAGTGGCGATGCTCAACGCCTGTTGCGGCGATACATCAATATAATCAACCTCCTTTTTTGCCATCATTGACGGCTGGCCTTTTGCTCGCCCCTCTACTTCTTCATCCGTAATATTGCCTTTGGAGTCGATATCTATGCCTGCATGAGCAATCTTATAACGTACCTCTTCAAAAGAAGTTAAATAATCAATTTTTTTAGTCACCTTTCCATCCTCCACTTTTCTATAGGGAGTCTCTAAAATCCCAAATTCATTTACCTTTGCATACCCCGCTAAGTGGTTAATTAAACCAATATTCGGACCTTCGGGAGTCATAATGGGGCAAAGCCGTCCATAATAGGATGGATGAACATCTCTTACCTCAAAACCAGCGCGTTCTCGGGTGAGCCCTCCGGGACCCAATGCAGAAACACGCCGCCTGTGTTCCAATTCACTTAAAACATTAATTTGATCCATGAACTGCGAAAGCTGGTTAGTCATGAAAAATTCTTTGATAAGCGCAGAAAATGGCCGCGCATTAATAAGCTGCACGGGGGTTAAGGTTTCAACATCCAAAGTAGACATACGATCTTTAATCGTGCGCTCCATTCGCGAAAGCCCTACTCGAAGCCGTTGCTGAAGCATTTCTCCAACTGATCTGATTCTTCTATTGCCCAAGTTATCGATGTCATCCGGTTGAGCTTGGGGATTGTTATTTAATCGTATTATTTCTGAAATAATTTCAACCAAGTCCTCCGCGTTGAGAATTTTTGGATTTTCTGGTTTTAATTTTGCGAGTTCCGGCAACCTTTGGCTTAGTTTATACCTTCCAACAGCCGAAATATCATATCGTTCCGGTTTAAACATTGCGCTGACAAGCTCTTTGGCATTATCTATGGTAGCCAACTCGCCTTGTCGAATTCTTTTGAAAATTTCTATGTACGCTTCATCAGCATTTTTAGTTGGATCTTTTTCAAGCGTTTTTTTAATGAAGGATAGTTCGCCGGTATCTACCTTTTTGAATGCTTTTTCTATATCTTCGTTTTTCTCTAGGCCAAACATACGAAGTAAGGCAGTGAAAGCAATTTTTCTTTTTCGATCAATACGCACATATATTGCTCCATCGAACTCCGTGTCAAATTCAAGCCAAGCTCCCCGAGTTGGAATAATTTTAGCCCCAAAAAGCTTTCTCGCTCTTGAGGTGCTTGCCGGAGTAAAATGAACCCCCGGAGAACGAGCAAGTTGAGAAACAATAACCCGCTCAACCCCGTTAATAATAAAGGTACCGCGAGGTGTCATTAACGGAAAATCTGCGAGAAAAATTTCTTGTTCTTTCTTTTCACTGGTACTTTTGTTGGTAAGCCTGATACGAATCCGGAGCGGCGCCTCATACGAAAGATTATTTATCCGCGCGTAATTTTCATCGAACCGTGGCTCGTCAATTGAGTAATCCAAAAAATCCAGAGCAAGCTCTTTTTCTGTATAATCCAAAATAGGAGAAAATTCATGGAAAATCTCCCCTAATCCTTCTTTAGTAAGCCATTCAAAAGACGTTATTTGCATCTCTGCAAGGTTTGGCAAAGATGCGTAGGGTTCTCGGTAGCGAGAAAAATGTTTTTTTTGAATCATAAAAAAAGTCCCTACCCTTAATTAAATTTAGGGTCTTAATAAGCCACCTATCAATTGATGCTCATGCGAATATTCAAAGCAATGGCTCTTATCCTATAATCTATTTTTTAAATACGCAAGATGAGTTATCCACACCGTCATCAGACGGCGTAAACACCCTCATTCGACCCTATCAATACCCTCATTTTGCACGTTTTGGTATTCTAGCAAACCTGTTAAAAAAAGTCAACCCTCTCCGATGGCCATCGGAGAGGGTTGTAATGATGCTTAGGCAGAGGTAAGTTCAGCCATAAAGGCGGCGCGCTCATCTTTCAGACTCTTAATTTCAGCTCTCGCTGAAGCAAGTTCCGCTTTCAGAGATCGGACAAGGCCCAAAAGATCTGTCGGCTGTTCAAAATTTGGCTCTACCAATTTATATTCGTTTACTGGCCTTCCGTGACTGAATTCTGATCTAGAAGTACCGACTTTGGTAATAATACCATTTGCAATAAGTTCTTTAATCCGTTGATAAATACTTGAAGGATTGCAAAGCCATGTTTTTGCTAATTCGCTTTGATTCAGGACGCTTTGCCCACCTTTTTCTCGTAAAAAAGTTATAATCATCTTATCTAATTTGCCGCGTACACCGGTCACTGGCTCACTATGAAGCTCATCAATAATTTCATCTTCTCCATCTTTATCAGGAACTGGAAAAAACTTTTTCATTATTTCTTCGCCAACCAAATCATTATCTACTGCGTAATCTGGCGGTATCCCTGTAGCGCCTTCATTTATTTTAACTACCATTTTATGCTCAGTAAGCCTTGAGAGTGCGATGTTAAAAACTCTCAAATCAAAGCCATGCTTTTGAGAAAATTGCTTTGCGTTTATTGGGGCCGGATCTGTATATTTCTGAAGGTATCCTACGATAAGCTTGGCGAGGCGATTTACTTCGCCCGAAAGCATCCAAACGGTGCCAACACCATTTCTACCCGTTTTCGCAGGAGAATAAAGCTGTATACGTCGCTCTTGCTCAAGTATGTGTAGTGCCCGACCAATATCTCCTGGATGGCAATGAAGCTGTTTTTTAGCTTTGTTCTGGTTAATTTCAACAACCCCTCCGTTCGACTGCAAAAATCTAACAACCCGGGTCTCAATAACACGGCTTCTTCCCATTCTTCGAACCTCCTCTTTTTGAATTTGAACTTAAAGAACTAACCTTTTTCGCAACAACTAGAAACTAGCACTTTTATTGCTAAACGTCAAGCTTATTTGTGCTTAAGAGAAAGCTTATATGAAGTAACGAGCAAGGCGCTGGCTATGAAAATAGAAGAATACGTCCCGCAAAATACACCGATTAAAAGAGCGAGAGAGAAAAATTTGGTACTCACGCCCCCAAATAAATAGAGAGCAAGCATAACCAAAAGAACCGTTAAAGACGTATTGATTGATCTTGTTATAGTATCGCGGATACTCTTCTCAACAACATCCTCAAAATTCTCTCGAGAACCAAATTTTTTCAAATTCTCCCGAATTCTATCAAAAACCACGATCGTGTCATGCACTGAAAAACCTAATATGGTAAGCAGGGCAGTAACAAAAAGCGTGTCAACTTCAATCCCATAAAAATGCCCGAGCAAAGCAAAAACTCCCACCGGAATTGAAACATCATGAATCAAAGCTACTACCGCTGCTATTCCATATTTCCAAGAAGCAATCGGACGCGATCCGCCAGCTGGCGGACTGCGAAATGCCCAAGAAATATAGAATATAATCATAATAAGAACTAAAATAATAGCCCAAATAGAATTTTTGCGAAGCTCTTGTCCGATAGAAGGTCCGATAGAATTGAATTGTTTTTCTTCTAAATTACCTTGTTTTTTAAGAGACGAAATAATATTCTGATGGGTCTTTTCGTCCACATCCCGAAATCTTAAAATAACGCCCCTCTCTCCTGAAGGTTGAATTATAGCGTTAGCTACGCCAACACCCTTAAGAATGTCTGAAATTTGCTCTATAGATGGCCTCGATTGTATAAAATTAACTTCCATCAAAGCGCCTCCGGTAAAATCAATGCCTGGTTTCAACCCCCAAACAGCCAAACTAATGATGCTCAATAGAGATAAAGTGCCTGAAATAATATATGTAATTTTCCGAGCTCCGATGATTGTCATAAAAGTTAGTTTATATCAAAACCGACCAAAAAACAAATTACGGCAAAAGACCAGATGGAGAAGTTGTCGCAGTGTTGTTAGAAAATGTAATACTATTTGGTGTAGTGATGGCAATCGATGAAGCGAAAGAATATATACCAAGAACATTGTTGGTAAATGAAATTGAGTCGAGTGAGACTGCGGCAGCATACAAAGAAAGACCGGTAGCGGTAGATTCAGGGTCTGAGTGATTGGCAATTTCCGCATTGGTAATTGTCGTTGTAGCACTTCCCGCGACTATGCGAATCCCCGAGCCGTAATTTTTTTCAATACGAATATTGTCGAGCTTCGCACTGCCTTCATTGATACGAAGACCCGCGCATGTGCTGAGTAGGCCGTATGGATCGCCAACCGAACAACTTAACCCGCCGCCGTAACGAAGCGTGAATCCGCCGCCATACATAAAACCAGTCGAGCCAACTACAATACCGCGCCATCCGCCTGCGCCAGATACATAACCATCGTTCAACGAAGTAAAAAGAATGCTATTTTTCGCTACACCTTCGAGCTTGAGAGTGCCGTTGACTTGGAACACTGAAGCGGAATCGTTTCCTCTTATTTCAACGCCACTTTGTACAATGGCACCGGCACCTATGGGAATAATTGCATTGGTATAGGGAGAGGCGAGTGTCAGATATGGCAATGAATTTTTATAGAGTGTTGTTGTTGCACCCGCGGATGCAATTGACCCGGTAAGCGCGATACCGTTTTTGCCATTTCCGGAACCAGAATTGCCGCTGTAGGTACTGGTGCTGTTTATTGCATACACTGGATAGGTGCTGTTATTGGTAAAAATATTATCGCGAACATCTGAGGTGCCTCCTTCAAGTACAACACCCTGATAATTTTGAGAAAAAGTATTTTGCGCAATAGTCGGGGATCCGCCGTTGATATACAAAGCTACACTTTCGGTTGTGGTGCCCACCGAGAACGTATTTCCCGTGGCCGTAGAGTTTGAAGTGGTAAGACGCAGACCCGCGATATTTGAATATTCAAATATGGAATTTGTAAATGAGGCGGTGGATTCAAAAACACTCACCATGCTCCGATACGCGAGATCTGTCAGTGTGGAATATTTGCCGCCATAGCGAAAACGGACATGGCTAAACGTGGAATTAGTGCTCCCATTTTCAATGCGCACTCCGCGCCAATCCCCTACGTGCGGAACGGTGGCAGATCCATCGCCATTGGCATCGCCGCCGTAGGCATCGTCGTACAGACTGGTAAATACAATGTTGTCCGTGGGCGTTCCGTTCGCGATTACTGTTCCAAAAACTTTGAGCTCCGCGCTGCCACCCATTTTGATTACCACTCCAGACTCAACGGTAAGTATCGCGGGCAAGTTTACACTAAAAATTTGGTTGGGAGGAATAACATATGGGCTTAGAGATTTTTTGAGCGTCTTTGAAACAGCAAGCGAAGAATTTTGCGAAATAAGATAATTGAGCGAGTTGCGAGATCGCGGAGTTGCTGTAAGCACGGCGCCCGCGGCATCTTTTCCCCGAACAATAAAAGTATTCGAAGTTCCCCAATTCGACGTGTCAGTTCCCACCACATCGGGATCAATCCGTTCCATACTCGGATACAAGCCGCCTGCAACACCGCCGCACCACTTATTTGAACAAAGCACCGTCTGATCGATGGTGGAACTCGCGTAGGTAAGCGCCAATATTTCTCCATTGTTGGAAAGTCCCAAGCCGGCGCCGGAACCGAATACAGTAACGAGGTCTGCGGCAATATCGGAAACGGTATTGTCGTCTGTCCGCTCAATTAAGTAATACCCATTGGCGGCGATCGTGCCGGAAAGCGAAATATTGGGCTTGCCGTCGGTGAGAGAATAAAGGCGCCATGATGAAAGAACAATTGCCTTGTCGGTACGATTTTTAAGTTCGATCCATTCGTCCGCACTGTTCGCCGCTGTCCCCGCCCAAGCGATTTCATTAATCACAATCGGACGAGTTGAAATAGAAACTGTCTTTGTGCTTGCTGTGCTCACATTGCCGGCAATATCTCGCGCAGTCGCTGAAAAAGTATAAGTCGCGTCGTCGATAGAAAGCGTATATGAGGTTGAGGTCGCGGTGGTGGAAGCAAAAGAAAAACCGGTGCACCCTTCGAGGGCGCTCAGGGCAAGCGCACTACCGGACACCGAGCAGGTGACGGTATATGATGCAAAATCGCTTGCGCTCGATGACCACCGGATCGACACGGTAGTTGTTGCCACCAAACACCCATTCGAAGAAAGTGAGTTGGCGCATTCTAAAACTGCCAGGGTCGGCGCATCCGGCGGCGTAGTATCCGCTTCCGGGAAAACACTCGGTGGTTTTGGGGATTCAACACCGAGTGTTGAGGAAGGAGCGGCGATAATATCATTGCGATCCGTTGTCGCTCCGCCGCCGCCGAAACCGGGGGACGGAACAGAAGCAGCACTTTGCCGTGGCGCGTTGTCAAACCTCGGAGGTTTGACACTTGTTTCCTCTCTTTGTAAAGGAGAGGAAACAACGCTCGATGTTAAAGAGGGCGTTTGCACCGCACTTGGACGTCCGACGTCTAAGTTGTTGAACATCGAATGTTCAACATTTTTTGCGTTACTAAGTGCCGGCGCTTCACTTGGTGGCTTAGCTTCCACGTTGGTTTGGACGGGGTTTAAATCTTCGAGCGTATTTTTATCAACCGAGGTGCCGTAAATCACGCCGGCGATGCCGAAAATTTTACTTTTCATCGCGTCAAAGCTTTTCGCCAACCACGATCGATTTTTTTCGTACAAAACTTTCGTCTTCTTCTCTTTTTCAACCTCATCAAAAAATAATTTCACAACTCCGGCGCCGTGCAAAACCGCTTGTTTGGAAAGATGGGACCAGTAGTCGGAAAGGATGAGGTTGTCTGGATCGGTAATAAAATAATCTATTTTTTTATTTCTTAATAATCCCTCTTTAACTCTTACCAACTTATATTCGTCATCAAATATCTTTTTATATCCGAATTTATATGTAACACCGTTACTTAAAACCTCGTCCCGTTCATCGTTCTCCAAAACTTGAGGATTTTTATATTCTTCATAAAAATTCTTGTCTTTGTTTGGCAATGTATCCTTACTGAAAAAATTATTATTCGAGTATTTTGCCATTGAATCAAAGTAATCTTGCAAAGTATGGAGAGCGAGCGGCTTCCTTCCGCATTGATATAAAGAAATTGCCAGCCCCTCTATTTTTTCCGGATCAAATTGCGCCGTCCACATCTCATACGGACTTGCTAAATTAAAAACATCGTTAAGAAAATGCGGATGCGCGTCATTCCTGGTGTGATCCGGCACCGAAGCATCTTCCATCAAATGCAAAACATGCCCGAGCGCCAATAACCCACGAGATTTATCACCCCAAACATATTCATAGATTGCCCGCTCCCACGTATGATCGTCCTCTGCTCCAAAGTAACTTTGGAGTGTTCCTGCAAAGGGTCGATTTAATAAGCCACCCTGCGCCAGCGAATCTTCCGACCATGTCTTTGACGAACTAAAACCCCAAAGTCCACGATTGTACACGGGGTCGTAGAAATGGTGCATCCAACGAGCATTTTTATCTTCGTCGATACTTCCCTGTTTTACCGATTCCTTTTCTTGATCGCTCAACTTAAGCGCGGGGTGGTAAAGATTAAATAAATCGACTATTTCATCGGTGAGCGCTGGGTGCGTAGTCTTTTCGCTATACGCAAAAACACCCTGAAACACCAGAAAAAAAGCGAGTGTGCCAACAAGCAAAAATCTCATTGAGGCATTCTAGCAACGCAATTTCTCGAAATCTATATTGACAAAATACTAATCAAGTGAATTTACTAAACATTGTAGACGGCCGTTTAAAACATTTAGTAAC
>OBEQ011161709.1_pt1 | contig 61895 bp, 52 predicted proteins | sample 1670901 | NCBI WGS metagenome assembly OBEQ01 (sample SAMEA104232315, study PRJEB22302) | groundwater metagenome | biome: forest; feature: aquifer; material: groundwater | place: USA | collected 2011-08-07 | depth 5.4 m
AGCAGGGCGATCTCGGCCTGAGGCCAGCGGCCACGAATAGCCCGGAGCGCAGGAATAGACAGCACCGCGTCGCCTATCCAATTCGTGGCGCGGACCAGGAGCTTCATCGCTGGACCCCGGGGCGCTTGCGGCGCAGGGTTTCGGTCAGTGCCTGCCACAAACTCTCGGCGTCTGGAATCTCGAGCGCCATGCGGCAGAAGAAAACGGGCAGCGGCTGGAATTGGATCGCGTCGAAATTGAAGATGTCTTTCTCCGTGCAGAGCAGCGCATCGGCGCCGGTGCGCAGCGCGCTGCGTTCGAGGATTTCCGCATCGCGCCGGGAATAGCGATGGTGATCAGGATAGGAAGCACTGGCAGCAATCTCCAATCCCCAGCGACGCAAGTCCTCAAAATATGCCGCGGGGTTGCCGATCCCGCAGAAGGCGAAGAACTTTTTGCCCTGGCACTCGATCAGCTGCGTTGGTGCGACGCCCGGCAGAAGAGGGAAAACGCCCTCCAAGCGCGTATGCGCATAAAAAATGGGTGCAGCGGTATGCCGACGCACGACCGCTTCGACGGCCGGGGCGTGCTCGCTGCGGGTGATGACAACAAAATCGGCGCGGCCGAGAGCCGACTTGGGCTCGCGAAGCCGACCGGCGGGCAGCAGGTAGCCACCGCCAAACGGGTCGGTCGCGTCGAGCAGCACGAGGTCGACATCGCGGGCGATTCGCAGGTGCTGGAAGCCGTCGTCGAGAACGAAGAAGTTCACGCCGTGCCGCTCGAGCACCTGGCCGCTCGCGTAACGGTCGGCGCCCACGCCGAGTTGCGCTTTCTTGCCCAGCCGTTCGCGCAGCAGCGCGACCTCGTCACTGCGGGCGACGCCGTGCTCGCCCTGCCGGGAGGCTCCGCGGTAGCCGCGGGTGAGGATGCCCACTGGCTTCCCTTCGGCGTACAGCCGCTCGGCGAGCCAGATCACCATCGGCGTCTTGCCCGTGCCGCCAACGGTCAGGTTACCGACGCTGACCACGGCGCCCGCGAGCCGATTTTGCCGCCGGATTCCGCGGCGATAGCACCACGCCCGCAGACGGGCGTAGAGCTGAAATAGCAGAGACGCCGGCCAGAGCAGCACACGCAGCGCCGGCGGAAGCGTCACGAAGCACCCTCCGCTGGGTCGAATACGCTGGCGATGTGCTCGAGCGCGCGCCCCGTGGCACCGCGATTGCGCTCAACCAGCTCAAGGGCTGCGCGACCCATCTGCTCGCGGCGGGCATCATCCTGGACGAGTCTAATCCAGGCGGCGCCCAAGCTTTCCGGGCTGCTCACCTGAAGGCCCGCGCCGGCCTTGAGAAACATCTCCGCCGCTTCGCGAAAATTTTCCATCGAAGGGCCAAACAGCGGCGGCTTTGCGAAGGCGGCCGGCTCCAGGATATTGTGCCCGCCCGCCGGGACCAGGGAGCCGCCCACAAAAACTGCGTCCGCCAGGCGGTAGAGGCCCGCCAGCTCGCCGACGCTATCCAGCAGCAAGACACTGGTCGCCAGGTCGAGTGCCGCGGCGTGCGCTCCGTCGAGTTGCAGGTCGCTGCGGCGCACGAAGCTCAGGTGTGACTCCTCAAGGAGGCCGGCTGTAGCGTCGAAGCGTTCAGGCCTCCGCGGCGCGAGGACCAGTAGGGCGCGTGGCCACCGACTCCGCACCATGCCAAATGCATTCAGCACGAGCGGCTCCTCGCCAGCGGTGACGCTCCCGGCGACAATCACCGGCCGCTGCGTCTGCCGGCCAAGCTCGCCTCCAAGCCAGGCGACCAGAGGAGTGGAATTCGCCGGCGCGAGATCGTACTTCAAGTTCCCCGTAACAAAGATGCGGCCGGCCTCCGCGCCGATCTCGCGTATGCGCCGGGCGTCTTCCTCGCTCTGCATCAGGAAGCGGTCCACGTGTGCAAGTACCGGGCGCATGGCCTCGCGCCAGAAGAGATACTTACCGAACGAACGGTCGGAGATGCGGCCGTTGACAACGACAATGCGGGCGCCGGCGAGCCGCGCCTCGCGAAGAAATCGCGGCCAGAACTCCGTCTCCGCGATCAGCACGAGTGCCGGCCGGATGGCGCGCAGCGCCCGTCGGCAGGAAAAAGCAAAATCCAACGGGTTATAAAATGTGAAATCACAACGGAGCCTGGTAGCAGCCAACTCCTGCCCAGAATCAGTGGTTGTACTGACCGCGATCCGTCTTTTCGGGAAGCGCTGTCGCAGGCGCGGCACCAGCGGAGCCACCGCTAGAACCTCGCCGACCGAGACGGCATGGATCCAAATGGCCCCGGGCGCGGGCTGGTGAACGGATTGCGGAAGCATGCCCAGCCGCTGGGTCACACTGTGCCATGTCCGCTTCCGCCGCCGGCCGCGCAGCAGGGAGTAGAGAGCGAAAACCGGTAGTGCCAACGCCATGATCGCGCTGCGGAGAAAATATTCGACGCGGGCGCGGAAAGCGAGCTTGGGCACTTCGGCAGGTATAGGGTCGGTCATCTCCGTGCGTCGTCAACGCTAGCATGGGCGCGCAGGAATAGGGCCGCCCCGTTAGAAGAACGGGTAGTTCTCACGATAGAGTTTGGGCACCTCGAGCCCCAGCGCCCGGATGCGGGGCTCACAATCGCGACGAAAAGCCTGGCGCCGCTCTTCGTTGTGTCGCGTCTTCAATCCATAGCGGATGTAAAGATCGGTGCGCTCGGTGTTCTGCGGACCAAACATATTCAGCGCGACGCGCCACCAACGGTGGAGCGACCGCTGTACAGGGGCAACGCCCCGTTTTTGGATCTGACCAGATAGGAACTCGCTGCCGAAGTCGGCGTGTCCTTCCTCCTCGTTCAAGATTTCCTGGGACAGGCGAGCCCAGGGCGCGTAGCTGCTCTGGGTAAATTCCTCGATGACGAAATAGGCGGCGCGATCGATGAGGAAAGCCGCCGCGAGCACGTCCAGCCAGGTGATGCGCGGGATCGCCAGGTGAGCGATGCGGATAAACCACTGCGAGGAGTGGTAGTCGGCGACGCGGTCGGCGTTGACGCCGAGTTCTTCCATTAGCTTAATGACTCGGCACCAGTGGTTGGTCTCCTCGTTGGCGATCTCGGCCACGTACTTCTTTTCCGCCGGGCCCGGCGCGCGCGGCACCCAGCTCGCATAGGTGTCGGCCGCCTCCAGTTCCCCGCGGGCGTGGTTCGCAAGGCACTTCAGCAGGTTGTGGCGATACTCGGGCGTCATAGGACTGTCTGCATGCACGCTCGCGGGTGGATACTCGCGCTGGGTCATGTTCCTCCTCTTTTTGCATTGCGGGATGATAACTTTGCGCCGATGGCCGACGGCAGGTATGCCCATCGGCACGAACCAAGCATAGCTAGAGCGCGCGTAATGTCAGACCCCCATCGACAGTAATCCCCTCTCCGGTGATGAAGTCGGACTCCGGGGAAGCGAGAAACAGCGCCGCCCGGGCAACGTCTTCGGGTTCGCCCATGCGCCCGAGCGGCGTGCGGTGCTCAACGTACTTGCGAAACAGCCAGCGCGAGTGCATTTTCCGGGTCATCTCGGTGCGGATGAAGCCCGGACAGATATAGTTGACGCAGATGGAATGCGCGGCCAGCTCGAGCGCCAGCGTACGCGAGAGCCCGGCGAGCGCACCCTTGCTGGCGGCGTACGCGCTCAGGCCTCGCGAGTGATGCGAAATCAGGATCGAAGCGATGTTGATCACCTTGCTGCCCGGCTGCTTCTTAAGCAGTGGGAGTCCCTTTTGCGTGCAGAGGATAGCGCCTTTGAGGTTGGTTGCCAACACCGCGTCCCACTGTTCTTCGCTCAACTGTTCGAACCGTCGCCGGCGGGCGACACCCGCGTTGTTCACTAGGATGTGCAAGCTCCCGAAGGCTTCCCCCACCGCACGGAGCGCGTTCTCGACCGCGTCGGCCCGGCCAACATCGGCCTCGAGCGCAAGCGCGACCCCGCCCTGCCGACCGATCTCGCCGCAGGTTTGCTCCGCGGCACCGCGGTCGAGGTCCAGAGCCGCGACGCGCGCACCCTCGCGGGCAAACAGCAGCGCAATGCTCCGGCCGATCCCTGCGCCCCCGCCGGTCACCAGCGCGTTCTTTCCGTCCAGGCGCCCCATGGGCCGGCGTATTATAGTCGCTGCGGGCGACGAGCGAAAGCGAGCAACCCGCGGCGAACCAAGGCATCGTAAGATCGGAGCGTGATGCGTCACCGAATTGCCTGCGTCGTCTTACTGTGCCTGGCCGGCACGCCCGCGTGGGAGCAATCCGACCCTTCCACCCTGCCCGCCCGTGACGCGCACGAGGGACTCCTGATCGCCGCCGACCCTTATACCGACGCGGCGCGCTATCGGACGCGTTTCGGCAAGAAAACGCCTTACGACGCCGGCATTCTTGCCCTCGAGGTCTTTTTTCGCAACGACACCGACAAGCCCATTCGCATGGATCTCGACACCATCAGGCTGCTGCTGAGCCCACCCGGATACGAGAAGCAGCGCCTGGGGGCGCTGGCTGCCGAGGACGTCGCCGACCGCATCCTCAATAAGGGTATGCGGGACCCCACGGTGCGCCGCCCCCTTCCCATCCCCGGCCGAGGGTCGAAGAGCGGCCGCGGCAAGGATTGGGAAGGATTGGTGGCCATGCTGCGCGCCAGCGCAATCACGACAGATCTGCTGCCGCCGCGCTCGACCGTACACGGCTTCCTGTTCTTCGACCTTGACCGCCGATTCGACTGGACGCCCTATGCGCGGCTCTACGTACCCGACCTGAGATTCATGACCGACAAGAAGGCGCTGCTTTTCTTCGAGGTGGACTTGGCCACGGCGCACCCGCGCTGAAGTCCGGCCCGGGCGAGCGATTTGCCGAACGCCGCCTGCTTGGCTAGAATCGCTGTTGCTCACGGGCCCACACTCCATGACTCTCTTCGACGACCTCAATCCGCAACAGCTCGACGCCGTAATGGCAACCGATGGGCCTGTGCTGGTGCTGGCGGGCGCCGGGACAGGAAAGACCCGCGTGATTACCCATCGCGTCGCACACCTGATCGAGCAGGGCGTCCCCGGCACGGCGCTGCTGGCCGTCACGTTTACCAACAAAGCCGCCGACCAGATGAAACAGCGGGTGGCCCAACTGCTGACTCGCACGGGCCACGACGCCGGCGAGTCGTGGATTTCGACATTTCATTCGTTCTGTACACGCCTGCTGCGCCGCGAGGCGCCGCGGCTCGGATTGCCGCGCGATTTCTCCATCTACGATGAGGAAGATCAGGCGGCTGCGGTGAAGCTCGCACTCCAGCAGTTGTCCCTCGAGGAGCGCAGCGCGCCGGTGCGCAGCCTGCTGGAGCGCATTAGCTTCGCCAAGAACCACGTCCTCCCCGCCGAGCAGCTGGCCGCCGAAGCCGGCAATGAATCCAGCCGCGTCGCCGCGAAGGTCTTCGCTGCCTACGGGCAAGTCTTGCTCAAGGCCGGCGCGCTCGACTTCGATGATCTGCTTCTTCGCGCGGTCGAGATCCTCCGCCGATTCGACGACGCGCGCGCGCATTGGAGCGGGCGCTTCCGCTACATTCAGGTGGACGAATACCAGGACACCAACCGCGTCCAATATGAGCTGCTGCGACTGCTCGCCGGTCGGCAGCGAAACCTTTGCGTCGTGGGCGACGAGGACCAGTCCATCTATAGCTGGCGCGGCGCGGATGTCGGCAACATCCTCCGCTTCGCTGAGGATTTTCCCGGCGCAAAGGTGATCCGCCTCGAGCAGAATTACCGCTCGACGCAGAAGATTCTCGATGCGGCAGGCGGCCTGGTGGCGAAGAACGTCCGCCGTCTGGGCAAGTCGCTCAGTGCAACCCGCGGCGAGGGCGCGAATTTGAAGTTCTATGAGGCGCGCGACGCCGCCGCCGAAGCGGAATTCGTCGCCGGGCAGATTTTGGCAATTCAGCGGAGCGATCCGAGAACCCGCCTCGCCGTACTCTACCGCACCAATTTTCAATCCCGCGCATTCGAGGAGGCGCTGCGGCGGCTAAGCTTGCGCTACCGCGTCCTAGGCGGCTTCAGCTTCTACCAGCGGGCCGAGGTGAAGGATGCGCTGGCCTATGTGCGCCTGACCATCCATCCCGAGGATGATGTGGCCCTGCTGCGCGTGCTAAATCAACCGCCGCGGGGCATCGGCAAAGCCACCGTCGAAGCGCTGCGCGACCTTGCCGAGCAGGCGCGCGGCTCGCTCTGGTCAGCCATCGGCAAGGCGATCGAATCGGCGCCCACCGGGCGTGCCATGGCACCGCTCAAGGGTTTTCGCGAACTGGTCGGAAGCCTGGCCGGGGAGCGCGAGGCGCTGTCCCCGGCGGAGTTCCTTCGCCTGGTGCTCGAACGCAGCGGCTACCTCGACATGCTGGCACAGCGCGCTACGCCCGAAGACACGGCGCGCATTGAGAACCTTCAGGAGCTGCTGAACGCCGTTGCCGAAGGCGCCGAGCGCGGCGAATCTCTGGTCGACATGCTCGACCGGGCGGCGCTGGTCAGCGACGCCGACACCTACGACGAGGGCGCTCCGGTGACACTGCTCACGCTGCACAGCGCCAAAGGGCTCGAGTTTGACCACGTCTTCCTTGTCGGGCTCGAGGAGGGCGTTTTCCCGCACAGCCGCTCAAGCGACCGCGAAGAGGATCTGGAAGAGGAGCGGCGCCTGTGCTACGTGGGGATGACGCGCGCCCGCGAGACGCTCACGCTCACCCGCGCCGTTTACCGCCGAATGTTCGGAAACGAACGGCTGGAGAGTTCCCTGCCCTCACGCTTCCTTATGGAGATCCCCGGCGAGCTTGTGGATACCGCAATTGGTTCGCTGGCCGACGCGGGTGCCACTCGCCGGTACGAGCCCGACCCGGAATATTCGTACTCGCCTTCCGAGTTTGCGCGCCGCGCGCGACGCCCTGCGTACACGCCGCGTCGGGGACGGGCGTCGCCTGACACCCTCACAGGCCCGCGCCGCGGCGAAACCAATCCCCTCATTGGCCAGCGCGTGCGGCATCCCACCTACGGTCTGGGAACGATCATCGCTGTAGATGGCGAGGGCGACGACCGCAAATTGACCGTGAGCTTCAGCGACTACGGCACCAAGAAGCTGCTCGAACGCTTCGCGCAACTCGAATGGGCTGGTTGATTTCTCTGCGGAACTCCTGCCGCCAGGAAGGTTGCGCCGAGGCGCGGGTCAAGGTAGAGTTTCGATGCTTTTCTCGCGGGCGGTGAAGGGTGGGCTCACAGCTTTTTCGCGTCAAGAGCATTGATACGCTGATCGCCGACGCTGACCAGCCGGAGCGCCGGCTGAGGAAAACCCTCGGCGTGCTGAGCCTGACGGCGCTGGGCATCGGCGCCATCATCGGTACTGGGATTTTCGTCTTCACCGGCACCGCTGCGGCTGGCGAAGTGGTGAAATACCCATCGCTGCTGAAGGCGCCGCTGCTCGACGTCCTGCTGCACGGCAGCCAGGCGCTGACCACGGGGCGCCCCGGCGCCGGCCCGGCCATCGCTCTCTCGTTTCTCCTGGTCGCGATCGTCTGTGGACTCGCGGGGCTGTGTTATGCCGAACTTGCCTCGATGATCCCCATCGCCGGCAGCGCCTATACCTACACCTATGCCACGCTGGGCGAGCTGGTGGCCTGGGTCATCGGCTGGGATTTAGTATTGGAATACGCGGTCTCGAACATGGGCGTGGCGGTCGGCTTCTCCGAACACGTCAACAAACTTCTCCAGGGCTTCGGCGTGCAACTGCCGCCTGCCCTTTCTGCCCCCGCCTATAGCCCGGCGACCGGCTGGGCCTGGCACTTCAACCTGCCGGGCTTCTCGATGGTGATGATCCTGACCGTGCTGCTGGTGATTGGCATCAAGGAATCCGCGGAAGCCAACAGTACGATGGTGGCAATCAAGCTGACCGCCATTGTAATTTTTATTTTCGCGGCGGCAAAGTACGTGAACTCGGCGAACTGGAAGCCGTTCATGCCCAACCACTGGCAAGGCGTGCTGACCGGCGGCGCCATCGTCTTCTTCACCTACATCGGCTTCGATTCGGTCTCGACCGCCGCGGAGGAGTGCCGGAACCCCAAACGCGACCTTCCCTTGGGAATCATGCTTTCGCTTGCGATCTGCACCATTTTCTATGTCGCCGTAGCTGTGATCCTGACCGGCATCCAGCCGTGGAATACGCTCTCGAACGCGGCGCCGGTGGTAAATGCGCTTCACGCCATTCGCCTGTACCGGGTGGAGCGCTGGGTCACGCTCGGCGCGCTGACAGGGATGATTTCTTCGCTGTTGGTCTTTCAATTGGGCCAGGCGCGAGTATGGTTTGCGATGTCGCGGGACGGCCTGTTGCCTCCGGCGTTTTCTCGCGTCCATCCCAAGTTCCGCACGCCCTACGTGGCCACCTTGGTGGCCGGGATTTTCGTCGGCATCCCCTCGGGCGTATTTGACATCGACACGCTGGCCGACCTGGCCAATATCGGGACACTGTTCGCGTTCATGCTGGTGTCGGTGGCCGTCCTGATCCTCCGGCGCACCCAGCCGGAGCGCCCGCGGGCATTTCGCGTGCCGCTGGTCTGGCTTGTGGCACCGCTTTCGGTCGTCTTCTGCCTGATCCTCATGGCCGGGCTGCCCGTAGAAAACTGGATTCGCTTCATTGTATGGCTGGCCATCGGACTGGTGATCTACTTCAGCTACAGCCGCAGGCACAGCGTCCTCGAGGCGGTGCCCGCCCGGCGGGACCTCTCATGAGAAACCGCTTGCGCAAGTGCGCCGCCACGCTCGCGGCTGCCACGCTTCTTGCGCCCAGCGGCGCGTTCGCCTGGGGCGAGAACGGCCACAGGCTGATCTCGAACAAGGCCGTAGAGACGTTACCACTCGAGGTGCGGCCGTTCTACGAAGCCAATCGCAATTTCGTCGTGCAGCATTCGACCGACCCGCTCGAGTTGCTGGCCAAGAACCCCTCCGTAGAGCGCCGCAATCACATGCTCATGCTCGACCGCTACGGCAAGTTTCCCTTTGAAGGCGTGCCGCGCAGTTACCGAGCGGCGGTAAGCAAATACGGCAAGCCCAAAGTCGAGGCCAACGGCGTGCTCCCCTGGCAGATCGGCGTATACAGCGAGCGGCTCACCAACGCCTTCCGCGCGCGCAATTGGGAGGAGGTTCGCCTGATCTCCGCGATGGTGGCCCACTATGTTGCCGAGGCCCACGACCCGTTTAACACCACGGAAAACTTCGACGGCAGACTTTCCGGCCAGCCGGGCGCCGACCGGCGGTTTGGCGCCAGCTTGGTGGACCGCTTCTCGCTGTTCTTTCCGGTCCGACCCAACGACGCCAACTACATCCACGACCCCACCGACAACGCCTTCGAGGCCTGCCTGAGCGCGCACAGTTGGCTGGAGACCATCCTGCTGGCCGACCGCCGCGCCCGCAAGGGCCTGAGCGACTACACCGACGAATATTACGAACGCTTCTACAACCAGGCCGGCGCCATCGTCTTCCGACAACTCTCCGACGCCGCGACCGACGTGGGCTCCTACTGGCTGACCGCCTGGATCAACGCAGGACGCCCGGCCCTGCCGTCGCGGTAACCGGCGCCTCCCGTGGACCGCCGACAAACCGAAGAGCTGCTCGCCGCGCTGCCCAAGGCCGAGCTGCACCTGCACCTGGAAGGCGCCATCGAGCCGGATACCGTCGTCGAACTGTCCGCACGCCACGGCATGACGCTGGCCCGCGAAGAAGTGGTGGCGCGCTACACTTACCGCGATTTTCTGGGTTTCCTAGAGGCGTTCAAGTGGGTGACATCGTTTCTCCGCGCCCCGGAAGACTATGCCTTGCTGATTGAGCATCTCGCCGACAATTTGCTGCGCCAGAACGTGGTTTATGCCGAGGTGACGCTTTCGGTCGGAGTGATGCTGCGGCGCGAGCAAGACATCGAGGCAAACTTCGCTGCGCTTCAAGAAGCCGCCCGGCAGGCTCAGGCCAAAGGCTTGCGGTTGCAGTGGGTCTTTGACGCGACGCGGCAGTTTGGCCCCGAAGCCGCGATGGAGGTGGCACGCCTGGCAGCGCAGAGGAAGAACGAAGGCGTGGTTGCGTTCGGCATGGGCGGCGACGAATTGTCTATCCCCACGGAGGAATTTCGCGGGGTGTATGACTTTGTGGCGACCCAGGGCCTGCACCGGCTGGTCCATTCGGGGGAAATCGGCGGTGCAGAAAGCGTGCGTGAAGCCGTCGAATTACTCGGCGCCGAGCGCATCGGCCATGGCATCGCCGTGATGCGACATGAGCGCACCATGGACTTTCTGGCCGCCCGAAACGTCCCGCTCGAGCTCTGTCCGACGAGCAACCTCCGCACCGGCGCCCTGGCGCTGCAATTGCGGCGCGCGCAGGCTGAGCCGGCCGACCATCCGCTGCGACAACTGTTTGACCGCGGCCTGGGCGTAACGCTTTCGACCGACGATCCCGCAATGTTTCACACCGATTTGCTCAGCGAGTACCGCCTCGGCCTCGACCTGGGACTGAGCGCCAGCGCGCTGGCGCGGATCGCGGAAATGGGTTTCGAATTCGCATTCCTCCCCGAGGAAGAGAAACATGCGCTGCGTCAGTCTTTCCGAGCAAGGACAAGGTCGCTAGGGCTGGTATACTGGCCGGCATGAAAGCGCACGTCCGGGTGATGCTGAAGCCGACAGTACTTGACCCGCAGGGGCAGACCATCCAACAGTCCCTGGCCTCGCTCGGCTTTGCGCAAGTGCGCGACGTCCGCCAGGGCAAATTCTTTGTGCTGGAGCTGGATGGCTCGAGCCGCGAGGAGGCACAGAAGCAGATCGAGCGCATCGCCCGCGAAGTCTTGACCAACCCGGTGATTGAAGAATTCCGCTTCGAAATAGTGGACTGACGCAAAGCTCGGACGACACGCCCCTTTCATTACGGGGCAAGACACATCGGCGCCCGCCGCCGTGCTCCCGCTGCGGTCGAGTGTGCTATCCTGAGGTGTTCAAGGACGGGCTTTCCCCGGGCCCGAAAGTTACACCTCTCAGGGAGTAAGAGACCATGTGCGGGATTGTGGGATACATCGGGCCGAAAAAAGTTGTGCCGCTGATCCTCGACGGCCTAAAGCGCCTCGAATACCGCGGCTACGACTCGGCCGGCATCGCGGTGGTGGCCAAAAACGGCAAGCTCGAGATCCGGCGCGCCTCGGGCAAGCTGCGCAACCTGGAGGAAGCCATCCGCCTCTCCCCGATTGACGGCATCTACGGCGTGGGCCACACGCGCTGGGCCACCCACGGGCGCCCCACCGAGGAAAATGCCCACCCACACCGCGACTGCACCGGCCAGGTAGTGGTGGTACACAACGGCATCATCGAAAATTACATCGAGTTGAAGCGCCAACTGGCAAACGAAGGCCACAAATTCGTCACCGAAACCGACACTGAGGTGATCGCGCATCTGGTAGAGAAGTATCTGAACGGCGTGCCGCTGGAAGAGGCCGTGCGAAAGACCGTCAAGCAACTCCACGGCGTTTACGCGCTGGCCATTCTTTCCTCGAAAGACCCCAACAAGATCGTCGCGGCGCGCTGGGGCCCGCCGGCGGTGATCGGCCTGGGCCAGGACGAGTATTTCGTCGCCAGCGACATCCCCGCAGTGCTCTACCACACCCGCGACGTCTTTTTTCTGACCGACGGCGACCTGGCGGTGATCACTCCGCAGGGCGTCCGCCTGCTCGACTTCGAGGGCCGCGCCATCCAGCGACCCGTACAGCACATCACCTGGGACCCCATCATGGCCGAAAAGGGCGGCTTTAAGCACTTCATGCAGAAGGAGATTTTCGAGCAACCCCGCGCCGTTCGCGACACCCTGCTCGGCCGCATCTCACTCGATTCCGGCAAGATCTTTCTCGATGAGATGGACATCACCGAGAAGGAGTTCGAGAGTTTCCGCGACGTCAAGATCGTGGCCTGCGGCACGAGTTGGCACGCCGCACTCGCCGGCAAATTCATGATCGAGCGGCTGGCCAAGCTCCCCGTGGAGGTGGACTACGGCAGCGAGTTTCGCTACCGCGACCCCATCGTGGATTCCAAGACGCTGGCCATCTGCATCAGCCAGTCCGGCGAAACCGCCGACACGCTGGCAGCGCAGCGCGAGGCCAAGCAGAAGGGCGCGAAGACTCTGGCCATCTGCAACGTCGTCGGCTCGATGGTCACCCGGGAAGCCGCCGGCACGATCCTGACCCATGCCGGGCCAGAGATCGGCGTGGCCTCGACGAAGGCCTTCACCGGTCAACTGACCGCGCTGGTGCTGATCGCGCTGTATCTAGCCCAAGTGCGCGGCAAGATTTCGTCCGACTGCGCGAAGGGGCTGCTCCAAGAACTGACCAAGGTGCCGCACCGCATGGAGACCATCCTGCAAGCCGACGAGGAGTACGAGGAGCTGGCTCGGCAGTTCTTTCGCTACACCAATTTCCTCTACCTCGGCCGCGGCATCCACTACCCCATCGCGCTCGAAGGCGCGTTAAAGCTGAAGGAAATCTCCTACATTCACGCCGAGGGCTATCCAGCCGGCGAAATGAAGCACGGGCCAAACGCCCTGATCGACGAGAACCTGCCCGTGGTGGTGCTCGCAACCCGCGATGAGTCCGATTCCGACTCGATGACGCGGTACGAGAAGAGCGTCTCCAACATTAAGGAAGTGAAAGCCCGCGACGGCATTGTCATCTCTGTGGTCACCGAAGGCGACCACCTGGCCCGGGAAACCTCCGACCACGTCATCGAAATTCCTCCGGCGCCCGAGCTGATGGCTCCCATCCTGGAAATTATCCCGCTGCAACTGCTCGCCTATCATATCGCCGTGCGTCGGGGCTGCGACGTGGATCAACCCCGCAACCTGGCCAAGTCGGTCACGGTCGAGTAGCGAACGATGGTCCGTCTCTTGTTACCCGTAGTGCGTGGTCAGTTTGCCGGTGGTGAATCGGTCGTTTTGGCGGGAGTTTCCTGTACGGGACTGGCCAATTGCACGTCGCCGCCAGTACGCGGGTGGATTTCCAAGAAGCCGTCGGCGTCCCACATCAGTTTCCCGCAGATGCGCACCGCGTCGCCTTCCTGGGGAAGCCGGAGAGACTCCTTCGTCGGCTTCCCATGCATCTCCACACGGATGAAGCGGCGGCCGTCGAGCCGCGTCGGCTGACCCTGGACGGCAAACTCGCTCAGCTCCATGTCCACGGTGTAAAAACCGTGCCGCGCCCTGGCCACCTGCAAGACCTTCCCGATCCCACAGGCCTCGGTGCAGTAGTCGGTCCAGCCGAAAATGCCGATATTCTTCATCGGCGTGCCCCAGAGCGAAGTGATGACCCGGTGGTGCCACCATAAACGGAAGTTCACCTTGCGCCGGAGATGGTCGGCAACATCCTGCGGGGAGGTCAGCCGCGGCGCCGGCACGCCGATCAGGTTGCGCTTGCACTTCCGGATGGGCGCTTTCTGCGCGCCCCTTGCTGGCGAAGCCGCTGCCGCGACAAAGAACGCCAAGAGCAGGAGCCATGCGCCCCGAGGAGTGAGATTTTTCATGCGGCTCTGGGGTCGCATACGTCTTCTGTCTCGGCTGGCGACACTCAGTTGGGTCCAGCGCGTTGAGGCTGCCCGGTGCGGAACTCTATGTCCGTGGCAGTACGCGGGTGGATCTCCAGGAAGCCGTCGCCGTCCCACATGAGCTTCCCACAGATGCGCACAGCCTCGCCCTTTCGCGGCCGCCGCTGCATATCTTTCATCGCCTTGCCGAAGATCTCGATGCGGAGAAACCTCGGACCCTCGAGGAGCGGTGTCTCTCCGTTGACCTGAAATTCGGTGAGCGCCAGATCCACCGTGTGGAAACCGTCGATTCCCCTGACGGCGTGCACCACAGTCCCCGCCGCGCACGCCTCCGAGCAATAATCGGTCCAGCCGCGGAAGCCGACATGTTTCAGCACCGTGAAGAGGGGCGAAATCGTGTTTCGATAGATCCACCACGGCGCAAAGACCGCTTTCTTTCGCAGAGCGTTGGCGGCGTCTTCTGGAGTCTTGATGTCCGGCGCACGGAAACCCACCGGATTTCGCTTGCAGATCCGGATCTCCTTGGATTGCGCCATAGCCCACGGATGGAGGGCAAAGACCATTACTGCCAGTGGCAAGAGCGATCCCGCCAGATGATTTGCAGTCTTATGCTGCCCTGCATGTCGCATAGGCTTCCGAGCTCGTCCCTGGCTCCTGAAGGAGCGAAAATACTGAGTTCGTCGGAGCCTTGGCCCGGCTCGGCGCCCGGATTCTACCGAAATTGCGGCGAAAGGTCGCCTGATTTTGCGCGAGCGCCCCGACTCGCGGACGAAATCTGCCTCGCCCCGGTGGCCGACTCGCGTACAATTTATGCGACGTGAGCATGCGGACGTCCCCACGGGTATGTCTTGCGGCGCTGGCGCTGGCGGCGCTCGCTGCACTGCCCGGTCTTCCGGCCCAGACTGGAAAACTTGCGGCCATCAAGGCCACAGGTTCGCAAAGATATGCCGCGGCGCAGATTGTCGCGGCGACGGGCCTGCATGTCGGCGACTCTGCGGGCCGCGAGGAGATCCAGGCTGCGGCAGACCGCCTGGCACAACTCGGCCCGTTTTCAAACGTGCGCTTCCGCTTCACCAGTGCCGGCGAAAACGTCGCCGTGGAATTCCAGGTGGAAGACGCTCCGACAGTTCCGGTTTCCTTCGACAACTTCCCCTGGTTCAGCGATGACGAGCTGACCGCCGCGCTCCAGCAGACGGTGAGCCTGTTCGACGGTGGTGCGCCCGAGCAAGGTAGCATCCTGGAAGAGATGACCGACGCCCTGCGGAAGCTTCTGGCCGGCCGCGGCATCCGCGCCGGGGTCGAGCGTACGCTCATGGCCCGGCCCGGCGGCGACGGCATGATGCAGCAGTTCCGTGTCGTGGGCGCGAGCTTGAGAATCAACTCCGTGCAGTTCCAGGACGCGCTCGCGGCAGAGTCCAAACGCGTGCAGGAACGGCTGTCGGACCTAGTCGGCAAGCCGTACTCGCGATTTGCGGTGGAGGTTTTCCTGAGCGAACAGGTGCGGCCCGTCTATCTCGAGCGCGGCCACCTGCGCGTGCGCTTTGGCCCGCCGAAGGCGCGGTTCACCGGCGACCCGAACCGGCCGCTGCCCGACAGCGTGCTGGTAATTGTGTCCGTCGAGGCGGGCCCCATCTACCGCTGGGGCGGGACAGATTGGAGCGGCAGCGCAGCTTTCGGTCCCGCGGCGCTCAACGATTTCCTCGGCCTGAAACCGGGAGATATCGCCGACGGGATGAAAATCGCCGCGGCCTGGGCACGCGTGGAAAATGAATACACCCGCCGCGGCTACCTGGCCATAAAGCTCGAGCCGAAGCCCCTTTTCGACGAGGCAGCGCTGCGGGTCATCTATCGCGTCGCCATCAGCGAAGGCGTCGCGTATCGCATGGGCGAGATGGTCATTACCGGGCTGTCCCTCGCCGCCGAGAACAAACTGCGCGAGGCCTGGCACCTGTTGCGCGGAGAAATTTTCGACCGGAGCTACTTCGAGCAATTCCTGGTGAGACTCGAAAAGGGCGGCACGGAAATCTTCGGCGAGCTGCCCGTGCACTACGAACAGGCGGGGAATTGGCTGCGCACCAATTCCAATAAGCGCACCGTGGACGTCCTGCTCGATTTCAAGTAGTCCGATGTGGCAAGAGCGAGAGCCTGGCAATGCGCAAGCTGGAGTATACTGCCTCGCGATGGCAGAGCTATCGAAACTCGACGAATCCGCAGCGCTCGAAAAACAGAGGCGGCTCCTGGACGGGTTGCGACGCCTGGATTCGCTGCTGGTGGCATTCTCCGGCGGCGCCGATTCAGCCTACCTATCCTGGGCGGCACACACGGCGCTCGCCGAGCGGGCCCTGGCGGTGACGGCGCTCTCGCCGAGCTTCTCCGCGCACGACCGCGAGCAGGCGGAGTCGTTCGTGCGTCACGTTGGCCTTCGGCACGAGTTCATCGAGACTCATGAAGTGGAAGATCCCCTCTACGCCGCGAACAATCCTGACCGCTGCTACCACTGCAAGGACGAGCTGTTCACCGAGCTCGACAACCTGGCCGCCGCGCGCCAGTGTGCGGCCGTAGCCTACGGGGTCAACGCCGACGACACACGCGACTTCCGGCCCGGCCATCGCGCCGCCGCGGAGCATCGAGTGCTGTCGCCGCTGCTCGAGGCCGAGCTGTACAAGTTTGAAATCCGCGAGCTCTCGCGGCGGCTCGGCCTGCCGACGTGGGACCGCCCCGCCTCAGCCTGCTTGGCTTCGCGCATCCCCTACGGAACGCCCGTGACGCCGCAAAACTTGCGCACCGTCGAGCGCGGCGAGGCCCTCCTGCGGGAGCTTGGCTTTCGCCAGTTCCGCGTCCGCTACCATCAGGAGCTTGCGCGCATCGAAATTGCGGCCGACGAGCTGCCTCGCGCCCTCCATCCCGAGATGGCGCGCCTGCTGGCGGAGCGCTTCAAGCAAATCGGATTCACCTACGTCACACTCGATCTGGAAGGCTACCGGCAGGGCTCCCTCAACGCCGCGCTCAAGAAATAAGAGTGCGCGCGTCAGCATCCTGGAGAGCGCCTGTATGCATCTCAGTTCGGGGAGCGCGTCGCTCGCTGTGCACCACATCCCGTCGGCTGATGATTCGCGCTACAATGGCTCTCGCATGATGGGCAGAGTTTTCTTCTTGGCCTTCGCGGTGTTGTTGAGCCTGCTCGCCGCCGCTCAGGCGCCATCCACAAAGCCCGCCGCGCCGAACGCACAGAGCAAAGAGCCAGCGACGCAGCAATCGCAGGCCACGAAAAAGCTTCCCGACCCGGAGGTCGAGCTTCAGCGCAGCATCGAAGACGCCGGGAGCGACCGCGCCGCGCTGGTGCGCAACTTCGAGGACTACCTGCGGCACTTCCCGGACGCCCCGCGCAAGGTACAGGTTTACCGCGCCATTGTGGAGGCTTCGATGCAGCTCCACGACACGCGGCGGGCTCTCGACTATGCCGAGCGCATCATCGCCCTGCGCCCGGACGACTCGGAATTGATGCTCTTTACCGTGGACCTGCTGGAGCGCGCCGGCGACGACAGCAGCCTAAAACGCGCCGTGGGTTATGCGACCCGGGTGCTGGACCGCGTGGAGAAAGCTACGGCCGACAGCCGCTCCGCTCGCGTCTCGTTCGCCGAATGGCAAGCCCAGCACATGAAAGTGCGCATGTCCGTCTATTATCTCCGCGGGCGCCTGCTGATGGAGCGACGCGATTACGATGCCGCACTGGCCGACCTCGAGACCTGCTATCGCTTAATCCCGAACCCGGCGGCGGCGCTCCGCCTGGGTGAAATTGCCGAGCTGCGCAAGGACTACCACAAAGCCATCGAGCACTACGTCTCCGCCTTCGTGTTACCCGACCAGGAAGGCATGCCTGCGGACCGCCGCGACGTCCGCCGCAAGCTTGGCAATCTCTGGCAGATCGTACATGGAAGCGAAGCGGGGCTCGGCGCACGCCTGCTCGAGGCCTATGACCGCACGGCAGCCGAGCCGAAGCCCGCAGGATCCTCAGCGCGTAACTCGGGCGCCACGGCGGCGTTTGACTTTGCCCTCCGCCGGCTCGACGGCGCCGCGGCGGTGAAGCTCGCCGACTGGAAAGGCAAGGTCCTCGTGCTGAACTTCTGGGCCACCTGGTGCCTGCCCTGCCGCGAGTTGGAACCAATCTTCGAGCAGGTAGGGCGCCAGTACGAGGGCAAGAGCGACGTATTCTTTCTGGCGGTGAACGACGACGAGGACGAAAGCCTGGTCCAGCCGTTTCTCGAGCGCCAGAAGATGCGCGCGACGGTAGTCTTCTCCGACGGCCTGGAGTCGTTCCTGGGAATCAAGGCCTATCCGACGGTGATCGTGCTCGACCGCTCCGGCCAAATCACCTACCGCGTCCAGGGTTTCGACCCAGATACCTTCGAGAAGAGCCTTTCGGTCGCCATCGAGCGCGCGCTCGCCGGCTCAAGCTGATCTCCACGGCTTCCCTTCGTGCCCCGCGCACTGTGCGCTTCATCGCCAGCCCTCTCACCAACTAGACGTATTTGCTGGCCCGGGTTTACGCCCCGGTTCAACTGCGGGTAGTCGCTCGCTCGGCAGCGAGGTCGCGTGCGGCCAGGATGGTGTTGACGTGGATGCGCACGGTGTCCTCGACACGGCGCGCATAACCGCCGGCCAGCGTGACGGCCACCGGGACACCTGCATCCCGGGCGCGCTCGAAGACCAGCCGGTCGCGCCGGCGCAGGCCTTCGATGGTGAGCGCCAGACCGCCGAGCTGGTCTTCGCAGTACGGGTCGGCCCCGCCAACGTAAAACAGCAGCCCGGGGTGAAAATCATGCAGTGCGCGCAACAGGTGCCTGTGGAGGATGGCCAGGTAATCGGCGTCGCCAGTGCCGTCGGGCAGATGAAGGTCGATACTTGACGGCGGCTTGGGCAGTGGGTAGTTGTTTTCCTGGTGGATGGAGAGTGTGAGGACAGTTTCGTCGCGCGCGAAGATGGCCGCCGTGCCGTTGCCGTGGTGAACGTCGGTATCCACGACCATGGCCGTGCGGATTGCGCCGTCGGCCTGGAGCCGGCGGATGGCGATAGCCACGTCGTGAATCATGCAGAAACCTTCGCCATGCCCGGGAAAAGCGTGATGAAAGCCTCCGCTGAGGTTGGCGCAAAAGCCGTCCGCCAGGGCGCATTGCGCGGCCAGAATCGTGCCGCCCGCCGCGAGCCAGAAAGCGTCCACGGTCTGCGGGGAATAGGGAATCTCCAGACGCATGATTTCACTCGCCGTGAGATGGCCGGTCTTCAGTTTACGCACGTATTCCGGCGAGTGGACACGGAGGACGTCCGCGTCGCTCGCGGCCTCCGGCCGAAGGAAATCACTCGGCTCGGCCAGTTTTTCCCGGAGCAATGCTTCGTGAACCAGGCGATATTTCTGCGAGGGGAAGACGTGTGCGCCGAGTTTTAAGTCGTAGGCGTGGTCATAAACGAGCTTGAAGGGCAACATGCAGGCTCGCCGGGCTTAACTGTCGCGGTCGAGGATGAAGTCGGGGACAGTGAGCAAGGCGCGGCCGTATTCGGAATGCGCCCAGCCGTTCACGCAAGCTTTGGCGCGGCTGGCGTAGTCGTGGGCGAGTTGCCGGGCGCGGTCGAGCGCTCCCGAATTGCGCACCAGCGCGGTGATCTGCTCCGGCCGCACGCGCTGAAAGCCCTTCTCCTCAAGCACGGTCGCCACCATGCGCCGCCCCGCCGATTCGCCGTTCTGCAGCGCGTAGATCAGCGGCAGCGTCACCTTGCCCTCTTTCAGGTCGCTGAGCACCGGCTTGCCGAGCTTCTGCGGCGAAGCGGGGAAGTCGAGCAGGTCGTCCACCAGTTGAAACGCCAAGCCGGCAAAGTGGCCGTAGTCGGCCAGCGCCTGCTCGGCGCCGTCGCCCTGCCGACCGAGCACCGCGCCCAGCCGGGCGCAGCCGCTGAACAGACAAGCCGTCTTGCGCGTGGCCAGCGCCAGGGCGTCTTCTTCGGTCAGGTCGATCCGACCTAGCTTGGTCAGTTGGATCAGCTCGCCCTCGACCATGTTCTGCGTCAGCTCAATGAGGATGTCGAGGATTTTGAAGTTGCGCTCGCGCAGCGCCATCTGGAACGACTGCATGTAAAGCCAGTCGCCGGCGAGCACGCTCATGTGGTTGCCCCAGCGGGAGTTTGCCGAGGGGCGGCCGCGGCGCGTGTCGGCGCCATCAATCACGTCGTCGTGGATCAGCGTGGCGCTGTGAATCATCTCCACCACGGCGCCCAGGCGGATGGCGCTGGGGCCGCGGTAGTCGCACGCGCCGGCGGCGAGCAGCAGCAGCGCCGGCCGCAGGCGCTTCCCGCCGCCGCCGAGCAAGTAGCCGGAGATCTCCGCCACCGGCTCGATGGCCGAGCCGTTATGCAGGGCGATCTCCTGCTCGACGCTGAGCAGGTCCTCGCGGACAAGGTCGAAAATTTCCTTGGCGGTCAGAAGCGCGATGGCAGCCCTCCCGCACTACTCCGGGGCAGAAGCATTCTGGGTCGTCGGAAGCCGAAATAGACGACGAAAGTTCGCGGCGGCCGCAGCGGCGAATTCGCCCGCCGGCAAGTCTCTCACACTCGCCAGGCTCCGCGCTACCTCGGCGACGTAGGCGGGCTCGTTGCGTTTTCCCCGGTGAGGCTGCGGCGCCAGGAACGGCGCGTCGGTCTCGACCAGCAAACGGTCGAGCGGCAGGGCCCGCGCCACCTCGCGCAGGTTCTGCGCCTTGGGATAGGTGACGTTGCCGGCGAAGCTCACCAGGAATCCCATGTCAATTCCCTTCCGTGCCTCCTCAAGCGTCCCGCTGAAGCAGTGCAAGATACCTGCAAGCCCGGCGCTGCGCCAGTCCTGCTCGAGGATGGCCAGGCATTCGGGCCAAGCTTCGCGGCAATGGATGATGACGGGGAGCTTCGCCCGGCGCGCCTGTTCGAGCTGCCGGCGAAAAACGCGCTGCTGAATCTCCCGCGGCGAATGGTCGTAGTGATAGTCGAGGCCCACCTCGCCCCAGGCAATTACCCGGGGATGCTTGGCCAGCCGGTCGAGCTGCTCGAAATGACACTCCGTGGCCAGCCGCGCCTCGTGCGGATGGATGCCCACGCTGGCGTAGATCCAATCGTGCTGTTCGGCGATAGGCAGCGCCGCGTCGAGTTTCTCCGGCCCCGGGCCGCTGCCAATGGCGAGCACGGTCCGCACTCCGGCCTGCCGCGCGCGGTCGAGCACCTCGACACGGTCGGCATCGAACTGGGGGAAGTCAAGGTGCGCGTGCGAGTCAATCAGCTCCACAAAAAAACCTTCCGAGAGATCCTTCGCCCCCGACAGAGTCGGGGCCTCAGGATGACGCTGACGCGTCACTTCAGACGCGAGCCCACGGGCACATCCTCCAGAAAACCGGCCAGGACAGTCCGAGAGATCCTTCGCCCCCGACGGAGTCGGGGTCTCAGGATGACGCTGAGGCGTCACTTCAGACGCGAGCCCACGGGCACGTCCTCCAGAAAACCGGCCAGGACAGGCTGGCCATTGGGCGGCACGGCGGCCGCGACAATCATCCCGTTCGATTCCACCCCGCGCAGCTTGCGCGGCTGAAGGTTGACCACGACGATGACCTTGCGACCCACGAGGTCTTCGGGCTTGTAGACCTCGGCAATGCCCGCCACCACCTGGCGTACTTCCTCGCCGATGTCCACCAAGACCTTCAGCAGCTTGTCGGCGCCGGCGACGCGCTCGGCCGACTTCACCTGGCCGACGCGCATCTCGACCTTGGCAAAGTCGTCGATGGTGATGCGGCTCGGGGGCGTCGCGGACGTCGCGGCCGCCGGAGGAGTGCTGGGTGGCTGGCGCATTTGCTGTTCCATGGCTTCCATCCTTTCGATTGCTTCTTCTTTGTCCGCGCGGGGAAAAATCGCTTCGGGCTTGCCGATACGCGTCCCCGGATCGAGTTGGCCCCATGCCAACTGATCGATGCGTTGGTCCGCAAGCCGGCTGCGCTGGCCAAGCTGCTGCCAGATTTTTTCGGTGGCTTGCGGGAGGACGGGGTGCGCCAGGACAGCGACAATGCGCAGCGCTTCTGCGGCGGTATAGAGCACGTTGGCCAACTGTTCGCGCTTCGGCGCATTCTCTGCCAGCGCCCAGGGCTGTTCCTGCACCAGGTACTTATCCACTTCGCCCACGACGGCCCAGACGGATTCGAGCGCCCGGGAGAAAGCCATCTGCTCGTAGTGCTCGGCCACGGCACGAATGGCGGAGGAAGCTGCATTGCTCACAGCCGTTGCGTGCTCCCCTGAACTGGGCGTGGCCGCGGGCACGGAACCGCCGAAGTAGCCCTCGAGCATCTTGAGCGTGCGGCTGGCGAGGTTGCCGAGGCCGTTGGCGAGGTCGCTGTTGTAGCGCGTGAGCAGCGCGTCGCGGCTGAAATTGCCGTCCTGGCCGAAGACCATGTCGCGCAACAGGAAGTAGCGCAGGGCGTCCACGCCCAGAACGCGCATGATGGGCTGCGGCGACTGGATGTTGCCCCGCGATTTCGACATCTTCTCCTGTTCAAACAGCCACCAGCCGTGTGCGAAGACCGTCTTCGGGAGCGGCTCGCCCGCGCCCATCAGGAACGCCGGCCAATAGACGGCATGGAAGCGCAGAATCTCTTTGCCGATCAGGTGCAGGTCGGCGGGCCAGAGCCGGGCGTATTCGTCGGGGTCGTCGCCGTAGCCCACGCCGGTCATATAGCTGGTGAGCGCGTCGGACCAAACGTAGAAGACGTGCTTTTCGTCACCGGGCCAAGGAATGCCCCACTTCAAAGTCGTGCGACTGATGGAGAGGTCGCGCAGGCCGCCGCGGACAAAGGCGACCACTTCATTGCGGCGCGATTCCGGCTGCACGAATTCAGGATGTTTTTCGTAGTGTTCGAGCAGGCGATCCTGGAAGGCGGAGAGTCGGAAGAAATAATTCTCTTCGCGGATGCGCTCGGTGGGCCGGCCGCACTCGGGACACGGCGCCTGGGGCGTGGGGTCGTCCACGTAAAGCTCGTCGAAGACGCAGTATTGCCCCTCGTAATGCCCCTTGTAGATGTGGCCGTGGTCGGCGGCCTTGCGGAACAATCGCTGCACGGCCCGGGCGTGACGCAGCTCGGTGGTGCGGACGAAGCGGTCCACGCGCAGGCCAAGCTCCTCCCACAGGCGGCGGTATTCGCCGGCGATCTGGTCCACAAAGAACTGCGGGGCAATCCCCGCGGCCTTTGCCGAGCGCTCGACCTTCTGCCCGTGCTCGTCGGTGCCCGTCAGCAAAACCACGTCGTAGCCGCGCATGCGCTTGTAGCGCGCAATCGTGTCGGCCACGATGGTGGTGTAGGTGTGGCCGAGGTGCGGGCGCGCGTTGACGTAGTAGATCGGCGTGGTCAGATAGAACTTGGGCTTGTCCATGGATTATTTCGATCGCTCGCGCTGCTTGTGAAACTCGGACGCCGCCTCGGTCAACACCTGCTTGAGGGGTATGCCGCGCTCGGCGGCCACCCGCTGGCAGTCCTCGTACTCCGGCGCCGCGTTCAGGATGTGCCCGTTCAGGCGCGAGACCTTGACGCGGATGACGCCCAGGGAGGTGCTGACCGGAACGCTTTCGCGCTCAAGCGTGCGCCGGCGCGCGGCGTAGGTGCGCACGCCGATGGTGGTGGTCTCGCGGAAGATGAGGTCCACCAGCCGATCGGCGGCCTCGGGCGCGCAGAGCACGGTCAGCAACTGGCCCGGGCGGTTCTTCTTCATCTGCACGGGCGTGGCAAAGACGTCGAGCGCGCCCGCCTGGAGCGCCCGCTCGGCGAAGTATCCGTAGATCTGCGGGTTCATGTCGTCGAGATTGGCCTCGATGACCGCGACGCTATCTTCGCCGCGGCGACCCGCCTCGCGCGCCGCCGGCTCCCCGATAAAGAGGCGCAATACGTTGGGCTGTTCGGCGAGCTGGGCCGTGCCGGCGCCGTAGCCGATGGCCGCGAGGGTCATCGGCGGCAACGGCCCAAACTGCGTGGCCAGCGTCGAGGCGATGGCCGCGCCGGTCGGCGTCACAAGTTCCCTGTTGATGCCCGACGAATAAGCGGGCGCGCCGCGCAGCAGCTCGGCGGTGGCCGGCGCGGGCACCGGCAGCGTGCCGTGCTGCGTTTCCACGCGCCCGCCTCCGACGTTGAGCGGCGAGCAGGCAAAATCGTCCAGGCCCAGCCGCTCGAAGCCGATGCACGCGCCCACAATGTCCACAATCGCGTCCACGGCGCCCACTTCGTGGAAGTGCACCTTTTCGACCGGCAGGTTGTGGATGCGGGCTTCGGCCTCGCCCAGCCGGCGGAAGACCCTCCGGGCGCGATCCGTCACCCGCGGCGCGAGCGCCGCCTGCTCGATCAGCTCGAGAATAGCGCCGAGCGAGCGGTGGTGATGATGCTCGGAGGAGGCGACCTTGACCTGGGTTGCCGTCAGCCCGCCGCGCGCGACCTTCTCCGCCGAGATGCTCCAACCGCCGAGCGGCAGCCGGCGCAGTTCGCCCTCAATGTGCTCAAGCGCGCAGCCAGCATCCACCAGCGCGCCCAGCACCATGTCTCCGCTGATGCCGGAGAAACAATCGAAGTAGGCAATTTTCATGCGACCCGCGTGATACTAGTCTCGGTGCGAAAGACTGTCAAACTCCCTATTCCCCTGGGAGAACCTACTCACATCCTGTCCCCTTGACGGCGGAACTGATTGGCGGCGCATCCGGAGTGACGAACCGCGGAGTGCCCCACGGTGCACACGGGGCAGCAAGCCGGCTGGTGTGCGCCGGGTGCGAGAGGCACCCCCCCACCCTATTCTTGTAACAGTGGAATCTAAAGGACTTTAAGTCCAATGAATTTGCAACGACGCATTCCAAAGGAGTTGCGGGCGCGTTTTTCGTATCTATGCATTGCAAAGGACTTACGGGAGCAGACATGCCCGGCAGCCTCGGGTTGTGTAGCGCAATGCTCATATTCTCGCTGCCCTCGCATTCCGGGGGTCGGTACATTTGCCGACCCGAGGAATGGCCACCGAAAGAGAGATTCTTCGCTGCGCTCAGAATGACAACCGAAGAGCAGATTCCTCTGGCCGATCAAATGCATCGGCCCTCGGAATGACAGGGCGCCTCCCGCAGACCCATTCGCGACACTCAAACCGTGCCCCGCAAACCCATTCGGGACACACAAACCGTGCCCCGCAAAATCATTCAGGACGCATACCCCGCGCTGGTTCCGACAGGGTCGGAATCTCCGATCGACTTCGCTGGCGACAATTCAGGCTAGCACACCAAACGATGAACGGCTGCGCGTTTGGCGCATTTTTTTGGACGCCGGGAGGGGAAGAGCTGTGTTCGAAGGCGGTCGTGCGGGGTAGGCAGGGACTGTGGCCGAGGCCAGGGGGGGAGGCTATTCCGGTGCCACGGTGCTGGCTCCCGTCCACACGTCCGAACCGGCGCCGGCGCGAACCTGCTGCCAGCGGCGCGGCCGGCGTTTGGCATCGAGGACTTTCTTGCGCAGGCGAATGGATTGCGGCGTTACCTCAACATACTCGTCCTCGGCGATGAACTCGATGGCCGATTCCAATGTCAGCACCCGGTGGGGCACGAGACGAATGGCTTCGTCAGCCGTGGAAGCCCGCATATTGGTCTGCTTTTTTTCCTTGGTGACGTTGACGTCCATATCGGCGTCGCGGGCATTTTTTCCCACAATCATGCCCTCATAGACCTCGGTGCCCGGGCCGACGAACAGCTCGCCGCGCTCCTGCAGGTTCCACAGCGCGAAAGCAGTGGATTGCCCGGCGCGGTCGGCCACCAGCGCGCCGGCGGTGCGCAAGGCGAGCTCGCCGGCATACTCCGTCCAGCCGTCAAACAAGGAATGCAGCAGCGCCGTGCCGCGGGTATCGGTCATGAGCTGGCCGCGCAAGCCGATCAAGCCGCGCGAGGGGATGCGGAACTCCAGGCGCACGCGTCCGGAGCCGTGATTCACCATTTTGCCGAGCTCGCCGCGGCGGCTGCCCAGCGTTTCCATGACGATGCCGATAAACGACTCGGGGCAATCCACAATGAGCTGCTCCACGGGCTCAAGCCGGCGGCCATTTTCGGTGCGCACAACGATTTCCGGCTTGCCGACCATCACTTCGTAGCCTTCCCGGCGCATGGTTTCAATCAGGATGGCGAGCTGGAGCTCGCCGCGCGCGAGCACGCGCAATGCGTCGGTCGTGTCCGAGTCTTCCACGCGGATGGAGACGTTGGTCAGCAGCTCTTTTTGCAAGCGCTCGCGAATGTCGCGCGAGGTCACGCGATTGCCCTCGCGGCCGGCAAGCGGGGAGGTGTTGACCGTAAAGATCATAGCCAGGGTAGGCTCATCAATGGTCAAGGGCTCGCACAACGCGGGCTGGTCGAGGTCGGTGATGGTTTCGCCGATTTGAATGCCTTCGACGCCGGCGATGGCCACGATATCGCCGCAGGTCACCTCCTCGGCCTCATCGCGCTCGAGTCCGCGGAAGGTAAACAGCTTGGTAATGACCGTGGGCAGGAACTCCCCGGAGGGCTTGGCAATCCCTACCTGCGCACCGCGACGCAGCGTGCCGTTGAAGACGCGGCCAATGGCGATGCGTCCGAGAAAATCGCTGTAGTCGAGGTTGGTGACCTGAATCTGCAACGGATTCGCCGGGTCACCGGACGGGGCAGGAATGGCTGCAACGATGGTCTCGAAGAGCGGCTGGAGATTCGTCGAAGCGTCGTGCAAGGCGCGATGGGCCACGCCGGTTTTCGCATTCGTGTAGAGGACGGGAAAATCGAGCTGGTCTTCGACGGCGTCGAGATCGATAAAAAGGTCGTAGATTTCGTCGAGGACAACTTTCGCGCGCGCATCGGTTCGGTCGATCTTATTGAGCACGACGATGGGCGGCAGATGGGCCTGCAAAGCCTTTTGCAGGACGTAGCGCGTCTGCGGAAGCGGCCCTTCGCTGGCGTCCACCAGAAGGAGCACGCCGTCAACCATGCGCAGGGCGCGCTCGACCTCGCCGCCGAAGTCGCTGTGGCCCGGCGTATCGACGATATTGATTTTCGTGCCGCGGTAGAACAGCGCGGTATTTTTCGCCAGGATGGTGATGCCGCGCTCGCGCTCGAGGTCGTTCGAGTCCATCACCCGCTCGACGACGGCTTGATTCTCGCGGAAAATGCCGCTCTGGCGCAGCATGGCGTCCACCAGCGTCGTCTTGCCGTGGTCCACGTGGGCGATGATGGCGATGTTGCGGATGGGCTGCGTCATGCGCTTCGTCATTCTCCTACGTGCGCCGGATTCGCTCGAGCAGGCGCGGAGCGGCCGCGAGACGCGGCGGGGAGCTTCCCTGAGTTCACTCAGCGATCGCCCAAGGGGGCCAGCCGCTCGGCCGCAGAGCGAGCTCCCCGCAAACGAAAGGGGCTGCAAGCGCGCCCTTGCAGCCCCTCTGCAAAAGTCATGAATCGAACTGCTTCACAAGAACAATGAACGCACTGTTATTCTATCACCGTTTTCGGCAATTAGCCAGGCCTCGCGTCGCAGCGCTCAAGACGGATGGGGAATTAAAAGTGGGCGTGGGGGAAACTGAATGATTCCTCTCGCGGAATTCGCGACAGCCGGGCTACACGAACTAGTGTTGTGTCTCGGAAATAGAGGTAAGAAGGCAATCGTCTTCAGGGGCTAAAGCCCGCGTCATTTCATTGGCTTTATGTCAGGGCTGAAGCCCTGACCCCCTAACGGGAAATGCCAGGACTTTTCGGGACGGGACACTAGATGGCCACCGCCTCGAGAATCGAGAAGTTGCCGCCCACGTCGATTTCCCGCTCGAGGCGGAAACCGGCATGGGCGAGCAGCTCCGCGTGTTCGTGCTGGGTGCGTTGCCGGCCTCCGGCCAGGGTGAGCATGTGGATGTCCAACATCTTGGCCAAGTTCGGCTTCGGATCGTCGGGAATAATAGCCTCGATGAGAAGCAGCTTGGCGCGGGCGGGCGCCGCTCGGCGCAGGTTCTTCAGGATTTTGGCCGAATCCTCATCACTCCAGTCGTGGATGATGTCCATCATGAGGTAGGCGTCGCAGGCGGGCAAGTCAGCCTTGAAAAAATCCCCGGCCTGAAGGCGCAAGCGTTCGGAAGCGGCACCCGAGGCTTGTTCGACCACGTGCCGCAGATCAAACACGACGCCCTTGGCTTTAGGGGCGGCGGCGAGAACGGCTTGGAGCAGGTGGCCGCGTCCACCGCCGATGTCGCCGATCAGGCCAAATCCCGAAAAAGAATAGGCGCCGAGGATTCCGGCGATCTGACCTTGCGCTTTGGCGGTCATGGCCTCGTTGAAGATCCGGCCGGCCTCCGGGTGTTCGGCGAAGTAGCTCCATAAGCCTCCAGGCACTACTTTTTCGGCGGCGGGAAGACCGGTGCGGACGGAGTGATCCAGTGCGCCGTAGGCCGCCCAGCATACCGGAAGACCGATCATGCGCACGAAGGACCGCATGGACTGCGGATGGTCGGCACGGAGAAGCCGCGAAGCCGGCGTGTGGCCAAAGCGGGCGTCACGAACCTCGAAAATGCCATGAGCGGAGAGAAGCCGCAGCACGCGGCCGATAGCCCCGGCATTGGCGCCGGTGGCCTTCGCAAGCTCAGCTGGGGTCTGGGGCGTGTCGTCCAGCGCGTCGGCCACTCCAAGGTCGGCGACCACGTGCAGACATCGCGATATGGAAAAGCCCCCGGCGATGCGCATGAGCGTGTCCACAGGCGTGGCCTGGGCGGGCAAATCAGTGGGCATGCTGGTGGCTCCTGTTGGGCAAGTGCGATTGCACGCCGGTCGCTCCTGCAGCACCCGTTGATCGTCGGGAGGTGGTCCCGGCACGAGCGGCGCAGGAACTTTAGGCGGGCATGCTAAGGCTGCCGTAGAGAAAAGTCAACGCGACGCCGCGGACGTGCAGCCCTACCTGCTGAGTCGGCTTCGCGGGAACTGGCCGGCGGCAAGCAAATCCTGCGTAGCGCCGCAGCTCTGTCGGATGGTATCCGCACCCGATTCCTGGCGCTCAATTCCCTTCCCCCAACCAAGAGGGCTGCGGCGATCGGCCTGCCCTCCCGAAAAGTCGCCCTTTAGAAAGATGGCGAGTTCAAACTGAGCCATGCGCCTGAAAAGCAGATTCCTCGGGCCGATCAAAAGCATCGGCCGTCGGAATGACGGAGGGATTCTTCGCTACGCTCAGAATGACGAGCGGGGGCACTTTTCAACAAGCTGCAAGTGTTGTGTCCCGGAAATAGACGTAAGAAGGCAATCGTCTTCAGGGGCTAAAGCCCGCTTCCTTTCATTGGCTTTATGTCAGGGCTGACCCTTCGACTTCGCTCAGGGCAAGAGCCCTGACCCCCTAAAGGTAAATGCCAGGAACTTACGGGACGCAAGGCGAGAGCATCACCCCGGCGCGAGCTTCTTTGACGCGCCTGGACGCAGCACCTATAATCGCTTCCTTTCGCCCCGGCTGAGGAGCGCTGTGTACCACACCGTCGAAGCACGCATCCGCGAAACCCTGCAAGTATTCATCCATCGCCGGTACCAGGTGGACGTGCCGGTGGTGACCGAGCGGCCGCCGCGGATCGAGATGGGCGAGGTAGCCTCGCCGGTCTGCTTCGAGCTGGCCAAGCGGCTGAAGCGCGCGCCGAGACTCATCGCGCAAGAAATCGCCAACGGGCTCGGCAAAATCGAGGGTGTGGAGCGCGTGGAAGTCGCCGGCGGCGGCTACCTGAACGCCTACCTGGACCGAGCAGCGTTCTTTCTCGCCGCAGCTTCGGGCGCAGGGCGCGAGGGAGCGGAGGCGCCGCCCAACGCGCCCAAGACGGTGGTCGAGCACACCAACATCAACCCCAATAAGGCCGCGCACATCGGCCACCTGCGCAACGCCGCGTTGGGGGACACCTTTGTGCGCCTGCTGCGGCATGCCGGGCGGCGCGTGGAGGTGCAAAACTACATTGACAACACCGGCGTGCAAGTGGCCGACGTGGTGGTGGGCTTCCAGCACCTGGAGAAAAAATCCGCAGCAGATGTGCGCGCGCTGGCCGCCGCGCCGCGGTTCGATTTTTACTGCTGGGAGCTCTATGCGCGGGTGACGCAGTTCCTGGAAGTGGACCCTGCCCGCCTGGCGCTGCGCTCGGAAACACTGAAGGCCATCGAGCGCGGCCAGGGCGCCGCGGCGGAAATGGCCGAGACGCTCTCGACAGCGATTGTGCGCTGTCACCTGAGCACGATGGAGCGGTTGGGAGTGGAATACGACCTGCTGCCGCGGGAGAGCGAAATCCTGCATTTGAAGTTTTGGGAGGCGGCCTTCGAACAGCTCAAGCAGCGCGGAGCGATCCACAAGGCCGCATCAGGAAAAAACGCTGGCTGCTGGGTGATGCGCATGGCTGCCGCCGCGGGCAGCGGGAATGGCCCCGCGGCCAAGGAGGCGACAGCAGAGGACGACCCGGACGCCGAAGCGAAGATCCTGGTGCGCTCGGACGGCACGGTCACCTACGTGGGCAAAGACATCGCCTACCAGCTCTGGAAGTTCGGCCTGCTCGGCCGCGACTTCCGCTACACGCGTTTCCACACGCACCCGAGCGGGCACGTTGTCTGGGTGACCTGCGCCAACGGCGGCGAGAAGGGCGCGCCCGGGTTCGGCAAGGCGGCGCAGGTCTATAACGTGATTGACTCCCGCCAGGCGTATTTGCAAAACGTCGTCAGCGCCGGGCTGCGCGCGCTGGGGTTTCAGGAGCAGGCCGACCGGTCCATTCATTTCGGGTACGAGGTGGTGGCGCTTACGCCGCGTTGCGCGGCGGAGATGGGCTACGAGCTTTCTGACGAAGACGCCAAGCGCAGCCACGTCGAGGTGAGCGGGCGGAAGGGCTTGGGCGTCAAGGCGGACGACTTACTGAACCGGGTGGAAGCGGCGGCGCGCGCCGAAGTCAACCAGCGGCATGCGGAGATGGGCGAGGACGAAAAGGAGTCCACCGCGCATGCCATCGCCATCGGCGCGCTGCGCTATTTCCTGCTGCGATTCACGCGCAGCACTGTGATTGCCTTTGATTTCAAGGATGCACTGAGCTTCGAGGGAGAGACGGGGCCCTACTGTCAGTATGCTGTGGTCCGCGCGCGCGGGATTTGGCGCAAGGGAGGGCAGAAATCACCTAGCTTGGACGATGCAGCCATCGGCCAGGCCGCGGAGCTGCTCAGGCATTCCCAGCCCGGCGCGGCGGAGAAATTCCTTGCCGCACCCGAGGGCAGCGACATCTGGGAGCTGGCGCTGCTGGCGGGCTCACTGGCAGCCCAAGTAGAAGCCAGCATCGGGGCCCAGGAACCCGCGTTTATCGCCAAGTATGCATTTCAGCTTGCGCAAGCCTTCAACAATTTTTACCACCGACACCACATCCTTTCCGAGCAAGACGAGGCCAAGAAAGCATTTCTCCTGCTGGTGACGTATGTGGTGGAGCGGCAAATGGTCGCGGCGCTGGAGTTGCTGGGGATCGCAGCGCCGGAAAAAATGTAGGCTCGGGTTTCGTCATTCCCTGTCATTCTGAGCGCGTTCGACTTCGCAGGGCGGGCGAGGAATTGCTGTTGATCCGGCGAGTGTTCGGCAGGCCACAGAGGGATCCCTTCGGCAGGCTCAGGGCAAGCTCTTCGCCCCGACCAAGTCGCGGCTCAGGATGACGGTGCTTGTTTGGGATTGGGCGGCGCTGAGTGAGAAGCAGCCTTTCGGCGGGAAGCGGATCCGACACGGAGCCGGCGGGACGCCGGCGCTACGACTTGGCGGGAAGCCGGCGCTACGGCGTCGCGGAAGCCGCAGCGTCCATATTCATAACGAAGTCCACCAGGGTGCGCACAGCCACGCCTGAAGCGCCCTTAGCTGCCCAGGGCTTGGCCTCGTCGTGCCAGGCTGTGCCGGCGATATCCAGGTGAATCCACGGCGTCTCGCCGGCGAACTCCTTCAGAAACATCGCTGCGGTGACGGCGCCGCCACCCTTTCCGCTACCGACATTTTGGATGTCGGCGATGGAGCTTTTGATCATCTCGCGGTAGTCGTCATCGAGCGGCATGGGCCACATTTTCTCGCCAGCCGCGCGGGCGCTCGAGAGCAGGCGCTCGGTGAACGCGCCGTCAGTGCCAAACACACCCACATTCACGTTGGCGAGCGCCACGACGATGGCTCCGGTCAAGGTGGCGGCGTCCACCAGATGCGTGCAACCGAGTTGCTTTGCATAGGCGAGGCCGTCGGCAAGGACCAGCCGGCCTTCAGCGTCGGTGTTGATCACTTCAATGGATTTCCCGGCGAGTGAAATCTGGACGTCGCCGGGCTTCTGCGCCTTTCCGCCGGGCATATTCTCGGTGGCGGGGACAATGGCAATCACTTTCACGGCCGGCTTGAGCTGCGCCAGCGCGCGCATCACACCCAGCATGGTGGCGCCGCCGGCCATGTCGTACTTCATCTTCTCCATGCCCTCGGCCGGCTTGATGGAGATGCCGCCGGTATCGAACGTGATGGCCTTGCCGACAAGCCCGAGCACCGGCGCGCCGGGTCGCGGCTGCGGCGGGGTATAGGTGACGACGATCAGCCGCGGCGGCTCGGCGCTGCCCTGCGCCACCGAGAGCAGCGCGCCCATCTTCAACTCGGCGAGGCGGCGCTCGTCGCAGACCTCCACGGCGAGCCCCGCTTCGCGGGCCATGGCCGCGGCGCGCTCGGCGAGCATGGGCGGCGTCAAGCGGTTGGAGGGCTCGTTCACCAGCTCGCGAGTGAAATTTTGCGCTTCGGCGATGACGCGCCCGCGAGCGATCCCGCGCTCGGCCTCGGCGCGCGCGGAGGCCTCCCAGCCCGCCAGCGCCGCGGCTTCGACCGCTTTGTCATTCTTTTTCTCGGTCTTGTATTTGTCCGCTTCGAAATCGGCCACCAGCAGGCCCTCGGCGATGGCCTGGGCGGCGGCGGCGGTGCGGTCGTTTTCCCGCGACAGGAAGGCCAGTCTTTTCACCGAACGCGATTTCAGGTGGCGCAACGCCGCGCCGGCCAGCTTGCGCAGCTCGGCAGTATTGAATTTCTCCGCCTTGCCCGCGCCCACCAGGAGCAGCCGCTCGGGGGCCAGCCCGGGGAGGGAATGCAGCAGGGTCATCTCGAGCGGCTTGCCGGTGATCTCGCCGCCGGCGGCGAGTTTGCGCAGCGCGCCGCCAGCGAGGCGATCGAGCTCGGCCACGGTGCCCTGGATGGGGTCGTCCTGCTCGAAGACGTACGTCGCCAGGGCCTGAGTCTGAAGCGTCGCGGGGGTGCGCGTTTCTAGGGTAATCTGCATGAGTCCTCTTTTTCCTTTTTATTCTTCGGGGTCAGCGTCTCCGGTGGCGGTAGATGGCCTCGCTGGCTTCCCGCCGAGCTTCTTTATCGCGCTCGGCCTGGCGGCGGTCGTGCTGCTTTCTGCCGCGGGCCACGGCAATTTCGCACTTGGCGATGCCCTCGCGGAAATAAACCCGCAGCGGCACGAGGGTCAGGCCCTTCTGCTGGGTCTTGCCGCTGAGCTTCGAGATTTCGCCCTGGTGGAGCAACAGCTTGCGCGGGCGCAGCGGCTGGTGGTTGAACGGCCCGCCGGGCAGATATTCCGATATGTGGCAGTTGATCAGCCACACGGAGTTGCCGCGGACCACGGCATAGGCCTCGCGGAGGTTGGCCTTGCCCTCGCGCAGGGACTTCACCTCGGTGCCCAGCAGGACCATGCCGGCCTCGTACTTTTCCAGCAGGTGGTAATTGTAGGAAGCGGCGCGGTTCTGAGCGACGTTTCGTTCGGCCGGCTTCGCCGTCTGCTTCGGCTTGGGGCGCACAAACCGGTATCATAGCTGCCGCCAGGAACCCGACGCAAGGCGGTGTCTTGCTCCGTTTTCGAGCGGGTGCTAGACTCGCTAAGTTCGCTGACTGGAGCCGGAGCGCGTATGCCGAATCGGAATCTGGGGGTGGCGGCGCTGGCCTGCGCGGCGCTGCTGCTTGCGGGTTGTCCCAAGGGCACTCAGGAGTTCAAAGCCGGCCGCCAGGCGGAAGCCCAGCAAGACTACGACACCGCCCTGGTGTATTACGAGCGGGCACTGAAGGCCGACCCGCTCAACACCGAATACAAGCTCAAAGCCACCCGGCTGCGCTTCGAATCCGGGCAGTACCACATCCGGCAGGGGCAGAAGTTGCGCGAAAAGGGCGAGCTGCAACTGGCGCTGATGGAGTTCCAGAAGGCCCAGGCCGTTGACCCCTCGAGCGCCATCGCCGACCAGGAAACCCGCCGCACGCTGGAGATGCTCGCCGCGCGGCGCGCCGCGGCCGATGCGCCCAGCACACCCACGACGCCGCGGGAGGAAACCAAGCTGATGGACCGGCCGCCGGAGCTGGCTCCGCTCTCCCGCGCCCCCATCAACCTGAAGATGACCAACGACTCGCGGATCGTGTTTGAAACGATCGGGAAGCTGGCGGGGCTGACGGTGATCTTCGACCCGGACTACCCCGCACGGCGCATTACCACCGAGCTGAACAACGTCACGCTGGAGCAGGCGCTGGATATCGCCGCGCTGCAAAGCAAGGCGTTCTGGAAGCCGGTGACGACCAACATCATCCTGGTGATCCCCGAACAGCCGCAGAAGCGCCGGGACTACGAAGAGCAGGTGGTGAAAACGTTCTATCTCTCCAATACCCTGCTCCCGGTGGACCTCCAGGAGATTGTGACCGGGCTGCGGCAGTTGCTGGACCTGAAGCGCATCCAGCAGGTGAATTCGCAGAATGCCATCATCATCCGGGACACGCCGGACAAGCTGCTGCTGGCGGAGAAATTGATCCGCGACATCGATAAGGCCAAGCCCGAGGTGGTCATCCAGGTGGCGGTGCTGCAAGCGCGGCGCGACCGCCTGCGCGACATCGGCATCCAGCCCGACACCACGGCCACGCTCACCTTTACCCCGCGGACTTTCGGCACAACGTCGGGCGGCACGTCGACGACGCCGCCCTCGACGATTCCGTTGAAGCAGCTCCAGCATCTGTCCAGCGCCGACTACAGCGTGAAGATGCCCGGGGCCACGGCCACCGCGCTGCTTACCGACAGCACCACCAGAATCATTCAGAACCCCGAAATCCGCGTGGTGGACGGCCAGTCCGCCAAGCTGCGCGTGGGCGACCGCGTGCCGGTGGCCACCGGAAGCTTCCAGGCGGGCGTGGGAGTGGGTACCACGGGCGTGGCCGGCGCAGGGATCGTGAACCCGCTGGTGAATACCCAGTTCCAATACATTGACGTGGGCGTGAACGTGGACATCACCCCGCGCATCCACCCCAACCGCGAAATCAGCATGAAGATCTCCATCGAAGTCTCCTCGGTAACCGGGCGCGTGAGCATCGGCGGGATCGAGCAGCCCATCATCAGCCAGCGCAAAATTGACCACGACGTGCGCCTGCAGGAAGGCGAAGTGAACATCCTCGGCGGGTTAATCGAGCGCACGGAAACGAAGACCCTGACCGGCTGGCCGGGGCTCGCGCGCATCCCCTTCCTGCGCTATTTCTTCTCGTCCGAGAACGTGGACAAGGCGGAAAACGAAGTGCTGATTGTCCTGATCCCCCGGATCGTGCGCCTGCCGACCATCACCGAGGCAAACCTGCGCACGCTGAGCTCGGGCACGGAAACGAACGTGCAAGTCCGCAAGGAGAGCGAAGCCCCGGCACCGCCGGCGCCGCAGCCGCAGCCTCCGCCGGCAATCACCCCGGCGCCTCCTCCGCCGGCACCGAGCAGCGAGGCCAACCAGACGGCGCGGCTGCGCTTTGAGCCGCAAGGCATTGCCCTGCGCCCGGGCGAAATGACCACCATCGCCGTGGTGGCGGAAAACGTCCATGACCTCTTCTCCATCCCGCTGCTGCTGCAGTACAACCCCGCGGTCATCTCCGTGGAAGAGGTGCGCAATGGCGGGTTCCTCTCCGGCGGGTCGCAGGAGATCGCCATCGTCCAGCGGATCGATAAGGAGCGCGGCCAAGCCATCATCTCGGCCACGCGCCAGCCGAATACGCCGGGGGTGAGCGGCAGCGGGACCCTGCTGGCCATCGTGGTCCGCGGCGTGGGCAACGGCGCTTCTTCGCTGGCCATCGTGCAGGTGAACGGGCGCGACTCCCAGCAGAAGCCCGTGCCGCTGGTCACCAGTGAAGCGACCATCCGGGTGCAGTAGCCGGGAGGGGTGCAGTGCGTGTAGGCAGGAAACGCGGCGCGGCTCAGTCGGGGATGACCCTGATCGAGCTGGTGATGGCCTGCGCGATCCTGATGATCCTCTCTACCGCGGCGCTGCCCATCGCCCGCATGAGCATCAAGCGCCAAAAAGAGGTGGAACTGCGGCGCGACCTCCGCGAGATGCGCACGGCGATTGACCGCTACAAGGACGCTGCCGACCGCAACCTCTTCCGCGTAGAAGTGGGCACAGAGGGCTACCCGCCGGACCTGGACACCCTGGTGAAAGGCGTGCAGATCGGCGCGCAGAGCGACCGCCGCCTGCGCTTTCTGCGCCGCGTTCCGGTGGACCCGATGACCGGCCGAGCCGACTGGGGATTGCGGGCGGTCCAGGACGACCCGGAGTCAACCAGTTGGGGCGGCAAAAACGTTTTTGATGTTTTCACCCGCTCCACCGGAACTGCGCTCGACGGGACGCGCTATGCCGACTGGTAGGAAAGCCGTAGATCACCGCCGCAAATTCTCTCCGCACGGCTTCACCCTGCTCGAGCTGATGGTGGTCATCGCCATCATCCTGGTCCTGCTGGGCCTGGCCTCGGCGAAATACCAGCAATCCATCGTGCGCGCCCGGGAGACGGCGCTGAAGCAGGACCTGGTGGTTATGCGGCAGGCCATCGAAAACTATACGCTCGACAAGCAGGCGGCACCGCAGTCGCTCGACGAATTGGTGACGGCCCACTATCTGCGCGAAGTCCCTACCGACCCCATCACCCAGAGAAAAGATTGGCGCACGGATTTCGAGGATGTCTTCCTCAGCCCCGAGCAGACCGGCAGCGGCATCACCGATGTGCATTCGGCTTCGGACCAGTCCTCGCCCTTCACGCACACACCGTACAGCTCCTGGTAAACTGCGCGGCCCCGCCGAGGGTTGGTGTGACGCGGGGAAGCGATTCGGCTTCCGTCTAACGCCACGCCGGAGCGGGACATCGAGGAACCGCCGACGCGCCCAGTGGGGCGGCCCAGTCACAAACCCATACATGCTAGGGAACGAACCGCTCCCCCGGTGCGTATCGTCCAACAAAGGAGGTGTGCTCGTGCACGCGACTTACAACCGCCCGCGCTCCCTGCCACAATTGCAAAACAGCACCGCATCGCAAGAGCGGCAGCCTCTACAAAACTTTGCGGACAAAGCCTTGAAAGCAGCCGCCGGGCTTTGGTTTCTGGTGGCCGTCATCGGCCAATGGATTTTCGTTGTGTATATCGTGTCGTTCTATGGTCGTTCGGTTGCGGAAGGTGATTTGGCCAGGTGGAATCGGATCCTTTTCCATGGATACATCCCCGGCGATCACATGGGCAATCTCGCCCTCGGCATCCATATTTTGCTGGCCGCCACGATCACCGTCGGCGGACCGCTTCAGCTGACTCCGCAAATCCGCGACCGCTTTCCCGTTTTTCATCGCTGGAATGGGCGTATCTACATGCTGACTGCTTTCACGACCAGCATCGTCGCTCTTTATCTGGTTTGGATTCGTGGCGGAAGCTCCGGCGACGTTTCTCAACACCTAGGTGTAAGCCTTAACGCCGTCCTGATCATGCTCTGCGCCACCATGGCGCTGCGCTATGCGCTTGCTCGCAATTTTAAAACTCATCGCCGGTGGGCCCTTCGCCTGTTCCTGGTGGTGAGTGGAGTCTGGTTCTTCCGCGTAGGATTGACGCTGTCGGCTCTGCTCTTTAAAGGTCCCTTCGGTTTCGATCCGACTACGTTTCAGGGCCCGTTCCTCACCTTTTTGTCTTTCGCCCAATACCTGCTGCCTCTCGCCGTTCTTGAAATCTACCTGCGCACGCAGGACCGAACCGGCGCGCCAAGGCGCATCGCTATGGCCGCCGGCCTTTTCGTACTGACCCTTGCGATGGGTGCTGGAATTTTTGGAGCCACCATGGGCATGTGGCTGCCGAACATCAAAGTCGCCTACGACAACCGCAAATCCATTGCCGGAACTCTCACGGCCACCATCGCGTCCAGGGGCGTCGAAGAGGCCGCTAAGCAATACCATGACTTCAAGGCCGCCGGAGCTGCCAACTACAACTTCGATGAAGATGAACTCGACGCCTTGGGCTACCATCTCCTTCACGTCAATCAGTTCAAGGAAGCGATCCGTATTTTCCAGCTCAACGTCGAAGCCTATCCGCAATCCAGCAACGCCTATGACAGTCTCGCGGAGGCTTACATGGACGACGGCAACAAACCGCAGGCCATCGCCAACTATCAAAAATCACTCCAGTTAAACCCAAAGAACCGCAATGCCGGCAAGATGCTTCAGAAACTCAACGCCCCCTGATTCAGGACCGCTCATTGAGTCATAAGGGAGAGTTGACCCGCCGAGCGTTGGTTTGACGGGGGGAAGCGATTCCGATATAGTGTCTGTGCGGGGTGGAGCAGTCTGGTAGCTCGTCGGGCCCATAACCCGAAGGTCGCCAGTTCAAATCTGGCCCCCGCAACCACGGGCGCTCGGCGTAAACGCTTGAGCGCCCGTCACTTTTTCAGTTAGCAACTTCCGGCCGCGTACCGCCCACCCCAGGCTTTGCTAACGTTAAGCTAACACAAGGGAACGGGAAGGCCGCCTCGACGCTCTCCGCGTACGCCCGGCCCTGGTCGGTTATAGCGTGAGTGTAGGTGTCCATCGTCGTCGAAGCATTGGCGTGGCCGAGCCGCTCCTGTTGAAACTTCACACTCGCGCCGCGGTCGTGCAGTAGCGAGGCGTAGAGATGCCGCAGGCCGTGCAGTCCGAACCGGCGCACCTGTGCTGCGTCCTGGGCCGCGTAGAGAGTGTCGTACAGACCGTCGGGATCAATCGGGCCGCCAAGCTCCGTCTGGAACACGAACGGGCACGATGAACCATTTTGCTGCTTGCGAAGGGCCGCGAGAAGCGTCGCGAGGTTCGGAGGAATCTCGATTTCCCGCGAAGCCTTTTCGGACTTCGGGGGAAGGAGGGCCAGACCGGTCTGACCGACCCTGTTCACGTTCCTGAAGACCCCGGCCTCCAGGAATTTCTTAGGGACACGCTGGAGGGCCTGCTGAATCTTGATGATGCCCCGTACCAAGTCCACGTGCTCCCAGTAGAGGCCAAGCAGCTCGCCCCTGCGTGCGCCGGTGACGGCGCCCGTGGCAAGTAGGACCCGGCAGGTAAAGGGGAGTTTTGAGAACGTCCCCGCGACCTCGGCGGGGGTCGGCACGACGCGCTCGACCTTCCCGGCCGCTCCGAATTCCGGCGAGGCGGCGGGCAGCTTTATCTTGTGCGCCGGATTGCCAGTCACGAGTTCCTGCTCAAGCGCGGCCTCAAAGAGCCGGTGTAGGAGGATATGAACGTTCTTGACGAATTTCCGGCTGATGTCCCGGTTACCCAGCAGCTTGTAGAGGAACTTCACGACGTCAGCCTTCCGGATCTCGCAGAGCGCGTAGTCTCCGAAGGCCGGGAGAATCCAGTTCTTCAGTGCCGACTGGTAGGATGTCCACGTCGCCGGCTTCAGGCTCTCCGTCGCGATCTCCTTCATCCATGCGTCGCAGAATTCCCTGAACGGCGTGTCCTTCGGCTCGACGTACTTGTTTCTCCGAATGGCGTCCAGGACCTCGTTCAGGTGGGACTGCGCGGTATCCTTCGTACGGAATCCGCCCTCCCACTTCTGCTTGCCCTCCCGCGTCCGGTAGATGATGGTCCAAAAATCGCCGCGCCTTATAATCGAGCCGCTCTGACCACGCATTCGCGCTCTACGGCGCGGCTTCGGCGCCTCGGTTTGCACTGCCACTGCCGTTGCGGTGCCTTCCATGTTTGCCCCCTTCCTGCGGCGCTTGCCTACGCCGCTCTGCGTGCGCGCCGTTCAAATGCATCGCGCAGGATGTCGTAGGCGTCCCCGGCGAACCCGCTCTCTAGCAGCGCGTCCGCAAGAATCCGGAGGTTGCCCTTCTCGACCGTAGTTAGGTCGGGCGGAAACTTGCAGCCATTGTCCTGAACCCGCTGAACGTTCCGAAATGCTGTTACTAGCTCGCGCCTATCCATTGTCTTGCCCCTCCTCTTGCGTATGCGTTCCAGTCAGCAACCAGGCGAGATAGATTCCGCCTGAAAATCGGGCCGTGGCCCTCATAACCGAAGCGCCTCATTGCGATCACGTGCGTGAGTTCGTGCGCGAGAACCTGAACGAGCGCGGAGTGCGTCCGGTGCGTATTCAACTCAATCACCGCCTGGCCTCGGCGGACGAAATACGCGCAGCCCGATTCGCCGTCGCGGTTTTTTCCTTCGATCCCGTCGCAGAACATCACTTGCACATTCAGGCGGTAGCGATGCGCCGCCCAGCGCGCCATGACGTGCAACGTATCGTCGAGGAATCGGACTCTAGGCATTGCGCTTCCTCCGGCCGTTCGCAATGCGCGGCAGTTGCTTCCGGACTCTCTCCACGTCACGCTCAGTCCAGGCCCGAAATCTCGTACCGCCGATATTGTGTACGGGTGGGACTGAAACCTTGCCCGCTGCGATATACCGATTCAGGGTCATCAGCCCGATGCCGAGCATCTTGGCCGCCTGGCGCGTGGAGTAGGTCTTCATATTGATACAAGGCTATACCAGGTGAGGAGGGTTGTCAAATGCAATCTTTGCGCGGCTATGGGATTCCCCGGTCCGGGGCGCCCCGGCGAGCCTAGGCGAACAGGGGGCGAAACAAGCCTCCCGTAAGCCCTTGAAAACAAAGGTAACATTTTGTAACAAACGCGCTGGCAGGCGATTTGCGGAGAATCGGCGGGTTTTTGATACCGACATAGCCGTCCGACCCCCTCCCGCCCGCAAATCGGCTCGGGCGCACTCAGTTAAGTCCGTGCGTCCGACCGCTGCCGATCTGCGCAAGGCCACGTCGAACGATGTCGGCGAACTGGTCCGGATTCGTCGGCATGTTCGGGAAGTTGATCACCACAGAGCCTGGCGCGAACGTGTTGTACTGCGCGCCTGCGCCGCTAGGAAACATGAACCCTGGAGGCAGCACGCCCTCTGGGAGCGAGGGGATTCTTCCGGACGCAAGCTGCGCAAGGTATGCCTGCTGCGCCCTGATGCGCTCAATCGTCTCCGCCGTTATTGCGCGTTCCAGTTCAAGCTGATGCGCAAGAATCTTGTCGCGCGCGCCAGCTGCATCGAGGTCTTTCAGCGACCAGCCGAATAGTTCCGCCCTGCCTTCGAGTTGCGCCTTCAGCCGTGCCTGCTCCTCATCGTTCTGCTTCAACTGCTCGTCGCGCTGCTTGCGTATGTCCTTGATCTGCTTGGCCGCCTGCTGCGCGGGGGATAGCGCCGGAGCAAGTCCGAACTGCCTCCTGACGTTGCGTTCGGCTTCGGCAGAATCGTCAATGATCTTCTGGCGCTGCTTCTGAAGGTCGACAGTCTGGAGCAGGAGATCGAACGTCTGCTGCTCCTCGCTTCGGAGATCACGCCCGAGCTTGAGCTTCATCTCATCCAGCGCTCCGTTAAGGTACTCGATCTGCTGGGCGGCGGTAGCGCCGGCATCAGCCGCCGTCTTCAGCGTTTTGGCGATATCGGCTATCTGCTGCGCGAAATCACGAACCCCCTCTGGAACTTTGAACAAGCCTATCTTCTGAGAAAAGTTTTCCAGTATGTCCTTCTGTTGCTTTTTGAGCGAGGCAAGCTGCGCATCAATCTGATCAATCGCCTGCTGCATCTGGGCCGTATTACCACCCTTGCCGCCGCGCGTATTGGCTACAGCCCTAGCGCGCTCGGCCTCCAACTGCTTGATGGTTTCGGCCACGCCGATTGCCCCGGAGTTGAAGGCGTTTATGGTCTTCTTGAACTCCTCCTGAATCTCCTTTACCAGCGCCTGAGAGCGCGCGCGTGCCTTTCCCTTCTTCGCACCGAACAAGGCCATTAGGCCGATAGCGGCAAATACGAATGGGGCGGCTGGCCCGGTAAACGCACCGGCTATCCCCGCTGAAGCCATACCGCCAATTCCTGCAGTAGCAGGCCCGGCCGTTGTTAGAATGCCGACAAGTGCACCGATGCCAGCGGCACCCAAGCCTGCGCCAAGACCGCCAGATAGGGCACCGCGACCAGGAGAAGCGAAAGCTTGCGAGCCGAAGATCGGAGCGAACAGCCCGCCGATCCCTGTGGCCAGGCCACCGAGGGACAGAATGCCGCTGAGGCGATTGAAGATGTTCGTACCACTACCGAAGATCGACTTCAGGCCTCCCAGGAAACCGCTTCCGCCGATGACTGGCCCGCCCGGAGTCTGCTGTTGACCGCCACCAAGAATCTGAAACTGCTTGAATGAGATAGCGATAGCCTCAATGCCGGCGAAGACCTCAGAGAATATATGTCCCAGCCCGCTGGAGAACTTAGAAATAATATTGCTGAACTCCTTGAACAAGGAGATGAAGCGGCCGAATGGCGTTAGCTTCTCAAGCTCTTTGAGGATAGTGAACTGCTCCTTGAGAAGCGTGTTTAGCTTCGCCAGCACCTTGATCTCTTCATCGGACATGTGCTGGTTATCACTGCGGACGGCCACCTCTTGAGACAGCGCCGCGATCAGATCCTTGCGCGCCTGAATCTGCTGAGTGACCGGGAGCAGGCCGGCTTCTGACTTCGCGGTGAGCGTCTCGATCCTACCAGTGAAGAAGTCCACGGGCTGGGCGCCCACGGGCGCGACTGGTTTCCTGATCCCTTGAGTCAAGAGAAGTGGAAGAGACGGCCCCTCAAGCCCCTTAAGCATCTCCTTGTCGATGTCCGCAAGGAGCTTTTCCATCTCCTCTTTTTCCTTACGAATAAGCCGGACGCGCTCGACGCGGATCTTCCAAATTTCACGCTCCAGCTCTGTCTGAAGCTCAATGTTCTTTATCAGTTCCTTGCCGGTCTCTACCTCGGCCCGAGCACGCAGCGTTGACCGCTCGCGCAGCGCGGCCTGTTCGCGCACGTTCAAAAGACCCTGCGGAGTCATGATTTCCTTGAGCCGCTCTTCAGCAAGCGATTCACCGCCCTTCGCGGTAGCTTCCCTGAGCTTGGCAAGATGCTCCTTGATCTGCTGCTCAAAGTCCTTGCTCTTTCCGCCAGCAAGGATGTCCTGAACGAGCTTCATGCGCTCCTTGAGCTGGTCGTTTACGGACTTCTCCTTCTCGGCCTCCTGGGTCTTTTTCTCAAGGATCATCACCATCGCGGCAATCTGTTCCGCGTTGAACTGACGAACCTGGGGATATTTCTCCCGCAGCGCGTTCTCTGCCGCCGCAATCCTTGCCAGTAGCGCCTCGCGCTTGCGGAACTGCTCCTCCTCACCCGGAACGCCCGGGACCGGCCTAGTTAATGGCCTAACTCCAGACGCGATGACCTGCGCGAGGCCCTGAAATTGCTCCTGAGCACCGGGCGCTCCTACGATTCCCTTGAATCCCATGGCGCGGAGCGTGTTGTTTAGGTTGAACTCAAGGCCGGGGACGTTCGTATTCCCCGTCAGCAACTGCTCGATCAGGCTCCCGCCCTTCGCTCTTATCCCGGCGGCTGCCGCGAGATTTGTAACCAGATCGATGAGCGTCGGAAGAAGTTCCTCGGCGAGCGTCGACTTCAGCGCCAGCATAGAAATTTCAAGCTTCGCCTGCGCGATCTCAAGCTGCTGATACAGGTTTGCCACGCCTTCAAGATTGGGCATGAAAAGAGAGAACTGGTCCTGAAGCTGCTTCACTCCTTCGCGCCCGAGATTGAGGAACGGTATGAGGTTCAAACCGGAGCGACCGAACAGCTCAATGGCCATCCTGGATTTCTCCGCTCCGTCGGGCAACTGCCTAAACACGTCTGCCACATCCAGCATGACGTCGGCCGTCGAACGGAATTCTGTTGCGCTCTTTTTCGTCTCGATCCCGAGGGCCGCAAGAATCTTCGCGCCCTTCTGACTGGCCTCAGTGATCCCGTCGCCTGCTTCTAAACCCTTCCCGCCGGTTATCGCGGCCGAAAAGCGCCGCGTGGCGATGACGATATCATTCAAGTCCAGGCCAAATGCCTTTCCGATTGCGCCGAAGATATGCAGATCACGAACGGCAATGCCCGTCTTCTGAGAGATAAGGTCGAGTTCGTGTCCGAACGTAGCGACCTCTTTGGCCGAGTCAATGAATCGTATCGAGATTTGCCGAAGCAAGAAGGGCAAGCTGCCAGCAATGGTCGTTAGGCCGAGAAGCTGCGCGGCGCCAAAAACAGTGAAACCACCCATCAAGAACCCAGGACTGCCGCCCTGGCCGCGAAAAGCCGTCGCGGCGATCTGCGCTTCCTTGGCAGAGGCTTGCTGCTTGGAAAACTCCAAGCGAAGCGTGCGTACGCGCTCCGTGAGGGACGCGTAGTCTGCCATCTCCTTCTGAAGCGCCACGCGCTTCTCCTGCGATGCGGTTTGCGCCGCGGTCATTTGGGCACGCAGTTCCGCGACATGCTGGCGACTAAACCGGCTTTCTAGTTCACCGCGCGTTCGGATTTCTTCGGCCTTCAAGGCCAGCATCTCGGCCTGGGCGCGCGCCTGGATCTGCTTCGCTTCCTGATAGCCCTTCTTCTGATCTGTCGGGTCGAGCTTCAGGCGGATGATTACGTCGCGTTGCAAAGGTGACAACTCAGGCATTAGTGTTTTTCCTTGCTAGCCTTCAAGATTTCCTTCAGAAGCCCCGCGTCGAGAAGTGGCACACGCCCCGCAATGCCGCACTCCTCGCAGATGTGATGGATACGTTTTTCAATATCCAAAGCCTGCCTTGGCTTACTCGCGAGAATAACTGCGACAGCGACGTGCAACAAAATTTCATTGTTCCGTGAATCCAGCTCTTCGCCACAACTTGAGCATGCGGTCATTTACCCCTCCACGAGGATACGAATCTGCTTCGCCAACAACCGGTTCCCGGTTCTCAACAAATCGAACTCCACGTATTCACCGACATCGAGCCGCCGCGGGGTACAGTTCTCGACTTGTGCGAAGTCGGCGAGAATTTGGTGTTTCCATCCAGCGTGCGCAAAGACGGCAGATTGCCGCCGCTCGTCTACTTCAACAACTGTTCCTCTCATTCGCATTGCAGTTCGGCTTTTAGCGCGGCGTCAAGTTGGTCGAGCGTAGTGATCTCGGCGCTTTTCTGACCCGACTCCGGACGCTTCGGCGCTGGCCGGGCAACGGTACCGGCGAGGCTGTCTAGCCTGGCGCGGGTTTCTACGACCCGCGCGAGCACGTTGGAAAGATTTCCGTCATCGGCCGCATGCTTATGCTTCTCTACCGCCGGCTTGGCGGCATCCTCCTCTTCGCTGGCGTTTGGCTCCAGTTGGCTGATGATGACGGCGCAGAGCTGCTGCGCTTCCGCAACTCCCGACGCGATCTCATCCAGCTCCTCGCTGAGCTCTTCTGCGTATTCCGCTACACTCCCCGCCGGTTCATCCTCCAGAGGCTCCGTAGGTTCTTCCTGCCGCCCCGTGATCTGTAGTTCGCTCTCTTCGATATTCACTTCGTTCTCCTTATCGTCGCTGAAGGCCCTGGCAATTTCAGACCGTGAGAAGCCGTCGCCCGCCGCTCGCGCCAGGCAATCCGCATTCGCTGGAATCGGTACGGCGGAGAGTTCGAGCAGTTCTTGGGCGTTAAATTCCCAGCCGACCAAATTGCCCTCTAAATCGCTGATCGCCTTTGGCTGTTCGAGGGGCATAAAGCCGACGCTGACCGCGCGCATGAAACCGTTTTTGTACAAGTTGAAGACGGTATCCGCGAACGGATACGTCGCGGCATCGGCGAACTGAACCGTCTGGACTAGCGCCGGCGGATTCATTTCGGTGCGCAGGGCAACCGTACGGCCGATTGGCGGCTCGCCCGCCTTGTGCGCCCAGAGAAAAACTGGATTTTTCAGGTAGTTGGCGAGTTGCCACCCCGCGACCCGAATCACATCGCCGTACCTATCCACCGCCTCAGTGCTGGCCACGAACTCGATCGTGCGAGCCTTCTCGTCAACGCTTCGCAGCTCGGGCAGCAGGGCCGCGCGGTAAGCCTTGCCAATTTCTGCTTTCTGCTTTTCCATCGCCATTTTCCTTTTAAGAGGAGTCGGGCCGCCCAGCTTGCGCCAAGCGGCCCGAGCAGATTGTTAGTTGAAAGGACCTAATTTATTCCTTTCAAAACGATGATTCCGGCCGCCGGGGCGTAGCCGAAGTCTTCATGCTGAACCGCGCGTATCGCAGTTTGGTTCGCATCGAAGAACCGCTCTAGCGAGTAGGCGATTTCGATGTTGCCGTCTTGCGCGATGTGCATGTACTCCGGGTTCGTGAAGATGGCGTGCGACTGGTTCGTGCCGGAACCGATCGCTTCGTTCTCCGGAATGAACGGCGTCACGTACACGGGCCAGCCGAGCAAGCGATACTGCACGCCGCCGTACAAGCCCTCGCTGAGGGTCGGGATCACCAGCGGACGGGACTGCAAGTCGACTAACCCGAGCACGCGCTGGTAGAACGTGCGTGGCGACATGTACCACGCAAACGGCCCAGAAGCCTTTTGTGCAGCAGCCTGCGCCAAGACCGTTACGAAGTCGTTGTAGCTCAGGTTGCCGCCGTTGGCGGAGCCGGCAGTGTTCACCGACGTGTAGCCAGACGCCGCGTAGAGCGCCGTCGGCCCGCCGGCCAGGGACGTGGTGTTGAAGAACGAATTGTCCTCGTGTTCTGCGGCCCCGATGCCGATCAACCGAGCGAGTAACGTGTCGAGTGCGGGAACGGAGACGGCGAGCAACTGGTTCGGCACCGCGATCAGCGAGCGCCGCTCCTTGAGGTCAAACGTCATCTGGCCGAGGTTCGGGTCGGTCGCGGTCTGGACGGAGTTTTGCGCCATCCACACCCACGACGGCAGCGCCGTGGCGGCCGGAACGTTAATCTTCTGGACGCCGTTCAGCGGCCACACGCGGATGCCGGAAGCCCGCGCGATCCCGCCGATGGTTAGAAACTGCGTGATCTCTTCGGCCTGCATTGTCGGAACCAGGTAGGAGCCGGGGGTCGAGCCGGTCGTGAGGGCCTTGACGTAAGCCACGTCGGCTTCGGCCGTCGCTGGGTTGATCGGGCTACGCTCCATCGCGCGGAGGCCGCGGATCATTCGCGAAAGAGAAAAGCCGCCGCGCGCATTGCGCTCGTGCGTCCGTCGCACGATGTCCGCGACAGCCTTGTCGAGCTGGGATTGCGTTGTGAAGCCGAAACGCTCTTGAAGGTGCGTCGCGACTTCTTGAAGAACTTCACCACTGATCATTTGTTTTCCTTTTCTTGCCTTCCAAAAGTTCGGGCATGCCCCAGCAGTGCCTAGCGTCTTGTTTTCGGGTCGCCAGCCCGCTCGCGCTGTGTTTTGCCGGCTGCGCGGGCCGGAGCGATTGTTTTACGTCGTTCCGCCATCGACACAAATTCGTTGAGATGGGCCGCGGTCGAAAAGGAGTTAACGACCGCGGCCCACGGTGCGGTTCCGGTTGAAGTCGGGGTGAAGGCCCGATGCGCCCCGGTGACCGCTTTCGGCGCAAATCCAAAATTTGAGGAGCCGTTTCAATGCCGGGCGTCGCTTCCCGGTCCGCGCACGGCTCCTCAATGGACGCGCGGAATTCGTCAAATTCGTTGCCAGCTATCACGGTCATGGAGGTCGAGTGCTACGGCCCATGGCTCGCAGGAGATCAGCGAGTCCGCAGCCATCGCTACGGACAAGACGCAAGCGACGGCCAGATCGTCTTTACTGCCGCGCCGGCCCTCGACGAGGAAGCGGTTGCCATCGCCGACTTTTTCTTCGAGCCGCCGGAGCTGCGTCAGCAATGCTTCGTCATCCGGCAGCGTGAGGGCACCGTCATTCAGCAGGCTCAGGAATGTGCGGAAGCCCTGCTCACTCCCCGCCCCAGCGGAAATAACGCGCTCGAACGCAACGTTGTACTGACCGAGCACCTGCTCGGCAACGCTCATCGACTTCTGGTCACCCCGCGCGTGACCGACGCCGTACTGGCGGCAAAGCTCACCCATCTGCCGGAGCACGTCGAGCACGTTGTGCCCGCTACGGCCCGGCTTCCATGCGCGCGCAAACAGAACTGCCACTTTGCGCTTGCCCTCCACGGTTCGGACGGCCGAGATCGCCAGCGCGCAGTCGTCGCGGCGGTCCGCCAGATCGATCCCGGCGAACACGGCCACGTCTTCCGCCGAAGGCTCGAACTGTGCCACGCCCTTCTGCACGGCGGCATCGAGCGCATCGGTCGGCAAGAACGGATTCGCCGCGTCCACGAACTGCGCTTCGTATTCACGCTCGTAGTACGCTTGGCCGCGCTTTCGTTCGCGCTCCAAGAGCTTCGGGTCGATGGCCGGATTCATCGCGGCAGACGGCGCGCGCCAAACCATCACGTCCGGGTTCTCCGCGCGCTTCTCCCACGTCTCATAGAGCGGGCCTTCCTTGCCGCCTGGAGAACTGAGCAGCAGGAGCTTGCCGCGCTGCACGATGAGCGAGGGCCGGATGGCTTCAAGTAGCTCCGGCAAGTTCGACACGAAAGCGGAATCCGTCCGCAGGAAGGCAGCCTCGTCAACAATCGCCAGGATCGCAGCGCGACCCCGGGCGGTGCGCGGGTCAGCGGCGATGCTTACGAGATCGATGCCATTCGTCAGCCGGATCTCGCCGGTACTGGAAGAATCGGCTTCGATCATCGCGGCCAGTTCCGGCGTGCTGCGCAGCTTCTCGGCAACGATTTCGAAGGTGCTCTGCCGCAACGTGGGGCTGAAGAACAGAATGGCTAGGCGCTCGCCCGGCGGAATCTGGCGCTCGACGACCAGGGCCTCAAAGAGCGCTGCGGTCGTACCGATGCGCGAAGACTTGCCGCTTTGACGACCGAGAAGCAGGACGGCCTCGAAAAACTGCCTCGGCGAGTACCGCGCGAAGAAACGCTGGCCGCTGTATTGGCGCCAGAGCGAGCGCTCGGAAGAGTCGAGCGGCAGGCCGTACAAGCACTTGAGGACGGTGATCTGCGCCGCGGAGATTGCCTCGCCCCACAGGAAGCGGGCGAACTCGACGATGCTGGGGAAGTTCACGGCTTGACCTCAGAGGTTTCGGTGCCGAAACGGGCCTTTTCCGGGCTAGATCCGCCCATCTCGGCGAACTTTCTAGGCAGTATGTCAGCCAGCGAGAGCGGCTTCGGCTTGGACTGTAAACCCAATGATTGCAACTGCCTACGGAGGCAATTATTAAAGCTGACGAGCGCGGCCATTGCGCTCCGGGAACCGCGGCCGCCACGCTGAACGCGCGCAGTTGAACGCCAGATGGCGACGAGCAAGCCCTGGATCGCGTAGAGGCTTACGCGCTGCGCCGCCGACGGCCCGCCAGGACCACACTGGCGCTCAAGCTCCGCGAGCAGGCTGTCAATCTCCAGGCGCGCGTCCTCGGGGATTTCCCCGGCCAGTAGCGCGCGCGCGACGCCGCCGATGACGCCGGGGCGGCGCTTGCGACCGACCTTCGAGATCCGCTTTCCAATTTTTCTTACGTTAGTCACGGTGTTAGCGTCTCCCATAACCTATTGCACCGTAACAGGTTGTGGCGAACCTTCGGGTAGTGTCCCCGAAGTTTTCGAGCCGTTCCCGTGCTGTTTCTCTAGCCATTCCTCGATCTCAAGCCGGCGGAAACGCAGGTGGCGCCCCAGTTTCAGGTACGGGATGGCCTCAAGACCCCCGCCCTCAGAAGTCCTAGCGTAAATCCAGCTCGTGGGCACGCGGAGCAGCGCCGCGACCTCCTTGACCGTCAGTAGTTCCTGTCCCATTGCTCAAACCTCCGACATGCGAGCGTTCGAATGTCGCTCAGAAAAAATCCCGCGTTCGTTTTCGTCTTGCCGTCTTCGTATCACTTCTACGAAGGAAGCTGGCATTGGCGCCCCATCGAATTGACAGCCGGATATGCAGTCCAGCCCGATACTGGACAGGGACTGCCACGGTGTTCCGTTGAGTTCGCACGGTGCTCTAGCTGCGAAGAAGCGCTCCCACCGAGAAATGAAATCTGTACCTCCGCACGGCTCGATGCCCAATGATTTCCACGGGCCGAGCCGCAACTGCTCGGCACGCTGTTCGGTGGTTTCACAATACTCGGGAGTTTGTTCCGATTGTGTCGGGAGACTGTCGGGAGTATCTCGGTACGGAGTGCCGAGAGTCTCTTTTTCCTCTTCTCTACTCTTATCTACTCTCTTCTGATCTCCTCTAGGAGAGGAATCCAATTTTCTCTGCCGCGCGCTCGTGTATTCGTCGCCCATCTCGGTCATCGCGGGCAGGAAGATGACGCGCTGTGTGAACTCCGACTGGTCGATGAGGCCGACCTCGGCGAATACTTCGAGGACGCCGCGCAACTCTTCTGGCGGGATGCGGAGCTGGCTGGCGAGCCAGGCTTCGTCCGTGTGGTGGTTCATGTCGATACGCGGGTTGAAGCCCGCGCCGGAGCCGCCGTACTGGGTGGCGGTCTCCAGCAGGCGGCAAAAGCAGGGGTAGGCCAACGCGCCGACCTTACGTTCCGCGAAGAGCAGGCGAGGGTCGTCCCGCAGCGTTCCGCTATGTTTAAACCATCGCACGTGTCATACCGTCGCGGCGGCTGCCTCGTCCTGGGCTACCGCAGCCTGGACCCGAGTGGCGTTTGCTACATCGAGCTGAATCCGAAACCGCCTCGTAGCCTCGATGATTTCGTCGATCTGGCTGAAGTCCACCGGCCCGGGGCTGATGTGGCGGAGTGCCTGCATTAAATTTAGGGCCTCTACGACCATTAATTCGGTGGGCGCCGAGAGGGCGCGCTGGCCGTTCAGCCACTTGCAGATCAAAGGTTCGCTCACGTCGGCCAACCGGGCGAGGCACAACCTCGGCGCGTGAAGCTCATGAAGCTCGGCCTGGACTTCCCGCCTGTTTAGAGCTGGCATTTCGTTGACTCCTTCGGTACGAAAACTTTACTCCCCTCAATAGGAGGTTCTAAAACCTAAACTTTTCGTACTACATCGCTTCTAAGTCTTTTTCCTTTAATTGGTTATGCAGGGAGACTTCGGGGCGGAAAAAACGAGGGGTACCAATCTCAAATCTACGCGGCTCGAACTGTAGTAGAAACCAGCCTGCTCGCCCGGCCTTTGGCGTTGTGGATCATGCGCTTGACGGTTTCCTTACCGATGGTGAAGAAGGTGGCAATCTCTTCGGCCGTCCATCCTAGGCCGTAGTAGAACCAGAGGCACAGACGGCGGCGCTCGACGATCACGGTCGGCTTGGCGTTTGGCGCATGCGCGGCGGTAGCGGTTACTCGCCGCACAAATTCGTCGTCGTAAAACCAGTCAGGCGTCTCTTTTCGTCGCTGGGAGTCCGCTCTTCTGAGTTGCGGAAGTTCTAGCGGGGGAACCCACTCGGGCGGTCTCTTGCGCCAAGCCCGTTCCTGCCTGCGCTTTAAAGACCATGCTTTCTTAAACCGTCGCAGGACCTTTCGACGTGCGCTCCAGAACCCGAGATGGCGTGGAGTGCACCCGGCAGGCGCGTGCGGTCGCGTGCAGATTGAGCAATACTCAGACCTCCCGCCTGTAGGCGAGTAGACGCCGTGAGGGCACTTACGGATCGGTCTATCGTCTGGTCCCATTTAACACCCGTGGTCACTGCCTACTGCTTATCCGAGCTTGTTCCACGGATCTCCAGGCTCTCGGCGCGGGATGACTTCGACCACCGGCTCGTACGGCGCTGCGTGTTTTGAGAGGTGCGCTTCAAACACTTCGGGAATGTCCGGCGTCATGCCACGGGCACGGTCTAAGGCACTCGCTTCGTCCGGGTAGAATACCATCGCCCCGTCTTCTTGTTCAAACGACCCATCGGCAAACCGCAGAAGAAAAACTTTTTCCTTTTCCATTTCACCCTCCTCCACGCGCCCTATTCTAAATTCACTCAGGCAGTTTTGCTACCGACGGAATCCAAATTTTTGTGGCATAGAAAAGTACAGCTGACTGTACAAAATCTGTGCCCGTTCTGTGCCAGTTCGGCGCTAACGCGGCGCTAACACTTACCTGTTTTTATCTACCTTTTCTTGTTTCGGGTGGCTCGGTCTATTGGTGCTAAGTGATTAACAACACGAAATAACCGGAACCAAACGAAATAGATAGAAAGCGTTTCGCTATGCTCATAACCCGAAGGTCGTTGGTTCAAATCCAACCCCCGCAACCATGGGCTCAGTTCCGTGAATCGGGGCTGAGCCCTTCTTGTTCTCGCCCTTCGGGTTCCTCGCCCGACGCTCGTCGGGCTGACATCCTTCATCGAGCCGACTACGTCGGCTCGGGGCCGAAGGTCGCCAATTCAAATCTGGCCCCCGCAACCAAACTCATAGAAGCAAAGGCCGGGTGATAAGCCCGACCTTTTGCTTGTTCGCGACTAGATTGACGAGCAGAGCGCTCGTCGGCCCGGGGCGCAAACGCAATCTCGGCGCAAGCTATTGGGCAAATAATCGCGTCCAGCACAACTTCCCCGAGAGCTCAACTTTGGGTTAATGTTCCTGATACAGCGAGCTTCGAAATTGTCGGCTTACGAATTGCAGCTAGCCGCGCATTCCCGAATACAGGTGTCCGAATTGCGTTGGTGAGTGCGACGTGAGACGTTCGGCTGATTTAGTCATTTAGATATATGTTCCGGCGGTGAGCAGGTATGTCGGAGCGGCTAAGTCAGTCCGGCCTCGAACTGGAGATCGTGCAGGACGACTAGCCGATTCCTCGCCGGAGAAAACGTAAAGACCGGACCCACAAGACCGAGAGGCCGGTTCCCGGCGATTCGATTTCAGGTTGCGGCGGTGGTCCCTTGAGCCAGTTCCGTAAAGCCATGCGCGTCACTCGCCACAACCCCCTAAGTAACTCCTCTTCCTTAAAACCGGGTGGCGTCCACCCCATAACAGGGATATCCTGATCCAGCTCCATCAAATCGCTCCCGTGTACGATGCCTGAGCGGCGCTCATACATGTCATTGCGGTCCTTAGCGAGCGTAGAGCCAGGGGCGTACATTTCCAGGAAATCCCTGAATAGCTGCGTCGGGCCTGGAACTTCATGTGGAAACGACATGCCGCAAGTAGGACAGCGAATCTGATGGGCAGTACCACGCACGGTCAACGACTCAATCGCGGAGACGAGAGCGGCGAAAGATGCCGATATAGAGATATCCCACATGCGCGACGCGGTACCGAACCAGAATGCAGCACGGTCGAACTTCACTCGATTGGCTGTCGAGAGCGCGCCATACGAACAAATCGACTCATCAAGATCGGAGGGGACGCGGAGTCCACTTCCATCATGACCCAATCGCACGTAGTACTCCTCAGGCTCTAATTCCTCGAGTTGTTGGGCGGCTGGAGCTGATAGCTCCTTTATGACGGGCGCGCCTAACTTATCGAAAAAATATTGCTGAACCCACTTTGTTTCGTAGGCGTGATCAGTAGGAATAATCGCCCAAAAGTGTGGCGATCGGAACCCCATCGATTTTGTTCCGCCCGCGAGTAAGACATTGAGCAGCAAGGTAAGATCGCGGTGCTTGCGCAAGCGCCTGTGATTGGTCACTGTCTCTAGGCCCGTGACCATCAGAGGGAATTCCAAAATAAACGGGTGATCAGCAATTTCCATTGGTGCACGAGGAGCATCACTAGGCGGCGGGAGAATCTGAACGCCAGACTGTTCCCCTCGCCACGACCCTGTCACACGACGGCCGCTGAAACTGTATTCACGCCCGAACTTGGTCGGTCCGGCCAGTATCGAATGCTCGATCTCATTGCTGATCTCTTCCCATTGTGTTGCATCGAATGCCTTTCCCGGTTCTATGGCGACGATCTTCTTGCCCTTGAATGTGAGCACGACACGACAGGAATCCCTTGCACTCGGAAGGTAAAACTTGTTGGGACCGCCTCGAGCAATATCTGTCTGACCAGGTCCTCCAATGCGCTCATCGAGAACAATTCGTAATTCGCTGGAATCAAGATTTGGCCATTTAAGAAGGTTCTTGCTCATTTTTGGGCTGTCTATTCCAACTAACGCCTAAATTTAATCCCATTGCAAGGTTTATTCAAACACTGAAAGAGTGGGCCTTCGGGTTCAACTCCCGAGGTCCAACTCGGCCTCAATGAATTGTTCAATGAATTTGCGCGCCGCGCGGCCGACTGTCACCAGCTCAGCCCGCAGAGCGGGGCTGGCCCTCCGCAACCACTTCCAGATAGGTCAGCACTGCCAGCCCGCGTCGCGTCGGACGGTAACAAAAATCGTTTGGCGCCATGTGGGCTGAGTTTCTCGGAACTTCAGCTGCGAGGCCGAAGCCTCGCAAACGCTCACACGTGGAGAGAAAATCGTCGGGATGCACTCCGGACTTGGCGACTGCCTTTTTCAAGGCAGTCGTTTCCCTGCTGAAACTATCAGCATCATTGAGGTTCGGAGTAGCTGAGAGTGCCGCTGAATGGACGGTCTTGAGCGTAGCCAACACCTTGAGGTCCTTGTCTCCTAGCTGTGCGATGTCGCGAATCATTACACCAATATCCTCGCCCGGATCTGCCCACTGGTTTGGAGTGAGCGGACCGATGAGGACAGCCGCAAGCTCATCGATTTTTCTCACATTGATTGCCCGAGCTGCCTCCTCGCACGCGACAGCAGTAGCTTCTCGAAATGCGGCGCTTTGAATCCTATCCTGGATAGCCTTTACCCGCTCTTGATTCTCTCCGATTTGCGATTCGAGGATTTGCAGCTGAGTCCTGACGGCGCCGAAGAGATATTCGACCCGCGCGAACCTGCTACTGATTGAAAACTGATCCATCAGGATCTTGAATGCATCCAGCGGAGGGAAAAAGAGACCGCCAAAAGCCAAAGCCAGCTCTCGGACCTTGTCTCCGATATTCTCCGGGTCAGCCGGCCACGCCTCGAAGGCCGCGTCCACCGGGTTGTCAATCTTGCCAGAGTCGGCCATCTTCGCACCGCCTGCGGTCTACAGAGTCGACTTCTTGAATTTGGTCCAGCGGCTTTTCAAGTGGCATGGTTCAGTCCTCGGGCGTCGAATCACGCTTAGCATATCCCATAAGTAAGATGAGGAGTATGCACACACTTGGGCAAGACTGGGGCAAAGAATCGCCTTCTACGGGGCGTTTGGGGGGCTGGAAGTGGGGTAAGCGCAACAGAATCCGCGAGACTTAGATTTGACCTTTCCGGCTCATAACCCGAAGGTTGGCCGTTCATCCCGAGACTTCGGGACTGGCCCTCCGCAACGACGGCCGGCTTCCCTCTAATGGCTTTATCGAACGCGCGCCGGAGTATTGTGCTCGCGCGCAGTTTCTTCCTGAAAGCGGGCCTCCGATAAAGCGCTAACCTTACTCGCCAAATGAGCGCCGCTGATTTGACGCATGTCAACCATACGAGTATATACAGAACGCGTTATGAACGACCTAAGGATGACGAGAGCCGGCGACACAAGGCCCTGTCTACGATGTTGTTACCGGGGTGAAAGAAAAGTTCTCAACATTCGGGAAGTTCTGGCGAACACGAGAGGCGACGTCCTCGCGAGAACGTAGAGCTGTGAAAGGTTCGCAGTACAAGAGCGCGGGTTGTAAAGTGTTGGGGGCCGGAATGGCAAACCGCTTTTTGTGGTCACTCGACCACGAAATGGAGGACCATGATGTTCGAGAAAGCCAAAGAGCTCATAGATTTTTTGGGATCCTATCCCCCGTGGGTAATAGTTGTGTCTCTCGGTCTGGTGGGAACGATTGTGTTTTTGTTCGTGGTGTTCCGACCCTTGGGTACGACTGATCCGGCACTAGTTGGGCATTGGACGGGCTTGTTTCGCGAGTACCGGGCGGCTGATAAGGCCGAGGCCATTTCGAGCGAAACTATGTCCATCAGAGTGCGGGGCAATGTTGTCTCAGCTGACCTGAGTGGAGCAACCGGTCAACGGCGCAACCGTACGGCACGGGGCCAGTTTCAGGGCGATACGCTGATCCTCCATTATTTCGTGAACGAACCATTGAGAGTCGGCGGCTCGGCATTTGTTCTAAAGGGCGACCCCGGAGCAGGACTCTTGAAGGGTTTCTGGCTGGGATACGATCCGGAGCAGCGCAGACTCATGGCGTGTCCGTATGTGCTAGGGCGAGCACAAGACACAGAACAGCTAAAGAACGATAATCTTGCGTGGCTTCAGCAATCGTGTTATCCGAGCTTATCGCCGACCATATAGGCGACAGCGGAACATTAATTTGGGCAGTAATTGGTGGTCCGCAATTCGGAACCAATTGGGAGGCTCCGACCTTCCATGCTGGCTATACTGCGAGCCGAATCACTTTCATTCGGAACGGCAGGACTGGCAAATTCGGATGGTTACAGCCCCCCGCAACCACGGGCGCTGCGAGGCATGACCTCAAGGCGCCCTTTGTGTTTGGGGGCGTCGAGCAGAGGCTCGTCGGGCTGACATTTTCCAGCCCGCCGCAGGCGGCGGGTGGCCGAAGGTCGCCAGTTCAAATCTGGCCCCCGCAACCACGGGCGCTGCGAGGCATAACCTCAAGGCGGCCTTCTTGCTTTCAGTTACGGGTCGAGCCGTCATAGGTTCCCTTCCTAAGTTCATTGCCGCACTGTTGCTCCTGTTCCCCGTTTGGGGAACAACAGGGAACAAATCGCCGTAAATCACCCGTTCTACCGCGAGCGAGGCTTCGCGTTCTTGCTCGACCTCGCCCAGCGGTCCATGCCGCGCTCCTGCCGGGGTTCCCAATGCGGATTTCTGAAGCTGCAAGTGCTCCACTTTGCCCGTACCCAAAGGCAGGTAAGCGATGGCACGACTCGCCTGCAAGTGGCTGCCTTCGAGGTCTCTCACAGTAAAATCACCTCTGCGAGGACGATCCTCACGATGCCTCTGCCGTCGCGCACAGGTGCCAACCGCAATGACGCTCGAGCCAACGAAAGATCGGCGGGGGCGTCCAGCGCCAAAGCCACGCCTTGGTGTTGCGATAGCGCAGGTAGTCGGCGATACGATACGGAAAAATGTGGTCCACCCACATCTCCCTGGCTCGGAAACCGAAACCTTCGAGCAGGTGGCGCAGCTCTCTACGGGTATAGGTATAGGTGATGGGGCAGCCTGTTTGCGCTTCCGAATGTTGAGCCACAAGCTCCGAAAGCCGCCAGAATTGCCCCTTACCGGAGGTCAATAGGATCGAGAATACTTTCCACGAATAGCGGTGATAGACCATGACCTTGAGGATGCCTCCGGGGGGAAGATATCGGCGCATCTGCGCAAGGACCCGCTCCGGGTGCGGAGTGTGGTGGATGACTCCGAAGGAATACACCAGGTCGTAGGGCTCGACGGGCACAAACGTAGCGAGCTCCTCAGCATTGCCCTGATAGAATTTCACTCGATCTTGTACTCCAAAAACCTCAGCCCTTCGGCGAGCAATGGAGAGGGACTGTAGAGATAGCTCAACTGCCGTCACTGAGGCGCCTTGGCGGGCGAAATTGATGGTGTCGGTGCCGATCCCACAGCCAATTTCCAAGACTCGCTTACCGCCCCAGCGAGGAAAATCGGCGAAGCGCAGGATGTGGGGCTCGACGAGGTATTTGCGCGCCTCTACCTCATTAAAATAATCCAGTGTCCCCACCTCTTTGGGCGAGTGACGCACATTGCAGGGCCGCCGATCCCAGAAAGCAGCGACCGCCTCGACCGGCACGTCTTGAAAAGAAAGTTTGCGTTTCATCTCCGCGGGTTGCTCACGCTGGCCCCGTCAGCATGACGAGGCTTGGATGCCGGCTTAGCAACTCCGTCGCTCCCTCCGAAACATCTAACTCTGCTCTTTCTACGCCTATCTTAACCGGAATTTCCGGATTCAACTTTGGTTTGCGCAAAACCACGCGCTAGAGGCCATCTCATAAACATCTAAGCCTGGCGAGCGAGATTGACTTCAGGGGCTAAAGCCCTGCTTTCTTGCCGCCTTGTGATGTCGCGGCTTAAGCCGCGACCCCCTGAACCCATTTATGAGACAGCTTCTAGTTGCCTTCTTGTGCCGACCTCAGATCGCCAAGGCCGGTTGTTCAAATCTGGCCCCCGCAACCAGCACGGATTGAGAAAAGGCCGGGTGTTATGGCCCGGCCTTCTGCTTGTTCGCGGGTAGGACGACGAGCAAGGCGCTCGCCGCAGCAGCTTCCATGCAGGGCACGTAAAAGCACTTGACAAGGCCTCGGTCCCCGGTGTATTTAACCTTAGGGTTAAATACAATGACGTCGCATCGCCTGACCACGACTTTGGCGGCCATCGCCGATCCTACCCGGCGCGCAATCCTTGCCCGCCTGGCCTCGGGAGAGGCTTCGGTGACCGAGCTGGCCGAGCCCTTCGCGATGAGTCTTCCCGGCGTGTCCAAGCACCTGAGGGTGCTTGAGCGCGCCGGTCTGATCACGCGCGGGCGCGAGGCGCAGTGGCGGCCTTGCCGGCTCGCGGCGGGTCCGCTGAAGGACGTTGCCAACTGGGTGGAGCACTACCGGCGGTTCTGGGCGGAAAGCTTGGATCGGCTGGACGACTATCTGCGCGAGTTGAAAAACAAGGAGAAGAAACATGGCCGCAAGCAAAGGAAGAACTAGCGCCGCCACAAAATCGGTGAAGAGCGAGTTCTTGCTCACGCGCACCTTCGATGCGCCGCGAGAGCTCGTGTTCAAGGCCTGGACGGAGTGCGAGCACTTGATGCGCTGGTGGGGGCCGAAAGGCTTCCCCATGCTTTCCTGCAAAAACGATCTCCGGCCGGGAGGCGTTTTTCACTACGGCATGCGATCGCCCGATGGCCGGGAAATGTGGGGCAAATGGGTGTATCGCGAAGTCGTTGAACCGGAACGTCTCGTGTTCGTCGTATCCTTTGCGGATGAGAAGGGCAACCCGGTGCGGCACCCATTGGAGCCCAACTGGCCGATGGAAACGCTGTCCACAGTGACGTTTGCCGAGCAGGAAGGCAGGACGACGCTCACCATACGGTGGGTCCCGCTATCCGCGACCGAGTCGGAGCGCAAGACCTTCGAGGCAAGTCACGAATCCATGCAGAAGGGCTGGACCGGAACCCTGGACCAGCTCGCCGGATACCTGGCGCAGGCGTAAAGAGAGGACAACGCCGCTGGCGGCAAGAGTGGGCGCCGCGGAATCCTCCGAACGTGAGATCGCCATCACGCGCGTTCGATACGCTACGCGGCACGGTGTTCGAGGCCTAAACGAGGTGCGAGGATGTGGCGCGCTGGTGGGGTCAGAAAAGTCTCACCTCGCCCTCCTGGGAGCAGGCAGCAGGTGAGGCTGACTTTCTCGAATCCGCCGTAAGCGCCGGAGGGGCCGAAGGTCGGCCATTCTCGGCCACGGCGGACTGGCGCCCGCAACCCCGGGCGCTACCAGGTATAAACTCCAAGCGCCCTTCTTGCTGTCAGTTACAAGCCCCATGCACGCAATTCCCGAGATCCGATCACTGTAATCCTCGGAAAGAGTTCTTTGAGAGTAAGACGCAAGTTAGTGTTCACGATTAGGGTCTGGATTCGCAGGGCGCGAGTCGCCGCGGTTTTACTGCGGGCTTCCTATGGAATGACCATCTCGCACCGGAAATAGCGCCAGTCAGAAGGGGGGCTCACATTTCCAACGGAGTCGCTCGCAACGACTTGCCAGCGGAAGACCTGCGGGGGTTGAACAATCCTCTGCATCGCTGCCATCCGTCTCATGAGCGGCGTTCTTGGTAGGTTTGAAGACGGCAGAAGATTGGACAAGGTCAACTGGGTCGCTGGGGTAGGAGAAAACCCGCGAAAAGGCTGCCAGGGGTCTTGGCCTGCCCGCGCCAGCAGCGAAGAGAATGCGTTAAGCGAAACGGTATAGGAGATTGTTTCGCCAGGAACGTCAACGGGCCTCCACAAGAGCTGAACAGCATTGCAAGGATAAAGATTCTCCGCTTGCTCCGAGGATGCAGTGCCTGGCCGAAGGGGTACTGGCGCGGCAAGCTGCCTCTTGCGTGGCTGACAGCCGTTCCTCAACTCTCCCAAATCCTGAGAGAAGATGCCACCATGGGCAGCACAATTGGCCTCATCATCTTTGTCGATTTTTCCGTCGATACAGCAGAATCCATGCCGCGGTCCGGACGCAACACCATGGATCGGCACGGTGAGCGGCCAAGCATCACCGTGAGCTATGGAGACGGACGCAGAATAAGTTCCCGGCTGTCGTGGAGAGAAGGTGATGGTCATCTGACAGCTTGCTCTGGCTTGAACCGTTGCACGATCGCAAGTCTGGGGTACGACTGAGAACGGACCGGAGTCACCATCAAAATGAATATCCTCTATATTCAGTGGAGCATCGCCCTCGTTAAGGACCGTCAGGGATGAGTCATACGTCCCTTCGACGGCCACTGTTCCGAAATCCACCTCGGGAGGTTTGGGACGCGCATCTGCGTGGGGCGGCAAGAGTCCTGACCCGACCAATGGGAAGGAATGTGGACTTCCCGCGACATTGTCAGTAAGGACGAGTTTGGCCGGTCGAAGTCCGACTCCTTTCGGACTAAAGCCAATCCCGATCTGGCAGCTTGCTCCCGGCTCGATTCTCACTCCAACACAGTTTCCCGGCGAGATAACGAAATCGGCAGACGAATTGCCTTCTGTAGTCTGTGCACTGATTGAAAAAAGTTGCAACGTGTCGGTGCCGCTGTTTTGAATCACCAAGGATTGCAGCCGGCTGGGGACGCCGACCATTTGGTTTCCGAACTCCGGCTTGTCCGGGATGATTGTGACCGGTGGGAAAGGTCCACGCGAGTGGGTTCCTGCAACGATCACGCCAGCGATGAGGGCCCCGATCACGAATGAGGACCGCTTCTGCGAATTGTGCCTTTTCGATTGTCGGGAAGGGGGAAGGCCCATAACCTGGAACTCCAGCTTTGCCATTGTGAAAATCCTCCCCGCTCTATGGGCGATGATCGTCGAGAGTCAGTCTGCCTGTAACCTGGATTGGCTGCTCAGTTGAAAGAGTGCCGCTCTCGGTCTCGCCCGGCTGCATCCATGCTCCTAGCCGCTCAGTGCCACCGAGCAGGACGATCCCGGTGAGGAGCTCATCCAGCAGCGGGGAGTCGGCGCGCAAACCCATCGCCGCAAGGATGCGAATGCTCGAAAACATTTGAAGCACAACTGCGACAAGAATCAGCGATGCGATGAAGTAGACAAGCTTGTAGGTACGCTCCGCAGCAATTTGATCAGGACCGGATTTAGCTCCAGGATCCGGAAGTATGTGTATGTACAAGAGGAGGAACAACATCGCCGAGACGATGCGATCGACTGCAAAGGCAGCGAGTACGATTAACGCAACTGCCGAGACGCCATCGAGTTTCATGCGGTTCTCCTTTCCGGTCACATCCTTGCTTGCTGGGCGACTTTTATGATCTTACAATCGTCAATTAATGATTGTAATAATCTCTTGACATAGGACAATCTGTTCTTCACTGAAACGGCTCTTTCTCATGACAGCTTCCCCTCTCGCGTTTTTATCCGCGGAGAAGCTACATTCTCGCTGGACTAGTTGTCGGGGGACAGGCCACCATCCTCCAAAGCTTTCTTTGCTTGGAATGAATCGGGGAAAAACCGAACGAATTCTATCAAATCACGCTTGTAAGTCAAGACTTGGATATCAACTTACTCGGTAACAGATCCGAATTCCAGGCGGGTCACTTTTGCCGATGACGATAAGGGGATCAGGCCTGCCGATGGGCAACTTCCGGAGAAATCACGCGGAACTGAACGAGGAACAGGCCCGAGACACAGGAACGACTTTGTTGTTTTCGTGGGAAGACACTTGCGCTGGAAGGCGGCCAAGCGCCAAGGCACGGCGGGATGCGCAGCTATCCCGCGCGAAAGGTCAGAGCGCGGCCGCCGCGGAGCGAGCTCACAGCGTGGCGCGGCCGGTGGCAAGCTTGTAATCGTGAATGGCCACAGCGACGTCGTAAGCGAACTGCTTCACGCTCGCCGCAGAAATCCCGTCCGGCAGCTTGAGCAGGCCGCTGGCGACCAGGCTGTCCACCAAGCTGGAAATCTTGCTGCGCACCCCGGTCCAATCCATGCTGCCATCCGCCCGCGTGGCGTTGACCACGTAGGAATCCAGAAAACGCAGCAG
>OBEQ011532999.1_pt1 | contig 61777 bp, 73 predicted proteins | sample 1670901 | NCBI WGS metagenome assembly OBEQ01 (sample SAMEA104232315, study PRJEB22302) | groundwater metagenome | biome: forest; feature: aquifer; material: groundwater | place: USA | collected 2011-08-07 | depth 5.4 m
CGCGGAAGCGGGGATCCATGATTGGGCAAGATCAGGTCCATCTCGTAAAGAGGGTGCTGGCGGCGCCATGGATCCCCGCTTTCGCGGGGATGACGAGAGGGGGGTGGGCATCACCGCCAAATTAGAACTGTTCACCCGATTGCCCTGATCACCGATGGCCGTCCCGCCACCAGATCGGCGATGACCCGCGCCGACCCCAGCGCCAGGGTGAATCCCAACGCCCCATGCCCGGTGTCGAGGAACAGATTATCGAACCGGGTCGGCCCCAGCAGCGGCAGGCCGGTCGGCGTGGCCGGGCGCTGGCCGACCCACACCTCGCGCCCCGGCAGACCAAGGCTGCCGGGAAAGGCGGCGCGGGTCTCGCGCACCAGCAGGGCGGCCCGGGTGGGGTCGGGCCGCTTGCCCCAGCCGACCAGATCGGCCATGCCGGCGGAGCGAATCGAGTCGCCCAGCCGGGCATAGACGATGCGCCGATCGTGATCGGTGACACTGACCACCGGCGCCCGCGCCCCCGGCAGGACCGGCAAGGTGGCGCTGTAGCCGCGAATCGGATAGAGCGGCAGGCTCAGGCCCAGCGGCCGGACCAGCGCCCGGCTGGCGATGCCGCAGGCCAGCACGAAGGCATCACCCTCGACCGCGCCGCGCTGGGTCTCGGCGGCGGCAATGCGGGAGCCGGTCGGCAGCAGGCGGCGTACCGCGGTGCCGAGCAGCAGCCGCGCCCCCCTGCCCCGCAGCAGGCGCTCGAGTTCGCTGCACAGCTTGAAGCAGTCGCCGACCTCCTCGTCGGCGGTGTGGATGGCCCCGGCGATGGGATGGGGGAACTCTTCGAGGGCCGGCTCGATGGCCAGGCAGCCGGCGCGGTCCAGTACGGTCTGTACCGAACCGAATGCCCGCTGAAACTCCATCTGCACCCGCGCCTTGGCCAGTCCGCCAGCCGTGCCGTACAGCACCAGCTTGCCGGTGCGGGCGTAATCGAAATCCGGCGCCTCTTCGGCGACCAGGGCATGCAGTTCGCGCCGGCTCAGATAGGCCAGTTCCAGCAGCCGCCGCGTCGACAGCCTCATGCGGTCCTGGTTGCACGCCACCAGGAACGACAGCAGCCAGCGCCACTGCCGGCCATCCAGCCCCGGCCGGAAGCGGATCGGCGAGTCGCCGCGCAGCAGCCAGCGCGGCAGATCCCCGAACACCGATGGCGAGGCCAGCGGCGCCACATAGGAATAGCTGAGTTGGCCACCATTGGCGTGGCTGGCCTCCTGACCGACGGCGGCAGCGCGATCAATCACCGTGACCGCGTGACCATCCCGCGCCAGCCGCCAAGCGGCGGACAGTCCGACAATGCCGGCTCCCAGAACGACGACATGCATGGCCCACCCATATTTTACCGATGAGCCTGAAGGCTCATCGACGCCCTCGCCGGGCGCGCTCCGCGCTCAGGTGCGGCCTCAATGGCCGCTGGAGCGATGGGCCTATGGTAACGGCACCGGGTCGGCGGAGCACCCGATAAAATGTCCGGGCCGGTCAGGCGGCTTTGATCTCGCGGGTGATCCGCGCGACCTTGACGCGACGGATATCCGGGCTGACCCGGACCAGCAACGGCCGGCGGCGCACCGCACGGGCCTCGCCACGATAGGCACCGTCCACCACCGCGTCGACATCGCAACGGGACAGGCCGATATCGGACAGCTCGTGTTCACTCATGCCATAGAGTTCGCTCGCCAGGGTCGCCCGCTCATGCCATTCGCGGACCACCCGGACCAGCGCCGATCCCAGCCGGATCACACCCCGACCGACGGCCATGACCGCATCGGCCATTGCCTGGGCCCGCAGCCGCCGCGCTTCGGCCGTAAAGTGTTCGCGCTGTTCATAGGAGATCATCATGGGAGTTACGCACGCTTGTTTGTTGCTGGGCGTAACCATAACGGAATAGGCCGTCAGGAGGGGACGCCACTCTTGCAGGGCTCCGCTTCGCCGACCGCATGGGAGCGATAAAGCGACGACGGCAAATAACCGATGCAAGTGATCGAATAGTAATCTCGAAATGCGCCCCGGTGAGCGCCCTGCGGCCGGAAAGATCAGGGGAACACCGCCCTATTCCGCCGCCACTTTCTCCTCGGTCCGCACCGCCCTGCCCTCGCCATCGCGGTGCCGGCGGGCCAGCAGCGTATAGGCGGTGGGCACCACGAACAGGGTCAGCACGGTGCCCAGGGCGATGCCGCCGACGATGACCCAGCCGATCTGCTGGCGGGATTCGGCACCGGCGCCGGTGGCCAAGGCAAGCGGCACCGAGCCCAGAACCATGGCGCCGGTGGTCATCAGGATCGGTCGCAGGCGCAAAGACGCCGACTCGACCACGGCCTCCTGGATCGACCTGCCCTGCTCCCGCAACTGGTTGGCGAACTCGACGATCAGGATGCCGTGCTTGGTGATCAGGCCGATCAGCGTGACCAGACCGATCTGACTGTAGACATTCAGGGTGCCGCCGGCATATTTCAGGGCACCGAGAGCGCCGGCCATGGCCAGCGGCACGGTCAGCATGATCACCAACGGGTCGACGAAGCTTTCGAACTGCGCCGCCAGCACCAAGTAGATAAAGAACAGCGCCAGCAGGAAGGTGACGTACAGCCCGGCGCTCGACGATTTGAACTCGCGCGACGGGCCATCCCAGTCGACTCGCGCCGACGCCGGCAGCATGGTTCGCGCCGCCTGTTCCATGTGCTGCACCGCCTCGCCCAGGGCATAGCCGGTACCGATATTGGCCGAAATCTTGGCCGACCGCAGCTGGTTGAAATGGTTCAGCTCGCGCGGCGCCACGGTCTCGCTGACCCGCACCAGATTGGATAACTGGGTCATCCGGCCGCTTTCACCACGGACATAGATGGTCGACAGGTCGTCGGGGTTGCGGCGATCAATATCGGCGACCTGGACGATGACATCATACTGATCGCCGTTCTGCTTGAAACGGGTGACCTGACGGCCGCCCAGCATGGTCTCGAGGGTGCGGCCGACCACGTCGACCGACGAGCCCACATCGACCACCTTCTCGCGATCCACATCGACGCGCAATTGCGGCTTGTTGAGCTTGAGGTCCGAATCGGGCGCCGACAGGCCGGGATATCTGGCCGCCGCCTCCATCATGGCGTCGACCGCCCGTTGCAGTTCGGCGTAATCGCCGGAGGTCTGGATGACCATCTGAAACGGCTTGGCGGTGGCGCGCTGGCCCAGCGACGGCGGATTGACGGCGAAGGCCAGCATGCCGGGAACAGAGAACAGCTTGGGCGCCAGTTGCCCGACCACCTGCTGCTGCGACACGCTGCGATCACTCCACTCCTTGAGGCGGACGAAGGACAGCATCTGATTGACCACCGGCACGCCGGCAACGACGAAATAGCGGTCGATGACCGGCGTGGTGGCATAGAAGCCCTCGATCTGGCGGGCGTATCTGTCCACATAGCCGACGGTGGCGCCTTCCGGGGCGATGCCGATGCCGACGATGGTGCCGCGGTCCTCGGTGGGGGCCAGTTCGCTTTTCAGGCTGGTGAAATAGTTCCAGGCGGCAAAGCCGACGCCCAGCACCAGCAGTGCCACCAGCCAGCGCAGGCCGAGCACCCGGCGCAGCACCGCGCCGTAACCGTCGGTCATCGCGGTCAGGAAACGCTCGATGACGTTATAGGCCCAGGAGTGACTGGTCTCGTGCCGCAGCATGCGCGAGCACATCATCGGGGTCAGGGTCAGGGCGACGAAGCCCGACACCAGCACCGCACAGGCCAGGGTCCAGGCGAATTCGGTGAACAGCTTGCCGGTGCGCCCTTCCATGAAGCCGATCGGCACATAGACGGCGGCCAGAGTGATGGTCATGGCCATGACCGCGAAGGCGATTTCCTTCGAGCCGCGAATGGCCGCGGCCATCGGCGTCATGCCGTCCTCGATGTGGCGGAAGATGTTTTCCAGCATGACGATGGCGTCGTCGACCACCAGGCCGATGGCCAGCACCATGGCCAGCAGAGTCAGGGTGTTGATGGTGAAGCCCAGCGCGAACATCAGCGCGAAGGTACCGACCAGCGACACCGGAATGGTCACCAGCGGGATCAGGCTGGCGCGGATGGTGCGCAGGAAAAAGAAGATGACCAGCATCACCAGCACCACCGCCTCGCCGATGGTGCGGAACACCGCGTCGATGGAGCGTTCGATAAAGATCGACGTATCGTGGGCGATCTGCACCTTCATACCGTCCGGCAGCGAGGCGACGATGTCGGGCAGCGCGGCGCGCAACGCCGTGGAGACCTGCAACGGATTGGCCGTCGACTGCTTGACCACCCCCAGCGCCACCGCGCTTTCCCCGTTGAAGCGGACGATGCGCCGTTCGTCGGCGGCCCCCAGTTCGACCCGGGCGATGTCCTTGATGCGCACCAGATAGCCGGTGGCATGCTTGACGATGACCTCGCCGAACTGGTCCGGGGTGCGCAGATCGGTTTCCGACAGCACGGTGAATTCGCGGTTGACGCTTTCGATGCGGCCGGCGGGGATTTCGACATTCTGCCTGCGCAGCGCGTTTTCCACGTCCTGCGGTGTCAGCTCGTAGGCGGCCAGCCGGGCGCGGTCGAGCCAGATGCGCATGGCATAGCGGCGCTCGCCGAAAATGCGGACATCGGCGACGCCGTCGAGATTTTGCAGCTTGTTCTTGACGTAGCGGTCGGCCAGATCGGTGACCACCAGCGGGCTGTGACGATCGCTGGAAAAGGCCAGATAGATGATCGGCTGGGCGTCGGCTTCGACCTTGGCGATAACCGGTTCCTTGATGTCGTCCGGCAACTGGCCGCGCACCCGGCCGACCCGGTCGCGCACGTCGCTGGCGGCAGAATCGGCTTCGCGGGTCACGCGGAACTGAACGGTGATCTGGCTGGTTTCCGAGCGGCTGATGGACGACAGCACTTCGATGCCCTCGATCCCGGCCAGCGAGTCCTCGAGCGGCTTGCTGATGCGGCTTTCCACCACCTCGGCGCTGGCACCGGGATAGCTGGTCTCGACGGTGACCACCGGCTCGTCGATATTGGGATATTCGCGCACCGACAGGCGGTCATAGGCGATGATGCCCAACAGCACCACCAGCAGGCTCATGACGGTGGCGAAGACGGGTCGCTGGATGCACAGGCCGGGGAGATTCATTGGCTCAAGTCCCCTGCTTCGAAGTGGCCGCCGGCGCCACCTTGATCTTGGCTCCGGGCCGCAGCTTCATATGGCCCGTGGTGATCACCGTGTCATCGGCCGACAGCCCCTGCACCACCTCGACGGTACCGCCGCGGCGAATCCCCAGGCGCACCGGGACAATTTCGAAACCGTCTCCCACCACCTTGTAAACCATCGACTTTTCGCCGCGCGGAACGATCGCGTCCTCGGGCACGGTGATGGCGTCAGCGACCTCGCGCAAAATCAGCGAGACCCGGGCGAACAGGCCGGGCCGCAGCGAACCGTCGTCATTGGCCACGGTAGCACGGATCACCACGGCCCGGCCGCCCTCGTCGACCCTGGGGTCGATGGCAAAGACGGCACCGGTAAAGCTGCGGTTGGGGAAGGCATCGAGGGTGATGGTCAGCCCCTGGCCGACCTTGACCGCGGCGAGATACTGCTCGGGCACCCGGAAGTCGACCTTGATCGGGTTGACGCTTTCCAGATTGGCCAGATCCTGGCCGGCCTGGACATAGGCGCCGATGCTGACCGCGCGCAGGCCGGCGATGCCGTCGAACGGAGCGATGATCGAGGTCTTGTCGAGGGCGGACCGCGCCACCTCGATGGCGGCACGCTGCACCCGCAATGTCGCCAGCGCCTCGTCGCGCGCCCGCTCGGTCCCGGCGCCGCGGGCGAAAAGCTGGCTGGCGCGGGCGTTGTTGGCTTCGGACAGGGCGAGATTGGCGCGGGCCTGCTCGACCAGGGCGGCATAGTTGGCGTCGTCGAGCTTGACCAGCACCTGACCCTTTTTGACCGGCTTGCCCTCCTCGAACAGGATCTGAACGACCCGTCCAGGAATTTCCGGTCGCAGGATGACGGATTCGTTGGAGCGCAGCGAGCCGACCGCCTCGACCCGGCGGGTGATCGAGCCGACGGCCACCTTGACCGCCTCGACGGTGACCGGCGGCATGCCACCAGCGGGAGCGCCTGCGGCCGGAGGAGCGGACTTCGGTGCCCAGGGCAGCGAACCGCCCTGCCACCACCACATGCCCGCCGCTCCGGCCATCAGCACCAAAGCGAGTCCCAGCCCAATCCGCTTGCCCATCTGTCCCTCTCGGACTCCATCAATCCCGCGAAAATTAAACTGATCAGTTCAGTCGCGCAACACGGTCGTCAAGCGACTTGCACGGAAGACCGAACATCGGTCCCCGACGAGGAAGCGCTATGTCCTTGACCTCATCCGTATTATCCTGCGCCGGATTTGAAAAAGAGACCGAGGACCGGAGGAGATGACGCATCTCGCCACCGTGCTGATTGCCGCAGAGGATGACGGCTTCGCCACCGCGCTGCTGGAACGCCTGGAGCGGAGCGGCTACCGCGGCCGCAGTACGGGCAGCGGCGCCGACGCCCTGGCCTTTGTCCAGCGTGAGTTGCCGGATATTCTGCTGATCGGCCAGACGCTGACCGACATGACACCGCTGGCCCTGGCCGAAGCCGTCAAGCGTGACGACTCCTGCGCCATCGTCCCGGTGGTCATGCTGGCCGACTCGCTGACCCCCGGCCTGGCCCTGCGGGCGCTGGAGGCCGGAGTCGACGACGTTCTGGCCGATCCGTTCGACCATGTGGTCATGGTGCCGCGTATCCGGCCGCTGCTGCGCCTGTCGACCATGTATGTGGAACTGCGTCAGCGCGCCCTGGTGGCGCGCGACCTGGGCATCAACGCCGCCACCACGGCACCGCGCACCATCGAGGCGGGCCAGCCCGAGATCCTGCTGATCGGCCACCAGACCGACGCGGTGCGGGACATGCTCGAGGGCGTTACGGTCTCGGTCACCGATAATCTGTACGAGGCCGAAGACCTGCTGACGGCGCGCAATTTCGACGCCGCCGTGCTGGTCTGCGACGGCAATGTCGAGGCCCATGTCGGTTTCTGTTCCCATGTGCGCAACAATCCGCGGCTGTTCAATCTGCCGGTGCTGCTGATTGATGCCACCGAAGGCCGGCTCGATCTGGTCGACGCCTATCGCCGCGGCGCCAGCCGGGTGCTGCGCCAGCCGATCGACGCCAACGTGCTGCGCTCCGCCGCGCTGACCCTGGTGCGGCGCCAGAAACGCCACTGGGCCTTGCGCCGTGCCTTGCAGGAAACCCTGGCCGCCCCCAGCCGCGATGCCCTGACCGGCGCCTATAATCGCGATTTCCTGATGCGCTATCTGGCGCGCCGTCTGGCCTTGGCCAAGACCGGCGGCCGTCTGCTGTCGGTGCTGTTCTTCTATATCCCCAGCGTCGACGGCACCCGCGAGCAGTTCGGCGACGAGGCCGCCGACCATCTGCTGGTCCAGCTTGGTCAGTGGATCGGCGGCTTGCTGCGGGGCGAGGACATCACCGCCCGCTTCGAGGGTAATGAATTCTGCGTCGTCCTGCCGGATACGCCCCGGGAAGAGGCGGACCGGGTGATGAACCGCATCGCCGGAGTGCTGTCCTACACGGATTTTGCCGTCAAGGACGTCTATATGCCGGTGAAGGTGTGGGTTCAGGCGGGCTGCGCGGTTGCTCAGGCGGATGACACCATCGACCTGCTGCTGGCGCGGGCCCGGTCCAATCTGTACTGAGGTCGGGCAATGGGGCCGGTTCGCATCGAAATCATCTTCGACACCATCTGCCCATGGTGTTATGTGGGAAAACGCCGGCTGGAACGGGCTCTGGCGGCGCGGCCGAATATCCAGACCGAAGTAATCTGGCGGCCGTTCCTGCTCAACCCGGACATGAGCGACGAGGGGGTGACCCGCGCCGCCTATCTCGAGCGTAAATTCGGCAGCCGGCCGCGCGTCGAGCGCATGCTGGCGGCGGTCACCGCCGCCGGGGCCGCCGAGGGGCTCCGCTTCGATTTCGACAGGATCACCCGCACCCCCAGCACCGTGCGCTCGCACCGTCTGGTCGCCTTCGCCGCCGAATCGGATCTACAGTGGCAGGTCGTTGAAGCCATTTTCGCCGCCTATTTCTTCGACGGCGCCAATATCGGCGATCCCGAGGTTCTGCTGCGGATCGGTACCAGCTTCGGCCTGCCGCGCGACGCCTTGGCCGCGGCGCTGGACGCCCCTTCCGCCCATATGGCCCATGCCGACAACACCCGCGCCCATCGGCTGGGAGTCAACGGCGTGCCCTGCTACATCTTCGACGGCGCCTATGCCGTTGCCGGCGCCCAGGAGCCCGACGTGCTGGTCCGCCTGCTCGATCTGGCCCATGAGGGGCAACTGGATCGGGCGCTGGTCAGCGCGTGATACCGAGCCGGGCGGACCCGCTTGCGGAGCGGCACACCAGTATAAGGCGATGCAAGGGATCGAGCGGTGATATCAAAATGCGCCCCGGTGAGTTACCGGCGGTCGGAGAGATCGCAGGTAACGCAGATGAACACAGATGCCAATGGATAAACGCAGACAAAATAATAACTGAGAATAGATGAATGATAGAGCCTGTTCGGAAGTGAATGAATCATTTTCAATGCATCATATTCATCACCCGTCATTCCCGCGAAAGCGGGAATCCATGCCTGCCGCGGATTCCAGACGGCGCCATGGACCCCCACTTTCGCGGGGGTGACGAACAATGCGTTTTAATTACTTATTTAATTTCCGGACAGTATCTTAAAATACTTTAAAATACGGCGGACATTACATAAGCGACAAACTGCGGTTCTGATGGATGCATCTGTGTTTATCCGGTGTCATCTGTGTTCATCTGCGTTCCCCTGCGCTGCAAGTCGCCTCGCCACCGCGGAGCGTATTTCCATCTCCGGCGGTGCATGCCTCGCCCCAGGGATTTCCGGACGCACATATCACGACCGGCAGACGCAATATCCGGCAATGCAACACGGGACAACCATATTTTTCTGATATATGTACTTTTTCATTGCATCACCAAACAATCGGTCTACTATGACGTCGTGATGTGGCGGTCGCTCGCTGACACATCATCCGCAGCCGCCGGCGGAGCCCCATCCCCCATTCCCCAAAGGAGCTGAACGGCGGCACCTTTTCCCCCCTGCCCTTCTCATCTCCGCTCACGCGGGCTTGCCATGTGATGCGCGCGCTTCTATCCGCGGTGAAAACCGGGTATTCGGTAGCGCACCTCCAGTCAGCCATCCACGGGTCCGATGAATTCGCAGATCCGCGTGCGAGGCGCGCGCGAACACAACCTCAAGAACATCGACGTCGACATCCCCCGTGATCGCCTGGTGGTCATCACCGGCCTGTCGGGTTCGGGTAAATCGTCGCTGGCGTTCGACACCATCTATGCCGAGGGCCAGCGCCGCTATGTGGAGTCGCTGTCGGCCTATGCCCGGCAGTTCCTCGAGCTGATGCAGAAGCCCGATGTCGACCTGATCGAGGGCCTGTCGCCGGCCATTTCCATCGAGCAGAAAACGACGTCGAAGAATCCGCGCTCGACCGTCGGCACGGTGACCGAGATCTACGACTATCTGCGGCTGCTGTTCGCCCGGGTCGGCGTGCCCCACTCGCCGGCCACCGGTCTGCCGATCGAAAGCCAGACCGTGTCGGTGATGGTCGACCGCATGCTCGAGATGCCCGAGGGCACGCGGCTCTATCTGCTGGCGCCGGTGGTCCGCGGCCGCAAGGGCGAATACCGCAAGGACTTGCAGGAGCTACAGAAAAAGGGCTTCCAGCGGGTCAAGGTCGACGGCAAGCTGTACGAAATCGACGAAGTGCCGGCCCTCAACAAGAAGGTCAAGCACGACCTCGAGGTGGTGGTCGACCGCATCGTCGTGAAGGAGGGCCTGGGGAATCGGCTGGCGGATTCGCTGGAAACCGCCCTGTCGCTCACCGACGGCCTGGCCATCGCCGAAAACGTCGATTCGGGCGAGCGCACGGTGTTTTCCGCCAAATTCGCCTGTCCGGTGTCCGGCTTCACCATTTCCGAGATCGAGCCGCGGCTGTTTTCGTTCAACAACCCGTTCGGCGCCTGCCCGGCCTGCGACGGCCTGGGCGTCAGGCTGGAGTTCGACGCGGCGCTGATCGTTCCCGATCCGGAGCTGTCGTTGAGCGAAGGGGCGATTGCGCCCTGGTCGAGCACCACGGCACAATATTACACCCAGGCGCTATCGAGCGTCGCCGCGCATTACGGCTTCAGCCTGGACACCGCCTGGAAGGATCTGCCGGAGCGGGCCCGCGAGGTGCTGCTGCATGGCTCCGGGGCGGACACGCTGCATATCCAGTTCAACGACGGCATGCGCAGCTTCAGCACCCACAAGCCGTTCGAGGGGGTGATCCCCAACATGGCGCGGCGCTGGCGCGAAACCGACTCGGCCTGGATGCGCGAGGAACTGGAGCGCTTCCAGGTGGCGGCGCCGTGCGACACCTGCGGCGGCGCCCGGCTCAAGCCCGAGGCGCTGGCGGTGAAAATCCGCGGCCTGCATGTCAGCCAGGTGGCCGAGATGTCCATCCTTCAGGCGCGCGACTGGTTCGCCGACCTGAACCAGCACCTCAAGCCCAAGGACCAGGAGATCGCCCGGCGGATCTTGCGCGAGATCAACGAGCGGCTCGGCTTCCTGGTGGATGTGGGACTCGATTATCTCAGCCTGTCGCGCGGCTCGGGCACCCTGTCGGGCGGAGAAAGCCAGCGCATCCGTCTGGCCTCGCAGATCGGGTCAGGGCTGACCGGCGTGCTCTACGTGCTCGACGAGCCGTCCATCGGCCTGCATCAGCGCGACAATGACCGGCTGCTGGCCACCCTGAAGCGGCTGCGTGACCTGGGCAACACGGTGATCGTCGTCGAGCATGACGAGGACGCCATCCGCAGCGCCGACTACCTGATCGACATGGGACCGGGCGCCGGCATCCATGGCGGCGCCGTGGTGGCCGAGGGCCTGCCTGAGGAGGTCATGCGCAACCCGGACAGCCTGACCGGCCAGTACCTGACCGGCGTCCGCCGTATCGAGGTGCCGCCCCAGCGCCGCCCCGGCAACGGCAAGGCGTTGACCGTGGTCGGTGCGCGCGGCAACAATTTGCAGAACCTGACCGTCGACATTCCGCTCGGCACCTTCACCTGCATCACCGGCGTGTCGGGCGGCGGCAAGTCGACCCTGGTCATCGAGACCCTGTACAAGGCGCTGTCGCGCCGCCTCAACAACGCCCGCGACATCCCCACCGAGCACGACCGCATCGACGGCGTCGAGCATATCGACAAGATCGTCGACATCGACCAGTCGCCGATCGGCCGCACCCCGCGTTCCAACCCCGCCACCTATACCGGCGCCTTCACCCCCATCCGCGACTGGTTCTGCACTCTGCCCGAGGCGCAGGCGCGCGGCTACAAGCCCGGCCGGTTCTCGTTCAACGTCAAGGGCGGCCGTTGCGAGGCCTGCCAAGGCGACGGCGTCATCAAGATCGAGATGCATTTCCTGCCCGATGTCTATGTCCAGTGCGATGCCTGCAAGGGCAAGCGCTACAATCGCGAAACCCTGGAAATCGCCTTTAAAGGCAAGAGCATCGCCGACGTTCTTGATATGACGGTGGAGGAAGCGGCGGACTTCTTCAAGGCGGTGCCGTCGATCCGCGACAAGATGGAAACCCTGAAACGGGTGGGCCTCGGCTATGTCCATCTCGGCCAGCAGGCCACCACCCTGTCGGGCGGCGAGGCGCAACGGGTCAAGCTGGCCAAGGAACTGTCCCGCCGCTCCACCGGCCGCACCCTGTACATCCTCGACGAGCCGACCACCGGCCTTCATTTCGAGGACGTGCGCAAGCTGCTGGAGGTGCTTCAGGCCCTGGTCGAGGCCGGCAACACCGTGCTGGTGATCGAACACAATCTGGAGGTCATCAAGACCGCCGACTGGATCATCGACCTTGGCCCCGAGGGCGGCCTGCGCGGCGGCCGCCTGGTCGCCGCGGGAACGCCGGAAACCGTGGCGCGGACCCCGGGCGGCTACACCGGAACCTATCTGGCCCCCTATCTGGGGGTGAAAACGGCGGAGTAGCGAAGCCCTGCCAAGAACCGCTTGACAGTCCTTTCCCAAGGCCTTATACCCCGCCTCCACCAGCGGCGGAGTAGCTCAGCTGGTTAGAGCAGCGGAATCATAATCCGCGTGTCGGGGGTTCAAGTCCCTCCTCCGCTACCAATAAAAAGCCCGCTAGGTCAATGACTTAGCGGGCTTTTCCATGCCCGGGCGGTGGGCTTTGTGGCGCCATGGATGCCATAATATGCGTCAGCTAATATGTTGAAAACATTGGGTTTGCGTCAGGCTGCGTCAACGTGCGCGCCACAAAAATGCCACGGTGGGGCCTCGTGGCACACATCTGGCGGACGGGTAAAAGAAAGCTCCGGGGCGAGTCGGCTGACATCGCTCCCGGGGTGCCTGGTGAATGAGGGTTTACGGGGCGCTGGTGACGGACACGGCCAGGGCGCCGATGATATTGACCTTTTGCGCCGCTCCTGGCGGACCGTTGATAGTCCTGTTGACGGCGACGATTTCGCGACCGAGCTCGGCAGCGCGCACCGCAACACGGGCCAATAGCTTGATCAGTTCCGGGTCTGTTTCCTGCTGGCACGGGTCATTCGGCATTGAGAGCCTCCAGGTACTTGACCATGGCGCGGTAGCTGGCCATCGCCTCGTCGCGATAGCAAAACCAGTCCTGGCACCGTAGCCAGAGCTTATCCGCCTCTTTGGTGTCGCTGCCCTCGATATCTCCGAACAGTCCACGCAAAGCCTGATGGTCCAGCGCATCCACCATACGCTGCATCACCTGGACTCGGTGGGCGTTCTCCACATAGAGCTTATCCGCGCGCCTTTTGGCAGCGTCCGTGTCGTTGTCCTTGCAGACGCACAGCCGGGCTAGCTGCGTTGCCACATCCATCTCACGCCCGAGTCTGGCTTCAAGCTCGGCGATGCGGTCCAGCAGGTCGCGCACCACATACGACGCGCCAAAATCGCGATCAGAGTGCCACCAGCCAACGTTCAGCCTCCGCAGTTCAGCGAATGTTTTGCCACCATAAAGGCGCTCGGTCATGTCGGGCCTCCCTCCACCATCTTGGCGACCGGCTGGCCGGAGGGGCTGGCGCCACGAACCGTATCCCCTACGACAGTGCCAAAAAGAAACGGGACGAAGGCCGCCCATCCCCATGTCCAATAGAGCGGGAGACCGATGGTGAATTCAATCGCAGTGGCGATCCACAGCCTCCGGCATAGCAGCTTGGCACGCAGGGACTGCATGAAGGTTTTGCTTGGAGTGTCGCTGCCGCCATCGGCCGGCAGCTTCATGAATCGGCCGTCGTCGAACTCGGCCTCGGGCCGGAGCCACAACCGTCCATCATCGCCCTGGTAGACGACCAGACGGCAGCCTTCGGCGACCGACTGGCCGGACTGCAGTTCGCCGCGGCCGAGTTCCCGGTAATAAGTGCCGCGCTTGAGATGGCGATGGGTATGTTGGCTGTTCGGATTAAAGTGCGGAATGGTCATGCTGCGGTTTCCTGATGCTCGCTCGCGGGTTGCGCTGCGGACTTGCTGACAAACACGCTCCACAGACTGGCCGCGTCTTCGATCCGCTTGCGGGCGATCTCAAGGTAGACGGGGGCGATCTCGATGCCGACGAAGCGGCGCCCCGCCTGCACAGCCATCTTCCCCGTCGTACCGCTGCCCATAAACGGGTCCAACACCAGATCTCCGGGCTTCGACCAAGAGAGGATGTGGTCTCGGGCCAGTGCCTCGGGGAAGATCGCCGGGTGCTCGTAGGCGATTTTATCTGCGGCAGACTTCCGGTATCCGGTCGAATACCCCCAGACGTTCGACCTCACCCCGAGCCGGGCCACAGCCTTTCCTGTCGCCCGGCTCGGCTTCATGGAGCCATCCTCCTGGCGCACTGTGCCCGACATGACTTGTCCGGCCAACTTGTTCTCACGGTCGCGGATCAGGTCGCACGTACCGATTGCCCCCTTTGACAGCACGAACATGTACTCGAAGGCGGCAGGGTACTTGCGGTGTCCGTGGCGCGGGAACGCCACGTCCATCTTATGGTAGATCATCGTATCGGCGAGGCGAAACCCGCACACGTCGCGGAAGTGGAGCGCCTGCCGGAAACTGGTCCCAGTTTCACTCCCCTCCACAGTTGAGTCCCCTGCAACCCACACCAAAACTCCACCCGGCTTGGTCACGCGGAAGAGGTCGGCGGCGATGCCCTCGAAGTCGAACGAAAAGCCCTTGTAGGTCCGCATGTCGTCATATGGGGGGCTAGTGACGGTGAGGTCCACCGTATCCGACGCCACGTCGGCCAGCCGTGATGCACAATCGCCAAGCAGCAGCGTGGCGCCGTCAATCTGAATATCTTCAATCATTTAGCGTTCCTTTCCACACTAAAATCCGAATAGCCGTATGTTTCTGGGTGTTGCTTATGCTGGAATCCCTTCCTTCCTGACTGTGTGCTCTGCCGCCTTGTGGCCTTCGCCGCTTCGGCCTCGGCCTCGCGCCCGGCGCGCTGGCGTTGCAATTCGAAATAGACCTCTCCGCAGGCGCGGGCATCGACCAGGGCGTTATGGGCCCCCACCAGTTCCTTGCCGCAGACGAAGGCATATGCCTCGGTCAGCGTCGGTTTCTTGAACTCGTGGCGGCCGGCTGCGCGCATGCACTCGGTCGGCGGGATGGCGCATACCGGAGTCGACCACATGGCGGTGCAGTAGCGGTTGGACGCGACCGGCATGCGGTGCGGCTTGCCCAAGCGGCGATACAGGCCCTCCATAATGGCGACGTCATAGGCCAGATTGTGGGCGACCAGCCGGTCGGCCTGCTCGCACAGGGCGTTGAACGCCGAGGCTGCGTAGGCGAGCGGGACGCCGACGCGGTGCGCAAGGTCGGTGCTGATGCCGTGGATTGCCGAGGCGGCGGCGGGAATTTCGTAGCCATCCGGCTTGATGATCAGGTCGAGGCTGGCGCGCTCGATGCCAGCGTCATCAAACAGCAGTGCCGCGAGCTCGACGACATGGGCGGTGCTGGTGTCGATGCCCGTCGTTTCCGTGTCGAATACAAGCACCCTCATGGCCTCAGATCCTCGCCGGCATGAGAACGACCAGAAACGACTCGTCGGCGGGATCCTCGATGCGGATCGGGGCGATTTCCTCCGGCCAGAGGGTGAGGTTGTCGCCGGTGAAGGCGCGCGCGGCGCTGCCGAGGTATCTCTGGTTCAGGCCAACGGTTTTCTCAGGCTCGGTGAAGGCGCAGGGCAGCGCGGTCTTTGCCGCTCCTCCCTCGCCGTCTTTTGCCGAGACCGTCAGCCGCGCACCGTCGAAATTCAGAGAAACGATCTCCATCCCCGGGCCGGTAACGATGCGCATGATGTCGAGGGCCCGCAGCAGCCGGCGACGGTCGACTATGGCGCCCTTGCCCTCGGTCCCGGGGATAACCCGCTCATAGTCGGGAAAGGTGCCATCAACTTCCTTGGTGGTGGCAACTGTGTTGCCGATGGTGAAGATGGCGCCATCCTTATGGACATCAATCACGACGGCATGGTCGGTGGGCAGCTTGGCGACAATCGGCAACAGCCAATGCACGAACCCTCGGGGGATGATGATGCTGTGCGGCCGGTTGGGCATCGCCCGCGGCCGGATGCGCGAGTGCGCCAAGCGGTGGCCATCGGTCGCGCTGGCGGCAAGCGCGCCGTCCACGGTGTGCAGGTACAGGCCGTTGAGGTAATAGCGGGTGGGCTCGGCCGACATCGCGAAGGCCGGCCGCATCAGCCGGGCGAGCTCGCCGGCCGACAGGAACACGCGCTCGACGGACGCGCCGATGGCGCAGTGTGGCATAGCGCTCGCGTCCAGCCCGCCGAGGGACAGGGTCATTTCGTCCGTCTCGACCATGGTCGTGCCATCGTCAATCGCCGACACGGTGACGATGGTGTCATGCGCCAGAGCGCCGGCCAGCCGCACGAGCCGGCCGGCCGGCAGCGCGACGGCGCCGGCCAGATCAACCTCGGCTTCCGCCTCGATGGCAACCGACGCGTCCTTGTTGGTACCGCACATGCGGACTGTGTTCGACAGGCTCGCCTCGATCTTGAGGCACCCCAGGATGGCGATCGAATCGCGGCGTTCGATGGTCCGGGCAGTGCCGCTCACCAGGCGGCGGAGATCGCCCGCCCGCATGCGGAATTTCATAGGCCCACCCCTCCCGCCTGGTAGCGCTCGACGAGGCTGCGTTGATCACGGGCACGGGCGAAAGCGCGGCCATTGCGGGTCTTGGCTTCGGCGGCACGCAATAGCCATTGCGCGTCAACCCAATCGAATTCGCCGAGATCGCGGCGGGCGGCGAGGGCCTCGGCCTGATGGGGCCGCCGCAGGCGTCCGGTGATGACCTGGGCGCTCATGACATCTTGCCCGCAATGGCTTCAAGGATTTCGGAGTGATGCTCGGACAGCGTCATGGCGATCACAGTCGGTAGGTCGAGCGCCGGCCGAGAAGAACCTCGGCGGCTGCTTCGCTGGTTGCGAAAGGAATTTCATCATCGAAGTCCGGCGGTGGTTCCCAGCCGCCTCGACCGCCTCCGCCGGAGGCGGCAGTAGACCCCGGTCCGGGCGGCGGAGCGCCGCCATACCCGACCCCGCCGCCGCTGTAGCCGCCATATTGACGCGAGCCGCCGGCGCTGCTGCTGCCGCCGCCATCGTTCCGACTGTCGAGGAGGGCCAGTTCACCCTTGAAGCGGCCGATGACGATTTCGGTGGTGTATTTCTCGGCGCCGCTCTGGTCCTGCCATTTGCGGGTCTGCAACTGGCCCTCGATATAAACCTTCGAGCCCTTGCGCAAGTAACGCTCGGCAATATCGGCGTGGTGCGGATTAAAGATGACCACACGATGCCATTCGGTCTTTTCGCGGCGATCGCCCGATTGGCGATCCTTCCAGCTTTCCGATGTGGCCAGACTGAGTTGGGCGACCTTGTCGCCTCCCTGCAAATTGCGGATCTCCGGGTCGCGGCCGAGATTGCCGACCAGGATGACCTTGTTGACCGATCCGGCCATTGGGCTCCCCCTAGAATAATGCGTACTGCTCGCTGTCGGTGGCGGCGCTGCGGACTCTGAGTCGATGCATCCCCCAGCCCTGGCGGGCGAGAATGTCGCGGAGCACCTCTGCGCCGGGCGTCGGTGCGCCCCGGCGGCGACGGTGATGCGACTGGACGGGCAGCGGCACCGGCACCAGGCCATAACCGAGCGCGGCGAGCGCTGCCTCGATCGAGTCCGGGTCAGGCTTGTTGCGCGTCCGCCATGCGGTAATGGTTTCGCGCGCCAAGCCGGTCATCTCCGAGAGCTCGACATAGGTGACGCGCTGGCGTTTCATCTCGGCGAAGATGAATTTCACCAGCGGATGAGCTTTCGGCGGGATGGTGATGCGCGACGGCCGCATGGATCACCGCCTCTTTGTCGGCTTGTCGCTGTGCATGTCCTCAAGCGCCTTGATCAGGACCGCTTCCGAGATGCGGCGCTTGCCGTCCGGGCCCTTCTTGAACGGCAGCTTGCCGCGATCCGCCCAGGTCCGGATGGTTTCCGGCTTGATCGGACTGCCGTCGGCACGCTTGATGCCGACCTCGACGAGCTTGACGGAAGCCTCCTTGAAATCGAGGAAGCGGACAGGAGGGGCAGGTGCGGCCATCAACATCATGCGCCCCCACGGTTGAGTTCGCCGGCGATGAAAGCCGCCTCGCTCAAGGGAACCACAAGGCCTGCCGCGCGCAGGGCGTCGTGCACCTTGATGGCGCTCAGCGGCACCGTCACGGCGGATGGACGGCGCATCACCTGGATATGGCGAATCGCGAGGTCGACCAGGGCGAGGAGCCCCTCGCCGCAGAAACGGGCGCCGGCATGGTCGACGCCGGCCAGCGACAGCGCCTCGGCGAGACGCTCGACGGCGACGTCGATCGTCTGCTCTGCCGTGGCAAGGCGGGAGTCGATGCCGCGTCCGACCTCGCCAGGCCCCCGAAGCGCATCCCCCTTGGCGCGGAGCACCTCGCCCTCAAGGTCGGCGAGGTGTCTCAGGGCCCCGGTGAGATGCCGGTAACTTGACGCGACAACATCAAACTGGTCGGCAGCATAGAGCCGCGCCTTGTCGATCTCCTCGAGCTTGTCGAGTAGGATCTTTTCTGCGTCTTGCTTGATATCGGGAGGCATTCGCACTCCTCCTCAGTCGATGATGGTTTCGGTGGTCGCACGCAGGGCGATGGCCCCGCCACGGATGATGGGCTCGATATGCGCGCCGCCCTGCCGCAGGGAGTTCATTCTGCGGTTGAGTTCGCGCACCATCACGCTCAGACCATCCAGGGTCGGCGGCATGGCGGCCGAGCAATGATCGCTGGCACCCGGATGCCAGAAGCTGGCCGGCACCGCGAAGCGGGCGATGACCTCTTCGCCGCCGATCGTTGCCTCGCCCACGGTGGCGGCGCGCTTTTCGGCGACACATGGGAACGGGGCGTAGATCACGGGGATTTGGATCCAGGCGAACCCACTCCCGCCGCGATCAAATCCGAAAAACCGATATCGCGCATTCGCCTGGAAGCACAGCGCGAGGCGGTTGTCGCCGGAAATCCGCACGTCGGCACGCCTCCCGGCCAGGCGGGGGAAGGCGTCGCGCGCCAGGCCGATGCACAGCCGGGGCTGTGTGCCGCCACAGACCGACAAGCGCAGTCTGGTCGAAACGGTGAGAAGGTCATTGATCATGGTCTCGGCCTCTGCGGAGGAGAGGACGGGGAGCGTGACGGCTCCCCGTCACCGGATCAGGAAGTCGCCTTGCGGCGGGCGGCGATGGCATCGCTCAGGGTCTTCGCCCAGGTCGGCATTTTGACCTTGAAGTCATCAAGCACCGCTTGGTTCGCGGCGATCCACGGATCGACCATGGCCGGGTCGAGGGTCGCGATAGCGGTTTTCAGCCGAACAAGGGCGGGGGCGTAGTCGAGCGAGCCGTCCGGCTTGCGAGGGGTGGCGACGCGGAGGCTTTCGTCGACTTCCGGCGCCTCGGCCGCCGTCGGCGGCGCGGCGGGCTCCGTCGGAGCCGCGGCGAAGATGGGCGCCTCGGGCGTCGGCGCTTCGACGGCGGGCATGAGTTCGGCGCGACGCGCCCGGGCCGAATTGGTGATGTTGCCGCGGCAGCCCTCGGACATGTCGGTCGTCACCGCTTCATTGAATTCCAGCAGGGTATCAAGCTCGTCGACCGTCCGGCACTTGGCCATTTCCGCCTGAATGGCTTTCTGGGCCGGGACGCCCGCCTTGACGTAGGCGCCGACTCTCTCACCGGCCGCATCATAGATGACATAGGGCTCGGCCGGCGCCTCGGCCGCCGGCGGCGGCGCGGCGGGCTCCGTCGGAGCCGCGGCGAAGATGGGCGCTTCGGCGGCGGGCACAGGCTGCTGCCACACCGCGACGGACGCCTCGCTGACCGGGCGCGTCGGCTCCTCGACGACATAGGCGGTCACGTCGATGGGGCCGCCATCCATCAGCTCTTCCACAGAGCTGAAACCGAACTTGAGATGCGGGAAGTGCTCGCCGATCAGTCGCCCGCCGGCCCGCTTCTTCAGCATGTGAACCGGGATGGATTTGTATTTCTGGTTCTTGGTCCAGCCGTCGGCGATCGCTTCGGCCATGGTGACTTCGGCCTTGACCGTCTTGCCGTTCTTCGCCTTGACCGCCGTTGCGACGACCTTGAGCCCCTCGCCCTGGCCCGTCACCTCATATTCCGGCGCGTCGGCGATCTCACCGCGGCCGATGGCCAGGGCAATCAGGAAATCCACCATGAAGCCGGGCCGGCCGCCCACTTCATAGGTATTCTGCATCAGCATCAGCGGGTGAACCTGCAACCGGTCCGCCAAGTCGAGGGCGATCATGCACGAGGCCGGCTTGCCCTGGTAAAAAGTCGGGACGAGCGGCGAGTCCGCAAACATCGAGGCGACGCGGAACATCTGATTGAAGCGGCCTGCATCGAGGAAATTGTCGAGCGGGCTGGCGTAGGTCTGAACAGCGGGAAGGGGGGGCATCTGATTGTCCTCTTACTTGATCAAGGTGCGGTAGACGTAGGAAACGGCGACGCCGGGAAAGGACTCGGCGAGATGTGCTGCGGGCGGAATCCCCGCCTTCTCGGCCTTGGCAACGGCATCCTTGGCGGCGTCCGACAAGGCCCGGCTGTTGATCGACCGGAACCGGTCGGGGACAAGGTCGGGCTCGACGATGTCGACGACGACGTTGCGGGTAAGTGTCGCCAGCGGACCCTCATCGGTGCGGATTTGCGCGTTGTCGTCGGGGCCGCTGGCGATCGCCCGCTGATAGTCATTGATGCGCGCGACGATCGCCGTACCGTCGTCGACCAGGCCGTCGGCCAGCGCGGTGAAGTGGGCGTCGATCACCCTGCCCTGCTCGGCGATCGGATCCTTGCGCGCATTGCGTGCCTCTTCGATCTTCTTCAAGAGCGCCTTGATCTGGGCGGCCAGCAGGATTGCCTTGTGCGCGGTGTCTTCGTCGAACACCGCGTCCGGCGCCCGCTCCATCGCCTGGCGCAGCGCGGCGGCGCGCTGCGCCAGGCTGAAGGTTTCCGCCGAAAGTTCGTCGCGCAGAAAATCCAGGGCAGAGCATGCGCTGCTGTGGTCGGTGGATGCCACGGGATGGGTGCTCCTAGAACGGGGGTGGGGCGGTGAGGAGGTCGACGCGCCGCAGCGGGTTCGCCGCCGGCGCGTGCGGGCTATAGGTGCGCGCCCAGTCGGCCTTAACGCACATGTAAGCGTGAGTCGCCGGGCTGATCGTCTCGCCGGATTCCCACACCTGTGCGACCCGGCGAGGGTCGTCGGTGACCGGGAAGTGAGCGACCTGGACCACCGGCCCGGGGATACGGTCGAGCATCTCGCCGGTGAGCGGATCCCTGGGCGGCGACAGCCACAGCCGCGCCGGCACATAGGGCCCGCCCTTGATCAGGCGCAGCTTGAAATAACCGGGCCGCGGCCGGTCGATCTGGCGCGGCGCCTCATTCGCAAAGCGTCCGGTGCGGGACATGGCTATTCCTCGGTCTCGCGGTGCCAGCCGCTGTCGGAAAAATTGCGGAAGCGCGTCAGGGGCAGGCTGGACACCGGCTTGCGGGCCTTGCCGAGGTCCAGCGTTGTCACGCGGGCGGTGCCAGCCCGCTCGTCGACCGCCAGAATTTCCACCACCATGCCGTTCCTGCGACAGGTCCAGCGCTGCCCGGGAGCGACGATCACCCGCATCATCTTGCCGCGCCCGAATTTCTCGTCGACCTCCCGCACTTTGGCAACGCCCTGGCCGTGCGGCATTGCCATCAATGCCTGAAACTGTTCCGGCGTATAGGGGCCGTAGGACGGATGCTTGGTCATGCCCCCCCCCCCCCCCCCAGCACAGAATGCATTGCGCTCATCATCAGATCCTCCGGGGACGGCTGAAGTGATCCCGCTCTCGGCGCCGGGCGATGGCTTCGCATCCGGCTGTGCGAATTTCTTCGGAAAAGGCACGGGTGAAATCAAACCCGATGGCCCTGGTCAAATTCTCGATCGTCAAGGACACGGCTTCGCCACCCTCAACCACCAGATCAACCCGCTCGGTCTCGATCTCTTCGGCATCGCCGGGCAGCCATCGCTCGGCGCCCGCGTCGAACCGCTCTGACGTCTCCGGACTGTAGCGGGCGGTCAGGCGAAGCATGACCGCGCCGAGGTCGCCGAAGTCGAAGGGGACATCAAGGGAGAATGCCTCAGCCATGGCACACCTCGCTCGCCGCCGTTTTCGCGGCAATGCGCGTCAGGGCGGCCGCGCGGATGTCGTCAGCAAAGTGGGCGCCGAAATCGAATCCCGTCCTCTTCGCCAGTCTCCGTATGGAGCTATCCCAATCGGTGTCGCCGTTCTTGAGCAGCGCTATGCCGTACACCTCGGTTTTCTCCGGGGTCCAGCTCACCATCAGACGAATTTCGACCACCCCCATGACGCCGAGATCAAGCAGAGCGTCGTGAAAAAGCGTATCAGCCATGACGCACCTCGCGCGCCGCCTCGGCGGCGGACAGGGCGGACAGGGCATCGAGCACCTGCTCGCCGCCCAGGGCGTAGCCGGCGCGAAACAGGTTGTTGGCGACCTCGGCGAGGGTCTCGCCGACGGTCATGGGCTGGCCGCTGGTGACCTTGTGATGGGCCGAACGCACCAGACCGAGAAAGGCGACGCCGGATGGTGACATCGGGGCGGACTCCTGAAATGACGGTTGTGGAGCGGCACCGCTGAATCGATCGGCGGCGCGACATGGGCCGCGACGAAAGAAATCCGCGCGGACAAGGCAACCCGGCCGGCCAGTGACAGCCGGCCGGGCGTTCCCTACACTGCGTTTGCCACAACCAACAGTGAGGGAAATTCGATGGATTCCGACGCGGCTGCGCCGCCTTCCGGCTTCGACAGGGCAATCAATCCCGCCAACATGGCCAAGCGTTCGCGCACCGAACGCATCGACGTGGCCTTCACGGGCCCGAACCGCACGGCGGCCGGCTGGGCTTGGGCGGTGCCCCAATGTTTTGCCGATGCGCTCGACATCAAATTCACGGATTTCTTGTCCGAGAAAAAATTGATCAGCGCCTGGACTCGCGGTCTTCCTCCCGAAATTCAATTTTCCGCAGGCGACATGATCCATGACAATGCGGCGGCAATCTCCGCGCCGTGGGGCTCGATTGAGCGCTTGCGCTCCCTGCACGTCAGATCCGCCACTCCCGATCGTTTTGAGGGCGATAGCTGGTGCTTCGGCATGGTCCAGGCGGAGCTTCTGGAATGGCGGCATGCCGAGATCATGGCGCGCCATGCGGTGGTGTTGCCCCAAGCCAATTTCGCCGAATTCCTTCGCCTCGACGACTTGGCCGAGGTGCAGGGGGTGCATCCCGCCTATGTCGGCATCCCGCGAGAGCGGCGCCGCGGCCGGCCGCTGCTGCTGCATTACCGCGGCGACAACGGCACAGAGACCCGTCGATTTATTCTGGCGCTCGGCACGACCGAGCGGCGCGGGCGCCTGATCCTGCGCGCCTATTGCCGCCTGCGCGGCACATTCCGGGAGTTTGTCGCACTGCGAATTCTGGAATTGGTCGACGTCATCACCGGCGAGGTCGTCGAACGGCCGGCCGACATCGAGGCGCTTCTCCGTGCTCTGCCGCCGCCCGCAGAAGCGGGTGATCTGATCGAAACGGCTTAAGGGGTGGGCGGATAGGCTGAACATCTTCCCTTCGTCCTCATGCCTTGTGAGGTATGACGACGTGACGTTAGGCGACCCCTAACCATTTTGTCAACGAGAATGTTAGGGGCAGCCATACACGACGGCGGCCAAATGCACAGAGTTCTGTGCTAAAGGCCGGCCGCGTCTCTGCGGCAGAATGCGGCGATGACGCGGCGCGTGCCAAAATTAGCTGAGGATGCCAGCGAGCAAGCACGCCAGGTCCATGCCTTCCTGGTTGGTCGGAATCTGACAATGAGAGGGTGGGCGTCGCGAGCGGGTCTCTCGGCAAATGTAATCGGTGAGCTTTTTTCGGGACGCACAAGAAGCCTGAATTATTCGACTATATTGAAGCTGGCTAAGGCAGCCCTGGTTGACCCTGGCGACCTTGTCGGAAGCATGGCTTTATCCGAAATAAAAGCGAATTCTTTCGTGAGGGTGTGCGATGTTTACGATGCAGTCACCTCATGGGCGCGCGACCAAGGTCTAGCGGAGCCGGATAGTATTGCGGCAGAAATTATTGGTCGGCTTGAGCCTGTCGGCGGCTAAGGAAGTCGCCCCCATCCGATCCAAATAAGGTTTTTGTTGGCGATGGCCGCAATCTATGGTAACCACATCACCACCCCAGCCCAAAGGCGGGGGCTCAGGGTGATTCGCCACCCCTTGCCAGCACCGTGTTAGTCGCACAGTGCCAAGACGACAATTGTCTTCCCGCCGCCCGGCCGGGCAACGGGAAAGGTAGGGGGTTATTCAAAGCATGACAACAGGGCTTGACCTGGACTGTATTCGGATTGTATTCGCGGAAGGGCTGTTGCGGGCGCAGCCGATTTCTTTTTGCAGCGGCGCGGAAGGGCAAGGCGACCTCTGTAACTCATGCAATGCGCAGGTGAGAGAGATGCTCTCTGTGCGCGAGCATCTGAGATTAGATGTTCTTGGGCATTTTCATCGAATCGCGAACGAATGCCAGAACTTCCTCGAAGGAGGGCGGTGCTCCTCTCTGCTTCTCATTGCCGGCTGCCCAGTCGTGCGTGACAAGGATCATGGCAGCTAAGTCCTCTGGCGTTGGGGCACGCCTGATCTGAAGCAGCGCGTCAAGCACGGCGGCAGCGGCGGTTGCTACACGGCTGCGCTGGAGTGGCGTCTCCTCGGCCACGATGGCAGGGAGATCCTCCGGCCCGCGCCCCATGAGCCAGTCAATCGAAACATGAAGCTCGCGCGACAACTGGTCGAGATTGTCCACCGTCGGCGCGGTGTCCGCGTTTTCCCACGATGACAGGCTAGGCTTCGATATCCCGAGCCGATCCGCCAGTGCCTGCTGAGTTAAGCTGCCTCGAGCCAGCCTTATCCGCCGCGCGAGCACGTCGCTCCACGGGCGTTTTTCTGCGCGCCTTGTCGGGTCTTTAGCCATGGGCCGGATTGTGCAGGGCGAGAGCCTGTCTGTCATGTTAGGAGTACCTTGACAGTTAGATTAGGGGGGCCATAACATCGGTGCCCATGAAGCACGCCCGCAATTACAAGAATGCAGACGCGCCGCTGATGGAAGCCTTCCAAAAGGCCGGCGGACTTCGTCGTGCAGCAAAGGCGCTCAGTCGGACCCCCGCCTCACTTTCGGGGTGGAAGCGTTGTCCGGCCGAGCATGTCCTGGCCATTGAGGCTATATCGGGCGTCCCCCGAGAACGTCTGCGACCTGACATTTACCCTCCGCAATTGCAGGGTGGGGGTGGGGATGTTTAGCATTATCTCCTCGTATTGCGAGGGTGAAAACCTCGCGTTGCGTCATCAATACGCGCATCTGCGTCACTGTGTTGTGATGTCCGTCACAGGAGCAAGGGCAACCATTGCCCTCCGACGTCGGGCGGATTGCCGCGGTGTGACGAGGGTGCGGCCATGAAAAAACCCGCCAGGGAATCGGCGCCTGCCCTGCCCTCCCGCCCGGCGCGTGTGCCGCTGTCCGAGGAGGAATTAACGGCGCACCGCAATTGGCGCCCGCCGGATAAGCCCTGCGTCGTCTGCGACGCCCCGCGCACTCCGATTGGCAAGATTCAGCCCGACGGCTCCACCCTGTGGTTTTGCGCCACCTGCTGGAAAGAGCTTGAAGCGGCTGAGGTCGAAAGCAAAAAAATGAAAGGGGCCGCCTGATGCTGCTCTGCGAGTCGCGGCGCCCCCCTGCGCCGCTGCCATGCACCGGACACGAAGGCGACGTCTTCGCCTTGCTGTCGAACGCCGCCGAGGAAAACCGGCGCTGCCCCAGCGACGCCGAGATCGCGGCACTGTTGGGCTGTGGCGAAGAGGCGGCCGGCGGCATCGTCGCCGCCCTGCAATGCGCCGGACGCGTCCGCCTTCGCTGGTACGGCAACAGACGAGTCGCCGTCATCATCGCTACCGGCAAGAGTACGGCGCTGCCATGACGGTGCTCTCATCGACCTGGGCGCATGACGGCCTTGCCGCCGACCTCGCCAGCCATCTCCGCGCCGGAGGCGATCGCCTGACGTGGTGCAACATCGCCCTTGGTGGCCCCGGCGACCCCCGGCCCGACGTCTACGCGCTGCGGCCGTTCCGCTACGCCAACCCCGAGGCTATCTGTTACGAGGTCAAGGTGTCGGTGGCGGACTTCCGTTCCGACGTCACCTCCGGCAAGTGGCAAAAATACCTGGCATTTTCCCAGGGCATCACCTTCGCTGTCCCGCAAGGCCTGGTGACGGTCGCCGATGTCCCGCCGGGCTGCGGCCTGATCGTGCGCGGTGAACGCCTGTGGCGCCATCTCCGCAAGCCGACGCTGCGCACCCTCGAGCTTCCGCTCGCTGCCATGTGCAAGCTGATTTCGGCACGGCCCACTCGGACGCTCTCCCCGAGTACAGCCTCGATCGAATGGAGTGAGGGCAGCTATCAGCGTCGCCAGATCGAGGACCGCGTCACAGCCCACGCCATGCGCGAAATCGGCCAGCGATTCGGGCAGGAGATCGCCCAATATCTGCGCGCGCCGGAAGAATCGCGCAGGATCGTCCAGCGAGCCGAGGAACAGGCGCAGAAAATCATAGCCAAGGCCAAGACCGAGGCCGACTACGTACGCAACGACGGCCAGGCCCTGTTGCGGGAGCTTGCTGGACTCTACGGACTCGACGACACGGTCGGCATCTGGGATCTGAAGCTGGCGATGCGCAAGCGCGCCGCCTTCCTGGCCAGCGACGACGCAACCGCCCGGCTGCTGCTGATCCTGCAGCACTGCCGCGACTTCCTCGACGAGGGCATTCAGACGGCTGGAATCGGCCAGGATGGCGCGGCATGAAGCGAGTCCTCCTCGTCCAGATTGACGGTCTTGCCTTCCCGAACCTCGCCCTGATGAAGCTGGCGCACTGGCATCGCAGCAGAGGTGATACTGTCACCCTGACCACCGATATTGGTCGTGACCTCATAACTCCTGCCTATGACACTGTCTATGGTAGCGCAATTTTCAAGTCGTCAGCTACCCGCCTTGAGCAATTCTGCTGGCAATGGCCTGATGCCATTGTCGGCGGGACCGGCGTGGAGGGGGCAGCAGTCACTGTCGAGGATGTAATCGGCGGACCATGGGATGGATACGATTACAGCCTGTACCCGAATTTTACTCCGTCAATTGGCTTTACCCAGCGAGGCTGCAGGTTTGACTGCAAGTTCTGTGTCGTTCCGACCAAAGAAGGGCGCGTCCGCGTAGCCGCCACAGTGGCCAAAATCTGGCGCGGCCCCGGATATCGACGGAAGATCCTCCTCCTCGACAATGACTTCTTCGGCCAGCCGGCCCCCGCATGGCGGGCGCGCGTCGATGAAATTGTCACCGGAAATTTCACCGTCTGCCTGACCCAGGGCGTAAACCTGCGGCACCTTACCGACGAGCAGGCTGCGGCCTGCGCGGCGATGAAGTTGCGCGACAGCGACTTCAGGCGGCGGCGCCTCTACACCGCATGGGACGACATCGACGACGAGGCCGCGTTTTTTCGTGGCGCCGATCGACTACGGGCGGCCGGCTTCCCGCTGCATATGGTCATGGCTTACATGCTGGTCGGTTTCGATCCGACCGAGACATGGGGGACGATCTTCCACCGCTTCGAGGCCATGCGGTCGCGGCGCATCCTGCCATTTGTCATGATCTACAATCGTGACCAGGCTGTGCCCGAACTACGGGCCTTCGCCCGATGGGTCAATCTCGGCCTCTACCGCACGGTTGCATGGGCCGACTTCAATGATCCGCGAAAGGCGCCTGCAGCGGTCGGCCAGGATGGCAGTCCGCCGTCCGTGCGCATTTCGGCGCCTTCGTCTCGCTGAATTTCCCGGAGGCCGCATCATGACTCAAGTCCCGGACGCCAATCCAGGCAACTATTACGTGAGTATGCGGCGAAACGGCGGCTATCGCCTTCTTGCCGGCCCCTTCCGCAACGACCATGCGGGTGCTCTCGCGATGGTCGATCGCGCCCGCGTTCTCGCCTGCGATCTCGACCCATGGTCCGACTTCGACGCATTCGGAACGGTCCGCCTGCCGGACGACAACGTCCCCGGCATCCTCAATGACTTGTTGGGACTGCCGTCATGACCATGCTCTTTCCCGAGTTCGCCTCCGCCCGGCGAGCCGCTCCCAGCCGCGAGAAAGCCATCGTACTGTTCGCCGGAGGCGGCGGCTCGTCCAAGGGTATTCAGATGGCGATCGGCCGTGATCCCGACGACGCGGTCAATCATTCCGCCGACGCCCTGGCGATGCACGCGGCCAACCACCCGGCGACCCGGCATTGGCAGCAGTCGGTAACCCGGGCCGATCCCGAGGACGTTACCGCCGGCCATCCCGTCGGGCTATTGTGGGCTTCGCCGGACTGCCGGCATTTCAGCCGGGCCAAGGGCGCCGCGCTGCTCGACCGCAACATCCGGGATCTGGCCTGGGTGGTCGTCCACTACGCCGAGCGGGTGGCGCCGCGCGTCATCATGCTCGAAAACGTGCCTGAGTTCCTGACGTGGTGCCCGCTGATCCCCAAGCTCGACGAGGCCGGCGCCCCGGTCCTCGACAAGGCGACCGGCAAGCCGCTGATGGTGCCGGACTCGGCCAAGATCGACGACAAGGGCTTGGGCGAGACATTCAAGAAGTGGCTCCGTCGGCTGCGCGGCCTCGGCTACCGGGTGGAATGGCGGGTGCTGCGTGCCTGCGACTATGGCGCACCGACAATCCGCCAGCGCCTGTTCCTGATCGCCCGCCGCGATGGTGCGCCGATCGGCTGGCCGGCGCCGACGCATGGTCCAGGCCGGCCGTTGCCCTGGCGCACCGCCGCCGAATGCATCGACTGGTCGATCCCCTGCCCCAGCATCTTCGATCGGACTCGCCCGCTGGCCGACGCCACCATGGCCCGCATCTTCGCCGGCCTGCGCCGCTTTGTCCTGGGAAGCGCCGATCCCTTCATCATCCCCGTGACCCATCAGGGCGACCGGCGGACATGGTCGATCGACGAACCCCTTCGCACCGTCACCGCCGCGCACCGCGGCGAGATGGCGCTCGTGACGCCGTGGATGGCACAGCACAACACCGGCGTGGTCGGCTGCAAGGTCGACGAGCCGCTGTCGAGCGTGCTGGGAACAGGCTCGCATCAGGCCCTGGTGACCAGCCACCTCCTCACCCTGCGCAACCACGCCGACGGACAGCGCCTCGCCCGGCCCATGCCGACGGTAACGGCGCAAGGCTTCCACCTCGGCGAGGTGCGCGCCTTCCTGGTCAAATACTACGGCGCGGCCGAGCACGGCCAGGACTGCCGCGACCCCATGCACACCGTCACCGCCAGGCACCGCCTCGGTCTGGTGACGGTGGCGGGGATCGACTACCAGATCATGGATATCGGCATGCGCATGCTGAAGCCCCGCGAGTTGTTTCGAGCGCAGTCGTTCCCCGAAACCTACATTATCGACCCGCTGGTCGAGCGGCGCCGCGGCAATAAGACGGTGATGGTCCCCATGCCGGCCGACGCCCAGGTCCATTGCTGCGGCAACGCTGTTCCCCCCGTCATGGCCGAGGCCCTGGTGCGCGCCAACCTGCAGGAATGGGCGCATGTCGCCGAGGCGGCGGAATGAGCCTGACTGTCTCCCGCCTCGTGTGGGCCGCCCGCTTGCCGGTAATACAGAAGACGGTCCTGTTGCGGCTGGCTGACCGTGCCGATGATAGCGGGGGAAAAATATTCCCTGCCGTTGCCACGACGGCGGAGGACTGTGGCATGTCAGAGCGTGCCGCCCGCGACGCCCTCCGGTACCTGGAGCAAATCCAGATTCTGGTATGCACTGGCAGCCGGAAGGGTGGACGAGGCAGGGCGACAGAATACCGTATTGACCTTCAGCGGCTCGTGGATCATCCGAGGGTCCGCGCTGCCGACGATAAAGCCGGCGTGTCATGCCGGGTTGAGATGAAAAATACGGCAGCGTGTGCCGATTTTGATGCCGAAAAGGCGGCACCTCACGCCGAATTCATTACAAAAAACGCGGCGCCACATGCCGGGTCTGACGATAAAGCCGGCACCTCATGCCGCTTTGATACCGAAAAGGCGGCACCTCACGCCGAATTCATTACAAAAAACGCGGCACCACATGCCGGGTCTGACGATAAAGCCGGCACCTCATGCCGCCTTGATGCCGAAAAGGCGGCGCCTCACGCCGAAAAGGCGGCATCTGGTGCCCCCCAATCTACCAGGAACCTAACAATAAAAGAGTCTCCTGACGGAGACTCCTCAGATGCTCATCGCGCCGCGTCAGTTTCGAGGGGTGAGGAAATTTCCGAGGCTGTCAACCTTTACAACGAAATGGCCGCCGCCTTGGATCTGCCCGTCGCGCAGAAAATTTCCGACGCCCGCCGCCGCAAGCTGGCCGCCCGCCTGCGAGATTGCGGAGGCATCGAGGGATGGATGATCGCCCTCGAAAAACTCGCCGAGTCCCCTTTCCTGACCGGCGGCACGGATCGCGGATTTCGCGCCGACCTCGATTTTCTCTGCCAGGAAAAATCCTTCACGCGGCTGATGGAAGGCTTTTACGCCGACCGCCGGACCGCACCGCAGCCCGGCCGCCCGACGAGCCCCGGACGCCAAACCACAGCCGACGCCATGGACCACCTCGCCCGTATGCACGCCGCCGCCTTGGCGCGCGAGAGCGCGTAGGAGCACGAACGCCGATGACCGACACCATCTCCACCTTGCCGGCCGTCATCCGGGATAATCTCGGCCTTGCCATCAACCGCATGCCCACCGTCACCCAGTACGCCCCGGCATTGCAGTCCTGTGAACGGGTCGACGGCTATACCCGACTCATCCCGGCCGACGCCTGCGAGGCCATCGTTGCCGAGGTGCGCGCCATCCTCATGACCAGGGCGCGGGATCGCGACGCGACCGCCCTTGCCGCGAACCTGATCGGCGCCTATCCCGGCCGCGACCTTGCCGACCCGGGCACCTACACGCGCGCCATCGCCAGCGTGTTCAGCGAATTCCCCGTTGAACTTGGTGAGGCAGCGGTCGATACGATCACCCGTTACCTGCGCTTCACCCCGACCCGCGCCGACGTTTTCGGCGCCCTGAGTTCGCTCAGGGGCAAGTTGTTGTGGGCGTCGACCAATGTCGGCCGCCACCTCGCCGAGCACACCCGCCGAGCCGAGGAGGCAGAGCGCCGCGCCAGGATCATCAAGCGGGGTGCCGCATGAGCGTCATCGTCGAGGCCGGTGACTGCCGGGACACCCTGCGCATGTATGCCGAGTGCGGCATCGCGTTCGACTCGTGCGTGGTCGACCCGCCCTATCACCTCGCCTCGATCGTCGAGCGCTTCGGCGGCACGGCGGCGGCGCCGGTCAAGTCCAGCGGGCCGAGCGGAGTCTATCGCCGTGCCGCAGCCGGCTTCATGGGCAAGCAGTGGGACGGCGGCGACATCGCCTTCGACCCGGCGACCTGGCGGCTTGTGCTCGACGTTCTCAAGCCCGGGGCCCATCTGGTCGCCTTCGGTGCACCGAAAAATTATCACCGGCTGGCCGTCGCCATCGAGGACGCGGGATTCGAAATACGCAACTCGCCGCTGTTCCTGTTCAGTGATCGGACGGTCGTCGAGTTCCTCGAAACACTGTCGGAGCGGCAGGCCGAGGCTTTCCTCCGTTGCATTGAGGAAAGCCAATTTGGCGGGTTGCTGGCGTGGATCTTCGGGACCGGGTTTCCGAAGTCCGACAACATCGGCAAACGCATCGCCAAGATGCGGCGCGAAGATGAGGCTCCGCAGCGTGTCGTCTGCCGTTTCGTGCGGGCGGCCATGGATGCCCAGAGCATGACCTCGCGCGACTTGGTGCATCACTTCGGCGATTGCCATTCCCGGCTGATCGACCATTGGGCCGCCCGCGACACCGATAGCCAACCGGCGACACCGACCATGGCGCAATGGGCGATCCTCAAGGCGGCGCTCGACCTCGGCGACGGGATGGACGCCGAGGTCGAGCGACTCAACGACCGCAAGGGACGACCGGGCGATGACTGGAATGGCGCGGAAGTGATTGGCGAGTATGAAAGCGATATTGCCGGGTTTGGCGAGCAGCGTTTTTCCGTCCGCGACCGGCTGATTCGCCGTCTGACCGAGGAAGCAGCCAATTGGGAGGATTGGGGGACCGACATCAAGCCGGCCTATGAGCCGATCGTGCTCGCCCGCAAGCCGCTGGCCGAGTCCTCCATTGCCCGGCAAGTGCTGGCGACCGGGACCGGAGCACTGAATATCGGCGGGTGCCGGGTGTCGACGGACGGTCGTGATGATCCGAATTGGCGTCGGGCGGGTCGTCGCGACACCGTCGCCATCGGGTATCGCAAGGGTGGATCACGAGATATCACAGGCGAGAACCTGAATGACGCCGGCCGGTTCCCCGCCAACGTCCTGCACGACGGCTCGGCCGAGGTGCTCGACCTGTTCGCCGCTTTCGGCCAGGACAAGGGGCAGGCGGCACCGCTGCGCACCCGCAACACCGACAAGACGAGATCGGTTTATGGCGCCTTCGCCGGCACATCCGACGCAGATTTCGCGCCCCACGACGCGCCGGCCTCGGCTGCCCGTTTTTTCTACAGCGCCAAGGCGTCGAGCGGTGAGCGGGTGTATCGCTGCCGGACGTGCGGCGCCCACACCATCGGCAAGCCGTCATGCGGACACAGGGAACTCGACGCCCACCCGACCGTGAAGCCGGTCGAGATCATGCGGTGGCTCTGCCGCCTGGTGACGCCCCCCGGCGGAGTCATCCTCGACCCCTTCGCCGGCACCGGGACAACCGGCGTTGCCGCCATTCTCGAAGGCTTCTCCGCCGTCCTGTGCGAGCGGGAAGCCGACTATCTCGCCGACATCAACCTCCGCCTCGACGCTGCCCGAGCCCAGACGCCGGCGCGAGTCGATGAGTGGGAATTCTGAAAGGGAAAGCGTCATGGCCGGTATGGGGCACAACAGCGGCGTCATTGATCAGGTTGCCGACGTCGGCGGCATCGCCGCGGACCGCTTGCGCCAATTTATCGAGCGCATTGAACGGCTTGAGGAGGAGCGGGGCAATATCGGCAAGGACATCAAGGATGTCTTCGCCGAGGCCAAGGGCACGGGGTTCGACGTCAAGATCATGCGAAAAATCATCGCCATGCGGAAACAGGAAGAGCATGTGCGGAAGGAAACCGAGGAACTGCTGGATCTCTACAAGCGCGCCCTCAATATGGATTGAGCGGTGCTGTTGCGACATGGTATTCGAGGGAGGTTTTCCGGCGCCTCGGTCGGCGGCATAGTCACTTCACCCGGCAAGGGTGGTGACGTCCCTTGGCAAGGACATCATGTAGAGCTCTCCTCTCGGTCAGCGTGCAGGGCCCGGTTCGATCTTCGAGCCGGGCCTTTCGCTGTTTCCAGCGACTCGCACGCGAGGGCAATCGCCTTCGGCGGCTGCGCCGGCCCGGTCGCCGTCCGACCCATCCCGGAATAGTATTTCGCCATCCGCAGCGATATGTCGAGTTCCTCGGCCGCCTTCTTGTGGCTCCATCCCATGCGCTTGCGCCAGGCTTCGAATTCGGCTTGCCCGAAATGCTCCGGGTCGATTGTGGACATGTCGACATCGGCGCCGACCATCACCGCAACCGGGATGCCGTAGAAGGCGCAGTGGTCGACGAGCTCGCGCGCCTTGCGCCGGGCTGCGGCGAAGCCTTTCGGTTCGGTCATTGGGGTCAGTCTCGAATGGTGGTGGATGCGCCTTTCGTCCTGACAAACGGTAGGGCAACGATTGCTTGACCGCAAGAACAGCCGGGGCAACGATTGCCCGGAAGGAATACCATGATCAGCATCGTCATCGAACTCGACCGGCGCCAAAAGGAAAAGCTCCGAGAGCTTGGACGGCAGGCGCCTTACGCCCTGTCTCGTGCCCTCAACAGGACGGCGCAGGAATCCCAGGTCAGAGTCAAGGGTGATCTCGGCGAGAAGTTCACCATCCGCGGACCATGGACGGCGAAGGGTATCCGCATGAAGCCCTCCAACAAACGCCATCTGACGGCACAGGTGGGATCCATTGATCGCTATATGGAGTTGCAGGAAACAGGCGGAGATAAGACGAGGCACGTCAAGAGCCTGTCCATTCCCTATGGCGCCCGTAAGACAAGAACCCAACTCACCAGAAGAAGCCGCTGGCCCTCCGCCATGCTGCGCCGATCCGGTTACTTCATCGCCCCCTTGCAGTCTGGCGGCGACACAATGGCCGTATGGCAGAGGTTTGGCAGAAAGAGGCTGATGACAAGAGGCGGCAATGCCGGAAAGAAAAAGCAGCCCATCCGGCTGATGTATGTGTTTGATGACGAGACGACCGTCAGGCCTCGCCTCGGGTTATTCGACGATGTATCGGACACGGTAAAGAGAAACTTCAGCCGGAATTTCCAATGGGCATACGAGCTTGCCATGTCGACCGCGAGGTGACCGGGCCGCAGACCCATGACCCGCCCGCCGGCAACCTACCCGAAAGTACACCTACCCATTCGACCTATACCTACCCGTTAGTATTAGCCGGTTCCCCCTGGGCCGCCGCCGGGTGCGGGTCCCGCGGGAGCCCGGGCGTTTTCCAGGTAATAATATTTCAACGTGCGCTTTTTGTTTCCATTCCCCTCAGGCTGGCCAACTCGCCGATCGCCCGGGAATGCGCGGAAACTCTGGCGGTTGCGCGGCCGACGTGTCGGCCGCCATTGGTGGCTCAAATAGCAAGTCGGGATGGAAACCGGAGGGAAACGCGAACCGGCCTGCGTGTTCGCCGCTGGGCTGCCACGGTTTCGGCTCTCCGTAATTTCTGCCACGAGGAAAGCCGAAAATGAGCGTTAAGAAACCTTCCGCTGCCGACGAGGTCGCCGTCGGCGATGACGTGCTGTTCGTCCTGCCCGACGGTCAGACGCGCCCCGCCAAGGTCGTGTGCGTTTCCACCCCGAGCCTCACCGCCGCCAATCCCGGCTGGGCCAACCTCGTCGTGACCGTGGACGGCCTCAACGACTGCCTGCTGGTCCCCGAGGCGGCGGCGCCCGGCGTGCTTCACGTCTGGCGCACCTCCGTGCACTATTCCGAGGAGCCGAAGCCCCACACCTGGCATTACGCCAAGCTGCCCGAGATCGAGGTCGAGGAAGGCGTCGACCAGTCCTGATAGGGCACCTGATCTCTCTCGGCCCATCCGCCGATCATCGGTAGGGTGAGGGCGTCACGACGTTTCTCCTGCCTCTCGCCCCGCCGCCTTGTAACCCACGGCGGCGGGGCGTTTTTTTCAGGCAACGCGCTCTCGCTTTCTGCCCCGAGCCCGCACGCGGACCATGATGCATGGGGAAAATCGTCAACCGCAACGTCCTGTCCGAAATCTTCGGGGTCTCGCTTCCGACCGTCACGGCGTGGATGAAGGCCGGCATGCCGGTCAAGAAGGCGGGTCGCAAGGGGCAGGACTACGAATTCGACACGGCTGACGTTTCCAAGTGGCTGAATGAGCGCGAGGCGGCAGCCGCCAAGGGGGACATGTCGAAGTCCTCAAAGGAGGAGGCCGAACGCCGCTATGCCGCCGCCCGAGCTCGGCGTGAGGAGCTCGCCCTCGCCCGCGAAAGCAACGAGGTGGTGCCGATCAGCGAGGTTTCCGGCGTCGTCGCGACCGAATTTTCCCGGGTGAAAACCCGCCTGCTGGCGATCCCCACCAAGCTGCGCCCGATCGTCCAGGAAAGCACCCCGCCGGAGGGTGTCGCCGCCATCATCGCTCATGTCGACAAGATGATCTATGAGGCGCTCGGCGAGGTCGTCAGCTATGTCGAGGACTGCGACAAGTCTGACGATGAGCCCGGCGAGTAGCCGCCCGGCCGGCAAAGGACAAGGCGCCCGGCGGAGGGTGCGCGCCTCCCCCGGCCCTCCACCGCCCGACGCCCCGACACCCAACATTCTTGACGAAATCCGCCCGCTGTCGCGCCAGCAATTGAGCCGCGCCGTGCGCCAGGCGATTGCCCGGTCGTGCGCGCCGCCACCCAAGCGCACCGTCAGCGAGTGGGCCGACGCCAAGCGCATGCTCTCGCCCGAGGCATCGTCCGAACCCGGCCGCTGGTCGACCGAGCGCGTCGCGCCGGCCAAGGGCGTCATGGACGCGTTCAGCGACCCGGAGGTCGAGAAGGTTTCCGTCATGGCCTGTACGCAGGTGTTCAAAACTGAATCGTTGAACAACGTCGTCGCCAATTTCATCGACCAGGATCCCAGCCCCATCATGGTGCTGCAGCCGACGCTCACCATGGCCGAGGCGTGGTCGAAAGACCGTCTCGTCCCTATGCTGCGCGACACGCCTGCACTTCAGGGTCTGGTCGAAAACAAGTCCAAGGCCTCGGAAAACACCATCCTGCACAAGACTTTTCCAGGTGGTCACATCACCATGGCCGGTGCCAACAGCCCGGCCTCCCTCGCATCCCGCCCGATCCGTGTCGTGCTGTGCGACGAGGTCGACCGCTACCCGCCATCGGCCGGTAAGGAAGGCGACCCCGTCTCGCTCGTCGTCGAGCGGACGGAAACCTTCTGGAACCGGAAAATCGGCCTCTTCAGCACGCCCACCGTCAAGGGCAAGAGCCGCATTGAGGCCAGCTACAACGAGTCCGACCAGCGGCGCTTTTTCGTGCCCTGCCCGCACTGCGGCGAGCGCCACCCGCTGAAATGGACGCAAGTCAAATGGGAGGAAGGCCAGCCCGAGACGGCCGCCTATTGGTGCGAATCATGCGGCTGCAAATGGTCCGAGGCCGAGCGCCTGCGTGCTATTCGCTGCGCCATGAGTTTTCCCGACCGCGGCTGGCGCCAGACGGCGGAATTTTCCTGCTGCGGCGGCGAAAAGCGCACCCCGTCGCAATGGGACGATGTCGGCCACTCGCTCTGCCCGGGCTGCGGCAAGCGCTCGCGTTTCGACGGCCATGCCGGCTTCCATCTCAACAAGCTGGCCTCGCCATGGACCACGATTCCGAAAATCGTCAAGAAATTCCTGGAATCCAAGCCGTTTCCCGATCGTCTGAAAACCTGGGTCAACACCACCCTCGCCGAGACCTGGGAGGAATCGGGCGAGACGGTCGACGCTACCGGCCTCCTCTCGCGCCGCGAGCACTATGCCGCCGACCCGGTCCCTGCGTGGGTGCTGCTCATCACCGCCGGCGCCGACATCCAGCCCGACCGCTTCGAGGTCGAGATCCTTGGCCATGGCCTGGGGGAGCAGACATGGTCGCTCGACTACGTGCGCCACTACGGCGACCCCTCGACGCAAGCGTTCTGGGAGGCGCTTGACGACGTGCTCGAACGCCGTTTCAAGCATCCCTGCGGCCGGGAACTTCGCATCGAAACCGCCTGCGTCGACAGCGGAGACAACACGCAGCTCGTCTACGACTTCTGTCGGCCGCGTTTCGGCCGCCGCATCTACGCCATCAAGGGGCGGGGCGGGCCTCATCCGATCTGGCCGGAACAGGCGACTGTCAATAAGGGCAAGAAAATCGCCATTTTCCTATTGGGCGTCGACACGGCAAAAAGCCTGATCTACAAGCGCCTCAGCATCCGCGGCGGCCCGGGCTGCTGCCATTTCCCGACGCGTTATTCCGAGACTTACTTCGAGCAGCTTACGGCCGAAAAGGCGATTACCAAGCACCGGAACGGCTTCCCCTACACCGTCTGGGAAAAGTCGGAGAGTGCCCGCAATGAAGCACTCGACTGCCGCGTCTACGCCATGGCCGCGCGCTATTCGCTGACCGCGATCGACCTTGATCGCCGCGCCGCCCTTCTGTCGGCCCCGCCGCCGCTCGCTCTGCCGCCGGCCGACAGCGATCCACCGACTCCGCCGCCGCCGCCCAAGCCTAAGCCGCCGCCCCGCCAACGCTACCGCTCCCGCGGTATCCGCGTGTGATACCGGCGAGCGGAACATTTGACACAGGCTCGGACCGGTGCGCCGGCCCTCAAGCGGCCATTGAGGCGGCGGCCAAGCGCGGAGCGCGCCCGGCGAGGGCGCCGGTATGAGTACCCGACCTCGTCAACGCCTCGTCCGCCCCCGCCGTAAGGTGCAATCCGGCATACCGGCGGGGACAAGCCTTGGCGACGACCTATCAACAGCAACTGGCCGAGGTCAACGCGGCGATCACGGCCATCCTTGAGGATGGGCAGCGCTTCGTCGCGGGCGGGAACGAGCATGAGCGCGGCAGGCTGGCCGACCTGCTCACCGAGCGGAAGCGTCTGGAGCCGCTCGCCGCCGCTGAAGCGGCCGGTATCCGCCCCCACCGTGGCCCGCGCCTCGGCCGGATGATCCCGAAGTGACCAAGCCGCGCGTCCGCATCCCGGTGCGCACCAAGGCTATCGCCGGCTTCACCCGCGGCGAGATGAAAGCGTTCGCCAGTGTCATGAGCCATTACGTGCTCAATGGCGGCGACTACGACGGCGCCAGCGACGACGAAGAGGCGTTCAAGAACTGGAGCACCCACCCCGGCAGCGGCGACGGCGATACTCTGGGTGCCCTGTCGACACTGCGCTCACGCTCCCGCAATCTCGACCACAACGACCCGATCGCGCATGGCACGCTCGGGCGCCTGACCACCAATGTGGTCAACACCGGCCTGACTTTGCGCTCCGACGTCGTCGAGGAGGTGCTGGGTATTTCCGGGGAGCAGGCGGAGGCCTTCCAGCGGCGTGCCGAGTTGCTGTTCGGCCTGTGGGCCAACTCGACCCTGTGCGACGCCAGCCGCGCTACCAATTTCGCCGGCCTGCAGCAGATCGTCTATCGCTCGTCCCGGGCATCCGGTGACAGCTTCACCATGCGCCGCCACCTGCCCGGCCCCCGGGCCTTCGTTGGCCTGGCGCTGCAGATCATCGAGGCGGACCGCGTCGCCAATCCGCCAACCGTCCCGGCGACTCTCGACTGCGCCGCCGGCATCCGGGTCGACCCGCACGGCGCCCCGCTGGGCTTCTATGTCAGCGATTTTCATCCGGGCGACCGCCTCGGAACGCCCGGCATGGGTGAGGATTTCACCTATATCCCAGCGATCGGCCCGGAATCCGGCGAGCCGCTGATTTTGCATCATCGCAAGAAAACGCGCTCGGGAACCCGCCGTGGCGTGCCGTATCTGGCGGCAGTGATCAAGCTGCTCAAACAGCTCAAGCGCTACGCTGACGCCGAGCTGATGGCGGCTGTGCTGTCGGCCTTTTTCACGGTCTTCGTCAAGACGCCCCATGGCAACGGCGGCGACCTTGAGAAAGCCGAGGACGCTGATACCAGCCTGGGCCCTGGCGCTATCGTCAATCTGGCCCAGGGTGAGGACATCACCTTCGCCAATCCGGCCCGGCCCAACGCTCAGTTCGACCCGTTTTTCATTGCCGTGGTGCGCCAGATCGGCATCGCCCTGGAAATCCCCTACGAGGTGCTGCTCGGTCATTTCACGGCCAGCTACTCGGCCAGCCGCGCCGCCCTGGAAACCGCCTGGCAATTTTTCCGCACCGAACGCGCCTGGCTGGCCGCGTCGTTCTGCCAGCCGGTCTACGAGTGGTTCGTTGCCGAGTGCGTCGCCCTCGGCCTGCTTGATGCGCCCGGTTTTTTCATCGACCCCATCGCCCGCGCCGCCTGGTGTGGCGCCGAGTGGATCGGGCCGGCGCGTATCTCCCTCGACCCCAAGAAGGAAGCCGAGGCCAACGAAATCTACGAGGCGCACGGCTGGAAAACCGCCCAGGAAATCACCGCCGAGACGACCGGGGGGGATTGGCGCCGCAAGAACGCGGTCAGAGGCAGGGAAGTCGCCGCGCGCCGCGAGGCTGGCCTCGAGTCTGTTGCCCCCATCGGCGACAACGGCGGCCCACCGCTTGATGCCGCCGATCCCGATGCCCAGGACAAGGAGGAGCGCGGATGAACGCGTGCGACGCGGCATTCGCCGCCGATTGGGCGATCGACCAGGACGAGCGGCTGCAGGGTATCCTGCAGATCGCGGCGCGCGAGCACGAAGTGACGCCGGAGGCACTGGAAGCCTACCGCGCTGCCCGGCTGACCGATGCCGAGCGGGCCGGCGTGCGCGATGGCGTCGCCATCCTGTATGTCGATGGACCGCTGTTCGCCAAGGCCAACCTGTTTACCGCCTACTCCGGCGCAACCTCCTACGACATGCTGCGCCGCGACTGCGCCGCCGTGCTCGACGACCCCGGCGTTGGCGCCATCCTGATCAAGATCGACTCGCCGGGCGGAGAAGTGACGGGGGCGTCTGAGCTGGCCCGCGCCATTTTCGACGCGCGCGGACGCAAGCCGATCGTCGCCTATGTCGGCGGCATGGGTTGCTCGGCGGCATTCTGGCTTGCCTGTGCGGCCGACGAGATCGTCTGTGCCGATACCGCCGTCCTGGGATCAGTCGGTGTGCGCGCGGCCTTCGCGGACACACGCGAACGGGATGCGCGGAGTGGCGTCAAGACCTACGAATTCGTGTCCTCGCAATCGCCCAGCAAGGCATCCGACCCCGCCACCGATAAGGGGCGTGCCGACATACAGCGCCGCGTCGACGCCATGGCGGAGGTGTTTGTCGGCGCCGTTGCCGAATACCGCGGCATCGACCGCGAAAAAGTCCTGTCCTGGGATGGTGGTGTCGAAGTTGGTGCCGCCGCCGTCGCCGCCGGCATGGCGGACCGCCTCGGCAGCTTCGAAGGCGCCCTCGCCGAACTCGCCTCCCGCACCAAATCCGCCGATCCGTTCGGCGCCCCCGCCGGTCATCTCTCCACAACTTCGGGAACCATCATGGCTGAACAGCAGACTCAGACGCCGCCGGTCGCCACCGCTCCGGCGATCACCGTCGAGACCGTCGCCGCCGCCCCGGCGATCGCCGACCATTTCCGCGCCATGGGCGCCGCCGCCGAGCGCGAGCGTATCGGCAAAATCCGCAAGCTCGGCGCCCTCGGCGCCAGCGCTGCCGACATCGACAAGGCCATTGCCGAGGGCACCGCGCCGGAGGCCTTCGCCCTCGCCGTTGCCGATGCCGGCGCTGCCCGCCAGGCGGCGGCCCTCGCCGGCATCCAGGGCGATGAAGCCGCCGTCAAGCCGCCCTCGGACTCCGGCACCACCGCGGCGGATGGCGATCCGGCCGACGTCCTTGCCGCCCAGATCAGCGCCTTCCTGCCGAAGTAAGGAGTCCTCCCTCATGAAGAACGCCTTTTTCCAGACTGAGGGCACCTACACGCCCGACCAGTTGGTCGCCGGCATGGTGCTCGGCGGACTCGGCACCATCGCCAACGGCGCGGGCACACTGCTGCGCGGCACGCTGCTCGGGCGCGTCACCAAGGGCGCCGCCGCAGTCGCCATCAAGGCCGGCGGCAACACCGGCAATGGCACGCTCACCCTCGACGCCGATACGCCCGTCCTGGCCGGCGCCAAGGTCGGCCTCTACCGTGTCCGCTGCATTGCCGCCGCGGCCGACGGCGGCACGTTGCGCGTCACCGATCCCGACGGCTACGTCATCGGCGACGTCGCGGTCGGCACCACCCACGCCGTGGGCGTCATGTTCGCTACGGCCGACGGCTCGGCCGACCTTGCCGTCGGCGACGGCTGGGATATCACCATCGCGGCCGGCTCCGGCAAGCTGGTCAAGTCGCTTGCCGCTGCGGTCGACGGCAGCGATGAGCCGTGCGGCATTCTTGGCGAGGATGCCTGTGCCACAAGTGCCGATGTCGCGGCGATCGTCTACGAGGGCGGCGTCTTCAACGCTGGCTTCGTCATCTTCGGCGCAGGCCACACCGCCGCTTCGGTCAAGGATGTCCTGCACAAGCTGGGCATCCGCCTGTTGCAGCCGGTCGCGGCCTAAGGGGGAACCATGGACATTTTTGATACCACAGTCCTCACCCGCGTCGTCTCGGACATCCCGACGCCGCCCCAATTCGTTCTGGACATGTTCTTTCCCGTCGAGGAAACCTCCGAAGCGGAAACCATCATGTTCGACGTCGACAAGGGCCGGCCGCGCATCTCGCCCTTCGTCTCGCCGCTGGTCGAGGGCAAGATCATCTCGTCGCGCGGCTACGCCACCAAATCGTTCGCCCCCGCCTACGTGAAGGACAAGCGGGTGTTCAACCCCAACCGCGCCTTTCGCCGGACGGTCGGCGAAAAGATCGGCGGCACCCTGAGTCCGGCGCAACGCATCATGCTGGCGATCGCCAACGATCTGATGGACCAGACCGACATGCTGCACCGTCGCTTCGAGGTCATGGCCTGCGAGGCGGTGCGCACCGGCAAGGCGACCATCGTCGGCGAGGAATACCCGGCGGTCGTCGTCGACTTCGGCCGCGAGGCCGACCTCACCCGCGTCCTCACCGGCGGCGACCGCTGGGACGAAACCGGCGTGTCGCCGATGCAGTCCCTTGAGGACCATGTCGAGCTGGTTGCCCAGGCATCGGGTGTGGCGCCGACGGACGCCATCATGGACCCCAAGGCGTGGAAGCTGTTCAAGGCCGACCCGAAATTCAAGGATGCGGTCGACACCAACATCGCCACCCTGAACGAGGCCCGGACGCGCACCGGCATCACCATCATCGGCCGCGACAACATGCGCCTGATGGCGGTGATGGGCGACCTGCGCATCTGGGTCTATTTCGGCAAATATCTCGACCCGGTCGATGGCCAGGAAAAGCAGTATATCCCCGACTACACCGTCGTGGTCGGCAGCCGCGGTATCGAGGGGGTGCGCCACTTCGGCGCCATCAAGGATATCGACGTCCTCCGCGCCATGAAGATGTTCCCCAAGTCGTGGAAGGTCGAAGATCCGAGCGCGCGGTACATCATGATGCAGTCGGCGCCGCTGATGGTGCCGTACCGCGTCAACGCCGCCGGCTGCCTGACGGTGCGCTGATGCCGGACGTCATCGCACAAGTGACGCTGGTCACGAAAAATGGCTCCGCCGCCCCCGGCTCGGTCGTCGCCATCGGCGACCCGGCCGAGGCCGAATCCCTCGTGCGGCGTGGTTTTGCCAAGTGGGCGCCGCAGCGGGCGCCCACCCCTCCCATCGCGCCGGACTCCGCCGCCCCCGGCGCGGGCGACGGCGAGGCCTCCGGCATCGGAGAGGGTGGAGCGGAAGCCCTCCCTGCCACCGGCGGCGTTCTCGACGAGGACGCCGCGCCGCCGGTACTCACCCCCACCACCGAAGGCGCTGACAGCGATCGCATGTCAGCAATCGTCGACGCCATCGCCCTCCTCGACCCGAAGAACCCGGAGCACTTCAGCAAGAGCGGCCTGCCCGGCTTGTCGGCCCTGGCTGACATCCTCGGCTACCGCCCGACGGCAGTCGAGCGGGATGAGGCCGTGCGCCGCGTCGCGGAGATGTAAGGCATGGCGCCGCTGTCGGAGAGAAATCGTCGCGCGCTGTTTTCTCCTCGGAACGCCGGGGAGGAGGTGCTCCTTCTTCCCGGCACCCCTGCCCAGCGCCGCGTCTTTGCCCAGTTCAGCACCCCGACCACCCATGCCGAGGCCGGAGAGGCGGCGGTGACGGTCCCGGTGCCTCAGATCATGCTGTGTACGACAGATGCGGGCGAGATGGTGCGAGGCGACGCTGTCGAGGTTCACGGTGAACGCTACGTCGTGAGCGATCGTCTTGACGACGGCGATGGCTTGACCATCCTGCCGCTTTATCTGGTGTGAGCATGTCCGAGCACCCCCGAGCCCTGATTCGCCGCACCGTCGCCGAACGCCTGTCCGGCTGGCGCGTTCCGCCCACCGATGGGGCTCCGGGTGAGCGCTGGACGATGGCCGGCGAGCGCGTCTATCCGTCCCGCATGGGGCCGATCGACAGCAAGGAGATGCCCGTTGCCCTGGTGTACGCCCGGGAAGAGGACGTCGACCTGAAGAGCTATCCCGACAGCGGCAGGGATGGCACCAATAAGCGGGCCCTGGCGCTGTCCGTCGAGTGCGTCGTTCTGGCGCGCGAGGACGTCGACGACGTGCTCGACGCCTTTGCTCGACAGGTCGAAGCCGCGCTCGAATGGCTGGAAGTGCCGGGCCTGGAGACCGCGACGATCCGGCTGACGAAAACCGACATCGACGTTGCCGAGGTGACCGAAGGAAATGAGCGCCTCAAGCGTCCGGTGCCGATCGGCGCCGTCCGCATGCTGTTCACCGTCATCTATCGCGCGCCGTGGCGGGTGATTCAGCCGGAATGCGCGCCGCCCGCCGAAATCTATATCGGCACCGCGCCCTATGTCGGCGCCGCTCATGCCGACGACTACGATCGGGTGCGCTGATGTTCAGCCTGCCATCCTCCAACACCCGCACCGGCGGAGTCGCCTCGCAGGAGGCGACCGACACCATGCGTCGGATCGCCAATATGCTGCGCTACGGCAAGGTGCACGAGGCCGACTATGGCGCCGCGCGTATCCGCGTCCTGGTCGGCGACGCCAGCGACCCGACCGGCCATCTCGTGACCGATTGGCTGCCGTGGATGACCAGCCGGGCCGGCAAGGATGTCGACTGGTGGGCGCCCGAAGTTGGGGAAACCGTCATGGTCCTCTCGCCCGGCGGCGAGCTCGGCGGCGGCGCGGTCATGCCCGCGACCTTCTCCTCGGACTCCCCGGCGCCGGCCGACCGCGCCACCGTGCGCACGGTGAAATTCGAGGACGGCGCCGAGTTCACCTACGACAAGGAAGCGCACAAGCTGACGGTGAAAATCCCTGGCGACGTCCTGATCGAGGCCGAGGGCAACATCACCATCAAGGGCGCCAGGATCGACCTCAACCCGGACGATTGAGCATGACGACTCCCCCCGTCACTCGCCTCGGCGATCTGTGCACCGGCCACGGCTGTTGGCCGTCACGTCCATCGGTCGAGGCGTCACCCAATGTGTTCGTCAACGGCATCGCCGCGCACCGCCAGGGCGACGGCTGGGCGACTCATTGCTGCCCGAGCATCCCGGAGTGCCACGCCTCGGTTTTGGCGGCCGGCTCCTCGACCGTCTACGTCAACGGTCGCCAGTTGGGCCGTATCGGCGACCCCGTCGCCTGCGGCTCGGCGGTGATGACCGGGTCGGGAAACGTGTTCGCCGGAGGCTGAACAGGATACCCGATCTCGCCCGCGTCTTACGCCCTGCCGGTCTACTGTCGCACCGTAGACCAGCGGGGTTTTTGCGCATGCGCGGGGCAAACAGATCGGATGGGCGGGCGATGGATGGGGTGCAGCATTTGCGCCAATCCGTGCACGACATTCTGTCGACGCCCATCGGAACCCGGGTGCATCGTCGCGACTATGGGTCGGACATCCCCCGCCTGATTGACCGGCCGGTCAACGCGGCAACCATTGTCGATATTTATGCCGCCGCCGCCAAGGCATTGCACCGCTGGGAGCCCCGCCTCAAGCTGTCGCGCATTCGGCTCTCCACTGCCGCCCCTGGCCGCGTCGAATTGTCCATCGAGGGGGAATACCGGCCGGACGGCCGCGCGATTCGCCTTGACGGCCTGGTGGTGGGGTAGACATGCCTTACACCGCCATCGACCTCGCCAAGCTGCCGGCACCCACCGTCATCGAGCCGCTCGATTACGAAACCATTTTCGCCACCCTCGTCCGCGACCTTGTGGCACTCGACCCGGCCTATTCGGCGCTGGTCGAAAGCGACCTGATCATCAAGTTGCTCGAAGACGTCGCCGCGCGGGAACTGTTGCTCCGCGCCCGCATCAACGACGCAGCGCGGGCGGTGCTGCTGGCGACCGCGACGGGCTCCAACCTCGACCATCTGGCGGCGCTGTTTGCCGTATCCCGGCTGATGCTCGACCCCGGCAACGCGAACGCCATCCCGCCCGTTCCGCCGCGTTACGAGATCGACACCGACCTTCGCCGCCGCACGCAACTGGCTTTGGAGGGCATCACCACGGCGGGGAGTGCGGGATCGTATGTTTTTCACGCGCTGGGGGCCGACGCAGGCGTCGGCGACGCGATTGCCGTCATGCCAGCACCCGGCCATGTCGACGTCTACATCCTGGCGCGCGATGGTGATGGCGCCCCCTCGCCCGAGCTCTTGGCGGCGGTCGATGCCGCCCTGAACGCGGACCACATCCGCCCGCTGACCGATCTGGTGACGGTGAAGGCGCCAGCGATCACCGCCTATGCGGTCTCCGCCATCGTGACGGCTTACCCAGGGCCCGACCCCGAGATCGTCCGGCAGGCGGCGGAAGATACGGTCCGCGCGACCGTGTCCGAGCTTCGCGGGCTGGGCAAGGACGTCCCGCTCTCGGCTCTCTATGCCGCGCTGCACCGGCCCGGGGTACACCGCGTCAGCCTCGCCGCACCGGTCGCCGACATCATCTGTTCCGACGTCGAGGCGGCCTATTGCACCGGCGTGACGGTGGTCGGCGGCGGAGTCGGCACCTGATGGCGCAAAGCCTTCTCCCGCCCAACTCCACGCAGATCGAATATGACGTCGAGCAGGTGATCGCGCGCCTTTCCGACATTCCGGTTGTGATCGGCGACCTCTGGAACCCCGATACATGCCCGGCGGCGGCGCTGCCGTGGTTGGCCTGGGCGCTCTCGGTCGATGAATGGGATGCGGGCTGGACAGAGGCGCAGCGGCGCGCGGCCATCCGCGCCAGCTACTTTATCCACAAGCATAAGGGCACCCGCGCGGCCGTAGAAGCGGCCCTCGCCGCGGTCGACCGGCCGGTCAAGCTCATCGAGTGGTGGCAGGACGCGCCACCCGGCCCGCCCTACACGTTTCGCGCCGAAGTCGAAGTCGGTGATCGTGGCATTGACCAGGCTGTTTTCGATCAGGTCGAGCGGCTGGTGCACTCTGCCAAAAATATCAGGTCGGAAATGGTCGGCCTGCGCGGCGTTGGTGTGGTCCGCGGCGACAGGCATTCCGCCCTGGCCATGCTTTCCGGCGATGTCGTCACGGTGTTTCCCTATGCCGGTGGCGTTGTGGAGGCGGCTGCATCGAGTCGCTCCGCCCTGGCCCCGGTCCTGCTCGACCGGGTGACCGTATACCCGCTGCTGGAGGCTTGAAGAATGGCGCAATTCCATGCCCTGTTGACGCGGGCCGGGCGAGCGAAGCAGAACAACGCCATCGTCTTGTCTCAGCCCTTCGCGATTTCGGCGATGGCACTCGGCGACGGCGGCGGCAGTGCGATCGTGCCGACGGACACCATGGTGGACCTGACGCACGAGGTGTACCGGGCGCAGCTGAGTGGCCTGTACCGTGATGCGGTCAATACCGACTGGCTGGTCGCGGAACTCGTCGTGCCCATGGCGATCGGGCCATTCTGGGTCCGCGAGGCGGCGCTGATCGACCCCGACGGTGATGTGGTCGCTGTCGCGAGCCTGCCAGACACCTATAAGCCGGCGCTGGAGGAAGGTGCCGGGCGCGACATGGTCATCCGCGTCATTATTCAGCTTGCCGCTGCCGCTACGGTGACTCTCAAGCTGGACGGCAGCGTGGCACTCGCTTCTCAGGCCTATGTCGAGACCCGCATCGGCGACCACCCGCACCCGGACGCGACCGTAACCACCCGGGGCTTTCTCCGCCTGGCGACGGAAGCCGAAGTGCTGGCTGGTCAGGGGGACAAGAAGGCCGTCACACCGCCGGAATTGGCGAAACTGACCGCGACGTCTGAGCGACGCGGCCTGGTTGCGTTGGCAACGCCAGAGCAGTTTAAGACGGGAGACGCGACTACCGCAGTCACCCCGGCGGACGTCAAAAGCGTCATGGCTGCCGCCTTCCATGATCTTTTCTTTATGGGGCAGTAGATGAACGGGAAATTCGGCACGGCGGCACTCGCCGCGGAGACCGTGACGGCCGTCACCGCGGCGGTGCCGGCCGCCAAGGTCCGCACCGTCAACATCAATATCGTCAACCGTGGTCCCGATGCCACCGCGGTGCGTCTCGCCGTCGCCTCGGCCGCGCCTGGTGATTCCGACTGGCTCGAATACGGCGCGGCACTATCCTCGGGCAGCGTGCTGGAGCGCAGCAGTGTGGTCATGAGCGAAAACGAAATCGTCTATGCCTGGGCGGACAAGGCCACCGTCACCGTGTCGGTGCGCGGCCTGGAAAAGGATGATGTCTGATGGGACGGTATATTTCCGGGGATGGCGCCGCCACCTCTGGCGCCTCGGTATCGGGCGCAACTCAGGTGACCGTGACCGCCAGCGATGCCTTCGCCGCGGGCGATCCGGTCTTTGTCGACTGGAAAACCGGGTCGATCAACAACCTGAACGGCATGTTTTCGGCCGCCGCCGCCCTGACCGCTGGTCCGGCAACCGTGTATTACACGGCGGCCGACCATGCCACTTCGACCTTCGCCGGCTCGACCGCGGTCACTCTGGCCGACGGCGCAACTGTCCTGTTCGTCGCTTCGCGGGATGCGGCGAACAATCGCAAGCTGATAGCCTACAAATACAGCGCGAAGGGTGCGCTGCTGGCCAAAAATCAGCTGGCGACGCAGACCAGCAGCATCGGCGCGCTGATTGCGGCCGTCCTGTCCAACGGCAACATCGCCCTTGGTTACCTGTCGGCCAGCGCCAGCGGAGTCTGGCTGATCATCGGCCCGACCATGCAGATCATCACCAGCGGCGTCAGCGCCGGAGCGTCGCAGCGACACATTCAGCCGACCAGCAACGGCGGCTTCATTCTCGTTCATTCCAGCGGCATCTCGTTCATTTCGGCGGCCGGCGCGGTCACGGATATCATCGCGTCGACTTCCACGGACTTGGCGATCTCGGACGAGGTCAACGGCGACCAGTTGACCCATGACACGCCGGCCTGTCAGGGCCTCATCAATTACCGGCCGGCGGCGATCTCGGCCGGCGGCTATGGCTATATTGGCTATAACACCACCGAAGCCTACTACGTGGCCGTGAATGCCGACGGCAGTCTGCGTAGCGGTCCGGTGACCTTGCAGTCGGGGATGGGTGGCCTTGCCGACGTGAAATATGCCGTGTCGTCGACCGGCGCGATCATGTGGGCGGCAAGCTCAAACCTCGGCACCGGCTATTATGGCGTCATCACCGACGCCGGCGTCACGGTCAAGGCCGCGACCGCGCTGACCGGCATCGCTAACAACGGCAGCAGCGGCGGTTATCTGCGCCTCGTATCGGACACGGCCGGCGGGTTCGTGCTGATCGGCGGCGACAACACCAGCGGCACGCAGGCGTGGTCCATCCTGTGCACCTCGTCCGCCGGTGCTGCGGTCGCCGGCTTCCCTAAGGCGTTGATCTCGGGGTGCCAATTCCCGCGGTTCGCTATTGCCCGGCTGAGCACCGGCACGGTGTGCGTCTACCCGGCCGCAGGATCGTATGGGCTGCGTTATACCTTCGTCAACCTCGCCGGCACGTTTGCGGTGCATGGCGCGAGCATCTACAGCTTCGGCGGCGGCGCCAGCGACGAAGCGATTTCTTTACTGACACTCAACGACACCGTGTATGGCGTGGCGACCGCCGGCGCTGGCGGCGCGGCGGATGCAATCATCTTTTACATCGTCACTACCGGGGCTCTGGCCGTAGCGACTTGCGGCCTCGGCATCAGCCCGGTCCCGACCAAGATGCTGCGCATGCTCCCGGACCCGGTCGAGACGGGCATCCATGTGGTGGGCAGCAGTGCCACACAGACGGTGGTGGCCACCTACGGCCTGAGCCTCGACCAGGGGTCCGTCTATACGATCGCCAACGTGCTCGCTGACGCCCATATCCGCCGCTACGGCTATGGGTTGCTGTTCTGCGATACCGGCGGCACCGGCGGCAGCAGCAATTCCTTTGTCACCGCCACCCCGGCCAATGCCGCCGCTTTCGTCAAGGCCAAGCCGACGGTGCTGCTTGGGGTCGCGGCGGCGGATGTCGCGGCGGGCGGGCAGCTTGCCGTCAACACCCAAGGCACCTATACGTGCCTCAACTGGCGGACGGCCGGGCAGAATTTCGACCATTCCGCAAACAATCCAGCCGGCAATGCCGGCAGCGTCAACAATGGCGTGATCCATCTCAAGGGGCTTTAGGTCATGCCGACACTCATCGACGCGGCGGGCAACCGCCACGACTACACCACGCTGGTCGAGCATCAGGACAGCGTACAGTTGGACGGCGGGCGGTTTATTGCCGGCCGATTGTCCGACTTCACCCTGGAAACAGCATCCCCGACCGAACTGTCGGTGCTCGACTTCCTGGCACTATTCACGGTGCGCGAAGAAGCCCGCATCAAGAAATCGACCGACGAGGTCGTGTCGGTGTTCTACGGCCGCCTGACGAACTCTCGCCGCGAGACCGTGCGCCTCGCCCACCCCGACACGATCGACGGCGTTCGCTACTGCGAAAGCCTGCTCGACGGCGACACACCCGAGGCCCGCGCGGCCCGCGCCGAGCGCATCCTCGCCGGATCGCCGCCGGATTAGGGCTGCCCGGACCCGCTTTCGGGCAACCCGAGGCCACTCGCGCCCCTTGCCGACAAGATGGAGGGTGAGCCGGTTCCATGGACCGGAGTCGGCTCCCTATGACCGAAAATTTCCTGCATGGCGTCGAGGTCATCGAGGTTGAGGATGGCCTCCGCCCGATCCGCACCGTTCGTTCCTCTGTCATCGGCGTCGTCGGCACGGCGCCCGACGCGGATGCCGCCAAGTTTCCCCTCAATGTCCCGGTGCTGATCGCCGGCCGGCGCTCGGACGCCGCCGGCCTCGGCACTTCCGGCACCCTGGCGAAGGCCATCGACGCCATCTTCGACCAGGCCGGCGCGGTCGTGGTGGTCATTCGCGTCGAGGAAGGCGCGGACGCCAAGGCGACGCGGCTCAACGTCCTCGGCGGCATCGACGCCAACACCGGCGCCTACACCGGGGTTCATGCTCTGGTGGCAGCCGAGAGCAAGCTCGGCTTCACCCCGCGCGTCCTGATTGCCCCCGGCTTCACCCATGAGCGCATTTCCGGCGGCGTCACCGGCATCGCCATCACGGCCGGCGGAACGGGCTACACGACGGCGCCGGCAGTGACGATCAACGGCGATGGCGAGGGCGCGATCGCCACGGCGACGGTTGTCGGCGGCGTCGTCACCAGCATCACCGTCACCAATCCCGGCGAGGGTTACACCGCCGCCACCGTCACCATTGCCGGCGACGGCACCGGCGCGACGGCCAATGCCAGTACCGGCGAGGTGCGCAACGCCATCGTCGCCGAGCTGCTCGGTATCGCCAACCGCCTGCGCGCCGTCATCATCGCCGATGGGCCGAGCACCACCGACGCCGCCGCCATCGCCTATCGTAGCGATTGGGGCTCGGATCGCATCTACGTCATCGACCCGCGTTGCCTGATCCTCGACCCGCTGACCGGCAATTTCGCGCCCGACTGGATGAGCCCGCGCGTCGCCGGCATCATCGCCCGTATCGACGATCAGCGCGGTTTCTGGTGGTCGCCGTCCAACAACGAGGTATTCGGCATCGTCGGCACCGAGCGCTCGATCAACTTCAGCCTCGGCGACCCGAGCAGCCGCGCCAATTTGCTGAACGAGCGCGAGGTCGCCACCGTCATCCGCGAGGACGGCTTCCGGCTGTGGGGCAACCGCACCACCGCCATGGATCCCAAATACGCCTTCCTGTGCGTGCGCCGCACCGCCGATATGATCGCCGAGTCCATCCTGCGCGCCCATCTGTGGGCGGTCGATCGCTGCATCACCAAGACCTATGTCGAGGACGTGTCCGAGGGCGTGCGCCAGTATCTGCGCTCGCTCAAGGCCCGCGGCGCCATCCTCGGCGGCGACGTCTGGATCGACCCTGAGCTCAACACGCCGGCCAGCATCGCCTCCGGCCGGGTGTATCTCGACTACGATTTCACGCCGCCTTATCCGGCTGAGCGCGTGTCGTTTCGTCAGCATCTGGTCAACAAGTACATCACCGAAATCTTCAAATAAGGAACCGGGGCGATGGCAATTCCGCGCACCCTCAAGGATTTCAATCTGTTCATCGACGGTCGCGGCTACGCCGGCAAGGTCGAGGAGCTGGAATTACCCAAGCTCACCGTCAAGACCGAGGAATATCGCGGCGGCGGCATGGACGGTGCGGTCGAAATCGACATGGGCACCGAGAAACTCGAGGCCAAGATCGTGCTGGCCGAATACGAGCCGGAGGTTCTCAAGCTGTGGGGCCTTGCCGACGGTTCGGCGGTCCAGCTGACCGCCCGCGGTGCGCTGCAGGCCGACGGCCTGGCAGTGGTCCCGGTCGTCGTCAATTTGCGCGGCTCAATCAAGGAACTGGATTGGGGGGCGTGGAAATCCGGCGACCGGGCGACGCTGTCGCTCGCCGTCGCCGCGCGGTACTACCGCCTCGATATGAGCGGTAGCGAGATCATCGAAATCGACATCGAAAACAAGATTCGCAAGGTTGGCGGTGTCGACCAGATCGCCGCTATCCGCGCCGCCATCGGCCTGTAACGCAACAGCAAGGGAAAGACCATGAGCCGTCACGTTGATATCGCCCTCACCTACCCCGTCACTATCGACGGTGTCGAGGTCAGCGCGCTGCGCATGCGCCGCGCCACCGCCCGCGACGAGATCGCCTATCAGAAGCGCAGCGGCAGCCCCGGCGAGAGGGCCGCGCACCTGTTCGCCTCCCTGTGCGAAATCCCGCCCAACTCCGTCCTCGACATGGACGTCGCCGATTTCGCCAAGCTCGAGGACGCCTACACGGGTTTTCGTCCCTCCCCCTCCAGGACATCCGACGAGCCGTAATCGCTCTTGCGGACCTGACTGGATGGGGGCTGGCGGAGCTCCTCGACCTCGATATTGAGGAGCTTCTTGACTGGCTTGAGGCGGCGACCGCGCACCACAAAAGGGCGAAATAGGGGGCGCGATGGCTTCGGTGTTTTCGGTCGTCGTCAATATCGGCGCGAGAATCGGCGCGAGCCTCGATGCCGCTCAGCGGCGCCTCGATCGGCTTGGTCGGGGTATCCAGGGGCAACGCGCCGCCTATCGCGCCCAGATCGGTGACGCTGTCGCCCTCGGCGCCAGCCTGTACGGCCTGCTCAATCCCGCCATCGAATTCGAGTCCGCGATGGCCGACGTCAACAAGGTGGTCGATTTCAAGGATCCGGTTGCCGGGCTCAAAGCCATGGAAAACCAGATCAAGTCCATGGCCCGCGACATCCCTCTGACGCATGAGGGGCTCTTGCAGATCGCCGCCTCAGGCGGGCGCATGGGCATCGCCGAGGATAAGCTTGCCCAATACACCGAAATGGTCGCCAAGATGTCCGCCGCCTGGGAAATGGCCCCCGACGCGGCCGGTGAGGCGATGGGCAAGATTTCCAATGTCCTCGGCCTGACCATGGATCAGACGGCCAAGCTGGGTGACGCCATCAACAAGCTCGACGACTCCAGCACCGCCAAGGCGGCCGAGATCGCCGGCTTCATGAAACGCACCTCCGGCACCGGCAAGCAATTCGGCCTCAAACCGCAGGAATTGGCCGCGCTCGGAACAGCCATGATCGACCTCGGTGCGACCGAGGAAATCGCCGCAACCGGCACCAATGCACTGCTGACCAGGCTGCAGTCGGCGCCGATCCAAACGGCGAAGTTTCAGGCGGCGCTGAAGAAACTCGGCTGGTCGGCCAAGGGCATGCAAAAGGCAATCGGCCGCGACGCTCAAGGCACCCTGACCGAATTCCTTGGCACCCTGACCGAATTGTCGGACACCCAGCGCGCCAACGTTCTCGGAGAAATGTTCGGCGCGGAGTACGGCGATGACATCGCCCGTCTGGTCGGCGGGATGGACAAATACAGACAGCACCTCGCTTTGGTGAGTAAGGAGGAAAATTACCTCGGCAGCGTACAAAAAGAATTCGAGGTCCGCACCAAGACGACAAAAAACCAACTCGTTGTCTTCAACAACCGCATCCGCGAAGTCGGCATCATCATTGGTGCGACGGTTCTGCCGGCGCTGAATCGGCTTCTGGCGAAGGTCGGGCCTGTCCTGACCCAGGCGGGAGAATGGATCGAACGCAACGACAAGCTGGTCGGCACCCTGGCAACCGTCGGGGTCGGGTTGATCGGCTTCAAGATCGCCACCATCGGCGTCGGCTACGCCTGGACCTTCCTTGCCGGCGGCGTGCTGGCCGGCTCAAGGGCGTTGCTCGGCGCCGGCCGTATCCTGCTGACGCTGCTCAATCCGCTGGCCCTGGTGCGCGGCGCCTTCGTCGCGCTGCGCGTCGCCATGCTGGCGACACCGGTCGGCGCCGTGGTGGCCGGCCTCGCCATCGCCGGGGCATGGGTCTACAACAACTGGCACAATGTCACCATCGCCTTCGACGCCTTCGCCAGTTCCTTCATGCGGGCGATAGAGCCGGTTCTGCCGATCCTGCAGCCGGTAACGGACAAGATCGGCGTTCTGTGGGACAGGCTTGCCGCCCTGGTGGCGCCGATCGAGGGGGCCGAAAGCGCCTTCCTGCAATTCGGCGGCAATCTCGGTCGGATGGTTGGCGAGGCCGTGGTCTGGCTGGTCGATCTGCCGGACACGGTCGATACGGCATTGACGTCCGCAGCGACCGCATTCGTCGATTGGACGAACCGCGCCGACGCGGCCGTTCAGGCCCTGCCGGGCCGGATCGGCGAGGGCCTACGCACTGCCGGCGCGATGCTCGGACAGGTGATGCTCGGCCTCGCCGGGCAGATGCTCGACGCCTTCCTGTCAATCGAATGGGTGAACGCCGGTGTGCGGCTGGTCGGCATGATCGTCGAGGGCATCAAGAGCGCAGCCTCCTCCCTGGCGGACGCGGTGCGCGGGGCCCTCAACGACGTGCGGCAATATCTGCCGTTTTCCGACGCGAAAATCGGCCCCATGTCCAACCTCACGGACTCCGGCCGCGCCGTTGTCACCACCCTTGGCGAGGGCGTCAAGAATGCCGGCTCCTCCCCGATCGCCGCGCCCCTGTCACGGGCGATGGACGGCGCCATGGTCGGCGCCGGAATCCAGGCGGCCGCAGCCAACAATAATTCCCCTACCGCCAACGACAATCTCGAACCGGCCGGCGGTCGCGGCGCCGCCGGCCGGCGGCTGCGCGACGCGGTAGAGCGGTCGCCGGCACCGGCCGAAGCTCCGGCGCCGGCCGGTGCGATGTCGCAGCCGCAATCCGCAGCCCCCCTTGCCGGTGTCATCCCCGCCCCCGCGGCAGCACCGGCGGGCGCTGCCGCCGCGCCCGCCACCGTCATTACCAACACCATCACCGTCAATTTGACGGTCTCGCCCAACATCGAGGCCGAGTCCTTCCGCCGGGGCGTGGAAGAGGTGCTGGAGCGGGTCGTCGGCGACATGGAGCACCGCCAGCGCTCTGCCCTGTACCATTAGCTTGAGGGGGCTTTCTTACCCTGTGGCGATACCGCCACACCTTACCATGAAAATCCTTCCATAGTAAGCATCGCTATAATATCAGGTTGATGCCGCGAAAAGTCGTATTAGATTTTAAGTGGCTACGTATCGCAATTTTTTGCACGTAGATTATCACTATCGGCTAAACGCTACGAAGGTGCATCATGGACATGAATATCATAGCGCTTGGAATTCCATTTTTTGGAACTCTATATTTTAGTTTCTTCCTTTATAGCGCAATCCATGAAGGCGGCCATTACGTGGCTGCGCGCTCCTTGAGCTTCCGGGTTACCCGGTTCTGCTTTGGCCCATCCACCGGCGGACTTGCCTGGGAAGAGGGAAAGGGTTTTCGTTTTCTCGGCTTCAAACATCATGCTCATATCGATGGCCCCGACATGTCCGGTCGCGGGCTAGCAGTCGTTATTGGCGCGGGCGCTTTTGCAAATACCCTGACCGCTATTTCCTGCCTTGTGGCAGCTTTTTTTCTTGAAAACAACGCCCTGCAATGGGCTCTCCTCGGAGCTTGGCGCAATTTCGGGATGGAGCTTGTTAACAGTCCGCTGGCAGCCTTCTTGTTTACATCTATACTCGCGCACTCGATTGGTTCCGCCAATTTGCTTCCGTTTAAAGTGTTTGGGGCTGAATCCGACGGATGGTTGCTTCGTCAGATCTGGCGTGGCGAGAAAATAAAGTAGCATTGCGAGCAATGCTTGCCCCCTGATAGGTGACACCCGACCTCACTCTCGCTATTGCGGCCTCAACTGTAAGGTATCTGAGGAGTAACCGGCGGAGTATGGCGCGACATGGCGGGCGTGATGATGGCGTTGGGCGATTACCGCTTTTCGCTCGACACCGCGGCCTTCGAGGCGCTGCAACGGCAGACCCAATACCGCTGGGTCGGGCAGGAACGACTCGGCCGCGAGTCCGCCTTTCAGTATCTTGGCCCCGGCGAGGACACGATCGACTTTTCCGGGGTCATCTACCCGCATTTTCGCGGTGGCCTCGGTCAGGTCGACGCCATGCGCGCCGAGGCTGCCAAGGGCGTTGCCTTGCTGCTGGTCGATGGTCGCGGCGGGGTGTGGGGTAATTACGTCATCAAGAGCATCAGCGAAACGCGCTCGATGCATTTCGATGATGGCACCCCGCGCCGCGTCGAATTCTCTCTGTCCCTGACGAAATACGGCGATGACGGCGAGACGGGGTCTGCCGCCGTGGTTTCCGCGACATCCGCCGCGCCGGCCGCTGCGATAACTCAGACATCGGCCTTGTCGTCGGCCTCAGCCATCAGCGAGGCGTGGGGCGCCGTCGGCGGCCTCGGCGCCACCCTCGGCGCCACCCTCGGCATTGCGGCGGAGGCGGTCACCACCGTTGTTGATGCCGTCCAGGCGGTCGGCGTCACGGTCGATGCGGCCATCGGCGCCGTCAACGTCACCCTCGGCAACGTCACCAGCATCGTCACCAGCGTCGGGCAGGAATTGCCCGGCTTGGCGGCCGTCGGCGTCGACTCGGTCAGCGCCGCACTGTCCTATCTGCCGTGCAATGTCACGGCCGTCACCACTGGACTTGCCGCCGTCGGTATTGAGGCGACAGACTTCGCCGCGGCCTTCATCGCCTCGCCGGCCGCCACCCTGATCAATGTCGCCGAAAGCGTCGCTGCCCTGCCGGGCGACGTCGCGGCCGAGGTGGCGGGTCAAATCCTGCCCGGCCGCGGTGCCGACACCGTGCTCGCCATCGGCCGCAACGCCGCGGCGGCGCGCGCCGCCGCCGGCCTGGGGGCCTGATATGCAATACCGCACCAGCCAAGGCGACATGCTCGATTGGATCTGCTGGCGCCATTACGGCCGCACGGCGGAGACCGTCGAGGCCGTGCTGGAAGCCAACCCTGGCCTTGCCGACCACGGCCCGGTATTTTCCGCCGGCCTGCTGATCACCCTGCCGGAGGTGCCGGAACCCGAGCGCCAAACACTGCCGCGGCTGTGGGGTAAACGATGAAGCCGGATTTTCGCCTGGAATGCGAGGGCGCCGACATCACCGCCCGCCTGCGCGACCGCCTGCTCGAACTCCGCGTCATCGACGAGGCCGGCGTCGCCTCCGACCGGCTGGAAATCACCCTTGATGACCGCGACCACCTGATCCCGCTGCCGGCGTCGAATGCTGAGCTCAAGGTGTGGCTGGGCTACCAGCCGCCAGGCCCCACCCCGGCCTATATGGGCAGCTACAAAGTCGATGATATCGGCCTGTCCTCCGGCCCGCGGTCCGTGTCGATCCGTGCCAAGGCGGCAGAACTCGCGGGCGGCTATCGCGAGCCGAAAACCCGCGACTGGCACGGCAAGACCATCGGCGACATCGTCGCCAAGATCGCAGCCGAGCACGGCTTTACCCCGCTGGTGTCGGCCAGCCTCGCCGGCATCAATGCCGGCCATGTCGACCAAGCGGAGGAAAGCGACGCCGGCCTCCTCACCCGGCTGGCCGGCATGTACGACGCCGTCGCCAAGCCGGCCGACGGCAAGCTTCTGTTCGTCAAGCGGGGCGAGGGCGCCGTCGACGCCACCAGCGATACCGGCAGCAGCTCGGCCTCTGGCTCCCGTATCGCCCTGCGGCCAACGGATGTGACGCGCTGGTCAGTCACCCTGTCCGAGCGCGGCGCCTATGCCGCCGTCACGGCCAGATATCAGGATCACGCCACCGGTGAAACCAAGTCGGTGACGGTCGGCGGTGGTGGCGACGGCGAACGCTATCAGGAGCGTGCGCCCTACACCTCGAAGGATGTCGCCGAGCGCGCCGCCGCCGCCAGGCACGCCGACCTCACCCGCGGCAAGGTGTCCGGCAGCATCGAACTGCCCGGCAACCCAGCGATCTACGCGGAATGCGTCATCGTGCTCGACGGCTTCCGTGAGCAGGTCAACGGCGAATATTCCGGCAAGACGGTGACGCACTCGTACACCAGCAGCGGCTACACGACGTCAGTCGAATTCGAAACCAGGATGCAAAGTGAAGGGAATGACCAGTGATAGTTTCATTTGATCAAGCACTCGGGATCGCTGGTGCGATCGCGTCTCTCGCCGGCACGGCCTGGGCCATCTTGCACTATGTCATGGGCCGTCTTGATGCCATGCGCGAGCAGATGAGCAAGGCGATGGCCGAAGTCCATGCCCGCGTGGACGGCTTCCACGCCGACTATGTCCGGCGCGACGACTACCATCGTGACATGGAGTCGCTTCGCGGCGATGTCGCGGGCATCCGCGACGACGTCAAGCAGATGGGTGGCGGCATCAATTCCCGCCTCGACCAGCTTTTCCTTGCCCGCGCTCTCGGCACCGTCGGCGCCGGCGCGGGCGAATAACCGGAGGCAAATCCATGGACGTCGAAAAACTCCTGACCGATCTGGTCCGCGACGAGGGCTTGCGGCTCAAGCCCTATCGCTGCACGGCCGGCAAGCTGACGATCGGCATTGGCCGCAACATCGAGGACATTGGCATCACCCACGATGAGGCCATGCATCTGGGGCGTAACGATATCGCCCGCGTGGTCGTCGAGCTCGACGGCGCCCTCCCGTGGTGGCGCGAGATGTCGGAGCGGCGGCAGCGGGCCCTTGCCAACATGGCCTTCAACCTCGGCCTCGCCCGGCTGCTCAAGTTCAAAATGATGCTCGGCGCCATGCAGCGGGGCGATTTCGCCGCCGCCGTCCGCGAGGCCGAAAGCAGCGCCTGGTTTCGCCAGGTCGGCGAGCGCGGGCCGCGCGTGGTGGCGGCGATCCGCGAAGGGTGACCGTCGGGTACGCGAGGCCGCTCGCGCAAGGAGGGGCGCCGGGGAACTATCCCAGGCGCCTTTTCTCATTTGGGGGCAACCCATGGACGTCATAGAATTTCTTATCCTGCATCGCGGCGATGCGGCCGAGGTGCTGCTCGCCATCTTCGCGGGGGCGGCGGCTCTGATCGCCAGCACCCGCACGCCCGATCCCGCCACCCCCTTCGGCAGGTTTTACCGCCTGGTGGAATTCTGCGCCCTGAACTTCGGCCGGGCTAAGGAAGTCGGCCCTTCCTCCGACCCCACCTATGGGCAGCGCATCCACGATCTGACCCATACCCTGAACCCTTCCGATGGCGCCGGTTACGCCAAGGTGATGACGGAAATCGCCGAGATCGCGGGTAAGGCGGTGCAAGGGTCCGGGAAGGCGCTTTCCATCCTGCTCGCCGTGCTGGTGGTCGGCCTTGCCACGCTGCCGCTCGGCGCCTGCGCTGGCACCGCCGCCAGCTTCGAGGCCGGTATCGCGACCACTGGAGCCGCACTGGATACCGCCTCCACGGCGATCGACAAGGCGGGCGATGCTGTCGACAACCTGAAATATCGCGCCCTCAAGCGGGAAATCGCCCTGGCCTGCGCCAAGGATATCGAGCTGCTCGCCAAGGCGGCCGACGACAACGTCTGGCCGATCGCAGCCATCATGCTCAGTTGCCCGAAGGTGAAATCCTTCGTCGAGCGCGGCTCTGGCGCCGTCAGCGTCACGGTCAGCAAGTGACCGCCTCACGTCATATCGTCGCGGTGCATGGCTTCATGTTCCGCGACGACGACGGCCAGGACGACCCGGATCGGGTCTTCTGGCCCGAGATCGTGACTGCCTTCGGGCAGGCCGTCGAGATGTGGACGTGGTATTCCGTGCCTTTTGGCATCCACCCGGAGACCCCGCTCGCCTCGTTCCTGCAAACCGTGCGAGCATGGGCAGGGTCATGGGGCAGGGGCTATCTGCACCCTTACCGCTACGCCTGGGCATTGTCGACCGACGCCGGCGACCGACTCGGCAAGCATCTGCGTGCCCGCCACGCCGTCACCGGCGAACGGGTCACCCTGGTCGGTCACAGTCTGGGTAGCCGGGTGGTGCTGCGCGCCGCCGCCATGGCGCCCCAGACTGTCGAGCGCATCCTCCTGCTCTCCGGCGCCGAGCTCCAACAGAACGCCGCCGTGCTGGCCGGCCTGCTGCCTGTCCCCATCCTGAATGTGGCGACCCGCGAGGATGACGTGTTGCGCATTCTCGGGGCGCACTGTGCTGGTGACGGCGACGGCGCTTGTATCGGCCAGGCCGGCCTCGGCGACGACGCCCCGGCCAACTGGCTTGACCTCTTTCTCGACGATCTCAATACCCAGGCCGTGGGCCGCAAGCTGGGATGGGATCTGCAAGGGGATCAGCCCGGCGAATGGGGTGACCACTGGCATTGTTATCGGCATGCCGGCAACTGGCCGGCGCTCCGCGCTTGGGTCAATGGCGACGCCCTGGCGGCCTTCCGACATGTGAAGGAGGACGCCGAATACGCGCCCTGCTGATTGCCGCCGGCCATGCCAAGTCCTATTTCGGGGGAGAAAGACCGGCTGGTGCCCATAAAAATATTTTCGGTCTTGACCGCGCTCGGTCGATCATCTGAAGGTTGACCGGAAAACGACCGAGCGCGGAAGGATTGGGAATGGCACTGATATCCTGCAAAGAATGCAATGAACAAGTAAGTGATCAGGCGCTCAAGTGCCCGAAATGCGGGTTCCAACTGCGCAAGCCGAAGCGTGGGTTTTTCGGTAAGCTCGCGAAATGGTCGCTGATCGGCTTCAACCTGCTTATGATGGTCTGGCTGTTGAGCTATCTCGGCGACGTCGGCAAGCTGTCTGCGGCGCAAACATCTGAAGCCGGCAAGGCCGGTGCAGCCATTGGCACGGCCTTGGGAACGGGCATGCTGCTCGGCTTCTGGGTGGTCGGCGATATCATTCTCGGCCTGTGGGCGATGCTCACCCGGCCGCGCTGACGGCAACCGGCCTGCCGCCGTACGACAGCGGCAGGCCGGAATTTTTTCAGGCGCCCGGCTTTGGCGCCGCCAGCCGACGGATTTCCGTCATCAGTGCCGCATCCTGCGCCAGCCGCTCATTCTGCGCCCCGATGTGGCTCGATAACTGGCACAGCCGCGTCACCGCCTCCATCACGACAAGCTTGGCGTCCACGATGTCGGCCGGGATTGGGGCGTGGGATGGAGTCGAGATTCCCGACGGCACATACAGCCGGCGCATCTCCTCATCGAGATCGCGACCTGGAGCGGGCCGTTCCGCCCGCGCCTTGCGGCGCATTCGCAGGATGACGCACTCCTCCCAGGCGAGGGGGATGCCGTCGAGGCTGTCGGGCGACGTCGGCGTCCCCGAGGACACGGCGAGCCGGACGGGCTGCGACTCGAGCGAAGACCCCCGCCTCCTCCCGCCGAGCATCGAGGACAGCCGCTGTCCAGCATTCGCCAAGGCGCGATTGACCGACCGCGGTTGGCCGGCATGCGGTGTCAACATCTCTTCGGCAAGGTCGTGCAGCTTGGGCAGGATGTCCAAATCGGGTGAGGCAGGGAGGGTGCCGGCGAGAAACTGGTCGAAAATCTCGACCATTTGAATCGTGACCTCGGTAGCGTTCGGCGTCTCGCTCTTGGTGCACAGATAGAGGGACTGCTTCTTATTCAGGAAAAATCGTAACTGCCCAGGTACCCCCGGAACTGGCTTCAGAGCACACTCATCAGCGTGCCCAGGTACCCCAGCGCATTGGAAAATAAGCATATTTTGCGGAGGAAAAGGCCGAAAACCGCTGTTTTTCGGCCTTTTCCTGTCCA
>OBEQ011077584.1_pt1 | contig 61752 bp, 36 predicted proteins | sample 1670901 | NCBI WGS metagenome assembly OBEQ01 (sample SAMEA104232315, study PRJEB22302) | groundwater metagenome | biome: forest; feature: aquifer; material: groundwater | place: USA | collected 2011-08-07 | depth 5.4 m
ACCTATCATGAACCAACAGTTCAAGATCACCGAATCAATGCTAGAAAAACGACCTGAAATGTCCGATGACGGGATAAAAGTAGGAGACAAAATCTGCGGTAAGGTGCTATTAGCCCGGTATAGCCGATATATGCAACGCATAGCGAAAGAGGATATTTTTCTTATAAACGATATTGTTGAGCACGGCTGCCGATTTACGCACCACACCTCCATCGCCCCCACTGGTACATTATCCCTTTCCATCGCCAATAACGTCAGTAACGGTATAGAGCCTAGCTTTGCACATCATTACTCCCGCAATGTGATTAGGGCTGGCAAAAAATCCAAGGAAAAGATTGATGTATATTCCTACGAACTATTGGCTTACAGAGTGCTTAAGAACATTGCTATCAGTGGCTTGGACGCCAGCGCACTGCCAAACGGCTTCACCTCGGCCGACGAAGTAAAACCCCAACAACACGTAGACGTACAAGCGGCTGCACAAAAGTGGATAGATTCTTCCATTTCAAAAACGGCTAACATACCGACTGACTTTCCCTACGAGGAGTTTAAAGACATCTACCTCTACGCATACAAGCAAGGCCTTAAGGGCTGTACCACATTCCGCTTCAACCCAGAAAATTTTCAAGGCGTCTTAGTGAAGGAAAAGGATCTCGAAAATACTACCTACCAGTTCACCACCGAAGGGGGTGAGGTATTCGAACTCAAAGGCAATGAAGCTATCGAGTACGACGGCGAAAGCCACACAGCAGCCAACCTCTACGATGCACTCAAAGAAGGCTATTACGGTAAATTTTAAGAAGGTTCTGATCATGGCAATTAAAATCGAAAAGAAAATAGTTAACTATAAAGTCAACGAGAGCGCCCCTCACAACCGCCGAGAGGAAGATAGGCAATTGTCGATAGAGACGATGAATGAAGACGTGCAGCGCCCTGAATCACTCACTGGCACAACCTATAAGATGAAGCCCACCAATACGGACCATGCGCTATATATTACCATCAATGACTTCGTTTTAAATCAAGGAACCGTGCATGAGATTAGACGTCCATTCGAGATATTCATCAACTCAAAAAGCATGGAACATTTTCAATGGGTGGTCGCCCTCACGCGAGTTATTTCCGCGACTTGGCGTAAGGGTGGCGACGTAACTTTCATGGTGGATGAACTTAAAGCCGTGTTTGACCCCAACGGAGGCTACTATAAAAAAGGCGGACAATACATCCCCTCACTCGTGTCGGAATTCGGGATGATTATCGAAAGACACCTAATTATGATCGGACTGATCAAAGCACAAGAGCTTAATCCACACCAAAAAGCACTAATAGCCGATAAAAAAGCAGCGCTTGCCACTGCAGGTTCGAATACTGTAGCGACACAACCTACTCCTACTACCGGCGAAACTCTATACCCAGCACACGCAGAAATTTGCAAAAAATGCTTTACAAAATCGGTAATTATGCAAGGCGGATGCAACTTATGCCTTAACTGTAGTGATTCAAAATGCCAGTAGCATCCACAGATCAAACGCCGCACTACCATTAATAAAAAATAACCCCAACAAAGCCTGAGCTACAAATTATTCAGGCTTCACTCCCTACCTACCTCATAAAAGCGATAGGCCGTAAGTAAAGCCAAAAATACTTAAGTTTTACCCCATTTATTTTTCCCCAAAATCGCCGCAACCCACCTCAAAACCCAAATGTACCACTACTTGATTAAACAAACCCTTGACTAGATAGCCATAACTCGACCTAAACCGCCACAACCTCCAGCACCTACCGATGCCACCTATATACCCCCAAAGCAGACCCCTCCGCTCGCACGAACTTCAAAACAAATTTTTTCTACCGCCACCAGTGAAACGCTACCGCGATTCACTTCACCACACCCCAACAACATTTGCTTGGTTGAACAGGCAAACAACTAACCCCATGCCGCTATCGCAGCATGGGCGCTCCCAAGACCAGCACGTAACACACTAACGAACTAACTACGATAGCAACGACTTTCCCGCGACTAAAATGCTAAACCACAGCAGATAATATATACCAACTACTACCCCCTAATCCCAGCGAACCAAATACAAACCCAACGAGTGCCAGGAAAAACGAACACCGAGCGTTATTTACTTGGGTGCTAAGTTACCCCTAAAAGCGACACCCACATAAACTACTTTTAATACCGACTAAAAGCCCTACCCTATAATAGATTTCACAACAGCTTGGTATCCTCTTCAAAAATAACACTCAACCTGAAGAACCGACATTAACCATACATAAACTACCTAGCTAATTATTGAATTGTGCAACACTCTTTTAATTAACAAACTAAAAGGAAGTGATTACCGCAGAGAAAGTACTTAAGAGCCGAAAGACCGAATCAAAACCATATTAATGAGCACCAAATAAAGTAAACCCAACAACAAACAAAAATAGACCCTACTACCAAAGTCCATAATCATAGATGTAATTTAAACCCAAGATTCTTACCTGCGAATATCTCACCTATTAAATACCTCTACCAAGACAAAATACTACTTACAAAGGTAGATGGCCAAAACTAGCCTACATACCCCAAGCCGTAAACCAACCACTAAACTAAGCTCAACACCCAATACTTACAAAGACCCCCAACACACATTTACCCACCAACTAAAGCAAGACAAACTCCCCCGACAAGAACGCCGTTCTAACTGACCAGCTAAAACCCCCACAAATACTCATCGGGCGCGATACTTAAATTAGTTTTTTCCTCCTCTCCACACATTACTGGTTACCCGTAACGCCTTTTCGATAAGACGTTACTCAAAAACCGAAACGCCCAATCCCATTGGCACTTTCTAAACCCCAACTGGTAACCAGTACATACCTACGTTTAGAAGAAATCTAGAACTGGAAGGCCTAAAACAGCTCGCTAAAATCATGTAAATCTTAAGCGCGAACAATTAACCTCACTCCCAATTAAGATTAACAATTCTTTTGAAACATTATTTAATTGGGAAAAGGGAGAAAATCGCTCTTTTGCTCTTTCCGACAATAAAATCAACTAGCATAGTCTCATAGGAATAATATTGCTCTTTCCGCCAATAGAATAAGAAGGGATAGGTCCAGCAGTAAAGATAATGCACTTTCCGCCAGTAGAACCAACTAGCATAGGTCTTGCAGAAATAATATTGCTCTTTCCGCCAATAAAATAAGCTTGAATAAACTGACCTCTATACCTTTTCAAGAAAGCTAATTGAGTTGAAAACTCAACTTTACGTTACTCTCGCGTGTTAAAAAATAACTTAAGAAGGAAGATAAATGCGAGGTAGATACTAAAGCGGTACGATGCCCTGGATTGAAACGACGATAGCAACTGGATACAAATGATTTGCCGCATATAGAGTTCAAGCGGTCAGGGCAACGAATTTTAGAACCAAGTCTAGCCTATACCTACCTACGAACCGTGCGTAGACTCAAACAAGTTAATTTGATAAATGAATTTTCAATGAAGGCCGATTGACTGGATCTTATCAGGTCGCGCGGAATATTGATGACGTATTCGTTCAACTTCTGGAGGGTGTGGTTTAGGTAGTCGTCCGCGACGTCCATAATTCTTTTTCCCGTAGTGATCGGTAGCCGTACGGTCTGTTGCATGGCCGACCATTGCAGCGACTTCTGCACGCGAATAAACCGTCTTAAGATCTGCGATACATTGGTGTCGGCAGGAATAAATCGACACGAGGCTTTCTGCACGAGGAAAAAGTACCTTGTAGGCTCTATATAGGCATTTACGTATGGATTCATAATATTGTGTCCAAGTTAGCTTTCCATCAGAACCCAATAGGCCATGCGTTAATGAAACATCCGTAAACTGTAACTGTAGCAAAATGGTATTGATGTCTGATTCCGACATATTTGTCAGAATAAGGTGGCGGTACTCGCCGTGTGCTCGCCCATTTGTTGCTTTTGCATTTTTGACACGCAGCGCGGGTGTTTCACAGTTTATGCCAGGTAGATTTTCTTCCAGGTAGACAGCGTCTCTCCATTCTTCGGGACGCAAGCCGGTCACCAAAGTGGCTTTGAAAAATATCAATGTTCTCAACGCCCAATAGTATTCTTCTCTTTGAGTATTCAAATATTGTGTAAGTGTTTCTTCTTCTATTTGGCTGACATTCTTCTTTTTCTTCTGCGAAGTATTACCCTCCGATTTTTTCCCTTTTGCTTTGCATCCACTGGAATTCAATAACTTCAGTGCGTCGCGCAGTTCATATTGTCCAATAACGTCCAGATAGCAAACCAAGGCGGCTTTATACAAACGCCAGCTTCGTACCGCCATAGCGGGCTTAAGCTCCTCCAACCACGACGCCAACTTTCCATATTCATCCTTCGGCAAACCTTTTTCTTTAGAGTAACGCTTCAATAAACCGGCAGCCCTTTTCAGGTAGGCAGCTTCCGTTTCCTTGGTATGAGTTGGCTCAAACCACGCTGGATAAATTTTTTCAGTCATTCACATAACTCCAACAAATCAATTTCTGTGTTCATTCACACCGTTGTGAGGTGTGAAGGAACATATTGTTAAGACATCATTGTTGCCTCATTTTTGAAAGCAATCCAATACTAAATGTTGAAAAGTGCATTTTCCTATTTTCACCTGATGTTAATCTGCAGGTTAACCAAGACCAAAAATAAATAATCAGACAATTTTTCGAAAAGTGCCGATTTTGCTCGCGCAAACATCTTTCCTTTGGTTGAATGACTCAGGAAGATATTTCATCGGTTTATGTAAGTGGAAACGGTCTAGCAAGAGTTTTGTAATGCTATCCATATCAACTCATGGACCAAGACGAAAAAATCGATTTGCATTTAGTGCAAAGTCAGTTGGAGCCACACTATGCTTAAGTCCAGTGCACTGCAGGCCACGTTTATTGCCTCTCTTCTGTCGGGATGCAGTTTCAATCAACCGCTCGACATTAACCAACCGGACGCTGCTGCGGTACGTTTGGCTCAGGTCGCCGAAAGTATTCAAAAACATGCGAACGATCTTGCTGATATTGAGGCGGCCAAATACGGTAATCCGATAAAGTCCGTTGATACGACCCATGCACCGGAACTTGAAAAAATTGTTAGTCTAGGGGACGACTGGCGAGGCCCCGCAGATAAATTAATAAATCGCCTGGCAGCCCTTGCTGGCTATCAGACTCGGTATATAGGACAGAAGCCTGCCGGCGATGTCATCGTGAATATCGATACCAATTTTCGACGAATAGTTGACATGCTGCATGACACCGGTTCGCAAGCGGGTAAGCGGGCAACCATTGTTGTTAAAGCTCGAACTAAGATGATACTCGTTGAATACAAGCCCTATTAAGAAGGTATCGATTATGCGGTTTACTCGAGACAGACAGGTCAACACAAGGCAGAGGAATAGATTTTCCAACGCAGTGAAGCGACCTATGTTTATAGTAGCACTTACGCTCTTGACGGGCTGCTCATCGACGCTGAATAAGATACGGACCTCAACAAATTCCATGCTGAATGATGAGCCGAATCAGGTCGAACTTGACCACGTCCCCAAGGAAAAGCCGGAAAAATTGCGAGAACTCGATCAGAAAGAGTCATCAACCGGCTTTGCGTCTGAGGGTGATGCAGAAATTAAACAAATTCGCATGAAGACATTAAAACAGGCCGCTTTTTCTTGGGGGGTTCAAGAAGGAATGTTTTGGCGTTATCAGCAAATCATGGATCTCATGAATCGGCAACCCATCGTTATGTCGACCGTATTCGAATTCAACACGTTTCTCGTTGACGGAAAAATGTTGTGTCCCGTTGTTATAGAGGCAGAGCGTATTTATGAACAAACTAATGACAAAACCGTTCGAACTGTGACTGCATCACTCACGCTGGAAAAGAATGCGCGGCTTGTACCACAAGCACCTACTTGGCGTGATTACCTTACTAGGACAATTGATAAGCCTGTTGAACCAGATGCCGTATTATTTCCAAGAGACGACGAAGAAAAGTCTGCTTGGCGCAATGCACTCAATAAAGGGTGGGAAGCGGGTGTTCTACAAGCGGATAACACCTATGAGCATGACCTTCGTATACTCCAGAAGGACATTGAAGGTATGTATCGCTTTCGTAAATTGTTGGCGCAAGGCATTGTTTCTCTACCGACACTGCAATCTTCCAACATGAGTTTCGTTAAGGAAGGCAAAACCGTTAACCTCAATGATGTCATATACAGCATAACTGTGGAGTCTGACTTCACCGACACTAACGACTGGCAGCCATTTTTCCGGCTGCAATCTCAACGACCTAATTAGAGTTTATAACACTATGTCTTCAATTATGTGGCCTGACGAAAATCCAACACAGTTTCATCTCGAAGAGTTGAATCAATTTTTGATATGGTCCTTTAAAAGAGGTTGTTCAGAGGTATTTGTTGATTCGGAATATCCCCTGGCAGTTAGGTATAACGGCTTTCTTAGCGAGGTGAGTTCGCGATGCATACCTCACAAAGAAGTTTCAACACTCATCAATGACATATTTAACCCTTCTGCAACCGACTTGATCCGTGATGGTCAACCTGCAGTCTTTTGCCATGCGCTTAAGACCTTCGACGGAACCGATGTTCGATTTCGTGTGCATGCTTCAGCAGGCAGGAGCTTTAAGGAGCCTGACAAAACTCACGACGTCGCGATAAGGATGGTATTTAGAGTCAGAGACAAGGATTCAGCCTTCATTGCGCAAAGCAGTGCCCACCCAGCCATTATGGGGAATCCTTGCGTTCCAAATGACATTACTATATTTATCGGTACTGACAATTCCACCGCTTCCATACTCGCCGGATTAATACAGAGAGAATTAAAGCGTCAGGACCAATCTACGCTTACTGAACGACCAAGCGAATCTATAACCCCTCTAAATTCTGCGCTAGAAGGTCTTTGTAGTGTCGACCAGCCAAGTGCCGTACCAAGTGTGGATTCGAAACGAGAATCAACTACGGGTAAAGCGCTTGCGATAATGTTTGGCCGCAAGCTAATTAATATATTTTCTGTGGCTGTCGTCTCTATTGGGCTATTGATATTTTCATCCTTCTGTATCGCCTTGCTTGATCTCAACCTCAGCCCGAAGCAACCTCTGACATTGATTGACTATCTCACACAATCGATTGCTCGACCTCCTCAATCAGAGGATATTTGGCAATCACCCAACAACAACGGAGCTGCAAGCGTTCATCACGCCAACGTAAGAAAATTTACCTTTGAGTCTGAATTTAATCGGTCCAATGAATTGGTTTCAGCCATCCCTTTATCTTCAACCAGTTCACACGAGGAAGAATAATACGATGTCGGACAATCATGACATGCTCTGGCCAGAGGAAAATCCCACCAGATTTCACCTTCAGGAGTTTAATCAATTTCTTTTGTGGGCCTACAACTTTGGCTGTTCGGACATTTTAATTGATTCAGAAGATCGTTTAGCGGTTAAGCGTAACGGTTTCCTTGAGAAAGTGAGCTTACGCTATGTTCGAAAGGAAGAAGTCTCATTGATCATCAACGAAATATTTCTGCCTTCGGCGACAAATTTAATTCAGAGCGGTAAACCACTAGCCTTTGGCTATACCATTATGACCAGTGATGAATCTATCATTCGATTCCGTGTGAACGCGTCAGCTGGCCAAGGTACCAACGGTGCAGCCTTTGCTATAAAGATGGTATTTAGAACCATTGGCGATCAACTTCCTACCTGTGAAAAACTTCAGATTGACCCAGCTATCGTGGAAGCGTGTACTGCTGAAAATGGCATTGCGCTCATCGTGGGCGCAACAGGATCTGGCAAATCCACAACGATAGCCGCTTTAATACATAATCGAGCGACACGCTTTAAACAACATATCCTCACCGCTGAACAACCCATCGAATATGACTTTAAGGTAATTCCTGAATCAGAAGCATTATCACGGATCAACCAAACGGATGTTGGGCCGCATGCCCACATCGAATCCTTTCCTCTTGCCATCGCTGATTTCTTACGTAGAGCACCGGATGCCATTCTATTGGGCGAAGCCCGAGACCTCGAAAGCATAAGAGGCGCTATCCGAGTATCTCAAGTCGGACATTTTGTTTATACGACCGTGCATGCCAATAGCGGACCACAATGCATTGCGCGTATGGCGGACGAATTCGACCGAAGTGAGCGTAAGAGCATCATGTCAAAACTCGTTGATGCGCTACGCGTCATACTTTATCAACGCTTGGTTACAAAGCTTCAAGGTGGACGTATCGCGTTGTGCGAACGTCTCATCGTCACTGAAACCATGAGACGCCAACTTCTCAATCGTTTATTAGTGGTTGACGATATAACACTTGATTTAAAAATTCTTTTTGACACCCACGGCGTCTCATTATTAGCTGATGCGAAAGAGAAATTTGAGCAAGGACTTATACCGCTCACCGAATACATCCTTATTGTGAATGAATTCGGTAGCAAAGAAGACGTCGATATTGTTGTGCCTACTGCCAACACGCTCCTTTCGAAAGGAATCTTATCAGCAGCAGTTCACGCAGATTGGATTGCGGACTATGAAGTAACAGAAGTTGACTCAGGGATAGTGGAGGAGGGCGGACATGTCTAATAGTGAAACAGATTTTCTCTGGCGTAATAGCGGCCTTAATGCCAGATTGGGTTTGGGGTTTACCTCCATTGATGCCAGAGCATCGTTTTTCATTCTATTTTTGATTTTTAATGTTTCCTGGGATTCACTACAGATATTTTTGGCAGCTGTCGGCTTCTTTTGGTTTTTAGAATTTCAAGGATATAACATCTTAGTGGCCATCAGAAAAGCTCGATCACTGATCGCCGGAAAACATCGGTATGCACAGAGCCCTATAGCAAAGAGACGGAGACTGATTCATGGCTAACACAGCGGAAATAGGCGAATTTATAAGAAACATTACAGTTATGCATGCAACCCACGAAACCGTTATTGATGTTGCTGTCGATAATGGATATCAGCGGAACAAAACCTGTTTTTGGTCTCAAGATCACCAAGGAAAGCTCATCATTAGAGAGTTTTCTTTGGCGTCACAAGGGCAAGTCGGAATTGCCAATGCCAGCGCGTCTGGAGAAAGCATTGGCGTGTATGAGGTGAACGGTGCGCCCTGGACAGTGGGCGATTGTATCGATACACCAGTGGTTTTTTCCTCGCAAGATTATGCTACTTCGGACTTAAATACGGCACTCGTGAACCACTCACTCATGACTGCAGGCATGGGCGGACGAAACATCAATCTTGTGACAAGCCTACCGCTCGACCATTATTTTTCTAAAGGTAAGCCAAATCATGAATTCATTAACAGCGTAAAATTCGCTTTTCAGGCACCTACCAAATGCCTGAGTGGTGAAAACCTTGCTAAAGTCCAGAAACACTTCATCTTCCCTGAATCCGTTGCTGCTTGGATTGATTATTCGCTCGATGCCCAGGGCAATGAGAGAGTCAAAAATACTAACGGTGTTGCGGTGGTGGATATTGGCGGCAATACAACAGACATAACGTATATTTACGAAAACAATCAAATCAACCGGAAACGATCTGGAACAGAATTGATTGGGGTTCGCAATGTACTGCATGATTTAGGTGAAATCCTGCGAGAGCAATTTAGTCTCACCAATACACCTAGCCTTCGACGCCTAGAGCAATCGCTTGCGACCAACCTCTGTAACATATCTGGGACAGCGAAAAACATCGTCGATCATATCGAAAATGCTAAAGCCTTAACTGCGAAAAGACTTCATTTGTTTATCCGTGAAAAATTGGGCGATGCTGACGATCTGGATTATGTGATCTTCGTTGGAGGGGGTGCGGTCGTGCTTGACGGAATTCAGGCTCCCTACATCAACGCTGTCGTTCCTGAGCGACCAGAATTCGCCAATGCAAGAGGAATGCTTAAGTACCTCACCTATATAGAGGACAACAAGTAATATTGTTGAGGATTGTTAAACGTTATGAGTCGTCAAATGCATCGATATTCATTCTATCTGGATAACAGTAATAGTGTTGAGGCTAATCTATTAACAGTTATAAAACAAATCCAGGCGCCCAAGCGTGAGCACGAATTTATACGTCGACTAATGTCTAATGGCTATATTGTTAAAAATTGGTTTGTCAGAATCAATAGAGAATTACCCGATATAGACAACATTGCACCGCTCCTGAATGGCCAAAAAAAAAATGAATTGATATTTCGCCCAATCCTGGTTGAAGGAATACCCTCGCTGGAAAATTCTATTGTAGCAGAAGCCAACAGAGTTAAGAGTCGATATGAAAGACGGCACTATTTCCGAATGCTTTTCCTTTATGGGTTTTGGTTTGAAACTACCCCTGATTTGACAAACCTCAGCGCGCTCAATTTCTTAGCGCCTACTGTTGAAAAGACGCAAACACCCGACGCCTTGAACATCACCCAGGCGGTGGAAGCTAATCACCAGTTTCCCGATATCGAATCCACCGAACCCCTATTCGTCAATTCCCACAAATCAGAAAAACCCAAAAAATACCGGAGCCTTTACTAATGAATATATTGATAGAGAGAACTCACAGAAAGCTTTGCTGTGCTTTGCTGAGCGCGGCCATGTTAACGACAACAACCGCTCATGCATTATTCTATATTGACAATGAAGGACTGGAAAAAGACGCAGTGGCCCGAACGCATCAAGTTCAGCAACGCAATACACCTGATGGTTTTAGTGTACTTTCAGATAAAACCGTGAGTGTGTTGCATGAGATAGGTAAGGGTACTGCCCAATCTGACAACAGTTTTGGCTCGGACCTGCCGCTCGCTGATGCCATAACGATGATCATGCCAGACAAATGGATTGCTTATGTTGACGAACGAGTTAAACAAAGCGAATCCGTTGATTGGAGTTCTGAGAATAAGCCTTGGACTGAAAATCTCCGATCAATCGGACTGAATTATGGCTACAAATTTCTTGTTGATTGGAACCAGCGATTAATTCAGATATCTCAAGACACCAATTTTAATCGCGTCATTGATAACACCCCGCTCGAACTCGAAGACACAGTCAACGGTCGAAAAGTGTATGTCTATTCGTCGAATCCACTTGATGGCGGGGGTGTTCTGATCGTTGGAGGCCAGAGTATGCCGATTAAAATACGCAAATAATAATCTTTAAAAATGCACAAAAATCTCCCTCGGGAGATTTTCCCGCTTTACTGATAAAACGTAACATGTTACGTTTTTAGCTATTGGGTATTCCTATGTTTATTTTCGATCTAAATGCCCCTTGGCATTGGAGCGTTATCACGCTCTCAGTGCTCTTGATTGCCATGTGGGCGCTCGCGAAGCTCTCATGGGCAAGCACAACGAACTTTATAGGGAGATTGTACTATTTGTATCATTATTGGAATAACCGTAGTTGGGTGAGTCTAATAAAAAATGGTTTGGCGCTCGCCATCAATGGGTTTTCTATATGGATTATGCTTCAAGCAATGCTGCTAATGACTGGCGGATATTTTTTCGGCTTGTCGCCACTTGAGATGGCTGCAAAGAATATCAAGTTATTGGCATTACTGGGTTTTCTACTCTTACTCGGATTGCGTTTAAACTTGAAGAAAAAAGTGGCCTAAGTTTTTTGACCAGCAACAAAGGAGAGAGGTATGGCATTAGGACTCAGTAAATACGACCTCAAGGAATGGGGAGATGCGTTGGCTGCTAATGACTGGGTATGGAATACATGGGAAGCAATATTTTTTGATATTAGCGTCATAGCCCTCTGGGTGTTATTTGTTTCGCAATTCGCTATGTGTTTTACGTCAAATGGGCGTGCATTTCTCTCCAGCTTAAATCCAAGCAAGTCAGTCGATTGCGGCAGTCTTGCCATCGGCTACTTTTTTTTTGCCGAAACAGTTTTTATGTTTGTGCATGCTTGCCTATTCGGCCCAGGACCTACGGGTTACCTATTGGCTACTACGTTAGATACTCGTACATTAGCTAATCTCAATGAATTCACTTACAAGTATCTGAGCTTGGCAGGGCTCTTTTTTGCGCATTAAGACCTCTCGTTCGAAGCAGAGGTCTTAATCGTAGCGCTCTCTTTTAGGCGGCCCCTAACTAATTTCCGAGCTGTTTACCCAATTTGCTTCGCGCGCCCCTTAATGCTGCTTCCGCAGCCGTCACTTTTTCTTTGCCACCACCAGGAGCGCCACCACCGCCTGAACCACCGCTATCTCTGCTCGATGCTTTTTCAGCTGCTCCACTGGCTTTGCTTGCAGCTCCTAAGAAAAATCCCCGGTTTTGTTGCTCATGAGAAGCTTCACCAAGATTTTCACCACCACCACCAATAAAACGTAGTATTTTGTCGGGTAGCTCGTGAATAAGCCCATAGGCGCGATGCGCAATTTGGATGATTAGACCGGTCAATATTGCAAGAAGAGCTATAAATGAAATCAAACCTGTGAAGGTGTCGCCGATCATCGAACTCATGAACGGAATAAACAGCAAGCTAACAGTCATACCCATGACAATCATCAATAGCATACTGGCGAAAAATCCGAATACCATAAGAGTGGGTCGTAAGAACAGCGAGAGCATTACCATATAGCCGGCTTGAGCTCTTTGGCCAATCAATCCATTACCTTCTGGCATCGCATGCGAGGCAGCCCATATAGGGGCTGCAATCGTTGCTTCGATCACTAAAACGAACCAACCCGCCACACCCATCATCCATATAATCAAGGGCGTAGCTGGTAGATAAAAGGCGAGCATCAGTGCAAGCGGCAAAAGTAGCACTCCAGCTAGTTTAAAAAAATTCATCGCGTCGCTGACGACCTCTCTTGCCACAGTGAGAGCAAACACGCCACCTGGGATCTTGCTGGCTAATCCTGCTTTTACTTCCTCTTGAGCAGCAATAGCGGCGACCTCAACAGGCCTTGATGCAAGGTAACCAGCCTCAAGCGACCACAAGATGGCATGACCAATATTCGCCATACCGCTAACCGGGTCGGGGGTGGCCAACGCAGATTCCATGGCAGTTCTAACCATCGACAATACTACATTCAAAGAACGTGACGACTTACCATAGCTGCTATTCTGGATAGCAGGTATCGATTGCCCGAACTTATCGGTTACTAACCGCTGATCTCTATAAGAATTGAACGCGGTTTCAATGAGGCCGAACTCTGGATGCTCTCGTGCTTGTTCATTTGGGCCAGTCCAAACGGGATTGATGGAAACAAATTTTTGAGTTTCCATATTGATTCGCTGAAAATCCCAATACCATGCACCTAAGCTAATCCAACCAAGTTCTCTCACACCTGATTGGTAACCATCTGCGTGTGGGTCGCCGCCACCCCATCTATTCATACGTTCCGTGGCAACGGACGACATCGCAGCTGTGGCAGCTTTTTTGAAGCGTGATTCAAATGCAGCGATTGCTTTTTCCAGTGCCGATAGATCAGGCGTAGGACCTTTATTAACAGCGTGCATCACAATAGCTGTAGAGATAGGATTTATCGCTGCATCAAGATCAGCAAGTGCATCCACGACGGTTTTACGGTAATTTTTAATATTATCCGTAATTTTGAGACTACTATCAATCTCGCCGAACTCCAACGTGTATGAACCGCAGGGATTGTCTCCGTAGTATTGAGGTTTTCCATTTGCAAATTTACCGATTAATGATTTGGCCCACTGGGCCACAGCGTCAACTTGAGTGTAGCGGCTGTCGTATCGCATTTGAACCAAATGGCTGGACGTAGGCTCCCCAGTGGTCATCGTATTACCGGGAATCCAGGAGGTAAAGGGGTTGTCATTTACCAATTCAATAGGCTTTTCTTCGATATTCACATGATCATCCAGCGTATTTATGCCGTTCATGCAAACCCGGCTCATCAGGATGTTCTTACCAATCTCATCGAAATTGACCGCAATGTGTGGGGGATATAATGTGCCGTTACCTTTGATAAAATTTAGCGCCGCCTTGGTTGAGCTATTCGCCAACCCTATTCCTTGCCCGGCTAACCAGAGAACGCCTGTTTGCATGGTGGAATATCCTCCTGCGAAAGGGAGAACTAGTGCTAGCGCCACCGTCATTCGAAGAGGAATCCACAATGTACTGTACAGCTTTCCAAGTGGATTTCCTTCATTCGCGGAGTTCATCAAGCCAACGAGAGAAACGTAGCCAACAATCAGACCTGTGAAATAGAGCATACCTGTGTTTAAGACATTGGATAATGCGCCCAACACACTATCAATTGAACCCGGGCCACCTTCTCCAAGAATGACATTTACAGTATCACCGAAGATGTACCTAAGATATTCAACGGATTTATCTCCTTTATCGACATGCGTGAGCGTTTCAGCAGTCATAGCGTCAACACTCACTGCCATCAATAACAGTATCAAAGAACTTTTTAGCGTATTGTTGTAAGACATGGGCAGCTACCAATAAAAATAAATAGTACGCGTCGGGAGTTGATCCAATAACTCCCGAACCTATGAATTTCAATACTACCCATAAACATAATTGAGTGTTGGCAAAGGGTATCTATTGTTCCCAAGATTATATGATTTATCCCTTCGGTTATATCGATGAATTTTTTATGCCTTCGAGATTTATCAATATCATGCTCTCGCTATCACACGCTTTGATGGTGTGTTAGAAAAACTATCTTTCCTAACGCACCGTTGTTGATTGTCACAGAAACTGAAAGACTGCTCTAAACCCAATTATCGTCACTTTCCGATATTTATTGCTTGCGCTGGATCTGGAATCGCGAGTTATTATCGCAACATCACAGACGCAGTGCTTTTGGTTCACAGGAATTATCATGATTGATGACGAAATTAATAAAAGCGACCTTTCAAATCTGGGAGTGCAAGAGTATTGGACCAGTGTCGATGGTAATGTTGCAGAAATACTCAGAAACATGGAACTTGCTGAGGGTTGGACGCTGGATAACGACAATGAGCTTTTATCGATTTTGCAATCATGGCTGCAAAAGCTCGATGAACCCGCGCTTAATGCGTTAATACGGAATCAGGACAAACTTCTAACGATTACTGGCTTTTTGAAAAGCGGAAGAGGATTGCTTCTTCTAAAAGAAATAGACCAACGTTGTCCAGGATTGTATGAGTCCATCTATAAAGTGGCTATCAATCAAATAGAAAATAAAGAAGGTGATATTCGCATGGCGCTTGTTTTGCGGGAACGCTACCTTGCTTTGTATCGCCTCGGCTTGCTTAATCGTGTTTTCTCAAGCGAAAGGCGTGAACTTGTCAAAAATGCCGTTAGTCGAACAACTTTGCAATATGGTGGTTTGCATGAAGAGATGTAGCAAATATAAAAAACAATCGCGAACTGAGCAAATACGTATACGGTGCAGTGTTGGCGCTTGGGTATTGACGTTCAGCACTATTTCATTTTCGGCCTATGGCCAGACCATTGCAGAACAGCAGGCAAGCCAAGTTGACAAAATTCTCGTAGATATGAATCAGTCTTCAAAAGAGGTTGCAGACACCGTGATCTCGAATCCTCAAAAAGCCATCGATGCCGGTTGTCTTGATGGCATCAATTCAATTGATTTGAGTGTTATGACAATTGATTGGACAAGTACCTGGCTTGCAATCTATTTGGCGCTTAAGGACAAGTTAATGAATGGGATTTGTAATGCCGCCGAGGACTGGGCTAACAAACAGACCTCTATGTTGGATGAAAAGCTTGAAGCACCTATTGGCCTAGGAAATATTTCAGTCACTCAAGGCAGTGCGATTAAAGATTGGCAGAGCGTACAAAAAACCGATGTTGAGTTGTCGAATCAGGAATTGGCTACAAAGGTTAGCACGGAAGCTCTTGGCAATGTTCCAAGTCCTGTAATTCATAATACAAACAATACAAAGGCTTCAAGCAATAAAGACTCGCCAAGCTCGGACAAATCGAAGTGGGAAGAGAAAGCAGAAGAACGTTTAAATATGAAATCATTATGGGAATAGAGGGTACAGGTAAATAAAATGGCAATTAGGCTTAATAGTTCGACGTGCTACTTTTTTTCTGTAGCCTCCTTGTTGACTACTTTAATGGTACCGCAGGCTCAAGCTGGCTGCGATCCCTGCATGAAAGCGGCAGCAACTGCTGCGAATAGCACAATGACGAGTGGTTTGGCGTCCACAACCGCTGCCGTTGACGCCAACGTTGCAGCAACGTCAACACTGAATGCATCTGTACAAGCCGCCAATGTTGGCATTGGCAGCGCCATTCAAGCTAATAATAAATTGCTGCTTTCAGGAATTGACGCCTCAACAAATCGCCTCGAAATGGCGATCCAACAAAACACGAAAACGGAAGAAAGACTAACTGATCACGTACTAGAGACACTTGTGAGCGCTTTAAAACAGGCACACGTTGCCAACCAAAATGATTGGCACAACAAAACGCTTGGCCCTGTCTCCCGGCCTCTCTCCGGCGATATCGGAGCTAACAGAGCACCCCTGTTAAAACAAGGTATCGTGCAAAATCAGCAAATTTGGGAACAAATGACTAAACAGATGCATGAATGGAATGAAGATACGACTGTCGCTGACGAAGGGCACGCCGCACTTCGCGTTGCAAAGATTTTGGCAGAACCGGAGGAGGTTTGGAATACCCTACCTATGCTGACAAAGAATCAAGTGACGGAAGAGGAATCACTGAAGCTACAGCGTCTTTTAACAGTACTCGTTAACCCAAATCCACTACCAAAAGTTGCAGACACCGAAATTGCTAGCAATGCCAAAGCCGCAGAATACGAGTTGAATCGAAAGCTCCATAATGCGGAACTGGATTTGGTTTTTTCAGTACTGTCCAAACCACTTGCTGACAGACAACCAACAATTCCCATCTCGACCAATGATTGGCAACAGGGGTACGTTACGTCTGAGCCTGACAGCAATGGCAAAACAAGTTTTCTTTCGATGCTGGAATCAGAAACCTTAGGGCGGCTCGGTTCCGAAGGCTGGTATCTGGACATAAAAACAAAAACTGAAGCAGGAATTTTAAGAGAGCAAGTCTATCAACAAGCGATTCGCAATCAAATGTTACTCTACAAGCTTAAACAAGAAGAACAAAACGTATTGATGCTTGCACTCATCGCAAAACATGACATTCAGGAAGACAAACCAATACCACCAAGTAAGAGCCCGTAGGTTATGAAACTCAAATTCGCTAAAATTTTTATTGCCTCGGTTCTTACGCTGCTTTCGCTAGGTTCATACGGCTTTGGTTTAGGGAGTTGCTGTAGTGGCGGACCTTGCGGAATCGTTCCCTGCGATGCCAGTTGCGCAGGACCTGCGATCACTGAGATGGGAATTTCCGTTGGTGCTGAGATGACTAAATTGCAAACTGCCTACACTAACGAGGGAAGCAGGTTACAAGATGCGATCGCGAGTTTTAATACCCTGTCAACCAATGTTGTTGAAACATCATTTATATCAAATAGTGAAGTTTTAAAAGGACTAGATGCCTCTACAAATCGTATCGAAATGGCGCTCACGCAGAGTACGAAAACGAAGGAGCGTCTTACCGATCACACACTCACAACTGCTATAAATTCCATAAGCCAAACGTACATGAATGACAAATTAGAGAGCAATAAAGATCAATTATCCGATGAATCACAGCCCATCAGTGGCACTATTCAGACAAATGCAACGGCTTCGCTTGTGAAAATAAACACGCAAATAAACCAATTGCATGAGCGATACCTCATTAATGCACAGACCTATATTTCCGGCGGCAATCATAATGGTGAGCCAGGTAGGGACGCACTACACACGGTAAAAGCCTTAGCTGCAATTGAGAAGATTAATGATCCTACTGCAATTGTCACTTCAACGGTACTTGAGTCAGATCAATTAAACACACTACACGAATTTATTAACATTCTGCTGGAGCCACAACCTTTGCAGTCAAAACCAGAACCTGGCCAAGAAGCCTACGAGCTTGAGAGAATACGTTATCTGGCAAAATTAATGTTTATTTATGACGCCTTTTCATCTGTTTTACACGACAAAGCTGGGCTGGATGATGGGGCATGGGAAGCATATCATGCCGATCTTGCGAAAAGTTCCGCGAATGAAATCAGTAGAGCTAGTTATTATGACGCGGTAATTACTGGCGCATTGACGGATCCGGAATGGTGGGGCTCTATAAAACGCCTGAACATACCCGGGGCCCAAAGAGAGATTCTCTATCAAGATGCAACAGCTATGACTATTGAAACTCAACTAAACCAACTTTCAGAGATTTCCGACAGGTTAACAGCGTTATCGCTTTCATCACATATAGAGCACGCATATGCCTCTTCGTCGAAATAACCCTCCAAAAAGTTGTCTTCTAAGCCTAACGCTGCTTTTGGCAGCGTGTTCGTTGAGCATGTCGGCACATGCATGGAAACCTTGCATGGTTTTTTGTGATTCTGGCTGTGGTGGCAAAGCACTTACAAAACTTGGCGCTGCTGTTGTTAAGAAAGCTGCGAAACAAACATCATCCAATGCTAAGCATTTGAAAGAAATTAATAGCGTTTCAAACAGCACCATTCAATTGGGTACCGATGTAACCACTGGCTGGATTGATGCAAATCAAGCGGTGTTATCTGCTCTGGACGCACGAACCAATAGAATTGAACTCGCACAAATTCAAAATCAAAAAACCAAGTCACGACTGACCGATCACAAGCTATCAACGTTAGTAAATACACTTAAAGAATCTCTGGATGCTAAAAATATTGAAGGCAATAGTCAAATAATTGCAAATAAAATATCACAACCTGAAACCGGTAATGTAGGCGCCAACTCTACAGCTGAACGCCGGATAGGCTTCGAAAAAAGTCGAAAATTAGTTTCGGAAATAGCAGCGACCAGGGCAGTCTACAAGAATCAATATCAAGAACATGATCAGACCATGGCGTTACAACTAAAGCTAACCAAACCTGATGAAATCTTCAACCCGACTGATCTGGTATTGAAAGATACCCTCTCCAATGATGCTCTCAATAACCTTGAAGAATTGCTTTCCTACCTATCCTTTAGCAAACCTCTTTCTGTACTGCCAGAGAATAAACGTGCTTCTCACAAAGCATCACAATACGAGCTTGATCGTAGGAATTACAATGCAACAATTACCTGGATAGAGACGATCGTCGACAAAAATCTCGCCAGGAAAGCTCAGTTTATCGATCCGAGTTGGGCTCAATCCTATGTACACCGAAGTTCGACGGAATCCAATATGAGCTTTAACGAAAGCATAGCCGCACTGATTGATGGCCGGGTAACCGCTGATGGATGGTATCTTAACTTGTCAACCATGACCACAATAGGTCTTCAACGCGAGTTAACCTACTTAAAAGCAGAAGAGAATCTACTCCATTTTTTATCAATTGAACAAGCTGAAATGCGCAATCAGCTATTGGCGTTAAAAGCCTTAGGTCTCACAAAGAGAAGTATCCACAAGTTGAAATCGGTGCGCACTCTATAAATACCGCAATGGCGATTATTGTAATCGCTCTTAGTAGTGTTGTTTTGACGAAGACAAGTATAGTTTAGTATGAGCAGCTTAACCCAGTGTACCGGAGGATGTAACGATGAGCAAAGACGTCGCAATTACCGATCAACCAAACGCTGAGCCTCCGTATCCTTTCCCAACTTATTTTAATACCCCCGAAAACAAAGGCGCTTTGAATATTGAGAACCTTCAAAAACAAGCCTCGCATTCAAATCGTTCAAGTACCGAAATTCTCAGTAACTACAATTCGATTGAAGCCGCGTACGATCATCTTGACGCTTTGGAGAAATTTCTTAAATCTGAAAACCAGGCATTATTGAGTGGCGCGAAACGTTCTCATAGTTCTGAGCGAACCGCATTGGTCGAGCAGTGGTTGTATGCCAACCACCTGCATTTGGCGATAAAGGAGTGGCCCAAGGTCAATCCCCGAGAGGCAGAGCAATACCAGAAGCGACAAAAAGGTTTGAAGAGTATTAAGGTGGGTGATTTGATATCGGTTCCCACCGGGGAGGAAAGTGAAAGTACTTATGAAGAAGCAAAATTGCTGAAGCGCGGCGCTAAAGACTGGCTAGTTGAAACTGGTGATGGCGGACAGAAGTTATTTTCTCGTAGCGCTGTTGCCCCGTATGACAGCGATTTACTTGTTCAAAGAAAGCTTCTCTCCGGCGAGGAACGCGCTGAACTATCTGCAGAGACAGTGAATCCACCTTCTCCGAAATCTTTTGACGATATTGTTTTTCCAAATGATTCGTTTCAACAAGAGATGTCTTCCGATCAACATAACGACTACATCGCCTCAATCAATAGTTCAGCGCGGCTACAGGATGCCGAGAAAGCGTTAACCCAATCATTGCAATCAGTCCGTGAAGAGAACCCCGCGGAACTCAATTTAATTGCGGAGCAAACGATTAGTCATTTTAATAAGGCGCAGAATGATGACGCAAATCGCGTGGAACTGTTGAATGATGCATATAATAGCGCTTTTCATCTAGGCCTTAAAAACCCAGAAATCGATTCACCTTTCAGTAATCATCCAGAACTTGATAATCATTTTTGCATGGGACAAGAAGGATGTAGCCCATATGCAGAAAATGAAAAACTGAACGAACCATTGCCTACCGCTAGTCAAGTCAATAGCGAGCCACCCATCCGAGAACAACAAAATGAGCCTACACCCAATTCTTTAGGGTCAAAAGAGGATATTATTTACCAGGACGACGGGTCCGATGATGATGAAGAATTAACAGTCAACAATGCATCGACAGCGGGCGATTTAGCCCAAGTCGCGGAGCGGAATCTTAAGCTCCCGCAGTCTAACGATCCGAATAAAATCGAATTCAATCAGGAGGCAGAGGAGAAGGAGCAAATCAATAAGCCGGCACCCGCTTATGCGACGACAACAAGAACAACGGTGGGGTCTCATCTCTTTGCCGGAACAGCAGGGATTATAGCGGCAATTCCTGTCGGCCTTGCCAAGGGAATCGGTGTAATGGGGGGAGGATTGAGAAAGCTGTTCAACGGACCGGAGAACCCAACATCAGCCAATACCGAAACCGCAAGACCGATAAACAGGGCGGGGCAGTCGCTCTTCAACAAAGCACAGCTTGATCTTCATTTAGCAAACAGTCAACAAATGGAGATCAAAGCGCTTGAACGAGATATTAATGCCCATCTCAACGCCATTGATCGTTTAGCAAGTTCATCCTGGGCTTCTCATACCAAGGAATACAACGGAGCTGCAACAGACGCTCTCAAGGCACGAGCATCTTCGCTACTGAATGAATCAAAAATGTTAAGTAACTATGTTGTTCCCATGCAAGAAATCTACAATGGTATTGACACCATTCAACGTAGAACCGCAAAACTCATCGCAGAGAATAAGGAGGATAAGGAGACGCAAGATACCCTTAAACTCATGATTGATCAATGGGCAAAGACATCTAAGGCGAAGGTGGAGACATTGCCGCACTCACAAGAGAGAACAGATATATCAGAAAGGCTATCAAATTCCTTTAACAGTCTCGTCAATACCTTTAAAAGTCTCTTTACGAAGAAAAGGCAATCCATGGGGATGGGCTAGCCCACACTGAACGAGGCCTAGTAACTTATTTATGTGTATGTGTTATTGATTTTTTCTGAGAGCAACCCTAAATAGCGATCAATCATTCTGGATGATCAACTTTTTTTAGGGTTTATTGAATGAACACCTGCAAAATTATTCTTTAACCATTTTCCGATTTGATTGTGCCAAAACATAGTGCCATCAGGAAGTTCAAGCAGGAAATTATCTTCCATTACGAACCCATCAAGCTCATCCAATATTTGTCTTAAATGGTGGAACAAAACCGAAAGTTCTCTAGTCTGAATAAGTCGTTTAGATCCTCCAAAACCTTCCTTCCAAAGTGTGTACATCCCTTGCCGCGCTTCTTTTTCAGCATTTTCTACTTCTTTTGCTTTGAGCCTTGTTTCTTCAAGGCCATGTTGTAATTCCTCGTCAGAGATATTGTACTCAGACTGGATGATACCCTTCAGAACTTCAAAACTTTCTTTGAAATAGTTATCTGTATTATGTGTCCAAGCAGTCTATCTTTGAGCTAAAAACCTTAACTATTGCTTCGAGTATCTCTCCATGTTGGAATAACTGCAAAGTAACGATATTCTCAGCTTGGGATCTGATCTCTGCACATTGTATTAGATCAGAATATTCTTTGTACCCTAGCGCAATGGCTAAGTAGTCGTATCTCCGCGATGCGGAAAGCTGTTTACCACCACTAGGAGTTTTCGATAACTCTTTTACAAGAGAATCTGCCGACTTCTTGAAAGCGTCTAATTGCGAAGGAAAGACCGGTACAGGATAAATCACAAACCTTATAGTGGGCATTAAGTGCTAACTACGTGTCTCTCACCTTTGTTCACCGGGTTAGCTGGATAGCGTCTTAACAAGGGAAATACCGCGGCGATCCTAGCTTGAATTTCTATAATAACAGAATCTTGGTGTGATGAAATTATGCGTTGCCACTTAACATTGATTTGACCGGATTAAAGGACCTTCTATGTATTGCCGTTGGACCAAAATCTGCTAATTCTTGTAAATGCGCTTTAGTTCCATAAGCTTTATGTTTCGCAAATGAAAATTGCGTATATTGAAGCCCAAGGTTTTTCATCACATCGTCACGAGTAACTTTTGCAATAATGGATGCTGCCATGATGCATTCGATAAACTGATCACCTTTTACAATAGGATCTGCTTGCATAGGAAGTTCTGGAATCCTATTACCATCAATTAGGACCAAACTTGGCGGCAATTCAAGAGTTAGTATGGCTCGCTTCATCGCTAGCAAAGTTGCATTGAGTATATTCAGGCTGTCAATCTCATCGACAGTTGCGGCACCAATCGCCCAGCAAAACGCCTTTTGCTTTATTTCCTCCATGAGCAACCTGCGTTTTTTGTCAGTTAACGCCTTTGAATCTTTTAAACCAAGTATGTGTTGTTTGGGATTAAGAATAACAGATGCCGCCATGACTGGCCCAGCGAGACAACCTCGACCACACTCATCGACACCAGCAATCAATATCGTGGCGACACTCATTTCTTTTTCTCTACGAATTTGGTATCCATGTACTCAATTGCCCTCATCAATTGCTCAAGGTCTCTATCTTTACGTTCGACAACGGGCTGGTAATTAACCGCTTGAACAATACTCTCAATGGTTTCCTCTGATGCTTGCTGGCAGTGCTCCTCGCGAAGACCAGCACTGGCATTGATAGTAACAAAGTCATCGTATACGTTCTTCATTGCATTAAGACCTTCTTCATCTGAAATTGCTTCAAATATCCACGCATGCTTCCGGCTAGATAACACCGAAGCCACATTGTTAAATAGAGGATCTACAACTCGCTCTTGACCGGGCTTCGGCTGACCGATCTGACCTGAGGAAGTATTAGTAGTGAGCGTGCTGTTAGACACTCCATCATCTATTTCTTCGTCGCTTGTCGCCTGCATCAAGCTGGAAAAAGCGGACAGATCATCACTTGCTACCGGATTCCGTACAGCCACTTCCAATTGGTATTCGTTTTCTGTATCACATTCCTCATTCGCGCGGTCCACAGATTCTCTTAGCAGATGGCCCGTATCAGATAATGCCCCCGAACCATCGTTAGCAGATCTGGTACTTACTTCGGATAGTTTAAACGTTCCTGCTTTTATTTCTTTCAACATCTTAATTGGCCAATCATTCCCTGTGTTATTGCGCTTGAACTTACCCAATGATGTCAAGAGAGGAGATGAATACGCAATTGTGCTGTCGCCGTTAGCGACTCTCTTTTCCAATATATGATTTCTATCGATGCCGGCTTGCAACATGGCTATTTCGGCAGGAGATGGTGGTTTTATTTTTAACATCCGATTGATTCGCCAGTCTTTAACTAAATGTTTTTTCTTTAGCCCATGATGAAACATTTCCACTCGGTGAATATCCGAATCATGCAAAAGATGAACTTGACCTTCTCGCTGATCTTTCAGGTCATTAATATCGAGTCTCTCTACTTGCTCTATGGTTGCACTTCTCTGTGGTTTTAAGGTATTGATCCCATCATCCGCGCTCTCCCAACCACCTGACTTTGCGACCCTATCTTGCCCAGCAAGTTTTCTGAACCGCTCCCATGTCGCTTCTGGATCCAGCAATTTCCCTAAAAACTTCAACGTGGTGTTTCCGAAGATTTGGTCTGTTTCTTCTTTCGAGGCTTTTAAGAAGCCCGCTAAATCCTGCCCCGAAAAACACACAGAAATCCCCAAACCACGACCTTGAGTCGCCGTTATGGCGAAACCTTCAGTGGCTGCTTCTGCGTACTCATCCACTATGATGAGTGTCGGAATACGCAGATCAATAGGAAGTGAATCCAAGACATTTTCCGCCTTACCTTCCAGTGATCGGCCAAGACCGGTGCTCATGGCAACTCGTATTGCTGACAATACTACCTTTGCAAGTCCAGCCCGCTCTTCCTTAGATTGCTCGGTCGCCGGTATCATTACTAGCAATATGCGACCATGAAGAATGATATCTTCGACGTCAGCTTCTGCGAGATCATGCTGATAGATATGGCCATAGGTCCCGGCCAAGTTAGCCAATGTTCTTGCAAAATAACCTTTTGCAAAACCGAATTGACGTTCAACTTCTTGAGGCTGCTCAGCTGCTGATTTTTTTATGTCTGTTCCAGGAAAAGACATAATGTATGTTTTTATAGGTTTTACGATGCGTTCTGATAGTTGGACGTTTTCAGATATGTTAACGTCGTTTATCATGATTACATTATTCGCCAGTTCTAACACCTTTGTTAAATTGATATAGTCGCCGATAAGGCCGGGCGTGATATTAAGCACTCCTTTATCACGTAACTCCACAAGTGCTGGCATGAGTATGTTCAGTAAGCCAATCGCTTTATCAAGGAACACCTGGTTTTCACCACCACCTGACGGCAATGAACCCAACAATGTTTGACTACAAGTATTCGCTGTACCTTTATTAAATGGATTTGCGGTATTTGATAAGCGTTCATGAGGCGCATCACTTACGGCATGGCCGCCAGTGCGGTAGCTAATAATGCGAATATCATCCTCTCTGCCGAACAGTCGAGCGAGAGTAAAAAATTCCTGTACTATTCCAATAGCAGCTTTCGCGTCAACATAAATAAGGCCACCTCCCATTGCAAAAGCGCAAGAACCTGCTAGCGATATTAAAGCCTGTGTCTTACCAGCACCGGTCGCTCCGATGTAAAGCATATGGGTTAAGATATCCCGCCCTGTAACCCAGACCTCCGAAGAACCTTTCGATAGGTTACCTAAAGGAATCGCACCTTGGGCCTTTCCATATTGATGTTTTTTCCCAGGTATGTATTCGTGATAATCTGTTTGCTTGTGTAATTCGATAGGAAGTTTTATCGGTAGGATCCTATTCTGCTTATCATGTCCCGCCCAGCAAGCCATAATGAGGATACAGGGGATGCCTAGATAGCTTGCGACAGGGAGAACAAGGGAAATACACGTTAAGAAGGCAATAATAAACAGCGCATTTTCAAATCGTGGAGCCTCTTCGAAGAATTTCTGGCCTACGCTTCGATATTCTCGATAAACTCTATTGCGCTTTAAAGAATGTCTTTTTTCAGGAGCACGTAAATCACTGTATTGACCCATCGAACCAACCCTCTAGGCTACCTTAACTTTTCTTCAACTCATCGCATTCTTCCTTGCAGTCAATCCTTTGTTTAGGCCGAACCTAACTTTCCCTTTGCTGTATCAGCATTAACTCTTCAATACACTATCTTTCATGGCGGAAGTCATATTCTTCAAAATCTTTCATTGCCTGGCCTATGCTCGGCGCAGATAGAGGTCGTTTATTCTTTTTTTCTTCCAAGAAATGACACCAAGGGCCAGCAGACTCTATCCAGTCCGTTTGCTTGCTTGCTTGATTGAGCAGACACCATAGTGTTCTGTCTTCGGCCTTGAGCCACAACATAGACTCTGTTGCGATACTTGATTTTGTTTTTGCGAACTCCAAAAGGCCAGCGAACATCGTCGTTTCAAAGCTATGCCTTTTTAGAATCTGTTGTAAAAGATCGGAGTTCTCATATGTTTCTATCAGTAACTTAACGCCATCAGTATTAAGGCGGCTCTTTCTAGGTAGACGAGGAGGAAACAATGAGGCTTTTCGGCCTAGTGCCCATGATTGATTTAACTGCTCCATTAGCGTTGAAGCAGCTTTTTTATTACCGCACGCATAGCCAATCAAGATGGCAAAGAGCACACGTCTTGGAATGGAAAGATATTCAGAACCCTCCCATAATGGACCAATCTGTTTGATAAACGCTTCTGCCAGTTTTTCCTTTTGACTGTCTATCAATCCCTGCGGAAATACCCTATCAGTCAGATGGTCTGTACTGCCATTTTTGTTAATTTGAATCAATCCAATGTTTATTGCGAATTGGACAAATGAATCAGATTTTGTCGTTCTGATTTTGCCAGTTTCCTCATTAGGGGTTTGAGTTTCTTTGGCAATCCATTGTTCATGCTTCGACAGGTATTCTTCGAAGGCTTCCACTGCTTTCGTGACGAAGGGCTGATGCAGTGCTGCCATTACTGCTTTTTCTGCCAGCAAATGACCTCGAGGCCCTGCAGCTTCTGTCCAAGCAGTTTGGCCGCCTTCTTGATTAATCGTGTACCATAATGTTCTGTCCTCAACTTTAAGCCATAACATACAAGAACTCGTAACCTTGCCTTTCTCTCTCGCAAATTCCAGAAGGCGAGCCAGCATCGTGTTTTGGTAGGCATGTTGACCAAGGATTTGTTGTACGCGATCATCTTTTTCATACTTTGCTATTAATTTATCAACTCCTGACATGTTAAGTTTCATTCTTTTAGGAAGTCGAAGGGGGAACAAAGACCCCTTACGAGCGGGAAACCATGATCGGTTAAACTGATCCATGAGTTTATGTGCGGCGACCTTTCCAGCGCAGCCATGCGCAATAAAAATGGCATAGAGAGCTTTCGTTTGTGTAGGAAGATTTTTTGAACCGATCCATCGAGGTCCGAGCTGTTTGATAAACACCGCTGCTGTCTTCTCCTTTGACAGCTTCACCGCTTGAAATATCTTTGGTATATCAATGTCTAAATCATCTTTGATATACTGAAAGCCAGGCCGAAGACCTTGTGAGACTGAGAATGTCGGCGTGAACAACTCGTCAATCAATTGACCTTTGTAATTTTTCTTGTAAGCCTGAATTAAGCCATGTTTTATTGCAAAGCGAATCGGCGTGTCTTCTCTTCTGTGCGGCCCTATCTCAGGATTTTTTTCAAGCAGGTTAGATATAATGGCGGGTCGTATTTGTGGAAACTCCTTCATATTTAGTTGTGCTAACTGATAGATATCGAGCCGTCGTGTCATTCTTGCTGCTTTTGTGCGAGACCATAGATACCAGCTGCTAAAGATAGCTATGAATGGTATGAAGAGACGTGCTGTATATCCCGTTAATGTAAGAATTTCTGTGATGTAATTGAAAGGTGTTCCCTTGGGATCTAACAATGGCAGTTGATCTCTTAGATACTCGAATCCCGCCACTACTTTCGCTGGTATGATAAAGTTCAACACTTTTCCGTTTATACCTATATCAACAAGGGCTGCATATATTTGGAGTAAAAATTCCACATTGTATTGCGCGAACTTGATTACTATCCACGAAATCTGGAAACGAAATAAGTACCAAGTCACTAGACCTAGGACAACAACACTAATAGCGGGTCCAGCTATCCGCCAAAGTGCTTCGTCTGCTTCATTCCGATTAGAAGAATTCGCCACTATTCTTTCTCCGTTAATAGTTGATTGAAGTTTTTAACCCAACGCATTTGATATATTTTGTTTCTTGACGGTGTTTTGGAATGATAATCTGCCAACATCACGAAAAATGCGGACCAACCACTGACATTGTCGGGCTTCTTTTGATCCAAGTGAGTTCGAATTAAATATGCACCTGCCATTAAATTCATACAGCCATTAAATCGAATATCCAAAGGTGTTAGGCCAAACCTGTCGTAGAACATGGGCCAGTTTGTACTGTTGATCTGCATAGGGCCCACATCCCATGAACCATCTTCATTTGTTCGAATATGTCCCGGGTATCCACCTTCTGTTTTTAAGTAGGTATCGAGAATTAATTCAGGGATATGAAATCTACCTGCAATTGACTTTTTGCAATCTGGCGTAAGGGGTGACGCATAGTAAGCGGACGGTTCTGCTGTTACAGAAGTAATCGCCAAATCTTCATAGGAGACTATTGCGTCAGACACGTTGCTCACCTACCGTTGTATGTTGTTTTTCTGTGATTAACGTGATTATTCGCTTCATATCGTGAATACTCGACACGGTGCTAATTACACCGATAAATGAACAAACAATCCCTGCTGCGATATAAGGGCTCATAAAAAATTTAAGTACAGAAAGACCTTCAATTTTAGTTATCCCCAAGATGCAAAACATCGCGCCGAGGATGGTAAGCGCAAGATATACGGACAAAGTGACTGTGCAATTGCGTCTTATAATTACAAGAGAATCGAATGACAGTTCTTTGGATGATTCGTTGCCTTTTCTGCTTTCTAAAAGATTTTGAATCGACCTTTTAAACAAGGTACCGGTTTTCATTCCAACAGGATTGAATAGCTTTTCGATACCGCGTGAATAAACGGGAGACCTCCACACCATAGGTGATGCAACAAGTGCTTTCGGTTTGTAATCTGATGCGTTAAAAACAAGACCTAAATATTTATCAGAATTTTTCTCGCGGCGTTTTTGTAACAAGCAAACAGCGTACTTTGTCGCCCTTCGTTCTGCCTCTTCTTCATTTCTTGCCCAAACACGGATAATTTGTTCGTCATAACCTGAACCATTCGGGAACGATAGTGGAAAATCGTATGCTTCTGCTTGTGCATAGTTTTTAATTGCAAAGTCATAGAGGCTATCGATAAGAGTAATCATGTTATTTATTCACACGGCTCGTTGAATATATGCCAGACACCAACGCCTTCATCGCTAGCTCAAAATATCGAAGCACCACACTGATGTTGAAGGTCGGTTGCTCTTCTCCGCTGTAGCTGCGATTACGCTGCTCCATTTCATAAATCCTGCGTTCCCTTTTCCATACTGCCAAAAAGACCTTGGCGGCTGCGTCAACCAATAACCTATAAGCTTCATTCGTGTCTTCCTCCGTTATATGAAAGCTAGCCAACCTTTTAATCGCGTCTTTTACACGCTCGTCAAGGGTTCGAATTGAAAGCGCAAACAAAGTATCAATATTGTCAACCCCCACTGTGTCATGTATTTCGGTATAGATATAAGCGGCAGCTCTGATATTTGCCGAAAGCAATAACGCGCTTTGGCTTGTAGCTAGTGACATCTCTTGCTCTGCCGAAATACCGCAAACCATCACTGCGTTAACCAATGCGGAGGACCAATCACCGCTGATATCTCGGTTTTTTGTCCAATCCATTGCAAGTGCGCTAATACAGAGGGCGTTAATTGCTGATACTTCGTTGGATGTCGTTTCTGTTACACCATTCATTTGAAGCTTGGTTATTACGTTTCTTATTAGCTTATGCGATGCTATTAAAAGATTTTCTAAATCATCTACAAAGTCTATCGTTTTATGCGCCAAAACCGCCGCGATAAGAGGCGATACCGTTTTCAGGGCATTGAGGATGCGGCGTCCTTCTCCAACATCCGGTACATCCTTAGATGCCGGTGCAAACTTTTTCTTTGCTTCTTCTAGCGCAGATGCGGCTCCGTTTATCACTATTGCACACCCTCATTCATCGCGCTGTGTGATTGAACGTCGACTCTTTTCTTATCAACAGCGCTCGCGTGTTCATAGGGAACATAATCGGATTGCGGGAGTGAGGGGCAGACGAGGTCGACGCAGAGATCAGATAATTGGTATCCGCTTTCACTTCTTTGGGTCATCGCGTGACAGTTATGGATGGCGTCGTTGCAAAGCATGAGCGTGTTTACAAGTCGCGCGACCGCGTTGTCTTCTTTCAGAACAACCCGCAAGCCACTAATTGATGTACAGTCTGGGATGGTTGTAACAGCAAGACCCAATGATTCAAAACCATCGAGCATACCTTGACGGATTTCTTCTTCTGCTTTGATAACAAAGAAAGGTAGGAACAACTTTGGATTCATTGATTGCTCGACCGTGACTTTGACATCGTTAAAATACGCTGCGCTTACCCCTATACCTTTGGTGCATTCCGCCAAAACGTGCGAGATGAACGTTACAAAAGTTGCGCTCTCGTAGGGCTCGAAATACTCACATGTGCCAGAGTCAAATCTGGCACAAACCTTTCGATGTTTGGCCTCTATCAGCCCGTTTTTTAAATCACTTTTACAGATAGGGCATATTTCTAGCCCGGCGTCAGCAATGATGCGCTTATGAGTCGTCATGGCATTTTTACCTCATTTATTTTAGATCCTTGGTCAGACCAGATACTGTGTTTACAATCGGGATACTTGCTACATCCCAGAAATATTCGAGCCGGTAGTCCGTTGCCCCTGTTTTCGGCCGCGACCCGAGTAACCATCTTGCCCTCATGGCATTTGACGCACTGCTCACCGTCGCCGGCTATGGGATAGAGGGGTTTCGATTTATAATCGCTTAAGGAGCAGCGACATGACTCATTGATACAACGCCAATAGAATCCGTATCCACCTTTTTTCCTTATTAGTGTGTCGCCACATTGATTGCACTTATATTTGTCGTCGACGTTAATACGAAGTGTTGGAGGAGTCTTAAGTATCTGCGCGATCTGCGTTTCAACCCAGGCGTACATGTTTTTGTCGAAATCGGTATGACTCAAGGTTGAAGATTGGATTTTATTGAGAGCTGACTCCCACACTGCGGTCATAGCAGGTGTTTTAAAGAATGCAGGAATTGCTGGATATACATCGTAGCCAATTCGGCCAACCTTCAATTTTCTTTTGTCCAAACGCACGTATTCACGTGCTTTCAATTTTTCAATAATATCTGCCCTTGTCGCCGGTGTTCCAATACCATCTGACTCCTTGAGACACTTCTTTATTTCCGGTTCTATAACAAAGCGAGATATATTCGTCATGGCGTCGATCAACGAGCCTTCAGTGAAATACTCTGGAGGTTCAGTCTTTTTGAATTGAATGGACCCATCTTTCACAGCAATCTCATCACCTTCCTTTATTGCGTCGAAGGCAGACTCTTGGCAAACATCATCATCGTCATTGTCTTCCTGGGAAATGGCACGCCATCCCAGATCAAGAACTCTCTTACCCTTTGAAGAAAAATTGTGACCATTAACACTTGTTGTTAACTTGATGGATTCGTATGAATAGGGCACTAAAAATTGCGCCAAATATCTCAGAGACACTGCGCTATAGATGTTTTTAAGCACCTCGACTGTAGTGATGTTCAATTTTATTTTTTCATTTTCTGAAAGCGTTTCGAATACTGAAAAGTCGGGAATTTGTGTAGTCGGTGCGATGGCAGTGTGCGCAGTTGTCTTTTTATCGTTAAAACACTTTGGACGTAAACCAGATGCAAAGGGAAGGAGGTTTCTTTTGAGATTCAGCACACTGATAACGACATCGAGTGTTTGGCTCGATGTCGCGTAAGCACCTTCGCTCAAATACGTACAGTCCGTTCTTGGATAGGATAAACAGTGCATGTGTTCATAAAGATATTGACATGCGGACAAAACCTCCTTGGCACTGTAACCCCATTTACCTGACGCAAATGTTTGCAAATGGCCAAGTGAAAAAGGAAGAGAGCATGGCGTATTAATCGTTTCGCGTTTAACCTCAAGTACTGTACCTCGCTGACCCCTTATTGCGTTCACAACGACTTCTGCAAAAGCTTTGTTAACACAATATTTCGACTCGTTTAATACATTATCGGGTTTAACCCATTCACCAACGTATTGCTGTGCAGGATGCTGGAAAGTAGCTTCTACAGAGTAATGCTCCAGTGATTTAAAATTTTGAATTTCGCTGCAACGGTTGTAAACCAATGCAAAAGTTGGCGTTTGCACTCTCCCGAGCGACAATGTTCCCTGGTAGCCTTTTTCTTGGGCCAGACAGGTGAATAGTCTGGTAAAATTAATACCGACCAACCAATCTGCGAATGCACGCCTCTGAGCAGACAACGATAGTGTTCGATAATATTCATTAGGTTTTATATTTTGGAATACACGTCTCAACCCTATATCGGTCAAATCGTCTGGCCAAAGACGGAGAACATCACCTTTATAACAAGAGTGATTTATCACAAGATCTACAAGATATTGACCTTCTTTATCCGGATCACCACAGTGAACAACACTCGACGCATCTTTTAACAGCCCATTAATAATTGCGACCTGTTTTTTGTTTCTTTCTTCGATTTTATAAAGAAAACGCTCTGGTAATATCGGCAGACTATTCTTTTTCCATGATTTCAAATTTGCATCATAGTCATCAGCATCGAACAGCGAATAGAGATGACCTACACACCATGTTATTTTACAGTTCTTGACTTGGTAAAAACCGTTGGCGCGCGCTGGCTTAGTGCCGCCATTCATAAAGGTTGCGATGGTTGCCGCCAATGACGGCTTTTCTGCGATATAAAGTTCCATAAGACACCGACTCATTACCTGGAGTCAGTGTGTTAAATTAAAGAGTTTTGAGCAACGAAAAAATATCGAAAAGTGACGATTTATTTCATCTGCAGAGAAGCTGCAGGTTTGACGAGTTTTTTAAGTTCCTCATCAAAGTCTTTATCACTATATTGATGGGCAATTGCGTCATTAGCCGCTGATGCAAGCGCACTATTTAAGGATATTTGCTTTACTTGAAGTGTTTCTAGTTCTTTCACACCTTTAAAGGGTGTGAAAGAATCCTGTATTTCCTGTATTTCCTTTTTCATTCTCTCAATACTTCGTCGGGTCAATTCAACCTTCTCATCGCACGCATCCGGTAAGCTAGCAATACCTTCTAGAGTTCTCTTCGCATTTTTATATAATGGCAATTCCCAATGACACATCCCTCTGACATTGAGATTCCAACGGAAACTATACATTTCTTTTTCTATTGATAACTTGAATCCCGCATACTCACCTAAAATCAGGGAGCTTCGATTATTTCTAACCACAGATGTTTCATCATTGAACTCCTTTGTCATCTCTTCTAACGCCTTACTGGCCGTCTTTATATCACAATGTGTCTTGCCATCTAAATTAATGGAGAAGCCTCTTATCCGTTTTAATGATTCCAAATCATTTCTAACATCACTAATATATTTTTCTCCATCACAAATTAGTTTAGACAAGAAAACAATCCGTTGTTTATCGGCATTGGTCGTTCTATAGTGTGAACGCTCTGCTGCGAGCAAACGTTCGACCACAGCATCAACTTCAAGTTTTTCTCGGATCTGTGGGTTGCGGCTGGTGATAGCAATAATTTCAGACCAATCAGGGCAAATATCTTCTTCGAATTCCCGCGCAGCTGTACGCGGATCAATTTTTGTCTGTGCGATATATTTTGCTTTACGCTTAACTGTTTCATAGATATAGAGATCGAAACTGTCCTCTGTCACGTAAGAAAAGATATACCCCCTATCCACGGTGTTCCCTTGTCTATCAATTCGACCTATGCGCTGTTCGAAGTCACGTGGACGCCATGCGGGGTCGAGGTTGTGTATTGCAATCAAACGTTCTTGCACATTGCGTCCGACTCCGAGAGTTTCTGTTGACCCTATTGCGACTCTATAGCGCCCGCTATTGAGACCTGCATCAAGATCGATTTTTTCCGCGTCGGTTTTGAAGTCCTGCGCGAAAACGATCTGGTTCTCTGGTATACCTAATTTGATGAGTTTTGCTTTTATGTCTTCGTAGAGATTAAAACCTTTCGTGTTGGGTGTACCCTTATCAATAAAGATCAGTTGAGCATGGCGTGAATCCATACCTTCCTTCCATTTATCAAACGTATTCTTGACACACATGTTGACCTTTGAATTTGGATCATCTGGTATGTTTTTGTTGATGAATCGCATATCCAATGAAGCCAACCTACCTTCAGTAGAGATCTTTAGGATGTTGTCTTTTTTAGGGTCAACGCCACCTTCTCGACATGCAATTGCTCGCTCAGAAAGTTTCCGCATGTAGAGATTTAACCAATTAGATGGTCTGGCGGCACAGTAAACAGGCTCCATCTTAGGCTTTGGAATATTGAGCTGATCATCCGTAACAATGTCTGCAACCATTCGGTAGAGAACGACCATTTCTGGGACATTAATAAATTTCGACAGTCTTTCGTGCTCTCGGTAACCCGTGCCTTCTGGATTCACCTCAATTGCTTTGACGATCTCTCCAAAGGTGCTCATGAACTTATCGAAGGTATTCACCCCAGCCGATTCAAGCATATCTGGAGCGAGAAACCGTAGATTGACGTACATGTCTGACATGCTATTTCGGATGTCGGTACCGGTGGCGAATATCACCCCCTTGCAGTCACCTCGTAGTTCTTGAATACAGCGTACAGCCATATACATTGACATTGCTTGCTTAGATGCAGATGTATTAACGCCTGAGATACGGCCCATTTTTGTTATGTTCGCGAGATTTAGATAATTGTCCGATTCATCAACAAATAGCGCGTCTACTCCTAATTCCTCTAGAAATAGAAAGTTGTCCTTTTCTTTTTCGTCGTACAGCGTTTCTATTTTCTTTTCCAACACTATCAGATCACGCTGTATACTTTTCAGGGTGATTCGTGATGAAGCATTCCCGTTTTCGGACTGAAGCATCATCGCTTCTTCAAGCTCTGATTTCTGTTCTTCAATAATGTTTTTCTGATGCTCTGGTTTTGTTGCAATTTTTTTGAAACTCGATTGCGCTATAACGACCATATCCCAATCGCCAGTTGCTATTTGGGCAGTCAATTCCATTCTGCCGTCCTTGTTTATCTTAGCTGGATCAATGGACAAAAATTTGGCGCAAGGGTAGAGGGATAGCGCTAACCGAGAGAAATTAGGTAAAACACTATTCGGTACCACCAGCAGGGCTTTCTTGTGAATACCAATCCTTTTGCCTTCCATGGCCGCCGCTACCAAATCAAATGTTTTTCCAGCGCCAACACAATGGGCAAGTAAAGCACGACCCTCAATTAGATATCTTTCTACCGCTCTTTTTTGGATTAGATGCGGGTCGAATGGAATTCCCTTAAGATGAGATGCCAAGCCATCAAATCGTATGAGCTCACCTGTATATTTTGGTTCTACAAATACATTATATCGTTTGTTGTATATTTCAGCGAGGTATGCAGAACGCTCTGTGTCTTCCCAAAGCCAGGACTTAAACGTTTTTGCAATCGCATCAGCTTTTAGATTCGCTTCAGCAGTAGCATCTGTATTGACTATCAAGTCTTTACCGATTTTGTCTATTATTTCGATTTTCTTATTATTCAGCAGATATTCAATAATCTCGACCGCATCTAAACGACTTGTTCCCCACTCTCTGGTAACATTTCCGGAATTGCGACTCAACTCCGAACTATCTACGCGAACCACCCAAGAAGCACCGTGAAGACTCACGCTATAGTCGTTTGGATTTGGTTGATGTTTACCGTCCGACGTTACGATACTTGCTACAAATTCTTCTATGGTTTTTTCGGGAATCCAAACTACACCTAATCGTGCCTTTATCTCGTGCGCTAACAAAGGAATAGGCATGATATCTCTAAGCGCTTGGATATTTGGTTTAAAATCCTTGTCAAGCAAAGCTGCTGGAATAGCATAATCAAGTTTTTCTTTAATATTACCAGACAGATATTGCTGTGAAATTTGCCATTGGTTGGATTTGGGGTCTTTAAATACCTGGCCTTTAAGGGCTTGGCGGTTTTGCTCCCAAGCATATCCCGTTAGCTGTTCCATATAGGCAGTATCAATACACCCTTTGACTCCCATACAGATAATAAGCGCTTCTTGAGCCGTATCAGCCTTCACTGGTACTCTATTTACTGAGATAGTGGCCTTGTCGAAAATATCTGTCTTTTTTGCCGAGTTTGATTCTTTGTCGTAAATCTCCAGAGCGAGCAATAGGGGGGCATCTGGATCACCACTGAACGGTTTTCTATTGTCAACGTGATTCAAGGGGCCGAATTGAAAAACAAATGCGTCGTATAACTCACTTAACCTGTTCTGCGCCCGACGGAGCATCTCCTCCGTATATTCTCCGACCTGGATATTGATCACACTTCTAACCTGATCGCGCAGAGCAATCATTCCCTTGACCCTGGCCACGGCATCGTTTTTTAATGTGACGGGTACAGCTCGTAGTTCGTATTGAGTCGTGTCTGTTATAAAAATAGGTTTAATGATCTCAATCGATTGTGAATCCACACTCAGTACAAAATTTCCAGGCTTTAATTTTAATTTGGCTTCTGAGCCAACTTGCCGAGATTCAATGGCAGTCACTAGAGCTGCCGTATTAGGGCTATAGATATTAGTAGGCAACAGCTTTGCACATTCGAGGATTCTTTTTTCTAAGGCTTCGTTGCTATTACTTACAGCATACAGCTTTGGTCCGTACTCAGTTCGTCTGGCGCGGAGATTCCCTAAAATCATCTCTGGATGATCGTGAAAATAACGGTTTACCGTAACATCATACCAGTCCTCATCCCGCCAATCCCAACTGGGTACCTCAATGTCAACAGTCTGGACCCAAGTGTCATCCAATGGCGCGGTATTCGGTTCGCGCTTTTTGAGAAACACAATATCAGCATCGGTGGAAGTTCCTCCGGAATCCAAAAAAGTATTCATTGGCAGTCTAATAGCACCTACTAAATCCGCTCTATCAGAGATCCACTGTCTTGCATCCGAGTTCTTTTTATCCAAAGTTCCGGTGGAGGTGATGAATGCGATTAGGCCACCTGGTCGTGTTTTATCGAGAGATTTTTCAAAGAAATAGTCATGTATGAGGAATTTATTTTTCTTATAATCAGGATCGAATACGCGGTAGTTTCCAAAAGGAACGTTGGATATCACCAAATCAAAGAAGTTTTTGGGTAATTTTGCCTTTTCAAACCCTTCATGCAAAACGACATCAGATCCATAGAGTAATCGCGCAATGTCTGCGGTCAACGGATCAATTTCTCTTGCTGCAAAAGTAGATGAGTTTCGAATATCTTCAGGCGCCAACCCGAGAAAAATTCCAGGACCCGTACAAGGGTCTAGTATTTTTCCTCCGTTAAAACCGAGATGCTGTAGGGCGCCATAGACTCCTCTAACAAGACTGGGAGGGGTGTAGTAGGCAGTTAACATTGACTTCATTACTGCTTTATATTCGCCGTATAGCAAGTATTTCTGCAGTGCGGTCCGGGTGTCGTTATTGGGAAAACGCTGGCTATCAAAAACAGCAGTGATACCACCCCAACCAGAATATAGAGCTAATACCTTTTTTTCCTCCTGCGTAGCCTCCCTTTGGCTGTCAATAAGTTCTCTTCTGAGTTTAACAGCCTCAACATTTTTCGCTTCACGCTGAGCCGTCGAACCGGAAACAAGTGCCTCAATATGACTGTCGAAGGTAAACTTTAAACCTCCGGGGGAGGCAGAATGAGACTTACGATTTGTTCCTCGCTCCTCATCCGCGCCACTTGATGACGCACGAGCAGATGTTGAAAACTTCCCTCTTTTGGGACCTCTTCCTGGTCCATCTGGCCTGTCGTCATCGTTTCCATCATCGCCTCCATCCGTTCTTGATATTGCAGCAATACTGGCATCCATTGATGTATTTTTTTGAGTCTCGCGGTCTCCGTCGGTAAAAATTTCTCCATATGGGCTTCTGCCATCAGACCGAATGTATTGAGCGGTGTTGGAAATTCTGTTACTTGTGCCATATTCGCTGTCCTCTCTCGTTTTGCCCTGTGCTATTGTCTCATTTACCGCTAATGCGTCATTCAACGCTTCTATAGGATTGTTGAATTTTCTCTCCCCAAACCCTAGCATATTTTCGTTCGAACCGGAACTTACAAGCGCGTATTGATTGCCATATAACTCAATCTGAAAGCCCTCTGGCATCTTAGATTGCAATCCAGTCAACTCCATCAACTTTTGGTCGGCTAAGTCAATAAAATAGCTGGTTTCTACTGCAGATAACCAATCAGACTCCGCTAAAAATCCATCTCTCTCTGCCTCCAATTGTTGACGCAGCAAATTGATCGGGCCTTGGAAACACTGTATTCGTTGCTGGAAATGTGCATTAATTACGGATGTACTTTCAGTAACGATACGATCAACTTGCATTTCCTCTGCGTAATGATGTGTATCATCGCCTTCATAGATAAGCGTGACTTTATACTGTTGCTTTTCTAGATCTGTCTGCGAAAGGGTTTGACCGACCTCGCCTTGACGTAATATTTTGTTGCTGACGACATCAAGCCAGAATACATGTTGGCCTTTTTGAAACACAGTGTTATCAACAATCAGCTCCAATGGCTTAACAGTGGACGAAGGGGTTAACCGCGGGCGGGCGGGCAACCTGCTCATCTTCCAGCTTTGCGCCGGCGTATCTGCAGCCGTATGGATAAGATTCCCCCCAGATTGGTCCTGCACAAACCACGTGATATCGCCATGCTGAACTACTAACGCAATGTTAATCCCTTCTGGAATATCATCAAGCAGCTGTTCCAACGCCGCTAAATCGGTATTCATTGATTTAATTGAGGCGAGTGCCAACTCCTTTTCTTGGACGGATTCAGATTTTCGCGCAAGAAACGTCAAGTGTTTTAGATTTGAGACATTAGCCATAAATACCGGTATCTGAGCGATATCGATGTCAGCCTTTACGGATGTTTCGATCGTAGGAAGTGAACGGGTTTGAGACTCATTAAAAGATTCTAGCTCATCACTATAATAGTGTTTGGCTATCTCCAGAGCTTCGCTTTCTCCGGAACGTATCGCAGCGAAAACGGCCTGCTCATGATAATAATGCGCTAGAGAGTCGTACCAGCCGTTGGCGATATTACTTGCCACGGACCTCTTCTGACTGTCGGTGAGGTGACTGTAATATTGTTTTTCTGCTTCGGTGAATAATGCAACATACGGGGGCAAACTCTCATCTTTATGGAATTTGTGGAACTCGTTAATGATCTGCTTTAGGTCAATCTTCCATAATGATGGCAACTCCATCCCTGGTTCTATTTCTAATGCTGGCTTCGCCAGCACAGTAGAGGACGCCACTAATTCTGCTACGGCTTGCGCCCAAGATTTAACTGCGGTAATTTCCGGAAGCAAGAGTTGATTATCGTCGCCGACTAAAACACTATTCAATGCGGCTTGCTTTATATCATTAATAGCAACCGCTGTAAGTCTAAGGAACAATGCTCTCTCTTCAAGACCTGCATTCCGTATTAGCTCAAGATTCAGCGATTTAATGGATGACGCTTGGTCTATTAAGGTTTTTAAACGACCATTTTCTAGGTCGCCATCTGCGAAACTGCCTAGCTCGTTTAAGGATTTAAAGAGGTCAGCATCTTTTGAAATGACGTGCATATACTCGTCATGAACCGTATCTCGTTCAATGAATCCTCCTGAATCACTCATCAGAAGGGTATAGACGTCAGCGATATTATCGATATTGCTGGCTTCCACCAGCAGACCATTGCTGAATATATTGACCTTAAGTTTTTTCTTTTCCTCAGTGAGAATAAGAATTCTCGCCGCAGCATCATCATGGTAGATGGCAAAGCCATATTTCAACAACCAGCTTCGATGCGGTTCCAATGCAGATTCAATAGCTGACTCCGACAAAGGCACGAGTCTATATTTTTCGAGATCATTATTATTGATTGCTAGTTTAGTTGAGAAAGTGTTTTTCCCATCGAGCCGATACGTGTCAATTGCGTCAAAGTCTTTTGGAAGACCCCAGGCAGCCATTTCGAGCTGCACCGGTGAGGCGTACTGGTAATTTGCCCCTTCGCCAAATAATTGTTTTCTTGTAAATCCCTCTTGGTTGAATAAGGAACGGCGGGCAACAGCTTTTTTCGGATCTTTATAGATAACGATATCTATCAATGAAGAGTCTTTTATTAATTCACTACGCGTTACTGAGCCTATTTGTTTTATAATCCTTTCACCTTGCAGGACCTGCTTGGTTAAATTGAGATGAGTCGCTTTCTCAATATCCGTCTCTACCTTAGGTAAGAGTTCTTTCTCGGCCTTGATGAGTTGCGCAATATCAATTTGCGTTCTATTTTCAAGGATCTCACCACTTGCTTCACTCGCTAGAGCCATTGCGATAAATGAATACTCCGCCAATCGAAGTCTGGATAATCGATTTAATTCATTGAGCCTCGCTGTGATGGCAGCGATGTTTGCTTGACGAGAATCACTGAAGGTGACACCTAACACATTTGCCAAATCGCGTATTGTCTCTTTATCAATTTCTTTCATCTCATCCACTACGAGACCAGCCGCGGTTTGATGAATTTTCAATTGCTTAATAACACACTCAGCAACTGACTTTGGATTAGTACTATTATTAATATCCACCCCATACACATCGGCTAACAGCAGTATCGGCTCGATTGGGTAACGCCTCGCAATGTCCTCAGCTGCGACATGCAGCAGATTTTCACCAAATATGGAGTGAATAGGTATTTGCGATTCATCGCGCGCAAGCCACGTTGCGAAGTCTGGGATAGATGATGCTTTTAACGCTGATGTGGTGTTAACAGAAGTCAACATTTTAGCGACATTGGCAAATTGAGATGCAAGGTTATCCGTCGCTGCTAATTCACCAGGAATGAAACCTCCTATTCTGTCACGTAAATTATCGTTACTACTTTGACCGTGAACCAGTTTGAAACAATGCTCGTAAAGGGCCGAGATATCTTGAAATCCTGAAGCTTTAGTGTCCTCAAAGGCACGCTTTTTATCAATACCATTTTTTTGTTCGTTGTAATAAGGATTACGCTCGAAGTATCGACCATTATCATTAAATGCTTCATCGAGAAATACTCCATAGTGAAGCTTTTCTTTTTGTATGACATCTAAAATAAACTCGCGAAGTAGATTAAATTTTGATTCTACAACTTTGGGCGCTACAGATGGGTGGTACCTCTCTATAAGAGCAGCATACATTGATTTGACCTTCGAACTGGTCTCCTCATCTAGTTGTACATTGTGATTCGATTTTAGGATGGTAATTAAATCATTGGTTGGCAAGGCGTCCTTTGCATAACCTACCAGCAATTCGACCAAACCATTGTGTTGAGGACTTTTAGGCTTTTCTAATTCAACATGACGAATATCTTTAATATCGCTTGGAATTTCTTCGGTGCTTTTTTTTTCAACGGCGCTATGCTCCGCTAAACGCTCGCTAATATTTTTGTATTGGATTAAAGCGCTCTCATATTTGCTCCAGATTCCACAGATGGTGGATTCTGATTGCTGAGAGAATTGACGAGACTGTGCCACTAGGTAAGCCTCGGTTGAGCCTAAATCAAGCTCACTTAACGACAGATTAATTTCAACAAAATCTGTTGAATTCATTTCTACAGGAATAACTGCGCCAAGAAGATTGATGGTACCGATATTTTTGAACTCGTCATCTGCCGAATCTTTCATACTATTAAGCAATTTGTTCGCGGCAATTTTGTTGATGGTATAACGGGTAGTTACATCAAAAGAGCCGTTTTCTAACTCTCGCTGTCCGTAGACAATAAAAATACTCTGCTTATTGAAGACGGCTTGGTACAAGGCGTAATAGCCATTGCGTATGTACTGCTCATTGAGGATTTCAATATTCCGCTCTCCATCAGGGAGATTCGGCTTTGGAGAAAATGGCTGGGATTCTTCAACGGTTTTTTTCCCCTCACTCTCGTGCGTTGAGATTGACCGTTCAGCTTGAATATCATTAAAAATTTCATAGAAATATCGATAGTTTTCAGAGTACTCGAGATCCTCCTTTACGAAATCTTCGAGTAGTTCACCGTCGAGGACATAAGGGTTAGGTAGCCCATCCGCAAGCCTGTCAGCGTCCTTAAAGTAATGTAGAAACGTTTTCATCGTCGTCGCACCATGAATAGCGTTGTATGCTCTGATATGGTCTATCAAAGCGTCGATATTGCGCTCTCTAAAAGCTTTTTGGTAAATTAGGTATAGGTCGGAGGCTGTAACAACGTGACTGAATCGTTTATTTCCAGATGCCGTTCTCAAATAGTGTAAATCCTTATTAAACAGCATTAAATCAAAGCGAGAGTTTCCAAAGTTAAAATAGGGGCTTGCTTTTGTTGTCAGATAACAATCGTAGAATTCCTCCTCGGTAATACGCTTTTCTGCCAATCTGGCGCATGTATCTAACAAAGCGTTGATGCGTTTAGTTCTACTTACACTTCCCTGATTACTGTCGGTGAAATCTAGTGTTCTTCGTTTACTCTGGAAAACGTTTGGCACGACAGATATTGCTTCATCACCCGTGGGAGGAATAGGTATCCCTACCACAACTGGCGTGTCTTCACTGGGTTCAAAACTTACTAAAGCAGAATGTTCTTCAACGCTATTATCATTGGCAGCAGCAGTTGGCTCAGTAAAGCGCGGGAATTCGCTTGGGAGTAAAGTTATCGTTTCGCTAAAGTTAGCGAGAGATTGCCGCTGAAATGAAATCAGGGAATTTTGAAAATAGTCACACAAGTTGCTATATTTTAACGGTTGCCTTGCAACTGGGTCGAATTGGCTATACCAAGCAATCACAACATTTTTTGATTGAAGCACTGCCATAGTCCGACTTATATTTACAGAGACATCCAGCCCATCTGCATTCTGAAAAACAGTGAGATAGTGCGGAGTAGCGCCATTTCGAAGTAGTTGTACATAATCGCTGTCGATAGCTCTTTCTTCATTATTTGAACTACTCCCTGCGACGACGAGATCACTTGCGTTAAGCTCTTTAAGATAATAGACATTAGGCTCGGCGGAGGAGGAATCAACGGCGACACTATTGAGCGGCAGTATATTGTTATCTGCCAATAAACGGTTTGTGTCATCAGTAAGATTGATTCCCTTCGTTCGGAGGTCGCTTAATGACTCTTTGAGTAGGTTTGTCACCATTTCACTAGGCAGACCGAAATGTTCAGCCGTATCAGTAATGGCCCTTATTTCAGCATCAGAGTGCAAAGATTTAGCGACTAAGCGGCCATCACCATTAATTATAAAAGACGCTTCAATTATGGATGCCGTTTTTTCCAGTCGATCAACTTGCTCAGTAGTGAAGAAGTTAAGAATATCGCTACGCTTGACTATCATCAATGCCGCCTTGGCACTTTCAATTAGAATTTTTTCATGCCTTTCTGAATCAGGTCCACTCAAACAACCTTTTTGTGTATGAGCATAAATACCACTAAACAATAAATTGTTGTCTGATAAACCATTGCCAGGCAAAAACGCTAGTTTGTTTTTCGTAATAATGACGTCGCTTGTGTTCAGTTCCAGCAATTTTTTTATCGCATCAATGTCTTCGCTTTCCTGCTTGTTGAAAACGTCCTTCGCTTCATCATTTGCAATGAATATAACATTTGTAGAATCACTCTGAAGATAGTGCTTAATTGCGTGCTTTATAAAAGGCAATGCATTTGTATCCTCAACTTTGAATGCGGATAAACGTTCTTTGTACGTCAATGACGTAAATTTTAAAGCACTTTCGATTTCCTTCCGAAACATTGGATCACGAAGGTCTCCTTTTATGAGATTTTCTTGCACACCATTCTTTGTGGGCGTACTGATATACAGTCTTGGCGCTCCAGTAAGTTCATACAGATAGCTATTTAACAATTTGTGAGCAAATGGCAGCGCATACCATCCTTTTTTTGATTGGTTGTAGTATGTTTCCACATTGGGAATCACAATCTTAAGTGCTTCACTAATTGCTGCGTGGTGGAGCCCATCTGTGCTGTCAGCAATAAATATACTTCCTTTACCGCTGGCGCTTTCATGGGGCGTTATACTGACTGGGAACTCGTAGGGAATTGAAATCGCGGCCTGAGGAGGATTAATTTCTTCAAGTTTTTTAGGCGGCTCTGGAGTTGGTGAGTCGAGATACTCAGAATAAAGATTTAGATTTGCCTTTACTATATCATATCCATAAGTATTCACTGCATGCTCTAGTATATAGCGTATTAGAGAATCTTTGTCTTCTTCTTCAGCGTCACCCCCTATAATCTCATTGCAGGCCAGAGAGATATTATTCTCTATGTGATCTAATCCTACAAATCCTACACGGGTGCGATAGTACTGTATGGGGTCACTAGGGACTTCCCGGCAGTGTCGCAATTGGGATAAAACTGTACGTGTGTCACTAAGCGAAAAGAGATCATGTATGTCGTTGGGTTTCGACTCGATGGGTAGTCCGGAAAAATCTGGTATAACATACTCAGCATTTGATTTTCTAGCTGCATCGAGAGCGGAAAGAACACCTACGTTTCCTTTCTTTATTTTATACGCGTCGTTATCAGATACAATGATGAATCGTTTCTTTGGGTATCTCTCACGATAAGCTTGTACGACAGGATCAATATTATTGGCATTGATACAGACTACTACAGGAACCCCAATACCATCCCGCCTCGTAACGTGATTAGTCACAGCACCATTAGCAAGACCTTCACAAAATATTAGCGGCCTATCTTCTGCTTTGCTTATATCACCAATAATAAAATGGGCAGCCGTGGGATTATCACCCTGTTCTGTTTTAAAAAGCGTTCCTTTTATATGGAGCTTATTATTTAATTTTCCTTTCTCATCCGTAAAGGGTTTTGCAAAGAAACGTTGGGCGCCTAGATAATTAAAATCAATATCGTGTAGCTTAATAATATTGAAGTACCCTAAAACTGGATCATGACCTTTACGTACATCTAATAGATCCAGAATGTACTCAATACCCTTTTGCTTAAAATAGGAATCCTCATTCCCATCTTCCCGTGCGAGCACGTCAATATCACGTTTCCATTTTTCCCTTGATGCTCGCCTTTCTAGCATGACAGCTTGAGCCGCTGCTGCGGCCGCTTTTTCTCTGCGTTTTCTATCCTCCTCAAGTACCTTGATGTGGGCTTGTTCTTCCTGAGGCGATCTAATCCTCGATATTCCATTTGCAGAATTATAAGCTTGTTTTAGGTCATTAAAAGAACTGTATGTTGCTATTGCGTTGTCTCTAAGAATTTCTTGATTGAGAAAAGTGACATATACTTCAATTCGTTCCTGCGTACTCCCGTTCTCATGATCCTGCCCCCGTATTCGGTTATACCAGATGTCTGCCATTACACTGCCCGCATGTTCTGGCTTTACGGACACCAAGCCTTGACCCTTTCGTATGGCGTTTTCCACTTTCCCTTTAAATCCATTGGATATATTTTTGAGGGAGAGTCGTGAACCCTTCCAATCTATTCCAGCTTCTAGTGCGACATCGTGGATCGAGGAGGTAAATGCCTCCAGAATTCTAACAGGATCATTTCCGTATTCTTCCGCCACCCAGTCGTAGAATGACAGTTTTTTAGTGTACTGCTTTGTAACGTTTGAAGGGACGTTTACAATGCCAACTTTTTTCGATTTACTCTCAATGTTTTGGTTACCCAGTTTGTTTGTCATAGATTGAGTGGCTGGCTCACCGGTTTTGTTCGAAGAAGTGTGGTCCTCTTCTGGAACATAATCGGCGGCGGCCTCGGAGAGTTCTGGAGATGAAGTATTCCCGACAGGCTTCTGAGATATCAAACCAACAGGAGCAGATTGAATGCTCGAAGTGATTTGCTCGTTTTTCTCAATAGTAGGAGTTACAGAATTTAGTATTCTTGCTTCATCTACAGTGTTTTTATGGACCGGCATAGTGGCAATGGGTTGAGGTAGCGCAACAACCTCAGGGCGATCGATAATTTTTGGTATAGACTTAAGGAAGGAGGGCTCCGAACCAAGGATGACTCTCAATTTCGATTGTAGAGTTAGTATGTGTATTTCATCAAAGATATAGCAATTCAGTAAATGGTCGTATCCCGCTGGATAACCCTCGATTGCATTTTCTATTACATCTGCAAAATTCCTATCCCTGAGCAACCCTTTAACGGCAACTTTTCGCTCTCCTTCCACTTCAATTAACTCCAAATAGATTGGAGGCATGCCTAATATCTTTGAAAGCGACGATCGCACCTCCGCAAGTCGATATAGGGGCCAAGCGTAACCGCCTTCAGGAGTCGTGTAGGGCTTCATTGTGGGTATTGCACTAAGGATCAGTTCTTTATGTTCGGCAATGAGCCATCTTGGCCCTACAATACGGAACGATGTCACTTTCCCATTTTTGCCAACGTGTTGTTCCAGCTTCAACTGGTTTTCTTTGACAACGCGGGCTTGTTCGATAAGCGTTGAGGCGGAGGACGTGCTGCGTATAAAGGAATCGATTGCTTCCAAATGATTACCAAAAACACCAGTGAGGTCGGTCTTAGCCGGCTTGTTTGGCATCGCAACCTGCTTTTTAATGAGACGGCGGCCCGATTTTTCGACAGCAATGGCCGCGAGTGAATAAGCCTCCTGTTGGCCGGTACTAGGCCCTGTCATTTTATAATTGGGTAACTGCGCAAGGTCGTTCACGACCTTTTCTTGGCCGTAATCCATAATCGTGACGCGCGACATTCCCACCACATATACAACGCAGTTCTTTTCTTTGAGTGCTTCTCTAACTTGCGCTAAGGCGTGATTGAGTCTATTACTCACAGCTCCCGGTGTTTTGGTGATTTGTTTATCGTGGTACTTCCAAGTATCCTCGGGACTGCTTTTCTCCCTGCCAAAAAATTCCCAGGCATTAAAATCTGCGCTACCTTTGACAGTATTTACTCGGCCCAAACGAATCATAAAACCTCTAGGCCCGTGCAAATTAAAGGAGGTACTGCAATCGGGACGCAACAGTTCAAGCGCTAATGATTTTAGGTGAGCTTCGCTACTGACGAGTTTTGGATGGGAATCCAGTACTGTGGCGTCGATATAATGCAATTTCTCCCGCGACGCGGGATTTTTGATTGTCTTTGGTTTCGACGAAACCCTTATTGGTGTAACGTAAATATCTTCATGCTTTGATGTTTTTGAAATCGTAGTCGCCCAGGATGCTATATAAAAACCGTTGTCGTTTTCTTTGCTAGTACGAGTCGCGTTAAATACAGCAATCACTGAGCCCGATGGTGCATAACGGCTCTTTTTGTCATCGGGATCGGATAGATACTCAAACCAATTATCCTTTCGAGTTGTCTGACGGCCTTCAATGTGCTTCCTTGCAACAATCACCGGCAGACCTTCCGACCTTCCGTGTATATAGCCTTTGTCGCGATCATATTTTTCGACCGTTACCAACATCCACTCTTTTTGCTTGATAAATACGCTCGTCATACATTACCTCACTACATACTCATCTTCGTTTCTTGCTTTTTGGGAACCGGTTTTAGACCCGTTTTAAAAGCAGGACTGTCGACGGCATCAGATAGAGCCAGGTGTTTGGCAGCAGTTTCTACGTGTGCTTTCGCAGCTTCTCGAATGCTTTCCATTGCATCACCCTTGGTCCCGCGTGTTTGACGGCAATATTCCGGCGTCATAGAGCGGTCATAGAAAACATCCAGTCGTATCCCTTTCATCTCAGCCACACCTTCAATTCTCTCCTTGACGGGGTCCCCACATTTTTTATGCTGACCGAGATCTCCACCGAGTTTTACGAATGCCTGTTTCAAAGAATCAATGTTCAATTCTTCTTCCCGGATATGGCGAGGATCAACACCGCACTTTTTTTCCAGGTAGTCTGCGGCACCCTCGAGATCGAACTTATCGACCTTTTTAGGCGTTACTCCTTGGTAGGACCAGGTGAAATTTTCGTTAATATTGAGACCAGCCACACTTTCCATATATGATTGAGCTACCTTTGCTTCGTGTTCCTTTGCCATGCGTCGCAACTGGGAGGCGGCGAGAAAATCCTTAGCATGACCTTCGATAGCTGTCATTAATTCGGCTGGAAGATTAAGTGATGCTTCTGTTTTACAGGAAGGTCGGTTATCCGTAAGCAAATAATTCCAATGCTTAAAGCCGGTCTCTAGAATCTCTTGGTAGATTTCATCTTGGGATTGAAGTGTTTTTAAAACGATACTAATCCCTTCTGTAGTGCCTTGACCGATTTCGAAGGCCATTTCCAATAGCTGCTGTTCCGCGATACTTGATGTTTCCGCAAGAGTTCTGAAGGCTTTAGCTAGGCCTTCATCAATCACAAGATTCGCCCGAAACATTGACATGGCACTAGTGAGAGGCCCATTGGCATTTAAATCATTGCCAATTAAGTCGTAATAGTGCAGTCGAATAATATCGTCTTGATCAACGGGCATCGCTTTGTTGCTAATCTTAATATCGAATATGACATTTAAGTTTTCGCTTTGTCCGATAAGCGCCGGCCTACCGACTAACCAAGGGAATCTACGCTGGCTGTTGGTAGTGCTCACCCAACGTTCCGCATCTCTATTACGTTTGACACTATAACGAGACATTATCATATTGCGACCGACACGTATCAAAAGGGCGTCCAGTCTGCTGGCTTGCGTGTTGGGGGCGGGTATGACGAGTAGACGTTTTCGATCAAATACCTCGCCTGCAGAATCTCTGGGAAAATACTCATTACGTTCATGTGCGATTATGGTTCTGATATCACTGGCACCAAATCCCATAGACTGTTTTATTAACGTGGGTATTGCTTCCTCTGGATGCAACTTTGTTAAAGCTCGCAACCACGAATCAGCTTGTTTCATTTCTACCGCCCCGCAGGCAACAAGTGGGATATTACGCAGCGCGTCTTTATACCGAGCGTAAACAATTTCAGCACCTGGTAGCGGAACCAAATCGTGGACTGAGTCGACCTTTATCGTTTCCATAACACTGCACCAATTGTGTTTCATTTTACAAACTAATAAATTAAAAATTTCTTATCAACTAAACAGCGTGCTCAAGCTCATTATTGAGCTTTATTTTGCGCAATAGTTTTTTCCACCGGCACTATTTGACTGATCAACTTATCGATACTGTCTCTGGATGAGGCTGTGGCTACGATAGGCCCTGTTTTACTCATGTATACCAACATGGGAGTACCAGGTCGTTTAGATCTGAGTAACAATTTAAAATTGGCAAGCGCCCTATCGCGGCCTCGTCGTAATTGTTCCTCAGGTACCACACCTTTTATGGAGTCCGGAATGTTTTGATACGGATACACTTCTTCCATCATTCTGATGCGTTTCGCGTTGCCATTCGGGATGAGTACAAGGGACGCTTTTTCCAAGGAGAGTTCTCCTTTCACACTGACGGGTATGTAACGTACCTTAAGATCTCCCACAGAAATTTTATCTTTAAGGTATTTATCCGCTTCTCTGCATCCCTCACAGACAAGGTCGAAGAACACATACAATGTTTTATCGCCCTCCCCATACTCAATCCAGTTTGAGTCGCTAACATCCTTGTAAAAATCATCTACGTCCAGCACGTTACTGTTTCGGGGCAAAGGAGCGGTTTCTAATTTAGTAACAGAAGGCACTTGAGTAACCCCCATCGTATTCGGTTGGTTAATCGTGGCCGCGATGACATTATTGTGCGCGCTGTCAATTTTCGCTGAAGTACTCAAATGTGTACCGACCAACTCATTAATCTCATTCTGGATGTTCGTTCCGTTGCTTAAGGTTTCATGAATATCTTTTTTTAAGTTCTGCAGCGCATTACGGCGCTTTTCATTTCTGGACGCCAGAGACTTCGCTACTACACTATGCCCAGGGATCAGATCTTTCACACCTAATAACGGTGTGTATAACACGCCGTCCATTAAAAGGTCCTTCTCCAAAAGCATATTGAAACTATGATGTTTTCCAGTACCATTTTCTTTTACATACACTTTATAGAAATCACCTTGCGCATCCACGTAGCCAACGAGCTCGTACTGAGCACCAAAATACAGCGCCAGCAAGCTTAGCGCTCGACTGGTGACACCAGCATCCTGCTGACTGAAATCAATATCACCGATGTCATTATCGATTTCGTTATTACTGAGGCATAGTTCGGAATTTTCAGGACATCTTACAGAAGCAGATTTCAGTTGGTCTTCAGCTGTTTTGTTGAAAAACCAAAAAGCAGCATAATAGCAACCCACAACGAACAATAAAAAGAATCCAACCGGCAGAATAATGGCAGGTAATCTAACAAAAATTTTCATAATCAATTTTAATCCTCTCTATCACACCGTTGATTGGTGTGCTGAATCAATAAAGCATTCCAATGAGCACATCATAAAAAAGTTTTTGGATAAAACCACGAACTAAATGTCGAAAAGTGCCGATTTATCTTGAAGACAATCGCCGCACTTGCAAAGATTCACTACAACAGCAAGAGGAAATGGAAATGATTGTCGAAAACACATTTAGCGAAGTACGCATTGCACTACCGATACTCATAACGACAGTAGGTAATACAATCCTGGCCAATACCGAACTACCGATTGAATTTTTTGGTTTTGATGCAAAGAACCAGGTGTATATCTGCGATAAGGTCATACGTGCAGTTATTTCGCAGGAAAGGGGATTTCTGAAAAAGTTGAAGAGGAACTTCGCAACAAAAGCGTATTCCTTTGAGAAACTACATATACCGATCGCGCTGACCATATATCAAAAGGAAATATTGCAAATTGATGTGAAAATCGAGCAGACGAAGGAAATGAAACGACTTTCCAAGAAAGACAGAGCATGCGTCAACGCCTCAATCGTTAAATTATTTAAAGAAACCGGTATTGCGATTGTCAAACGCGAAATGAGTTTGGCTTCATGAGAGTGCTCTCACTTTTCAGCAACAAACGTGGAAAGCTTCAACCAGCTGATATGACAGAAGAGATGGTCTGTCAATTAGATGAAGAGGCTCATTACTTTTACAAATTAGCCATTCGATGTATCGGTATTACTCTTGCCTTAAGCATTATCAATATAGCTGCTCTACTTGTTTTTATAGACATGGCTGCGGGCGAACCGAACGACATCACATTCACTCACGACGGGAAAGGATACTTCGAGAGGGTGCACGTCTATCGAAACCCTATCCTGTCAAATCGCCAAGCGGTTGCATGGGCGAAAACCAAGGTAACTGAACTACTTTCACTGCATTTCAGAGGACTAGATCAACAAATAGAGCAACGACGATACTATTTTGCAGACGATGGATGGGACCAGTACAAGCAATCGCTTCAAGATAACAAAACGATTGAAATCGTCAAAAATCAAGGGCTCGTCATTACTGCTGTAAACCATCAACCTCCACGGCTTATTGGTAAATCAAGATTGAGAGGCCGAACACAATGGAAAATTGAAATACCTGTGCTGCAAACAATCCAAGGTGCAGCTAACAAAGACAATACACAAACGAGAAGAGCCTTTGTGATGGTTGAAGAAACGAAACGCAGTGTAGCAATTGACGGGTTACGCATTCTTACATTCGAAGTATTTGAGTAAGTTGATAAGGAGTTGATAACAATGGCGACATCCACCATAACCGCAGAGACACCCAAAACGCGGCACGCCAAGAAAAAAGAGAAGATCCAGCAACAACGCGAAAACGCGCCTGTGCGCGGTAATAGTCAGTTCAAATCACCCATGTCCTCTCAGGTGGTATTTGACAGTAACCAATGGATGCGTGACCTAGCTAAAGGGGCGCTTGGGGTCTGCGCGTTGCTAACTATTGCCACGATTATAATGGGTCAAACCATTTTTAACTTCGCAACAAAAGATCCCGACGAAATCGGAATACAGATGGACGCTGAAGGTAGAGTCGCCTCCTTTGATCCGGTTGTTAACGCATCGCTTACACAAGCAGAAGTGTTGAATTGGGCGGCAGATCGTATCAGAGACGCGCATACCTTCACGTTCACCGATTACGCTGATCATGTCTATTCATTGCGGCAGAATTATACCGATGAAGCCTTCCAGCGATTTCAACAGGCACTAATTGATTCACTCATGCTCGACAAGATTAAACGCAATAAATTGCTATTGCATATGGAGCCATTGGAAGCCCCAAAAGTTACCGAAGCGCGAGTTGTCAACGGCGTTTATACATGGGTTGTAGAGATGCCTATTAAACAAATTATGGAAGGTGGTAATTATTCACCTGAAGGAAATATTTTGGATATCACTGTTGAGATAAGAAGGACGTCACGTACAAATAATCTATCGGGTGTGGTTATCTCAAAATATCTTGCTAAAGAACGCGCGTAGGAATACCAACATGCAGACCAAAATGAAAAAATTCACTGTCATGATTTTGTCGGCAAGCATGATGTCTAGCATGTTTACCCATGCTGAGTCTAAAGGCGACACTAATGATCTCTATAAAATCTCGGAAGGCGGACAACCAGCAGATGATGTTCCTTTAGAAGTTTTGCGTGAAAGAGCATTTCAAGTGTTAATGGAAGAGATGTATCCAACAACACCGAAACAATTAACGACTATTAAGGAGAAGGAACGCGAATACAATCAAGTTTTGTATGACAATGAAGAACCCAATGAATTAACGGAACTTATTCAGGTATCAACTAAGCCTGGAGCGCATCCGGTGACTGTCAAAGTCGCTCCGTTTCATACCACGACCATAAATCTGATCGATTTAACGGGTCAACCTTGGCCGTTGGCGGCAGTCATGGCAGGGAATAAAGAAGATTATACGGTGGAGAAGGTCGAAACTCACGCTTCCCATAACGTTATTCAGATTCAACCAAAACGAGAATTTGGTACCACGAATGTGGTTTTATCATTGGTCGGTTTATCCACGACCATCTCGATTAAATTAAAAAACGACAGATACGAGTATCACCCCACCCCTATTCTTCAACTTGATCTAGAAGGACCACAAGCAAAGCCAGTTGTTATTAACACCCTAGGTTCGGTAAATGAAGATAGTGCTTTAAAAAGCATTGTTTTAGGAATCCGGCCTGATGAAAGCTTTATTCCGCTTAAATCATCCGATCCGAATGTCGAAGCGTGGCAGCGCAAAGAAGAGCTTTTTATTCGCACCAAATATTATCCCTCTTACCCCATACCGCGGGGAATTCACCATGGCCCGTCGGAGTACAAGGCGTTTCTTTTAAGTTTTCTACCTATTTTGACGTTAACAGACGCTAACGGATACGAGCATAGCGTTACTCTAGAGAGGAGCGAAGAATAATGTCAACTGAAAAACACAATCGCGTAACGACTCAGACATTTTTAAGCAACCTATTTTCGCCAGCCAATAGAGTGGGAGTCACTATTGGATTGAGTATTATAACTTTAGTAATTGCGTTATTTGTGTTTTTCTTTTTTTACTATAAAAAAGATCTGCCGGCTAACGTAAAAACGCCGGTCATTAATGCTCAATCTGTTCAGGTTGAAGCAAATGCCAAATTATCGTCGGCATATCAAGAAGCCATGAAAGAACAAAACAAGGAACGCTATGATCGGGAAGAAAAGCGAGAGGGTGGAGTTAGCCTTCCCTTTACTTTCGACCAAAAGGCAGAAGAAATCGAAGAAGGAAAAGATATAAGTAATTGCGGCTGCAAAATTGATGATGAGCAATTGCGTAGGCAACTTGAGGCGCTAGGTATAGGCAACCAGGGAGCTAAGCAGAAAAAAGCCAGTCAATTAGCACAAAGCGATATCTATCTTGACTCCGATTTGCGCTTAAGAGGACACGATGATGAACCACTTGTTTTTCGAGGGGCTGCCATCTTTATGGACTCGAAATCACAATTGGTTAGCGACTCAGGCGCCCCTTTGCTGAGCCGGGAGAAAGAACCGATGTTTCTGGGTAAAACTGGAAACCTGGTCGATCAACATGCGAGAGTGGTCAAACCAGCAGGCGACCTACTTACCAGTAAGGGTATTGTGTTTGCAAACGACGGCAGATTGGTGACGAGACCAGGCAATATGCAGCAGGTCGGTCGTTCCGATATCTACCTCTCAATCGAAGGACAGCTGGTGACAATTGATGGTCGTCCCATCAGGAACAACGGCACCTGGGTGTATCAAAGTGATGAAAAGAAATTGGTGAATCGAAGTAATGGCGAGATTGCATGGGAGGAGTTTGCAGTCTACCAGAATACCAATGGTCAACTGGTGAATGTTGCGGGTAACAAGTTTAAAACACCAGGAATACTCTTTAGCTATGACGGCATCTTGATTGATAACGATGGAATGCTGACTAAACCTCTCGTTGATATCACGCGAATTGGAGACGGCGATATCTACATTGATGGCCATGAGAATCTCATTGATGCAAGCGGGATGCTTATTAAACATTATAGTGTTGCAGTAAAATTAAGAAACAACAAATTACTCAAACTCGTCAATGGATCGGCTTTAAAAAATCGGTTTGACGCAGAAATTCACCTGACACCTAGAGGCGTGCTCGAAGCAGAGGTTGGGAAAGGCCAAGCGCAAAGCGGCATTCTCAAAACTTCTGCAGGCGTAGCGTATGACCAACAAGGAGAGCTTGTTACGCGTCGCGGTAAGCTCGAACAACGAGGCGCTTCAGATATATTTCTTACGCCGGATGGACTACTCACTGATAAAGACGGCAGATCGTTTTTGTTTAACACCAGGGACGCATTTGTTGATTATGCTGAAGTCTCCTTAAACGGCGCCCAGGCATTAGAAACCCATTTAAGAACACCGATCATCAACACCAAAGGAGAACGGGTTTACCTCACACTTGATGGCAGACTTGTGAACAAAAATGGCAATCTGATCAGTGATACCGGCATTTTAACCTCATCTGACGGCGTACTGATGACCTCGTCAGGCAAGAAAGTTTTTCAGGAAGCGAAACAGGAAAGGGTAGTTACTAAAGATGGATCACCTGTCACCTATAACGGCAAAGAGGTATACAAGGGAGCCGATGGTCGTCTCTATGACAAAGAGGGCAATCCGATTCTCGATAAATACGGGCGAGCAGTCTACTTAGACGCTGCAGGGAGTGTTGTTGACGAACAGGGAAGAACTATTAACGACGTTAAATTGATGGCGGGCGACAGAGCTGTGGTCAATGGTGAACTTACAACCCGAAAAGCGTTGACTACCCGTGCCGGCGAAAAGATTCTGTTTGGAGACAAAGAAGTTTTTATCGACGACTCTCGACGACTGGTCGACGACCAGGGCAAACCGATTTTGTCGAAGGATGGTAAGGAAGTGTTCCTTGATAAGGATGGCAATGTTGTTGATGCTTTTGGCAATAAGATTGAAGAATCTCTCTTAAAGACGGCGAGCGGAAAGGATGTATCGTCTCAACTCGTCGCCGGCAGAGAACAAGTCGTTACCAAGGATGGCAAAGCCGTAACCTTTAACGGGCAAAAAGTTTTCAAGGGGTCAGATGGCGCGCTTTATGACGAAGAAGGCAACGCCATTTTGGCGGCAGACGGCACCAATGTCTACATGAATGCGCATGGCCAAATTACCGATAAGTCAGGCAACATCATAGATGAACCCTTGTTACGTGTTACCGGAGATCGCTTTGTAAAAAGCGGAGAACTTTCTACCCGTAAACAGCTGACGGACGCGAACGGTAACGCATTAGTTTACAACGGTAAACCTGTCTACACGAACGATGCGGGTCAATTGCTAGATGAACACAATAATCCGGTCCTAACGTCCGATGGTCGAAAAATCTTTGTAGGCAAGGATGGCACGCTCAGGGATCAAAATGGGAAAAAAATAGATGAACCTATCCTATCAAGTAAACATGTTTCTCCTGTAAAAAATGAAGAACTTGCAATAAGAGAGAGGCTGCTGGATTCCCTAGGTAACGAGCTGTTTGTGAATGGCGAGAAGGCCTACAAAGATGCAAAAGGACGATTAGTAAATGAAAAAGGCGACGTCATAAAAACAAAAGATGGCCGTGTAGTTTATGTTTCATCTGATGGAAGCTTAGAAGATGCGAATGGTAAAAAAATAGAAGAAGACATTCTCAAAACACAAGACCTTCAACCCGTTCTCCAAGGAGATGTATCAAGTCGTCGTAAACTCTTAGGCAAGAATGGAGAGCGAATTACCTATCAGGGAGAGGATGCCTATGTCGATGATAAGGGAAGACTTGTTAACGGCAAAGGGGAGCTAATAAAAACAAAAGATGGTGCTCAAATTTCTATCGATCAAGAAGGCAATCTTATAGATGCACGTGGTAACAAAATTCAAGAACCCGTCCTTAAAGCGCAAGCTATAAAAGCACTCGATAATAAAAGTCTTACTACAAGACGGAAATTGACGGGCAAAATGGGTGATGTGGTCACATATAAAGGACAAGATGTTTATCTTGATGAGCAAAATAGACTGGTTGATGAAGATGGTAATCTAATCAAAACAGCCAATGGTGAAGTAGTCTATGTCGACAATAAGGGAAATTTGGTCGATAAATCTGGCAAGCAAATCAATGAACCTTTATTGAATAAAATAACTAAAGACCCAATAAAGCAGGGAGACTTAAAAACAGTTACACAACTCACCGGTAAAAACGGCGAATCGCTTACTTATCAAGGAAAAGATGTCTATATCGATAGTGAAGGTCGAGTCCTGGATGCTGATGGCAATTTAATTAAGACTGCTGACGGCAAGAACGTTTACGTAGATAGCTTTGGCAATCTCGTTTCGGAAGATGGCGAGATAATTACTGAACCGTTACTCCACGACGCTCAAGGTAAAGTTGTTTCTTCAGTAAAAGGCAACGGAAAAGTCAAAGTCACGGATAAACAAGGCAACGCCATTCAATACAAAGGTAAGGATGTCTTTACTGCCAAGGATGGTACGTTAATTGACGCGAATGGTAATGCAATCCTCACTGCCGACGGTAAAAAAATTCACCTGAATGAAAAAGGTGAACTGGTCGATGCCGACGGTCGGAAAGTGAAGGATGCCAATTTTTCGGTCCGAAAAGTTACCCAAGTAAGCGGAGGATTACAAACTGGTAAATCTCAAATTACTGACAAAGAAGGCAACGCCATTCAATATAAAGGGCAAGATGTTTTTAAAGAAAAAGACGGCTCACTGATTGATGCGAATGGTCTTGCCATTCTTACGGCTGACGGTAAAAAAATCTTTATGAACAAGAATGGCGAGCTTGTGGATTCGGTGGGTCGCAAGATCAACAACGCAGACTTTACAGTGAAGCAATCAAAGTTCATTAGCGGTGGGTTGACGGCTGGCCGAGAACAACTGACTACCACGGACGGCAAGCAAATTAAATATCAAGGTAAAGATGTTTTTAAAGCGGCTGATGGCTCATTGGTTGACGATTTGGGCAATCCTATTCTCAACAAAGATGGAAGTAAGCTGTTTATTAACCGACAAGGAGAAATTGTTGATGCGAATGGCGGTCTTGTTAGCGAGGAACTTCTAACAACAGAAGGCGGGCAGTTCGTTTCGTCAGGGCTCAAAACCAAACCAGGACAGGTGACAACTAAAAATGGAGAAGCAGTGTTATATCAAGGCAAAGGAGTATTTACCTCGCAAGATGGCTTTTTAGTTGATGCTACTGGCAAGGCGATTCTCACCAGTGACGGAAAAAAAGTTCACATGAATAAGCAAGGCGATCTTGTGGATGAGAATGGACGACGTGTAGACGATGCGCTCTTTACGAAAGAAGTTATCAAGCCCGTCACCCAAGGTATTCAAGCCGGGCTAGAACAAGTGACTACAAAAGACGGCACGCCCATAAAATACTTAGGCGAAAACGTTTACAAGTCGAGCGACGGTTCTTTATTAGATGCTCAAGGGAATCCAATCCTTACGCGCGACGGTAAGAAAATCTTCATGACCGAGCACGGCGCGTTATTAGATGAAAACGACAATGCTATTGATGAGGAAATACTGACGGCGAACGGAAAACAGATAAAGCAAGGTGATCTAACTACGGTCCCTGCTACCGACCTTCGTCAAATAGGTAATTCCGATATTTATACTGCTCCCGATGGGACACTGCTCGATGCCAAGGGTAAGGCCATATTGTATAACGGCAAGAAAGTAATAGCCAAGGACGATGGTCAGCTTTTTGATGAGAAGGGAAACGCCATTGTTGATAGGAATGGCAAAGCAGTATTTGTCAGCGCGAGCGGTAGGCTGGTCGACAAAGAGGGCAAGCTATTACGTGATGCCTTAATAACAAATGGTGATGGGGTATTGATCGGCACTGAAGGCACGTTGGTAACCAACACGTTACAGCGATTAGGGGAAAGCGATCTCTATGCAACTAAAGAGGGACGTGTTACCGATAAGGATGGCAAAGCTATCAAATTTAATGGCCAAGATGTCTACATGAAAGAGGATGGCCAGTTGTTATATGCCAATGGAAATCCGGTCGCAGACAGCGATGGCAATTCTGTTTATCTGGATAGCACAGGCAATATCGTTGATAAACGGAACAATCCCATAAAAGAAAGCGTGCTGACGAATGCGGAAGGTGTGCTGATAGACTCTGAAGGTCATTTGATTACGTCAGGTGGCAAGATGACAAAAATCGGTAGCACGGGATTATACCGAACGGAGACAGGTCGTATTGTCAATAAAGATGGCAAAGCGGTAACCATGAGCGGCGCAGACGTCTACACCAACAAAGATGACAAGATAGTCAACAAGTTAGGTAAGCCGATTCGTTTTAAAAGCAAAGAGATATACCTCTCCGACCAAGGCCGTCTCACCGACGCTCAAGGTCAGAGTCTCATGGATGACAGCGGTAGCGCAGTTGAGTTAAGTGAAACAAGTGTTTTGGTTAACGATTTAGGCAAAACAGTTACCGAGGAAAATATTTCAGGTCTTGCCTATAACGATGTGCCTGCTACTGGTGCTGGGAACCCCGCTATTGCTATCGGTGATGGAGGAAAAAAACCTACTACTCAAAAGCCTTCTAAGAGAAAGAATTCAGCAAGGGGCTTAACGGCGCAAACAAAACAAACAACAAGTACCGCGAGTGCCACAGCTCAACCCAGCCAAAGCAAACAAGCGCTGATACCTAAAATGGATATTGAGTCGAAAAAGCGCTTACAGGAACGTTATTCACAGGTTAAACAACAAATGCGCGAAAATATTGGCGCATTAAAGCTAGCCAGGACCCGTGATGTCGGTAGTAACATTGTTGCTTTCAGCGCGGCGGCCGCATCAGGTCTTAACGAATCGGCATTAGCAGATGGCCAATCAAACCAAGCCAAGCAACAGTCCATGCCGAAGGCGGATGTCGTCGTCGATGCTGGCGAAATACTTTACGGCGTGCTTAAGCACAATATGAATTCCGATTATATCAAAGACGTCGCCGTCAAAATTGTTGGCAGAGCGCAGAATGACCCACTAAACAACGCAACTGCCTTTGGTAAATTTGAACTTAAATACGACAACATCGTGTTGACATTTTCTAAAATAAAATTGAAAGACGGCAAAATGGTAGCGATGAATGGAGTAGCTCTCGACCCGGCCACCACCGATGCTGGACTACAAAGCGACATTGATCATCACTATTGGTATAGGTTTGGCGGGTTGTTTGCCGCAACAATGCTTCAGGGCACATCAGAAGCCGTGGGTGAATCCGGGGAGCGTACAGAGAAAACAAACATATCAGGCACTACCGAAACTTTTTCCGGACTTAAGGGCGACAAACTTGCGCTCCGAGCAATGGGCAAGGTCGGCGAAGGGTTCTCTGGAATACTTGCCTCGAATGTTTCGCGCCCCGTTACAGTAACCGTTGATGCGGGAACAGAAATGGCCATTATTTTATTCGATGATGTTGTAAAAGAGCAAAAAGGCCATGAATAGAAATTCATTATCGAAAAGTGCCGATTTCTATTGCGCCGAGCAGCATTCACTGACAAATTTATCAGTGACAGTACGAGGAAAACGTTATGACAAATGAAGCCGCAGAACACGTTGATGATTTCGACTATGATGAGTCGGGATACGAGGAGGTCGAGTTTTTCGAAGATGACGAATTTTCCGATGAACCCGCTCCTAAGAGCGTTACCAATTTAACGTCACAAGCGACCTCTACTGAGAAGGTTGTTACAGCACTCAGCGATGAACCTTTTGATGCTGAGGATAACGAAGACGGAAAAATCATACCCAGTGCTGACGATTCAAGGTTTGTTCACACAATCCAGGACGTTAATCAAGTTGATCCAACTGGTCTCGTTGAAGAGGGTGCCGAACGTACTTCGATTGCGGCTACCATTCGTAATTTCTGCAGTGAACGCTGGTCGATGATTACTGCCAGCAGGTCGAGGGTGCTTACCATCATTGCCGTTGTACTCCTTCTACTCCTTGTTCTCTTCTCAATATATAGTTTTTTAAATCAAGTCGTGGAAGTAAAGAACGAATATGTAGCACCCACGGAAACGATTGTCGAAGGTTCGATAAATCGGACGAATAGTCCTGACCAGCCGGACGCCACCTTGTCCATTAGCAAACTCTCAACGGGTGAAGTAATGGTTAACGGTTTTCATGATGCAGTGGCGCAGTTACTGGTATCCAACTATGTCAGTAAAGATGATTTTGAAAAAGAAATGCGAGCGTTGAAGAATCCGGCTATCAGCGAATCCGAATTTCAGCTTTTTCTGGAATCGATTCGTCGCAATGCCAAAGATATTGAGCAAATGCAGGAACAGTTGCGCACTGGCTTGCCGAGCAATGCTAATCCAAGCCAAATTGACGATTTAACGCGAATACTAAAAACAGAAATGCCTGCGATTACGGCCGCTATCAATGCTCAGAATAAACAAATCAATGCGATCACGCAAAAGCTCAGTAAGCTTGATACCTCTGTCACATCGTTGGACAAAACAAATGAACGTATCATAGACCGTGTCGTAAAACTGGAGAAGCAGGCGACTTGGACTGGCCAAGTGAAGAGAACACCTGTCGCCGAACCTGCAGTAGCTCCGCAAGAGACTCGACGCGTGGAACTTAGCAAAACAAGTCCATGGGTCGTCAAAGGCGCATCGGAAAACGAAGCATTAATTTATCACGCTGCACAAAAGCGGTTAATACGAATTAGGCGTAACCAAGAAATCGCCGGTCAAGGCACTGTGATAAGCATTGATCCAAAAAAGCGGGAAGTTGTGACAACCGGTGGGCTCATTACGTCGCACAGACAATAGATGAATTGAGAAATCGACGATGGAAGACCTGATTACATACATCATAACGTTTGCGAGCAACCTACCTGCGATTCAGGATCTTGTTTTTATCGCCAGCGGTGGTATCGGTTTTTTTTCGGTGACATCGGCTCTCTATTATCAGATATCAAATGGACGCAGAGGCGACACTCCTTCAAGTGCCTTTTGGGCAATGTTATTCATTGGTAGTTTGATGTTAACACTCCAATCCTTAGTGGGCGCCTTTAGTACGACGTTATTAGGCGAAGGAATTGTACCGGTCACTGTGACGGATCTGCAGGTAAGCCAACTGCATTCTATGAAAACGAGCGGCGACACCGTAAGAGGTGCCATTCATACAATCGCTCTCATCGTCAATCTTATCGGCTGGATTGCTGCGACCAGGGGCTTAATTCGGTGGAATTATGGTCCCAAATATCAGCAGCCCGGATGGTTTGGTTCAGGTTTGACCTTTGTCATTG